>Ga0209013_10003240_pt1 | contig 14531 bp, 16 predicted proteins | sample Cruoilmetagenom2_FD_187291 | JGI IMG/M metagenome (GOLD analysis project Ga0209013, IMG submission 187291) | Oil polluted marine microbial communities from Coal Oil Point, Santa Barbara, California, USA - Sample 2 (SPAdes) (version 2) | ecosystem: Environmental > Aquatic > Marine > Oil seeps ... | reverse complement strand
TTTTTATTTTGCCAAGATGTTAATTCATTTGCTTTGAACAAAGTTCGTTAAACCTTTGCTCAAAGCTCTCATTATCCTCATTCCGCCGTTTCTTCGGACCTTTCATACGCCCGCCAGCTTGACGTATTTTCTTTGCGATGTGTCGACTATGTAATAGCTGGTCTATGTTTTCATTTGTGTATTCACGGCCATTTTGATCCATGACCAAGCCTCTTTTTGCCAATACCATGGCAGCCAGTCCGTAATCCTGGGTGATGACGATATCCCCCGGTTTCACTCGATTAACGAGCACGAAATCCACGGCATCCATGCCTTTTGAAACCATGATTGTCTCTGCTCCTTCCCTCTGCATGTTGTGTGCTGTATCACAAAACAACGTCACCGGAAAGTCATATTGTTTGGCGATTTTTATCGTCAAATCCACAACTGGACAACCATCTGCATCCACTAAAATATTGGTCATTTATGTTCATCCTTTTTCCCGAGATTTTATCATTCCCTGCAAACTTCCTCTTTTCAGTTTATCCTTAATGAATTACGATCGCCACTCGATAATTCCAGTGGCTGGAGGTTTCGCCCTTTTCAAAAGAGGAAACTGTTATAGATATGTTATGACTGCCCACCCTGAGTTATTTACTTTTGTTTAAACCTATGTTCTGTTGCACCCATGACTTTTATTCCCAGCATATGAAACTTATTCTTCCGTCCTTACGTAAGAAGATGAAAGTAAATTACTATTACTAAGGAGATTATTATGAAATCCAAATTCATCATTCTGGAAAGCTACTCCATATATGAACAGTCATGAATTTAATTGGCCAATAAAAGAAACAAAAAATGGGCTTGAAGGTGTACACTGAAAGTAAAGAAAATTTGGTTTATTAGGGGATGTATGGATGCATTTTTTCCTGAAAATAGGGCTCAGTTTAGTCCGCATGAAGAATTTATCCTTATTATTTGCAGCACTTATCTTTATCGTCTTTTGTACCGTTACGATTTACTTGTTGGAGCCCGACACTTTTGAAAATTTACTGACCTCGTTTTATTTTGTCATGACGACGTTCTCAACGGTGGGTTATGGAGACTTTTCCCCAGTTACTGGAGCAGGACGTGTCTTTACCGTCCTCATGTACTTGTTGGGGATTGGATTACTCGGAGTTGTTATCGGGAAAATAGTAGATGCGTTTTCTTTGTTCAGGAAACGGAAGGAGGAAGGCAAGTTGGCATACACAGATGAAAAACACATCATTATTGTAGGCTGGGGAAAGAAGACGGAAACCGCAGTGGAAGAAATATTATCATCGGATGCAACTACTGAAGTTGTCATTATCGATACTCTTCCTACCTCACCAATGGATGTTTCGATTGACCGAGTGCATTATGTTCAAGGTGATCCGAGTGAAGAGGAGACATTTATTCAAGCGAACATCAAAAAAGCCAAGTCCGTCATTGTTTTTGCAGATGACGCAATTCAAGTGCCTTCTTTGAGAGACGCCAAAACGTTGACGATTGCAATCACAGTGGAACGGCTTGCCACACACGTACATACGACAGTGGAAATCATGACAAAAAAACAAATCGCCAATTTCTCACATGTGAAGGTTGATGAGTTCATTTTGTCACAGGAAACGACATCTCTGCTGGCTGTCCGATCAGCAATGCATCAAAATGTCAGCACGATTGTAACGCAATTGATCAGCAGAAACATTGGAGAGGACTTGTTTGAAGTAAAGAAAAATCCCGACTGGAAGACATACGGCGATGCTTTTCATGGTTTATTGGCAGAGGGTGCGACTCTTATTGCTGATCGTCAGCAAATGGATATCAATCGTCGATTAAATGAGGATATCCCTGCAGATGCAGTGTTGTATGTGATTTGCGATCAACATACACATCTCAAACTGAGTTAGTTAGAAGATTAATTAAATCGACTTGTCCATTTATCACGTTTTGAAAGGAGTTTATATTCATGACATATTCAATCGTAGGTTTCGATCCACAGACAAATGAGTTAGGAATAGCCGTTGCTTCAAAGTTTTTAGGAGTTGGTGCAGTAGTCCCCTATGCAAAAGCAGGAGTAGGAGCCATTGCAACACAATCCTGGGCTAATCTGGATTATGGAAAGAATGGTTTGGAACTGCTTGAGAAAGGCATGACTCCAAAGGAAGTTGTGGAAGAACTCTTGCGTACAGATGAGAAGTCCTCATTTAGACAAGTTGGTATTGTTGATGCAAAAGGCCGGAGCATAACGTTTACCGGGGAAGACTGTTATGACTGGGCCGGTGGTTTTTCAGGAGAAAACTTTGCAATCCAGGGCAACATTTTAGTGGATCAGCAAACAGCGGAAGCCATGGAAGCTACATTCCTGCAAACAAAGGGCTCCCTTTCTGAACGGTTACTGGCCGCCTTACTCGCAGGAGATGCTGCGGGTGGTGACAGTCGTGGAAAGCAGTCGGCTGCATTATTGGTCGTGAAGGAAGATGGAAGTTACGGTGGGTATAATGATCGCTTCATTGATCTTCGTGTCGATGATCATGAAGAACCAGTCCAGGAATTGACCCGTTTGTTGAAATTACATCAGCTTTACTTTGAGCCAACCTTGACTGAGGATATCGTTGCAATTGAAGGTACACTTGCCAAGGAACTTCAGGATTTACTATATGAAAATGGACACCTGCAGCGTGAACTTTCGGAACACGACGATTTACTGGATGCCGTGCAGTCCTATCACTTAATGGAGAACTTTGACGAACGGGTCCAACAACGCGGGATGATTGATCAAAAAGTAGTTGAATACATGCGAATTAAATAACCAAATCTAAGCCATTCCCGATTCTGCGGAATGGCTTTTTATCTGTTGGTCATTGTTATTCGGATAATTGCTCTGCCAATTTTATTAATTCTTCTTTAAGTTGTTCTTCCTCCAACTCATCCATCTGCAATGTATAGGAATACGTGACGTCCTTGACGATCACATCAAGTTGATTTGGCGCAGTATAGTATGCTTGATAGCCATTATCCAACGCGATTTCTTCCGGCTTGCTGTCTGGATACTTCATATCTCCGGTGGTTGTTGATAGGATTAGGTTGTTGTTATTGCTATCGGTTGCCATAAAATTGGCTTCCGGATTATGGCCTTTTCCACCGATGTCTGTAATTCCTAAAGATTTGAATCCTTCTGTTTCGAATGGCAATTGCTCGGGTAAATTGACTTCATATGGCAACGCGTCTATCGCGACCTCGGTTGAGGATGCTTGATAGAACTTGATGAATCCATCTTCACTTGCTTTAGTTTCAGTTAATTTCGATGTGTCGAATCCATTGGAGCACCCCGCAAGGAGCAGAATTCCACTTATTAACAATCGTTTTTTCAATGAGGTTACTCCTTCTTTAACAGACCTTTATTAGTTTGTTCCGCAAGAGTGCATTTGTTGATGCGTGCCACTATTTTAGGGGCATTTTTGTCTTTGTTGTCACCGTTTATGTTTTTGCACATTTTTTATTTTGGGATGGTCTTCTTTTCTGGCCATCACTAACGGGAGGGATTTAATCAATGGACTCGAAATTGAGTGTCCCGTTCATATCTGTGATTGGTTTATTTACGCTTGTCGGTTTCGGCTTAATGGCACTATTAATGAGCGGAAACCAAATCGTTCCTTTCGATCATGCCATCATCTCATTTGTTCAAAATTTAGAAACTCCTTTCTTGACTAAGACCATGAAGTTTTTCACGTTTGTCGGCAAGGGGGATTCAATAAAAGTACTGGCATTCATTACAGTCATCGTTCTCTTCTTTTTCTTTAAACATCGATCTGACCTTTTATTATTCATTGTCGTATTGATAGGTTCACACTACCTGTACCGGTCGTTGAAAGTTTTGTTTAATCGGGCTCGACCGGACTTGCACCGCCTGATTGAAATCGGTGGATATAGTTTCCCAAGCGGGCATGCGACTAATGCCATCACTTTTTACGGAATCTTCACCTTCATTTTGTGGACTCACATTCCCACTCGATGGGGACGTACACTTTTAATGATCTTCAGCTCCACCATGATTTTCATGATTGGTTTAAGCCGCATTTACCTCGGTGTTCATTATCCCAGTGATGTGATTGCAGGCTATTTTGCAGGAGGATTTTGGCTCATCCTGGCAATATGTATTTATCAGTTTGTAAAAGATAAGATGATTGTAAAGCACACATAGAATCTTGAAAGGTGACTAAAATAGTCTTGCTATTTACCGCATAGTGTTCTACTTTCTATTTTCACTTCACGAATCCCTCTATTTAATGCTGCTGTATAAGCAGAATTTTTGACTACCTGGAACAACAAAGCATAAAGTGACATTATAGTTTTTTTGAGATTTCCCTAATGAATGACTGGAGGCAACGCTTAATGATTAATGAAAAATATAAAACAATAATGGATTCATTTGAATTGCCGAATGGAGTGAAACTCAAGAACCGTGTTGTGATGGCACCGATGACGAATTACTCTTCTAATGCAGACGGCACCGTTTCCGACACGGAAGTTGCATATTATATTCGCCGGTCAAAAGGGGTAAGCATGGTCATTACTGCTTGTACATACGTCACAGCAAATGGGCAGGGATTCCCTGGTGAATTTGCTGGGCATAAGGACGAAATGATTCCAAGTTTGCAGCGTTTGGCCACTTCCATTAAAAGTGAAGGAGCCAAAGCCATTTTGCAGATTTTCCATGGCGGTCGTCAGGTTCCTGCAAATCTTGTTCCAAATGGGGACGTAGTAAGTGCCAGCAATGTCCCTAGCGAAGGAGCAGACAAACCGGTGCCTCGTGCGCTTACAACAGAAGAAGTTGAATCCATCATCCTTGATTTTGGACAGGCCACCCGTCGTGCAATCGAGGCTGGGTACGATGGTGTCGAAATTCATGGTGCCAACACTTACTTGATACAACAATTCTTTTCCCCCCACTCAAATAGAAGAAACGATCGATTTGGTGGTTCCTTGGAAAAACGCATGACGTTTCCATTGGCTGTTGTGGATGAAGTTCAGCGCATTGTGAAAGAACATGCGAAAGAGCCATTTATCGTGGGCTATCGTTTCTCCCCTGAAGAACCTGAGACCCCAGGAATCACGATGGCAGATACGTTGGTATTGATTGACGCATTGGCAAACAAGAACCTGGATTACCTTCATGTTTCACTTGGTGATTTCTGGTCAACACCGAGAAGAGGCGTAGATGACAATCGTTCCCGTATGGAAATTATCCAGGAAAAGGTTGGGGACCGTGTACCTGTCATCGGAGTCGGCTCGATTTATTCTTCAGAGGATGCACGTAAAGCTTTGACTTCCGGCGTTCCATTGATTGCACTTGGTCGTGAATTGCTGATTGATCCCGATTGGGTACAGAAAATCGAACAAGGAAAAGATGACGAAATCGTGACACAGCTGGACACGAGCATGCAGGAACAGTTAGTCATTCCGGATCCACTGTGGCAGGCTATTCTGAGAAATCCCGGCTGGGTCCCTGGCGTATAATACAAAAAAGACTGGACCGAGGGTGAACGCCTGGTTCAGTCTTTTTACATTTATTTCGCACTTGCAGCAGTTAGCTCCTGACGAGACATCCATGCGAGATAATAATGGTTCTATGTCCATTCATTCACGTTCTATGTCCACTTATCGGTGTTCTATGTCCATTCATTCACGTTCTATGTCCACTTATCGGTGTTCTATGTCCATTTATTCACGCTCTATGTCCACTCATTGGTGTTCTATGTCCATTCGCTTCCAAATGGACACCATTCTCCTCCAGATGGACACGTCGATCCATTATTCGAACTCAATCGCGAACAATCGGACATATTCCGCACTCGTGGAATACCTGATTTCACCCTCGTCTTTCATGCCGAGCTTTTGGAGAAGGTTGGCAGATTTCTCATTATCAAGCGTTGTAAAGCCTGCGATTCTGCTATATCCCAATTCATCGACTCCATAACGCATTGTGGCTTGTGCAGCCTCGTATGCGTATCCCTTCCCCCAATATTTCGAAAGAAATCCAAAACCAAGGTCGACATCTTTCAAAAAATCTCGTTGGATCAATCCGCAAATACCGATTGGGTTGCCACTTTCTTTCAGTTCCACTATATACAGCCCTATTCCATGGTCCGCATACATTGCCATCGGTCCCTCTTCAATATACTTTTCAGCGGCATCCACAGTCCGAATGCCACGATCGCCAATGTATTTTATCCAATCCGGCTCATTCAGGAGTTCCAATATGAACTCCCCATCATCATGATTCATTTTCCTGAGAACCAGTCTTTCGGTTTCGACAATCATCATTCCATTCACCTCTACTTTTTCCGATGCTTTTTAAGAGCGATAATGTTCAATACAATGAAGACAACGGCGAAACCGACCAGCATCATCAATTCTAATCGCACATCACTTAATCCATGTCCTTGATACATCACGCTTTTGAGTGCATTTGCCCCATAAGAAATCGGCATGATCTTTGAAAGGCTTTGAAGCCAATCGGGCATTCCACCAATCGGAATAATCCCCGTGAAAAAAACTTGAGGGATGATCACCAAGGGGATAAATTGGATCATCTGAAACTCCGATGCAGCAAACGACGATAGCAAGATACCAAGACTAAGTGCCACAAGTGCGATTAAACCGTTAGTGATAAGCACATCCCAGATGGAACCAAGCAAGACCATATCCAAAACATTCACGGCATATAACACAACAATGATGGTTTGAATAATGGCGAACAGACCGTATCCAAGTAAATACCCAAAGACAATTTCCCATCTTTTTATCGGGGTTGATAATAACCTCTCCAATGTTCCCGTCGTTCTTTCACGCAGCAGACCTATTCCTGAAATCAGGAACACAAAGAAAAAGACAAAAAAACCGACCAAAATGGGGCTCAACACATCAAAGAATGTTGTGTCTTCACTCCCGTAAACATACGCAATATCAATCACAGGGCCGTTTAATGTCGGTGACAGCACTTGCTGGATTTTGCCTTGAAGCATTTTTGATTGGGATGGGTCTGTATTTTCGAGTGTCAGCGTAAGTTTTTCTTCTTCGAAACTCAACAGACCATCCAGTTCTTTCTTTACCACTACTTGCTTCAGATTTCCCGATTTTTCAATATTGACTACTTCAAAATCCTGTTCCACGAGACCATCGATAATTTCATTGTTTGCCCCTACCACACCAATCGTCTGCGTTGCTTCATTGCTAGTAAATAAAAAGTGCATGAGTGTTAGGATCAGCAACGGTGCAACGAACAATAATGCGAGTGTCCGTTTATCCCGGACAAGTTGCAAGACAATGCGTTTAACGAGAGCTATTATGCGCATGGGCTTCCCCTCCCGCTTTCCGGAAAACTTCTTCCAGGTTCGTCACACCATATCTTGTTTTCAATTCTTGAGGGGATCCGCTTGTAATGAGTTTCCCTTCCCGAATCATCGCCAAGATGTCACATCTCTCCGCTTCATCCATGACATGCGTCGTCACGAGGATGGTTTTTTGCTCCTCCATCTTCAACCTGACAAGTTCCATCCAGATTGATTTACGTAATTCGGGATCGATGCCGACAGTCGGCTCATCGAGTATCAGTATTTTAGGATCTTGAATCAATGCAATTGCCAAGGAGAGCCGTCGTTTCATTCCTCCCGAATAATTTGCAACTCTTTTCTTCAATGCACTCTGCAATTGAACAAGGTCTGTGACATAAGCTATCCGTTCGTTTTGCTCTTTTTTTCCCATCAGGAACATGGAAGCAAAAAACATCAGGTTCTCTTTCCCAGTCAAGTCTTGATACAGTGCATCCGATTGAGCCATGTAGCCGATTTCCTGCAACAAACCGAGATTCGGCATTCGTTCACCGAGAACTTCCACCGAACCGGTTGTCGGTACATCCATCCCCATAATGAGCTTTATGAGTGTCGTTTTCCCCGATCCTGATGGTCCTATCAAGCCAACAATTTGTCCGGTCCCAACAGAGAACTGAATGTCCGTGAGAATCTGATGTTTTCCATAGCTTTTACTGACATCCGACACTTGCAAAGTGGAACTGGAATTCATAGATTTCCTCCCTTTCTTTAATTTTTTCTAACCCACCCGCTGAATCAACTCGAGAGAATTATTTCTTGGAGAATTTACCGCTTCCGAAACCTCATATGCCTCGAGCACCCCTTCTTCATAAGGTACTAATAAAGACTTCAATTGATTAATATCCTGAATCGATGTATCTAGCCAGATCTTTTCATCTTCAGGTTTGAGAATAACAGGCATGCGATCATGGATAGATTCCATTAATCCATTGGGAACTGTCGTCAAAATCGTGCATGTATGTACCCGCTCCCCCCTCGAGGATTTCCACGTTTCCCAAATCCCGGCCATAGCAAAAGGTTCATCTGATTTCAATTTGATACGCATCGGCACTTTGCGGTCATCCGTTCGTTTCCATTCGTAAAAGGAATCCGCGATGACCAGGCATCGTTTCTTCTGGAATGCTTCCCTGAAACTTGGTTTTTCATGAACAGTTTCCGCCCTCGCATTAATCATCTTGAAACCGATTTTTGTATCCTTTGCCCAAGGTGGAACCAACCCCCACTTCAAGTATCCCAGTCGATTTTTAGATCCATCGTTAATGACCGTCAGTATTTGTTGTGAAGGCGCAATATTATAGCTCGGCTCATATTCGTCTTCCTCGAATGTCGATTCACCAAAGCGCTCTTCTATTTTCCTGAAATCCGCAAACAAACTGTATCGACCGCACATTTATTAACCCCCCATCCTTCCATAAAGAATCAATTCGATACTTTCGGGGGATTTCCTTTATATACGAGTTCATTTGACTGTTTCAATCACAATAAAAACCGTCCTCCCCAAAGAGAAGAACGGCTTGCTCATTACTGATTAATATACAGTTCAAAGACATCCTTGAAGTCTTTTTTCGCATATTTTGTGCGATGATCATGCAGCCAGTCACTCGCGAAACGCGTAATCGACTCGAAAGATTGAGCTGGTGTCACCTCATTATTTCCAATACGACCTACCGATTGTGAAGCAAGATTCAAGCTGTTTTCAGCAATCGCATATCGCTTTTCGTTTTCTTTCATTTCAATCGAAATCGCGAACAATACTTTGTATAGATCTTTGATTTCCGCCAAGAAGCGTTTATGGATATCAACAGACAATGGCGAATTGCCGATCGTGAATTTTATCTCCACGTCCAAATCGATAGTTCCCGCTGTTTCCAAGGCAACATTTGAAATTGGGTTATGCGCATACTCATAACGCTTCAATGTTCTTTTTTTGCTGACGGCATTCGCCCCATCCACATGAATCAATGCCTTATTTGTAAAGCAATACTCGTCCGCTTTCGTTTTAATTAGGAAAAAGATTTCCTCCCCCGATTCATGCATCACGAAATCATCCGATTCCGTTTTGTCAAAATCCGATTTCGGAACCACAATCCCAATATCTGATAAACCAAGTGCATCTGCAGCCAATTTTTTAAACATTTGCCATCCCCCTCAATTAACAAGTATCCATAAATACTACGAGATTTATACCCAATAAGTTTCAAGTTTACAGAATATGTGAACAATTCTGTGGATAACCCCCAAAAAAATCAAGCAATCGCTCTGCGCATAATCAGTTTATAGTAAATCGCGATAAATAAAATAAAGATACCCACAATCATATACAGGTTTGCATAACCCAGGTAACTGACCGCAATGCCTAGAGCAAAGGACCCTACCGCAATCCCCGTGTCATACAAAGTGAAAAAAGTGGCGGTTGCATAGGCACTTCGCTTATGAGTAGTTGATTGTATGGCCAATGTCTGGAAACATGGCAACAGTGTTCCATATCCCATCCCGATTAGCCCCCCTGCCAATAACAGCATCCAGGTAGAGCTTGTAAAACTAAGCGCAAACATCCCGATTGCATAAACAATCAGTGATGGAATGATGACGATATCCGGTCCTCTCGAATCAAAAAGCTGTCCTGTAATTGGCCGAACTATCAGCATTCCGATGGCAAAAACAAGGAAAAAGAAACCTGCAGCTTTGATAAGACCGAGAGATTCTGCATAGATCGATATGAAAGACATGATACTGGCGTAGGTAAACGATACAAATATCCCTACTGAAGAAATGGCGAGTGCCTTTTTCTCAAATAAGTCCGACCATGTAATTCGACGTTTTTCCGGTTTTGGCAATGGTTCACCTGAATCTTTCACAAGAAAACTACTGCCCCAACCAATCACCATAATGACGCCGAACAACAAGAAAATGGTCATGTACGAAACAATCGGCTGCAGTGTCAATGCAATGAACGGTCCCGCAACCACCGCTAGATTCATCGACATACCGAAATAGCCAAGTCCCTCTCCCCGTCGCTCGGGAGGCACTAAATCAGCAACAATGGATAATGTTACGGTTGTGGCGATACTGAACGATATCCCGTGGATAAACCGAAGAATTAGGAGAATCGTGATATCATCGGTCAATGTATAGGAGAAGGTCGATAAAGTGAAAGTAAACATGCTGATAACCAGCATGCGTTTCTTGCCGAACATTTCCAGAATGATTCCCGAAAAAGGGCGGACGATAATTACTGACAACAAGAAAATAGTCGTTGCAAGTCCTGCCTGGGTCACTGTTCCTCCCGGCAATGCCATAGCATACATCGGCATCAACGTAAGTAGTGCGTAAAAAACGGTGAAAATAAAGAAGTTGCTGACAGCTATACTGATGAAGCTTTTCGTCCAGATCGGTTTTCTATCCGACATGGACATCACCACTACCACTGATTTTCTTCAGGAGCAAGGACAACTGCGCCTGTTCATCCTGGGTCAATGCTTTCAACATCGTTTGCTCCAATTTTTCAATCCGTTCCTCAATTCGTGGAATTAACTCCATTGCCGTATTCGTCAACCTAACGATGCGCTCCCTTTTATCCTTGCCTTCATTCCGAATGATTAGCTGACGATTTTCCAGCTTAACCAACGTTCTTGTTACTGTCGGTGCTTCAACATTTAAATATTGGTGAATCTCTGTTTGTGTCATCGATCCAAATTGGTTCAGACAGAATAAAATGGACCATTGTGCACTATACAAATTAAATTCTTTCAATGCCTCATTCACTTCTTTTATGGACAGTCTGGATTTTTGGTGTATTTCATGGAATATCAAATTTTTCATGGTCATCTCTTTTCCACTTCAATTACCTAGGTAAGTATTTGTCTTTTCAAAGTATAATACCTATTGTTATTGATGTAAAGAAAAAACCTGCGGATGCAGGTTTCTACTTATTTCAATGATCCAATATTAACGATTTCAATATCGACCGTAACATCAAACTCAGCTTTTTCCAAAAGCTGGGACGTCATGTCTTCCGACCACTTTCCATGGTATTTCATCCTTAATGGTTCAAACAGACCTATCGGGTCAACTTTAAATTTTTTCAACTTGCCCAACAGTTCATAAATCGATTCTTCCATTTTTTTCTCAACATCTTTTTGCAGTTTTTTCAAGTGATCGTCTGTTGCTAATTTATTCGGTCCCCTGTACTCGCCCAAGGCACTTTCAAAACTCAGTTTAATTGAAATTTTTGGCGAATCAAAGTTGCTATTGGACTTTAACTTCACCTTACTGTTGATGAATTTGAGAACAATCTCTTCCTCTTCACTCAGATTGATGACAGACGGGGCAATTTTTTTTATTCCGGAGAGTGCCTGAATGATTTTCCCGTCTTCCTGGTTCATTGTATCCAGCATATGATTTCCATTGAACAAAGCGATTTTTGTTATTTCAGGTAGCTCATCCTTGATTTCCAGATAAGGGACTGTCGGCGACAAAACAGGATCCTTTGCATCTGCCATAAAAATATGAAGATCCGTGAACGGACTGAACGTTGTAAAGAGTGTTGGTTCCATAAGGTTATTGATATAAACATTTGTATTCGGTTTATCTGGGTAATCACCTTCGAGAACCTCCCCGGCATTTCCTTTCACAATTCCTATGCGCACAGTTTCACGTACTTCCGCCTCCCTATAGAAATACTCGACAACTTCCAGCAGCTTTCCTTTCTTTGCAAATTCTTCGCTGAATAAAGCCACACGGAGCTGACTTAAATTAATCATCCTGTCTGATTTCGCCGATACTTGAACCAGTCCTTCTTCTACCATTGAGGCATCGACGGAATAGGACTGGGTATGTTCTTTCGCATCCGGAGAAGGTTGGGGTGCGATGACGGTAATATGCATGGTGGATTCATCCATATAATCAAATGCAATCACGCCTACCATAGCCAATTCCTCCAGCGATGGCTGAGCTTCATTTTTTCCGGCACACCCCGAGCACATCAACATACATATTACTAACAGGCACCAGATTGTTTTATTCATAGGGACCTCTCTTTTTTCTTGATTTAATCATTTCGATGAGACACAGCAGATTCGGCCATAGGATCAGTGCATAGCTGAAGTAGAAGACTTTCCCATAGAGGGTTTCTTCAAGTCCTTGGGAAAATGGAATATAGACCACCAATGCTATTACAGCAGCTACTACATAAAGATGTGCTACGTGTTTCTTGGAACGCAAAGAATCGATTCCTTCTTTCAGCACCCATAAGTAGGCGGCAACAGAGGACAAAATCAGGAATACCCAAAAAGTAATGCCAAGAGTATCCACTTTTTCAATAAATGATAATTCAACATATTTAAATAAATTCAACACGGGATATAAGAGATTTTCAAGCTGCCACTCAGAAAAATGCATCACGCTGACAATGCTTACAGCCGTGTAGAAAGAGATGGTGATCCAAATTCCTAATGTAGCACGCTTGAATACTTTTTCCTGATGAATGATATGAGGAAAATAAAACATCAGCAATTCATATCCGACAATGGTGGAATATCCTTGTTCGGTAGCCTCCAGGAATTCCTTGCCCGTGAAATTGAACAACGGCAAAAGATGGGTGATTTCACCTTCTGCAATCCCCCACTTCAGAAAATAGACAAGTGGCGCTGTCAAAAAGAATGTCATGATGCAAAATCTGGCGACAGACTTAATTCCTCCTCTTGCAATCAATACAGCAACAATCAAAAGAATGATAAGAGGGCCTGTAACGGTTCTGTACGGCAAAGCAACGACCTGAATCATTTCAAGATAACGTTCAATTGTGGAAACCATCAATATGATTGCCATGATAAGTAATAGAACATTTATTCCTTTTCCTACATATCTACCGAAGAGTATTTCATGGATTTTAAATAAATCGTGTTCTTTATATTTGCTTGAAATCCATATCATCGGGATGATGGTAAGGTTGGCGATAATTCCAAAAAGAATGGGAAGCCACCATTGACTATACCCAACCGCACTTATTTGATTTGGCAAAGACAGCAGTCCCATTGCAATCATGACATTTTGCACCAAGAATACGACATGGTAGCCATTCAATACTTTTGGTTTCGTTATGTCCAGTGGAGCTCCCCCCTTTCAGAAAAGGTTTTATTTCTTGGCTCTTGCAATTCCTCTTGAATGCCGTATGAACTTTAATGGAAAACGGATGATACTATCGAATAAATCTGTTCGTTTTCTAGGAATGACAGGCGTCAAATATGGAGCTCCAAGTGAAGTCAGGTTCAATAAATGGTTGAATAACCACGCAAGTGCGAGCATTTGACCAAAAAGACCGAATGTGCCGGCTGCAAGAATAAAAAGATATCGGATGAATCGGCTTGCATTGCTCATCAAAAAACTCGGCATCAAAAATGACAGCAAGGCGGAAATGGCCACCAGCACAATCAACGTATTGCTGACCAGTCCAGCTTCAACAGCAGCAGTACCGATAACAATACCGCCAACGATACCGATGGTCTGTCCAATTTTCGTAGGCATTCGCGATCCCGATTCACGTAAAACCTCGATAACAAGCTCGATAAACAGGACTTCTATTACTGGAGGAAAGGGAACGCGACTTCTGGACTCCTGCAACATGATAAGCAGCTCATACGGTAAAATGCCAGGATGGTAGGTCAAGGAAGAAATATACATCGGCGTCAACATGATTGTGATGAAAAATCCTGCAAATCGCAGAAGACGTAACAACGAGGCGGTCGTCCATCTATTGTATAGATCCTCAGGTGAGAAAAACATTTCGATAAAAGAAGTTGGGCATACCATGACACTCGGACTGTTATCCATCATAACGACGATTCGCCCATCCAAGAGCCATAGAGCAGCTGAATCAGGCCGGGTGGTATGGAAAAACTGTGGAAATGGAGAATACGGATTGTCTTCTATTATTTGTTTAAACATGGTGGTGTCGACAAAACCAGGATAATCGACTTTCGCAATCCGTTCTTCCAATCTTTTTAGGTTTTCATCATTTACAATATGTTCCATGTAAACAATCGAGATTCTTGTGTTTGTCTCTTTTCCAACTACTCTATCAAGGCTTTTCAGACCAGGCTGTCGGATTCTACGTCTGATCAACGACAAGTTAGTTTG
>Ga0209013_10003239_pt1 | contig 14539 bp, 10 predicted proteins | sample Cruoilmetagenom2_FD_187291 | JGI IMG/M metagenome (GOLD analysis project Ga0209013, IMG submission 187291) | Oil polluted marine microbial communities from Coal Oil Point, Santa Barbara, California, USA - Sample 2 (SPAdes) (version 2) | ecosystem: Environmental > Aquatic > Marine > Oil seeps ... | reverse complement strand
GGCCACATGGTTGCGCTAAAGTGGACGATGAAGAACTTCTACAACATCGAGCCAGGCGAAGTTTTCTGGGCGGCGTCCGACGTGGGATGGGTGGTCGGCCACTCCTATATTTGCTACGCGCCGCTGTTACACGGAGCAACGACACTTGTTTATGAGGGCAAGCCAGTGGGAACGCCGGATGCCGGTGCGTTCTGGCGCGTCATCTCGCAGCACAACGTGGTTGCGCTGTTCACCGCCCCGACGGCGTTCCGCGCCATTAAAAAGGAAGATCCCGAGGGTTCGTTGATTGGCAACTACGACCTGTCGAAGTTGAGAACTCTGTTCTTGGCCGGGGAGCGTGCCGATCCGGATACGATCCAATGGGCGGAAGCAAAGCTGAAGGTTCCAGTGATCGATCACTGGTGGCAGACGGAAACCGGTTGGGCGATCGCCGGCAATCCGGTCGGTCTAGGCTTGCTGCCTGTCAAGCATGGCTCGCCGACCGTGGCGATGCCGGGTTACGACCTGCGCGTGTTGGACGACAGTGGCCAGGAGCTGGCCGCTGGAGAGCAGGGGACAATCGCTGTCAAGCTACCGTTGCCACCGTCGTGTCTGCCAACGCTTTGGGGCGACGATAAGCGCTTCCGGGACAGCTACCTCTCGCAGTTCGATGGCTACTATTCGACTTCGGACGCGGGGTATGTCGACGAGAGCGGCTACGTTTATGTGATGGCTCGAACCGACGACGTCATCAATGTTGCCGGCCACCGGCTGTCGACGGGGCAGATGGAGGAAGTGGTCGCAATGCACCCGGATGTCGCTGAGTGTGCGGTTATCGGGGTCGCTGATCAGCTCAAAGGGCAGCTGCCCGCCGGCTTCTTAGTATTGAATGCCGGGGTCAACCGTGATCACAAGGAGATCGAGACTGAGATCGTCAAATTGGTGCGCTCGGAGATCGGACCAGTGGCGGCCTTCAAGAATGTCATGGTGGTTCAGCGCCTGCCGAAGACCCGGTCCGGCAAAATCCTGCGCGCGACGATGCGTAAGATTGCCGACGGGCAGGATTGGACCGTTCCAGCGACGATCGACGATCCAGTCATTCTTGATGAAATCAAGACAGTTCTGGCAGGGCGGGGTCTTGGAGCCTAGCCTTTCTGGTCGTCTTCGCCGGTCTCGTCTGCCGCAGCAACAGGGTCGGAAGTAGCGTCTGCAGCAACAGGCTCTGCCTCCGCCTCGACTGGTGCCTCAGCGACTGGGTCTGGGAACACGACATCAGGCTGTTCGTCACCGGTGTCCGCGTCTTCTTCATCGCCGCTGGAGAGCTGTTGCAGACGTGCGAACATTTCGGCGTCTTCCTCAGCCTCGGAGCGTTCGCGCAATTGCGGTGTCAAGTCAGGCTTTGGGCCCAGTCCCGGTACGGTTTCGGAAGCTGGTAGGAGGGCACCACCAGGATCGGGGATCGGAGCACCGGCTGGGCGATTGGCCGCAGCCCGCTTGGCGGCTTTCAGCACCTCGGCGTCGAGATCCAACTGTTTGCACAATCCGAGCATGACTGGGTCCTGTGGCACTAAGTTGCTGGTATTCCAGTGCGTTCTTTCGCGGATCTGCGTGATAGTCGGCTTGGTTGTGCCGACGAGCCGTACGATTTGGCTATCCTTCAGTTCCGGGTGTTGGCGCAATAGCCACAGCACGGCGTTGGGCCGATCGTGGCGGCGCGATACGGGCGTATAACGAGGCCGTTTCTTCCGGATCGCGGTCTGCGGCAAAATAACCTTTTGTTCGGCCATGCGCAGTTTATGGCCGTCGTTCTTTTCGCCGCGCTCGATTTCATCGCGCGTCAGCTGCCCCGAGATAACGGGGTCCATGCCCTTGATGCCCTGTGCGACATCGCCGTCTGCAATGCCCTTTACTTCCAGCGTGTGGAGACCACAAAGCTCAGCAATCTGTTCAAAAGTGAGGGCGGTATTGTCGACCAGCCATACGGCTGTCGCTTTAGGCATGAGAGGCTTGCGATCGCTCATACGTTCTCTTTTCCGATCCGCGTGCGGCATTTTTCAATGCCGGCAGACCTACAACTTGTTAGTAAGACTTCAGGGGATAGAGTTACATAAACGCGCTCAGGGGGAGATTGCAAGGTTGTCGTTGAACGAGACTCTTAATGACAGCCGTCTTGCCGCCACTGATGCGAAATCTTGCCGTGGGACTATTGCCCCTGTTGTCCATGGCATAATGCATTATTACTGTTCCCGACTCAGTGCGCGCCCAAACGGATGGTGGCACGTGAGAAATGGTGGGGTCGGGAGAAGCTGAATTGACGCTGGAGACGCGCAAAACCTACTATTTTGAGGATCTCGTGCTCGGCATGGAGGCCTCGGTGTCGAAGACCGTCACGATGGCGGACATTGAAACCTTCGCCGGCGTATCGGGTGACTACAACCCTGTGCACATGGATCCCGAGTTCGCTTCGAAGACGATCTTCAAGCAGGTGATCGCTCACGGTCTGTTGACCGCCAGTTATATCTCCACCGTGTTTGGCATGAAGATGCCGGGTCCTGGTGCCATCTACGTGTCGCAAACGTTGAACTTCAAGGCGCCGGTCAAGGTTGGCGACGAAGTGCTAGCGCGGGTTATTGTGGTTGATTTGATGCCCGCAAAGAACCGGGCGCGGTTCGATTGTTTCTGTACTGTTCGCGGCAAGGTCGTTCTCGACGGTGAGGCGAATATGATGGTGCCCGCGCGACCAGAATAACTGCGCCTGCCTGCGAAGTCGCTTGCAAGGCAGGGGTGTGGACCCGTAATAGCAGAGCTTCGGCTTCGAGCGTTACACCAAAGGGCCCCTGAACCGCCATGATCGTCATCCGAGATGGAGATGAAGTTCCACAAAGCGCGCGCGGCGGCGTCTTCGCGATTGGCAATTTCGATGGTGTGCATCGGGGGCATAAAGCACTAATTTCTCGGACGGTGGCGGAAGCCCGCGGCAAGGACCGACCTGCTGGCGTGATTGTGTTCGAACCGCATCCGCGCGAGTTCTTTCACCCGGAAGAGCCACATTTTCGGCTAACCCCTTTGACCGAGAAGCTACGCTTATTGGAAGCGTTGGACTTGGATGTTGTGGTGGTTCTCGAATTCAATGCGGCGCTTGCCGGGCGGACGGCGGCCGGTTTCATCGACGATATTCTGGTCAATTGGCTTGACGTCTCGCACGTGGTGATCGGTTACGATTTTTTCTTCGGATGCAAGCGGGCCGGGACGCCGGAAACCATGCAGCTCGCCGGGCAGGATGCAGGTTTTGGTACAAGCATCGTGGCGCAGCAGGCCGAGGAAGGCGAGGTGTTCTCGTCGACGGCGATCCGCTTGCATCTTGCGCAGGGTGACGTCGCCGGCGCGGCGCTACAACTCGGCCACTGGTGGCGGGTTTCCGGGACTGTGACAAGCGGTCAAAAGCTTGGGCGAGAATTGGGTTTCCCGACCGCGAACATCAAACTGCCGGCGGCGACAGCACTGATGCACGGGATCTTTGCGGTGCGTGTTCTCGTCGGGAACAAGACGTATGGAGGCGCGGCTTATCTCGGCGGCCGGCCGAGTGTCGATTCCGGAGCGGTTCGACTTGAAGTGTTCATATTCGATTTTGAAGGCGATCTATACGAGCAGGACCTTACGATCGAATTCATCGCGTTTATCCGGGATGACCGGCGCTTTGACTCATTGGATGCTTTGAAGGCACAAATTGCGCTTGATTGCGAAAAGGCCCGTCAACTGCTGATTGATGCCGGTGAGGCGCCTCTACAAAATACCCAGGTCTCCTGAAACAAGACGATCGTTTCGTTGGCGCAGCCGCGCCATGCGGCTTGAGCGTGACAGGGTGACTACAAGGCATATCGCCGGTGCCGCTGTCGGCTGCTACGCTCGGCTGTGAGGGATCGCCGGTTTCCAGGAGATCTACGTCGTATGTGACGGTCGACGGCAGTGTTCCATGGCGACATCCAACCATGGCGAAAGGGGCAATATGGAAGACCAACTGCCGTTTCTCCTGCTGATCGCAATCGTGACGTTGGCGGCGGTGATTTCCGGGCTTGTCATGGTCTGGCTGAAACAGCCGCCAATGGTTGGCTATATCCTGGCTGGGCTGGTGTTAGGGCCGGCTGGCGTCGGGTTCATGCCGCACGTTGACGCCGTGCCGCTGATCGCTGAATTCGGCGTGCTGTTCTTGCTGTTCTTCATCGGCATGGAGATTAGTCTCAAGGCCTTTATCGCGAACCTCAGGCCGGCGGTGCTGACGGTAATCGGGCAGCTTGTCGTCGCGCTCATGGCAATGATGTTGTTTGGCGCGCTGCTGGACTGGCGCTTTGAGCAGGTGGTGCTGCTGGCGTTCGTCGTGACCATGTCGTCGACGGCGGTGGCCTTGAAACTTCTCGACGATATTGGCGAGTTGCGCAGCGATCTGGGGCGGATCGTCGTGGCTGTGATGATCGCGCAGGACATCGCCATCGTGCCGATGCTGATTATCGCCAATGCCTTCCAGACCGGCGGGACGGTCGAGCCTGGGACTTTCGTTACTGTGGTGCTGGCGATCGGGCTGCTGGTGTTGTTCATCGCCGTCGTCGGGCCGCGCGGCAAACTGCAGTTTCCCGGGCAGGACCGGATTTTGGGGCGGGTCGAGATGGTGACCCTGGTGGCGCTTCTTGTTTGCTCAACAATGGCCGTCATCACCGGGGTTGCGGGTATGTCGCCGGCCTACGGGGCTTTCCTGGCCGGGCTGATCGTTGGCAAGACAACGCTTCGAGCGCAAGCCATCCATGCCATGGAGCCCATCCAAGGGGTGCTGATGGTGCTGTTTTTCGTGGCGATCGGCCTGCTCCTCGACGTCACTTTCATATTGCAAAACCTGGTGCTGGTGAGCGCCTTCGTGCTGTGTGCGCTGATCCTGAAATCGATTGCCAATATTGCGATTTTGTACTCCGTCGGGATGCCGTGGAAGACGGCCTATCAAGCTGGGCTCATCACGGGACAGATCGGTGAATTCTCGTTCGTTTTGGCGGCGGTGGGTCTTGCTAACGGTGTGCTCGATCCGGTGGGTTATAAGCTGGCGATCTCGGTGATTGTGTTATCGCTGCTATTTAGTCCGCTTTGGACGCGGGCGGTAAAACAGGCGCACGATGCGACGGAGCAACGCATCGGAAATCTGAAGGTCGCGTTCTTTTCCCAAGCGGGGCCGGTCGATGAGAAGGGCTCGGGGCGGGTGGCAGTAGCAAATGGCGACCGCCAGCCGGTGAAAAAAGCACGCGAGAAGACCTGATACACAACTCCGCCGGCCGGCGGTTCAAACTGGCTGTGGCGACACTCCTGCTGGCGTAAGGTCCCCGGCGTGTTAGAACGCGGCCCAAACCCGATTCACGAACTCCAAACTGGCTGAAAGATCGATGGCGAAAAACGATGAGGTCCTGGGGACCGGCGATAAGGCTTCGGGGCGCAACTGGGGCGAGACGCTGTATTTGCCGCGGACCGATTTTCCGATGCGCGCTGGGCTGCCCAAGTTGGAGCCGAAGCTTCTGAAGCGGTGGGAGAAAATCGGGCTCTATAGCAAGATGCGGGAGGCCGCGCAGGGGCGGCACAAGTTCGTGCTGCACGATGGTCCGCCTTACGCCAACGGCAACATCCATATCGGGCATGCACTCAACAAGATCCTCAAGGACCTGGTTGTGAAGTCGCAGCAGATGCTGGGCCACGATTCCAACTACGTGCCCGGTTGGGATTGTCACGGTCTTCCGATCGAATGGAAGATCGAGGAACAGTACCGGGCCAAGGGCAAGAACAAAGACGAGATCCCGGTCAACGAGTTCCGCGCCGAGTGCCGGCAGTTCGCGGCCAAGTGGCTTGATGTCCAGCGCGAGGAATTCAAGCGTCTTGGTGTCGTTGGTGACTGGGACAACCCGTATTCGACGATGGCATTTGCCGCCGAAGCAACGATCGCCAACGAGTTGATGAAGTTCGCCAAATCTGGCCAGCTTTACCGTGGTTCGAAGCCGGTGATGTGGTCGGTTGTCGAAAAGACGGCACTGGCGGAAGCGGAGGTCGAATATCAGGATTATCAATCGGACCAGGTCTGGGTGAAGTTTCCTGTAAGAGCAGCTGCTGGATTCCATCGAGGTGGTGCATCGGCAGAAGCCGTAGAAATCGCTCTGTCAATTCAAGAGGCCTCTGCCGTCATCTGGACAACAACGCCTTGGACCATCCCCGGCAACCGCGCGATCTCATTTTCGTCGCGGATCGACTATGGGCTTTACGAAATCACGGCTGCGCCCGAGGGCAATTGGGCGCGCGTTGGTGAGAAGTTCATCCTGGCTGACAAGCTTGCCGAAGACGTTATGAAATCGGCGAAGGTCGAGGCATTTGAGCGGCTCGCATCCATTTCGGCTTCAAACCTGCTGGGAGCGGTGTGCGCTCACCCGCTTCGCAAACTTGGCTACGATTTCGACGTCCCTCTCCTTGCTGGTGACCACGTCACCGACGACACGGGTACCGGTTTTGTTCACACGGCGCCGGGGCACGGCTCGGACGACTACATCATCTGGATGAACTCGCAGAAGATGCTGCGCGAGCAGGACATCGACACGACGATCCCGTTCACCGTCGATGCCGATGGCGTCTTCACCGACCAGGCGCCCGGGTTTGCCGGCAAGCGAGTCTTGAAGGAGAACGGTGACAAGGGTGATGCCAACGAGGCGGTGATCAAGGCGTTGGCGGAAGCCGGCAAGATGGTCGCCCGAGCACGGTTGAAGCACCAGTACCCGCATTCGTGGCGTTCGAAGAAGCCGGTGATTTTCCGCAACACGCCGCAGTGGTTCATCTCGATGGACAAACGGCTGGGCGGTGAATCGGGGAGCAATGGCTCGCTTCGTGAACTGGCCCTCGCAGAAATAGGACGCGTCGAGTGGGTGCCGCAGTCGGGTGAAAACCGCATCACCGGAATGATCGAGAACCGGCCCGACTGGGTAGTATCACGGCAGCGCGCCTGGGGCGTGCCGATCTGTGTTTTTCGAAACACCGAAACGGACGAGATCATCCCGGGGCCGGGCTTTGCAAAATCTGCTGAACTGGCCGAGCGCATCCGGTCGGCCTTCTATGAGAAAGGCGCCGACGTGTGGTTCGAAGCAGGTGCGAAGGAGCGCTTTCTCGACGGGTTTGTCGATGATCCCGGAGCCTGGGAACAGGTCCGCGACGTTCTCGACGTTTGGTTTGATTCAGGCTCCACGCATGCCTTTACGATGGAAGACCCCGAGCACTTCCCGGGGCTTGCCGGTATCCGGCGGACGCTTGATAGCGGCCAAGACCGGATCATGTATCTGGAAGGCTCCGACCAGCACCGCGGATGGTTTCACTCGTCGCTTTTGGAAAGCTGCGGGACGCGCGGTCGCGCACCCTACGATGTCGTTTTGACTCATGGATTCGTTCTCGACGAGAACGGCCAGAAGATGAGCAAGTCGATGAAGAACGTCACCGCGCCGCAGGAGGTTATCGAGAAGTCCGGGGCGGATATTTTGCGTCTGTGGGTGGCGGCATCGGATTATTCGGATGATCTGCGCATCGGGCCGGAGATCATCAAAACGTTCGCGGAAACCTACCGCAAGATGCGCAACACCATCCGTTGGATGCTGGGTGCCTTGGCGCACTTCACGGATGAGGACCGTATCGAGGTTGCTGATATGCCGGAGCTGGAAAAGCTGATGCTGCACCGGCTTTCGGAAATTGGACCAGAAGTGCGCACCGCCTATGCTTCATATGACTACCGCCGGGTGGTCCACATCATGACGCAGTTCCTCAACACGGACCTGTCGGCGTTCTACTTCGATATCCGCAAGGACGCGCTTTACTGCGATGGGCCTTCGAGTGTGCGCCGCAAGGCGGCACTGTCGGTGATCGATGAGATATTCAAGGCAACGGCGTTTTGGCTGGCGCCGATCCTGTCGTTCACGGCTGAGGAAGCTTGGCTCGCACGCTATCCCTCGGAAAGCGGTTCGGTGCATGTGAATGACTTTCCGCTGATGTCGCGGTTGTGGCGCAACGAGGAAGTCGCCGAGCGCTGGGAGAAGGTGCGCGCGGTGCGCCGAGTGGTGACGGGTGCGTTGGAGTTGGAACGGGCCGGTAAGCGGTTGGGTTCAAGTCTGGAGGCGGCGCCGGTTGTTCATATCGCGGATGAGGCGCTCTGGGCAGCGATCGAGGGCGTGGATCTCGCCGAGGTTTGCATCACAAGTGGCATCGAAGTGGTGGCTGGGGCTGCACCTGCCGGCGCATTCACGCTGGCGGATGTGCCCGGAGTCGGCGTCGTGCCGAAACTGGCGGAAGGCACCAAGTGTGCGCGTTCGTGGCGAATCACGGATGATGTCGGAAGCGATCCGGATTATCCGGAGCTGTCGGCGCGCGATGCCGCGGTCATGCGGGAAATCGACGGGGCGGCTTAGATGGCGGATGGCGTGAATGTAGCCAGTGAAAACGGGACGCGAGCTTGGTTCTGGGGGCGGTACTCGAGGCTCGGGTTGTGGACAGCTGTTGTCACGTTGGTGCTCGATCAGGCCCATAAATGGTGGATGATCCTGGGACTCGGCATGCGCGAGGGTGACCGGTTCGCATTGATGCCATTTCTTGAAATCATCTATGTCAAAAACACTGGGATCAGCTATTCGCTGTTTGATAGCGCCAGCTGGCAGTGGCAATACGCGCTTGCGGGGTTTGCTATTATCGTTTCAGCGGCGTTGTGGGTGTGGCTTGCACGGTCGGGAACGGGCTGGCTGATGGCGGTGAGTCTGGGGCTGATTATCGGTGGGGCCGTCGGTAACGGTATCGACCGTGTGCTGCTTGGAGGTGTTGCGGATTTCTTCCTCCTGCATGCTTTCGGTTACTCTTGGTATGTCTTTAACATCGCAGACGTTGCAATAGTTGCCGGCGTCGCCGGGCTTTTGTATGACTCGATGATCGCGAGTCGCAATGATGACATAAAGTCGTCTTAGCGCCTTGTATTCGGGGTGGAGTGCTTGAACGGAGCCAGTTGGCTTCGGAAGCGCAGGAGAACAGCCATATGCCTTGGGGGGATTGCGGTAGGATCGGACTGCGGAGCTGGCGTACAGCTGCAGCTGTTGTGCTCGCTGCACTCTGTGTCAGTGCGTGTTCGGCTGGCGACGTCCAGTTTGAAGGAAAGCTTTTCGAACTGGCGGGGATGAACAACATTGGCAAAAACAGCAAAACCCCGCAAATGGCTGAACGTACAGGGCTAATCGTTCCGCCTGACTTGCAGCGTCTGCCTGATCCTAATCAACCTGCTGCACAGCAACCTGGTGAAGACCTACTGGCTTCCATCAATGATCCGGACCGGGTAAAGGTCGTCGACAAGGCGGAATTGGAACGCCAACAAGCAGAAGTCTGCAAAGGCTATGAAATGGCCAAAGTTCATAACGAGCCCGATGCCGATCAGATGAGGGGTCCGCTTGGACCGTGCCGGAAATCGGTGCTTAACTTGGTTGGCGCTTCTGGCGACTCGCTGTTCTCACCCTCGACGGATTCCAAGTAACGGCAGACTGACGCGGTTCGGCTGGACGCTTGCCGGGTGGGCAAGTCTGCGGACGATGCTAACCCCTTGGCCAGGCTTGACGAATTTCGTCACCGCTGACATGAACCCGTTGTCATTTGACTCTTCTCCGAGACCGCTGAAGTGTGGGGCGCAATGCGCGGCGGTGTGCTAACCGCCGTCGCTTGGACCGCCGGATCAGTAACGCGATGCGGTAGGTAATCAAAAGTCATTCGCACAACCGATCTCCGAGGATAGGCTTTTCATGCGCAAAACCGGCGTTCGCCGTTCCCCTCCAATCATTCTAACCCTCCTTCTGGCCCTCATGATTACAGCTACAGAAAACGCCCCTGACGCTCGGGCCGCTGACGCGACGTCGCGAGCGAACGCATTCCAACTTGCCAACGGTATGCAGGTTATCGTTATTCCGGACCGGCGCGCGCCGGTGGTGACGCATATGGTCTGGTACCGGGTTGGCGCTGCCGACGAGCCAAAGGGGGCGTCCGGTATCGCCCACTTCCTCGAACACCTGATGTTCAAGTCGACCGAAAAGATTGCGATCGGTGAATTTTCCAAGATTGTGGCGCGGATGGGTGGTCAGGACAACGCTTTCACCAGTCAGGACGCAACGGCCTACTTCCAACGGATTGCCAAAGACCGGCTGGCCAACGTGATGGCGATGGAAGCCGACCGCATGGCCAATCTCCGCTTGACCGAGAAGGAAGTGCTGACTGAACGCGACGTTATTCTGGAAGAACGCCGGTCGCGTGTAGATAACAGCCCAGGTTCGATACTGACCGAGCAGATGGATGCTGCGCTTTACTATTCGCATCCCTACGGGACGCCGGTGATCGGCTGGTCGCATGAAATTTCACAACTCGATCAGAAAGATGCAATCGACTTTTACAAGCTCTTCTATGCGCCCAATAACGCCATCCTCGTCGTTGCTGGAGATGTAACCGTCGATGAAGTAAAGCGGCTTGCGGAAGAGACTTACGGCAAGGTGCCTGCAAACAACGGCATGAAGATTAAGCGGGAGCGGCCACTGGAGCCGCCGCATCTGGTGCCACGTAGGTTGCAGCTGAATGACCCGAGGGCCGGCAGGGCCTCGTTCCACCGCTTCTATCATGCGCCGTCATATGTCACGGCCAAGCCTGGTGAAGCGGAAGCGCTCGATTTGCTGATGAAGATCCTGGCGTCGGGTTCAACGAGCCGTCTGTATAAAAAACTGGTCGTTGAAAAGAAGTTGGCTTCAAGCGCCGGCGGCTGGTTCTACGGCGACGGATACGATAGCGGCAAGCTGTCGGTGTATGCGGTCGCCAATGACGGTGTCGGCTTGGAAGCCGTCGAGGCTGAAACCGATGCTCTGATCGCTGAAATCGCTGCTGGCGGTGTCACTGAGGCCGAACTGAAGCGCGCTAAGAATAGCCTGACAGCCCAGTTTATTTACGGGCTCGACAGCCAGGCAACGATGGCGCGCCGCTATGGTTGGGCCGTGGTGGTTGGCCAGTCGGTCGCCGACGTAGACTCCTGGCCCGATGACATCAACAAGGTTACGGCGGAGCAGGTGAAGGAAGCTGCCGCCAAGCAACTCGACCTGCGCCAATCGGTGACGGGCTATCTCATTCCGCAAGCCTTGCCGTCTGCGGCGAATAGAACCGACGGCGCAACTTCACCAAGCAAGGGGTAGGGGATAGATCGATGAGTAATTCTCTTGCCTTTGCAATAAAGTCACGGAGCCAGAGGCTTACGAGTGCCGGTATGCTGGCGCTTGTCACCTTGGTTATCCTCTTCAGCTCGATGCGACCTGGCAACGCTATGGACATTAAACAAGTTAAAAGCCCCGGTGGAATTGAAGCCTGGCTTGTTGAATCGCGTCAGGTGCCGCTGTTGGCACTCCGCTTTGCATTCACTGGCGGCAGCTCTCAAGACCCGGCCGACAAATCGGGTGTGGCTCACTTCCTTTCCGGGATGCTCGATGAAGGGGCCGGCGACCTTGACGCAGCAGAGTTTCAAGAACGCATGGAAGATATTGCCATGCGTATGAAATTCGATGATTCTCGGGACACTTTCTACGGAACTGTGCAAACGCTGACGAAGAACCGCGACGCCGCTATGGAGTTGCTGAAGCTGGCGTTGACGAAACCTCGTTTTGACGAGGACGCCATTGACCGGGTTCGCCGCCAACTGCTCGCGAGTCTGGCTTACGAAGCCAAGTCTCCTGATCGGCTCGCAGCCCGCAAGTGGTTTGAAACGGCATTTAAGGACCACGCTTACGGGACTTCACCACGGGGAACCGAAGCATCCTTGCGGCAGATTGGCAGTGCGGAGCTCGAAGCATTCCGCAAGAAGAACTTCGCCAAGAGCAACTTGAAGATCGTTGCGGTTGGCGACATTACCGAAGCGGAGTTGGGCAAGTTGCTCGATGACGTGTTCGGCGACCTGCCGGAAAAAGCACAGTTGGAAGAAGTCGCCGAAACGAAGCCGGCACGCGGGGGGCGGCTCGAAGTCGTCGAGATGGATGTGCCGCAATCCGTCGCCGTTTTCGGCATGGGCGGGCTGAAGCGCAAGGATCCCGATTTCTTGGCGGCGTTTGTTCTCAACCATATTATCGGTGGTGGCGGCTTCTCGGCGATTTTGATGGAAGAAGTGCGTGAGAAGCGCGGCTTGGCCTATTCGGTCTATAGCTACCTCAACCCCATGGATCATTCGGCGATCTACATGGGCAGCGTGGCAACCAAGAACGACGCGATTGCCGAATCGCTCGACATTATTCGCAGCGAGCTAATGAAGATCGCTGAGGAGGGCGTTACCGAGGAGAACCTGAAGAACGCGAAGAGCTATCTCTCCGGCTCCTACGCTTTGCGATTTGACACGAATTCGAAGATTGCCAGCCAGCTTCTCGGGATCTTGGTCGAGGACATGGGAATCGAATATGTGAAGGATCGTAACGCCTTGATCGAAGCGCTGAGCGTTGACGATTTGAAGCGGGCTGCCACGCGGTTCCTCACGCCAGAGGATCTTATCGTGGTTGTCGTTGGAAAGCCCAAGGGGTTAGCTCCGAAAGGCTGAGGGAGTTGGCCAGCATGGCAGATGACGGGCAAAGTGGTGCGGCGGGGGCAGGCGGCAGCACCGCCTATCGGTTCGATGTTTCCGGATGCCTGAGTTCCAAGATTGGCAAGCACGGGCTCACGCAAGACGAACTGGTGACAAGCTATGCCGACATGGAGCCTGAGTTCCGGCGCCTCCAAGAGGAGGCCCGGGACGGAAGCCTTGCGATCTTCAGGATCGCTTCCGAACGCGACGATATCGCTGAAGCGACGGAGGCACTTGGGAAGCTTTCAACTGGAGCCAGGACACTGGTCTTCTTCGGTACAGGTGGGTCTGGGCTTGGCGGACAGGCGTTGGCGCAACTTGCCGGGTGGAATATCCCGGGTGTCTTCGTGGAGGGGCAGGACAAGCGTCCGCGCACGCGGTTTTACGACAATTTGGACGCGTCGACGCTTGCGGGTGTCTTCGAGACGCTGGATTTAGCAACGTCGCGGTTCGTGATCACCTCGAAGTCGGGTGGAACCGCGGAGACGCTGGCGCAGGCCATGGCGACCCTGACGGCAGCAAAACAGGCCGGGCTTGGTCAGCAAATTCCAAACATGTTCCTTGGGATCTCGGAGGAGGCTCGCGAGGGTACGTCGAACGGTCTGAGACGGCTTTTGTCTGAACACGGTATCCCGCTACTGCCACATCCGGACGATATCGGCGGGCGCTTTTCATGTCTGACGATCGTCGGTCTGTTGCCGGCAATCGCGCGCGGGCTTGATGCAGGTAAGGTTCGGGCCGGGGCGCGAAGCGTTATTGATGCGTTGCTTTCAGCGCAAAAGGTGAGCGACTTCGATCCTGCGCTGTCGGCGGCGATCTCGGTGGCGATGGCCAAGGAGCGCGGAATTCGGGCGCTTGTGGTGATGCCCTACGCGGATCGGCTGGCGTCGTTGGCGCGCTGGTTCGTGCAGTTATGGGCGGAGAGCCTGGGCAAGGACGGCAAGGGGACAACGCCGATCGCGACGCTGGGGCCACTCGATCAGCACAGCCAGTTGCAGTTGTTCATGGACGGACCTCGCGAACACCTCATTACACTGATCCGGACCGCGACTGCGGGAACGGGGCCGGTTATAGACAAGGAGCTGGCTCAGCTGGCTGGTTCGGATTACATGGCCGGCCGGACCGTAGGCGACATTGTTGCAGCGCAAGCCGGTGCCCTTCCGGATGCCCTGGCGGAGGCCGGACGGCCGGTACGCACACTGGATATCCACAGTCTCGATGAGCGGGCGATCGGCGCGGTTATGATGCACTACATGATTGAAACGATTCTCGCCGGCCGCGTGCTTGGCGTTGACCCGTTCGATCAGCCGGCCGTGGAACTTGCGAAGGTGCTGACACGCGAGCGATTGGCTTCAACGCCGGGATAACAAACAAACCACTGAGGCCTAAATTGCCGATCCGCCAGCTCACGCCAGAAACCATCAACCGGATCGCGGCGGGCGAGGTCATCGAACGGCCTGCGAGCGTCGTCAAGGAACTGGTCGAGAACGCTATCGATGCCGGGGCTCAAAGCGTCGAGATCGTGACGGCGGTTGGTGGGCTGTCCCTCATCCGGGTCAGCGATGATGGCGCGGGGATGCCGGCGAAGGATCTGACACTTTGTGTCGAACGGCATGCGACCTCGAAGCTCACTGAAGAGGATCTGTTCGATATCCGCAGCTTCGGGTTCCGGGGGGAGGCGTTGCCGTCCATCGGTTCGGTGGCTCGCCTTGAGATCGCGAGCCGGGCACGCGGGGCTGATGAAGGGTTTACGATCGTCGTCGATAAGGGTGCGAAAGCGCCCGAACGGCCGGCGGCGATCAATCGCGGGACGCGTGTCGAAGTCAGGGATTTGTTCTCCGCGACGCCTGCGCGGCTGAAATTCATGAAGTCGGAGAGAGCAGAAAACCAGGCGACGGCGGATAC
>Ga0209013_10003238_pt1 | contig 14540 bp, 12 predicted proteins | sample Cruoilmetagenom2_FD_187291 | JGI IMG/M metagenome (GOLD analysis project Ga0209013, IMG submission 187291) | Oil polluted marine microbial communities from Coal Oil Point, Santa Barbara, California, USA - Sample 2 (SPAdes) (version 2) | ecosystem: Environmental > Aquatic > Marine > Oil seeps ... | reverse complement strand
TATGGAGCATACATGCGAGTTCGACGAGTGAATGACTGTTTTAGGAGCGAATGTATCTAAGTCATTATTATTGACTCAGTTAAAGAAGAGGAGAATTATTCATCTCATAAAAGAGGTGAGTTTTTTATTAATAATCAAAAACTGCTAAAACGAGAAAAAAACAGCAAAAACATTAACATCAGTTGTTTACAAAGCTGAATAAACATGAAATAATTGGAAGTAGATACCATTAAATTTTTACCTAAGAGGTGATTAATATGTTTTCTAATGAAAGAAGACAAGAAATTTTAAAGGCATTAAAGCAAGATGATCGTGTATTGGTAAAGGATTTAGCAATAAAATTTAATATGTCAATTGATTCAATTAGAAGAGATTTATCAATTATGGAAGAACAAGGTCTTTTAAAGAGAACACACGGCGGAGCTATTCCTGTTTTTGATGTTAGAAAAAGAGCCCAACTTCCTTTCAAACGTTATGGAGAAGGTAGTGTTTATCAAAATGCTATTGCGAAGTTAGCTGTTTCGTACATTAAAGAAAATCAAACTGTTTTTATTGGTGGTTCTGCGATTCATTATGTAATGCTCAAATATCTTCCGAATGATATTCCATTTACAGTATTAACTAATTCTTTGGAAATTGCTTATTATTTAAGGGATTTAGAGAATGTACAAACTTATCTGATTGGCGGAAATGTAAAAAGTTCAGGGAATATTACAGATGCTTTAGCGAACGAATTTGCTCGACAATTCACGGTGGATTTGTGCTTTGCAACAGCTGGAGCTTTATCATCAAAAGGGTTAAGTACAGCTACACCAGAAGTATCAGTTTTTCATAAAACTGTATACGACAATTCAAGAAAGATTATCGCTTTAATAGAACATGTTAAATTTGGTATTGATATGTTCTCTGTAATGTATCCAGTTAAGAAATTAAATTTGATCATTACTGATGAAGAAACATCGCATGAAAAGATGGATATCATAAAAGCCCAAGGAGTAGAGGTTACAGTAGCGAAAATGACGGAAATAAATTTGTAACTTCTGAAGATCCGGCTGCTTTTCCATGGCAGTCTTTTGAAATGTACCTAGTTGAATACTTCCTCCGTGGCAGATTTGTGAAAGAAGAATTATGAATTTTCATAGTAGGGTCAGAAATATCTTTAAATAAACATTACAGGAGGTACGTTTATGTTTTATAGGAGAAAATTTTACACAGTAAAAATCGAGTTTGCAGAGAAATTTAATGAACATTTCAACAAAACTAATTTACCTAATCAACTAAAGTACGGAGCACGTTTGGTAGGGCGATGGATGAAAGATAACAAAGATAATACCGTAGAAATTTTTGCCATTTGGGAATATGACAGTTATGAGGATTACATAGCAATAGAGAATAATGTAAGAGGCGACGGTGCCCACGTAAAACGAATTAAAGACTGGTACGAGAAAAATGGAGGTAGAGAGCATATTTATAGAGAATATATATTGGAAGTTAGAAACGAACCGTTATCGTCCACTCTAAATAAAGATAACTAATAATGTTAACTATTTGTTCAACTGACGGGATCTCTTAGTTGAACAACCGGCTGCCTTTAAAGGGCAGCTTTTCTTCGTGAGTAATGAAGTCGACTACTTCTTCATCCGGATTTTATGTCAACCATGGTGCATGCAGTATACAATTCAGAAGTGAATTTCTAATTTGAAATAGGTTATGACAAAGGAGGATTGTCTTTACCAAAAATAATACAAGAAAACTTTTTTGATTAATTTGTTGATGAAACTTTGTTGTTTAAATACCGTATATGAATAAGAAGTCAAAATTAATAAGTGAAAATAATGAAATGAATTACAGACCTCGTAAATTGAAGAAAACTATGTAGATTTTAATTGCAAGTTATACGAAAAAGGAGGATAAGAAATGTCTTATTCAGAACAACAAAAAAAGTATCGAGAAGATTCTCATAACCACAGTGTTGCAACAAAAATTATTGACTTAATGAAAAAGTTAAGATTAAGCCCAAATGAGTTCTCACCAAGAAGGTGGGTATGGGAATTAATGCAAAACGCAAAGGATGTAATTCACGAAAATAGCACAGTTTCAATTGAAATCAATCTTATACATAACGATGAAGAGGGCATTTTGGAATTTAGACATAACGGAAAACCTTTTTCAGTAAAAAATATTACTTTTTTAATTGAACAAGTTTCAGCAAAGAATCGAGATTCACTTGGTGATGAAAGAGAAAAGACAACAGGTAAATTTGGAACTGGTTTTCTTACAACTCACTTACTTTCAGAGAAGGTGGAAATCGAAAGTATAATTCAAGAAGGAAATCAGCCATATAAAAAATTTAAATTACTACTTAATCGAAGTGGGAGACGTATAGAAGAAATAATTGAGTCAGTAAATGCTTCCCATAATTCGATTAAGAAAATTGATTCAGAGGAACCCTACGAAGACTACTCACCAAAAGACTACAATACAACCTTTCGGTATCATCTAAATACAAAGGGAATTAGTGTTGCCCAAAAAGGAATAGAAGACCTGCATAATTCTATTGTGTTTGCACTTGTATTTTTACCAGAGATTGAATCTATAAATCTTCTTCATGAAGGAACAAAATATCAACTTGATTCAGATGTAAAAAGAATAAATAGTGATATGCAGGTGTTTACAGTAAACAAAATCACTTCTCTTGAAGTAATAGAAACAAAAATTGCAGTATTAACTAATGGAGATACAAAAGTTGCAACAGAAATAGAATATAAAAATGATCGAATATACTTAAAAGAATTCAATTCAATGACTCCACGTTTATTTTGTGATTTCCCTTTGATTGGTACAGATAGTTTTCCCTTCCCAGCTATCATTAATAGTCCAAAATTCAATCCAACTGAGCCTCGAGATTTCATTTACCTGTCAGATGTTGAAGATGAGGAAGTTGTCGAAAATAAATCGAGAGTGTTAATTGCAAAGGATTTATATTTAATTTTATTAAAACGAGCTTCTGAAGATAACTGGGGTAACATTCATTTATTAGCTACATTTCCTAAATTAAAGGAAAGAGAGGATTTATCAGAAGTATGGTTTAAAAGGGAAGTAGAAGAACCAATAAAGAAAACGCTACTAATTACTCCCATAGTTGAGACAGAATACGGAAAAAGAATACCTATCTTAAATGAAACAGGGGAACCCATTGCATTATTCCCCATGTCATCCAACAATGAGATAAGAGCAAAAATATGGGGTTTAGCAAACTTACGTTTCCCTGAATTGTTACCTAGAAAAAAGGACATAGATATATGGGCAGGACTTAATTTGTTAAAAAGAAACCAACTTTCATTAGAATTTCTTGCAAAAGATATACAAATACAAGGGAATCTTAAAACCTTTGAAAGTGTACTCGTACCAACAGCAGATCCTATTCAATGGTTAAATTCTTACTTCCAATTGATTGGTATAGATAAAGAATTCGCACAAAAAATTATTCAAGATGAATACGTAGTAATCCCTAATCAAAATGGTCAATTCACTAAAAAATCAGTGTTAAGGCAAGATGGAGGAATAGAAGAAGAGTTAAAGAATGTCAGAAGTATTTTAGGGTATGACTACAGAGATTTTCTTTTACACAAAGAAATCCTAACCGAAAAAATATCTTACGAAATACAAAGTCAAGAAGACATAATTGAAGGAATAAATAAGATATTAAAAGAGAACTATAGTTTAAGAATTGATGAAGCCCATAGATACCTAATTTCTTTATTTTCTAACGACCCGAGTTTCCCGATAGCACGAAGGAAAATTTATAATTTCTATAACATCATTAATTCTCATAATTCCATTACAGAGAGAGAGATAAATACGTGGTCTGAGGATATTTGGGGTGAAGTTGACAAGAGAATATTAAAAAAAATTGCTCAAAGTGTTTCTGAATATAAAAATGTTGAAGCTCTAAGTAAAGTATTGGAAATGGATGTTAAGAAATCTCTCAACTGGTTAAACAATTTTGTAGAACATTTAGTTGAATATCAATTTGACAATCTATTAAATATAAAACAATCGCCTATACTACCTAATCAGAATGGTAACTTTCGAATGAAAGATGATTTGTTCCTGGACTATGAGATTAATGAGGAATTAAAGGAAATATCAGCCGATTTAGGTTCTGATATTAGAGATGATTTACTTGATGCGAATATATATCTTGTTTTACCAGAAAGTAGATGGAAAACTCAATCCGATGTTGCCAATGAGATAATTCGTTTAGTTAATATAGTAGATAGAGACACCATATCAAATGTAACTAAAAAGGCCTTTAGTAAGCTTTTACTATGGTTTCGTAACAACGGGGATGTTGCGGAGGGGTTATTCCGAGAACTTTATGTACATAAACATAAGCTGTATGATGATGAAGAAATAGCAGCTAATATACAAAAGGCTGAAGAACTTTCAGGAATTATGAACGAGTTCGGAATTGAAGATCTTTCAATATTGCGTGAAGTAATAAATGAGAGTAAAAACTCAAATATTTCAAATCAACGATTAGAAGTAACTAAAGAAAACATTGTGGACTTAGGAGTGGCTACGTTAGAAGAATGGGAAGAAGCAATGAAGAATACCGAATTGGCTTCACGATTTTTTCACACTTCAAAACCTACTAAAGAAATGTTAGATTACGTTCAAGAGTTACTAAAAAGAGCAAAGGCAAATGTTTTAGGTTATTTGGAAAATCATATAGATTACGATTGTAGTGAGTGGGAAGAATTATCCTCCACTGTCATAGGGGGAATAAAAAAATTAGATCAACCAATAAATATTGTGGTAAGACCTTCGGATAATGGGATAGTTATTATCTATTATGGTGCCGAGAAAGATGCTTTAGCCTACGAGGCATCGGAGCTATGGATTGAAAATGGTAAAACACAACCTGTTCATTTAACTTTGGGTAAAATACTTAAGTCAACTGGTATTAATAGAATTCCTGTAAGCACATCATGGAGGTGATACAGAATGGATATTTCAGATGAAGTTATTAGTCTCCTAAAACATGATGAAAATAAAACACTTCAGTTTAAAGCAGTTCTTCCTCCATCAAGAAATATTGCTCAAATGATAAGTGCATTCGCTAATACTAGTGGAGGGGTAATAATTTTAGGTGTCTTAGTTGTTCCAAATAAAACAAACGAAGTAATCGGTTTAAGTGAAGACTTTCACGCTAACACAATTACTCACAAAGCCTTAGATTTGCTAAGTCCTTTGCCCAAGATACATTATCAGTATGTAATGTATAATGGCAAAAAAATATATGTAATCAAAGTTGAAAAATCCGAGGTTCCCATAACTATCGAGGGTAAAAAATATATAAGAGACGAAATCCACATTAAATTAGTAAATCCCATTGAAGCAAATTTTAAGCAAAATGGATACGTCGAAATATCCAAAATCAACCAGAGACTCGAGTCCTACAAAAAAAACACGACTACCTCTAAGGTAAGATTACTTGATAATTATCAAAGTATCTTGAAAATAATAGACGATTTAGGGTCAATTTTATACCCAGAAGATACTTCACTTCCTACGAATGTTCAAGAAGGTAAAATTTTAACAAGAATATTATTTTCGTCTTTTGTAGATAATTTTGAAACCTATCTATCTGAGCTTTTATACGAAATTTATTTGGCCAATCCCTTTACTTTAAAATCCAAGCAAGAAGTGACCGTTGAAGAAGTTTTAAATTGTTCCGATCTAGAAGAATTTGTACAGTACCTTGCCAAACAAAAAATAGGGAAATTGCAAAAGGGAAGCGTGAAAGGATTCATAAAAGAGAATCAACAAATTAAACAGCTAGATGTTATTGATGAAAAGAAACAAAATGATATTGAAAAGATTCTACAAATCAGGCACTTATATTCTCATAGAAATGGCATGGTGGATGAAAAATTCCTTCAATATTTTGTTGGAGAGTTTACTTTAAATTCAGAACACAGAATGTCGATAAGCGAGATTTGTGAAACAATAAATTACTTGGCAGAAATTATCGACAAAGTTGATGTTGCAGCCTCGAAAAAGTACAAACTAGCTCAAATTAGTAATTAGCATAACTTATTGGGACAAGTCAAAATACTCCCGAATGGAGACAATCTTACAGCTAATTTAATTAGAAGAGGAAGTGTCTTTGACAATGCTGAGGCTCAGTTGGAATTGAACTATCGTTTTCTTTGTCGAATAAACTATTTTTGAAATGGCCGAAAAGTTATACTTAATCGATTTTCTTTAGGTAAATAAGTAGAAAATAAGATAATCCCTCCTATTATTCTGGGGGGATTATCTTTTAATTATGTTTGTTTGATTTTCTGTAGTATTAAATTACCCATTCGGTGCATTTGTTTACTATCAAAGATCTCATCAAATTCTATTTTCTTTACTCCATACTGAATAATGAGTTCTTTTTCTAATAAGCCATCTCTGGACCACTGTACATTTTTTATAGTTTGGAAACGGAACTTCTGTTGGAATTCAAGGTTTTTGCTAACAAACCACACTCTTTTGTTCGTTACAATTAAATACCCCTTGATTTCTGTTTTAGATGATTTATCAAATTCACACGAGATAAATGTTAATCCCTGTTCATCCTTTTCAAACACTTTAGTCAGAAGACCTTGGAAGAATTGTTTGTTTGACTGTACAGCTTGAAATTCATAATTTGTATAATCCATTCCATTAACATCAACTACTTTAGAAAGAAGCCCAAGCACTTCCTTTTTTTCTTGTTGTAGTCTTAACTCTTTTTGTTTTTCCAACAGCATAGCCTTTTGCTTAGCTTCTATTTGTTTTAATTCTCTTTGCTTTTCAAGTTCAACAGCTTTTTGTTGCGCTTTTTTCTTTCTCAATTCCTTTTCATGTTCTGCCTTTAATCTATAACTTGAGACCCTTTGCGCAATTTGTTTTGAATCTTGTTTTTTGGTCAAAAATTTAACGAAAACATCTTCCACTTTAAAACAAACACTTTGATAAATACCCATTTCTTCACCCATCCTATGCAATTGTCATTTTTTTAGCCACATAGAACCGACGTCCGAGCCATGCTAGAAACATTAATCCTATCCCAGTTCCAGTTTGTGTATTTTGTTTTCGTTCAATTTCCTCATATTTAAGAGCGCCAATTTCATAATGGTGATCAAAAATTACTTTTGAGTCGATGTATTCTTGTGGAATGGAAAGTTTTTCTCCTTTTAAGCCCATGTTGTATGCCAACTTCTCAATTTTCAAGACTTCTTTGTTGGATTCAAAACCCTCTTGGTACCACGTAATATATTTGCTATTTTCAAATTTTGGTTTCTTATATTCAAGCATTGTGAAGGCAGCAAGATAACCTTTATCCAAATAAGATTGTTTTAAGTCTTGTTGGCCGTTATCAAATCCCTTTTGATATGCCGTTATAAAACTTGGCTTCACGTTTTTCGGTTCGTTAGATTTATCATTTTTTCCATCTTTATATCCTAATGTGTTAAATTCAGCTTCTCTTTTTTTGTCTCTTTCAGTTACTGCTTTATTAAATCCAGCCGTGAAAGAGTTTGATAACGTTTTATTATTTGCGTATTTGGTAGGTATCTCAACTTTGTCTTGTTTTTGTCCTAACGAATAGCCGGCTTGATCAGCCTGTTTTTTTTCAATTGCTATCTTAGCCTTCCCCTCATCAAACCCTTTGGAATAACCAGTTGTATAACCAGATAAATATGCTTCCGATCCTTTTGATGATACTGATTTTTCTTTTTCTTCATATCCATTTTTCAAACCAGCAGCATAACCGTCTTTTTCACCCTTAGCTTCATCTTGTTCTGCTATAACTTTGGCTTTTTCTGCTTCAACTTGGGCTATTTGTGCTGCACTACCCTTAATTTTAGAAGTATCGTAATCACTTGGAGCTTCACACGGAATTCCATCATCCACAGTATTTCCCCAACCATCTAATTTTTCAGGGTCGTTAGTTTTTGAATACCCTTTTGAATTCCAGTAATTTACTACCTCATCATATGTTGAAAAATCTGAACAATCCTTGTCCCATGATTGATTGGAAGAGGGGGTGGTATTAGAGGATGAGCTACCACTTGAAGAAGTATCTCCACCTCCATTATGAGAGTGATATCCCGTACATAATCCTTTTGCTTTCGACTTCTCAGAACAATTGTGCCCACCACTACTATCCGTTCTTCCGGAATGAGCCTCAGCCAGCTCAGTAAATGGAATGAACAACAATAATGCCATTAATATTAAAATTTTCTTCATAATAACCCCATATTCTTTAGTTTAATAGACTAGAAGACTATTTTACTATATTTTACATATGTTGTCTTTATTGGTTTTAAATAAAATTCTTTAATCTATATTTCTGAGTAGCGATAACCGGTATTATCGCTACCTAAAAGGATATTTAACCAAAACAAAAAACACATATGAAATTCATGTGTTTTGTTTTGGTTGTCGGTGGTGGAATTAGGTGAATAACACAAATTATTTTTCAAAATGGCGGTGGTCATTTCAAAGTAAACCCTTATTAAAAGTTTGACTATTAGGATGCCACTTATTATTATGACTTTGAAAATCTATTGGGTATCTGTTCAAGCAACCTCGTTTTTTCCCCAAGGTTCAGTGGTATATCCTTACTTGAAGTATTTCCTCTTTCTGAAGACGCCAAAATTACTTGAAATTGATTAGGGTATAATTTTTCCAAGTCTTTAAATAATAATAGGAAATTATTAAAAGTCTGAATATCAAGGTTTTGTTGTCTTGGTTCGTCCATCACTAGTAAGAAAGGATGCTGAACAGAATTAGCATAGTGTAAAGCAGTTTTTAATAGGGCTATGTAGTAGGACAATATTATCCGTATTAAACCACTACTTGACGTTAAATAGTACAAATTTCTACCTTCGATCTTAGGTAAGTAATCAAATTCGTCTATTTTTATTTGGTTATAAACTTCTTCCAGACTATCAAGTTTGTTTTCAGTCTCTTGTTTCTTCTCTTTATTATCATTCTTGATTTTCACTTCATCCAGACCAAGCTTTAAGAAATCTAATTTCCGTAAATTTGCTTTAAATTCGAGTTCGAAAAACTGTAATTTTTCTTCATCCTTTTCTTTTTGCTTTTTGATTCCTTTAATGAAGCCTCTTTTTATCTTTATATCATTGATTAATTGATTTCTTTCATTTTCCATTAATTCATATCTTTGAATGATTTCTTTATCTTTTTTAAGCTGTGTCACCAAATTTCGAAGTCTGCCTATCTCTCTTGAATGAAAATTGTATGCTTCAAGATTTTTCGGCTTTAGAGTTTCTTCAAAGTCATTCATAGTCTTTTTAAATTCTGCTTGCTCTAACTCAGCAAGAACGAGCATGCTATACAGCTTATTTTTCTCTTCATACTTACGATTTTTCAGATGTGTAAAGTCTTTAAATTCATCTTTTAAATAACCTAAATACTGATTACTTTCGGTGTTGGTTAATGTCATAAAAGGATTCCCACATAATCCACAATTGTCCTTATCTAACTCCTCTTCAACGTTTATAGTCAAAGTGTTTAGGCAATGGGGACAAGTGTCTATTGGTAGTATTCCAATAATTTTCTTGGCAGTTTTTAGCTTATCGCTTTTTTCGATATCATTTCTTATTTTGTTAATATAGAAGTTGTACTCATCGATTTCCGTTTCCAATCCGATTAAAATTTCTCGGTATCTACTTACTTTGAGCGATGATGCACTGAATTGTTTGCGGATATGGGCAATGACAGAATTGATCTCAGTTGTACCAGCTTCCATATCTCCTATTTTTTTAAGGTGATCTAAGATTATATTTTCTTGTCGATAGATCTCTTTTTCTATCAGGATGGAATCTTTTATTGATATCATACCTATTATTTCTTCAATGTCTTTAAGGGAAGTATGCTTCTGCTTTAACAACGATTCCAACTTATCCAATTCATATCTTGCTTTAATAACCTCGGTACCTGAAAATTTAAGAAGGACTTCAAAAGCTGTTTTTCTTACATCCCTTAGGCCATAGCGTGGATTAATAGCTTGAATATCATGCCATGCACCTTGATGAATAATAAAAAGAGGCATCAAGTTCTGTATATAGAACAACATTTTAACATCTTGATTCTCTTCTTCATCGTCAGATATCTCACCGTCTGTGATTGGTGTTATATTTAAGAATGAAAATAGGAATTCTTGATAAGTATCATTACCTTTAAAGCTATTTTCTTTTCGCATCTTAAAAAATGAATGCGATGAGCTAGTGTGTAATAATGATTCTAAATTCGAATCTTCATTAAGCTCAATTCCACTAAATATGGTTACAGGATCTTCCCAATCCATTGTATTTCGAACAACGATTACTCTTTCTCCATTATTTACCAACTGCAAATACACATGAGATTGAATGACTTTTTCCTTGTAATGAATTTTAAATAAATTCTTAAACCCTAAAATATCTTTTCGTATACCATAAATTTCTTCACCCTTTAAACCGAAAATAATGCTCTGTATTAATATTGATTTGCCTAGTGTATTCTCACCATAAATCATATTAAATTCCCTAATTGTGTTATCTTCGTTCACCATTGATACAAATCTTCGATACGGGTTTTTATTTGTTTCAACACGGATCAAGACGGCTTCAATAAACATCATCGTTCACCCCATTGTATCTTAAAATAAGAGAAGGGAAATTTTCTTGCACATATTTTTCAATAAACTCATTGGATGAATTTTTTGGGAATAAAGAATTTATAACTTCCATTCTTGATACCCATTCTGTCTCAATCAATTTAATTTCATCAGCTTTATCAATTCCGAGAGATGTCAAGCTCACCATAAATGATTTTTGAGATTTAGTGTAATAATCATATTTTACTTCGATTATTTTTTTGCTAATCATATAATTGAAAATCGAATCATAACGATGATCCCAAGGACCTCTTATGTATTTAATCATCGGTGAAAAAGCACGTTCTTTTTCAAATTCCTCTAATTTTATTAAAGAGCTCAAATATTTTTTTTTACTTTTTTCAATAACTTTTTCTAAGTAAAATGGGTAACGTATTAAAAAGTCAAAAAACGAGAATTTTCTTCTACCGTACAAAGTGCTGTGCGAAAAAAATCCGCCCTTTGTACCTCCACAAATTCTTAGTAGTAAAATTATCCGGTAGGCATGAAAATCATAATCGTCATCAGGATCTGTGAATAATACTTGTTTATCCAGAGGAGCAGTTTTCATTAGTACTTGGTTATCTATTAAAGTTTCAAAAAATGCATTTACATTTGTGTTATTTTCTTCGTTCATCTTTATCACCTTCCAACCTATGCCATCGAAGATGACATTCTGCGGCCATCTGATACATCTGTGCAAAAACAATTTCTTCATCAAAGTCAATATTTTTACGTGTCTTTAAATCCTTAAGTAATAATTTTAATTCTTCTTGAAAAGATCGCCAAAATGTTCTTGCGTCAAAGCCTTCATTTTCTTCTGCATCATTATCAATTACGGTATTTGTACAAAGCATCTTTACTTTCGCTTCAAGTTGTTTTAAGGCCGTGTAATGTGAATTCAAATTTTCTAATTTAAGTTTTTGCAGAAAAAGTAAATATCTGCATCTTAACTCAGTTGCTACACTGATTAAACTGTCTTGCAGTTCGGGATCTTTAATATTGATCATTTCAATTTTTTTAGCTAACTTACTTTGTTTTTCCGAGTCACTAAGCATAATCTGTTCTAAATCCTCAGACTCTACTACTGGTAGGTCAATCATTGAAACTTCAGTTTGGAAGATTGCCGTTGCGGATATCGTGTCTATTTTTTTGCTAATTGTTGTGAGTGTTGTGTTGACTTCGCCAAATCCAGACTGAAGAATAGATTCAATAGCGTCGAACCTGTCAATGAATACTTGCTCTATATTTTCTTTAATTTGTACTTCAGTCTCAGTAAATATTTCTTTTAGCAATGCATTATCTAAACACCGGTCTTCTATTTCGGATTCGGTTGATTTTAAAAATATCTCTGATAACAGCCGATTGAAGTATAGTTCAGCAGGCACTTTTGTGTCTATTTCTTCTATTAATTTAATAGCTTCATCTTTCAATCTTTCTATAGACACTTCAGGGGTAATAGAATCGAACGACCACTTTATATTGAGGATAAATTTGGAAATCATTTCAATATCCATAATATTATCATGCATTTCTAGTGCAAGATTTTCTCTTAATTGATGTTCCTTTTTTAAATTGTCTATTAACTGTAGGTTCTTTTTCTTCGTGGCTACGCTTTTTGATTTGCTTTTTTCAATCGTGCTTATCTTTGTAGCAATGTCTTTCAACAATAAGTTTTTGGTTTCCAAAGTTGTATCCAACAAAATTTTTTGAACTTCAACAACCAAACTTGAAATTAATTTCATATTAGAATTCTTTATTGGTTGCGACGAAATCCACTCTTTCAGTAGCTTATCATTGCGTGATATCTTTGAATTGGTTTCAAAGCAAAAGTTACCATCATACTGGTTACTACTTACAAAGAGTACAAAAAAGTTGTGTAACGATTTTGTTATATCTCGATGATTTAAATTAAAGACACTAGAATAACATTTAACTTGAGTCCATTGAATAGCCTGACTTTCCCTGTTGATTTGTTTTATATCATCCTCAACCTCACAGTAAATACTGCTATCGATTCCACTTTTATAGTTGTGTAACCATTGGATTAAGGTCTTTAAATATTGATATACAAAGCCTCTGTTTGTACCAACGGCATCCGTGTCTTTTTTGAAAATAATTAACTCACTCGACATGTCTTTTCCCCTTATGCCGTTCTCATTCTATACAGCCTTTTCCCCAATTATAGTAGTTAACTATCATATTGGATACAATTCTTTGTCAATAGAGTGATTTTTATCCATTGTTCATGTTGAATTACCTGTATCATTTAAATTGATACGGACCTTCAAAAGGATATAAACAAATAAAAAAGGCTACGGATTCATCGTAACCTTTTTTCACTATCTAATTATCTAAACGGAGTTTCTTCTATAATATAGTAATCTTATATTAGATCATTTAGGTTCCAAATAGCGATAGATTGTTGTTCGAGAAACACTCCATCTTTCTGCCACATCTTTAATTGGCGTACCTCCATCAATAAGAGCTTTCATCATTTCAATATCTTTTTCACCGTATTTCTCTGGACGGCCGCCAAGACGCCCTCGTGCTCTTGCCGCAACTCGTCCTGCAGCGGATCGTTCTTGAATTAGATTTCTTTCAAACTCAGCAAATGCCGCAAAGAGATGAAACATCAGTTGACCGGTGGCATTACTTCGATCCATTGTTATATTCTCTTGAAGACTGTGAAACCCAATATTTTGATCATTCAAGTTGTTGACAAGGTCAATCAAGTCTTGCATGTTTCGCCCTAGACGATCTAATCGCCATACAACGATGGTATCCCCTTGACGAGCGTATTGGAGAGCTTCTTCTAATCCAGGTCGTTGTTTTTTAGATCCACTCATCTTATCGTGAAAAATCTTTGTACATCCATATTGATTAAGTGCATCTATTTGCAAATCCAAGTTTTGTAAACCTGTTGACACACGGGCATAACCAATTAGCATTTCTATTCCTCATTTCCATAATAATCCTATATTTATTGTAACATAAGACTATAGTTAAGTGGTTATTGAACATAGATTAATGGGCAGAGTTTTATTACAGATTATAGATTCAAAATGATAACTTTGAGAACCAATAGTGTCGTGTTCAGAAAAGGACGAGTTTTGTTACATATCCAATTTATATTCAATATTTCATAACTAAATAATTTTAGATAGTAATTGGATATTTATGTTAAAATAAATTTGAGTATGTGAAGGCTTTCACTTAAACTAACGCAGCAGGTTAGTTAAACAAGGAAATGTTTTAAATAAAATCAAAATTCAATAAGGGGAACTTTAGTATGGAATCTTTGGTTAAACCTCAATTAAACGATCTAGATGAAATAGTGAATGTTGATAGTGAAGTAATAGGTAGTGATAGCAGACGAAAATACATAAAAAAAGCTATTGAGGAAGAACGATGTATAGCTATTAAAAACGAGTTCTCATTTGTAGGATTTTTAATTTTTGATACTCATTTCTTTGATTGTAGCTTTATATCCTTGATAATAGTTAATCCGACTGAAAGACGAAAAGGATATGCAACATCCCTTATGGAGTATTTTATAAGCATATCGCCAACTAAGAAAATATTCTCTTCAACCAATCAATCAAATAAAAGAATGCAGGAAGTATTTAAAGCAAATGGATTTATACAAAGTGGATTTGTTGATAATTTAGACGAAGGAGATCCAGAGATAATTTTCTTTAAATTAACATAAGTAATTTTGAGTTCTTCAACTAACGCAGCAGGTTAGTTCAATAAGGATGTAGAGTAAATAATAAGAATACAGGGGTACAAGTTATATGAATTTATTTATTAAAGTAAATAATGTTAATTCTCTTCC
>Ga0209013_10003237_pt1 | contig 14540 bp, 16 predicted proteins | sample Cruoilmetagenom2_FD_187291 | JGI IMG/M metagenome (GOLD analysis project Ga0209013, IMG submission 187291) | Oil polluted marine microbial communities from Coal Oil Point, Santa Barbara, California, USA - Sample 2 (SPAdes) (version 2) | ecosystem: Environmental > Aquatic > Marine > Oil seeps ... | reverse complement strand
TAACTGATAAAGCAGTATTCCCTTTTGCTAAATGCGTCATGAAATTAGATATGTTTCCGCCAGGACAAGCAGCAACTAAAATCATCCCTAAGGCTATACTTGGTTCTGGTTTTATAACTAAAATTAATAAAAAAGTTAATAGAGGCAAAAGAACAAACTGCGATAAAACACCAATTAAAATGAGTTTTGGCTGCCTTAATATATTTTTAAAATCATCAACAGTAATACCAAGAGCTATTCCAAACATAACCACAGCAAGTGCTATGTTTAATACCCAAAGTCCGTTATTATCAAAATTTATTTGAACACTATCGAGTTCTTGCATATTTTAATTTACTGTTGAACCATTTTTTACGGTAAGCTCAGGTCGAAGCAATACGACATCATTTCCGTTTACAGCGCCAATCACTAGACATTCACTCATAAAAGTTGCGATTTGCTTCTTAGGAAAATTAACAATGGCAACTATTTGCCTATTAATTAAATCCTCTTTTTTATATAGAGTTGTAATTTGTGCTGAGGATTTTTTTACACCCAATTCACCAAAATCAATACTTAATTGATAAGCAGGCTGACGTGTCTCAGGAAAATCGTTAACGTCAATAATAGTTCCTACACGTAAATCTACTTTTGTAAAATCATCGAAAGTTATAGTATCATTCATTTTTTAAAAATACAAATTTTAACGAACTTTGAATAAAACATTTATTATGGCTGAAACTCCTTCAAATATGATTCCAATTGGAACCCAAGCTCCTAGTTTTTCTTTATTAGATACCATATCGCAAAACCAATTAAATCTAGAAGAATTAAAAGGTAGTATAGGCACTGTTATTCTATTTATTTGTAATCATTGTCCGTTTGTAATTCACATAAACAAAACTTTAGTAGACATAGCTAAACAGTATACAAATAAAGGTATTTCATTTATTGCTATCTCAAGTAATGATGCAGTAAGCTATCCTCAAGATGGTCCAGAAAGAATGACTTTACATGCTAAGAATGTTGGCTATCCTTTTCCTTATTTATATGATGAAACTCAGGAAGTAGCCAAAACTTATGATGCTGCATGCACACCAGATTTATATGTGTTTGATGCAGATTTAAAATTAGTATACAGAGGTCAGCTTGATGATTCTCGTCCTAGTAACAGAATTCCAGTAACTGGAAAAGATTTAATTCATGCTTTTAATTGTTTATTAGATGAAAAAGAAAATACTAGAATTCAAAAACCTAGTATTGGCTGTAATATTAAGTGGAAGCATTAAAGCTTAAAACTGCAACTGCCAAAAAGATACATCTAACCAGTCACCAAATTTTAAACCTACCTCTTTAAAATGAGCGACTTGCTTAAATCCGAATTTTTCATGAAGTTTCTCACTAACTTCATTAGGTAATGTCAATCCACCAATTACTGTATGGTAATTTTGCTGTTTTATAATAGACAATAATTCAGTATATAATTTAGTGCCAATACGCTTACCATGCATACCGTGTTTCACATAAACAGTAGATTCCACTGTATGCTTATATGCAGGTTTTGGTCGCCATTTACTAGCATAAGCATAACCCAAAACCACATCATTCTCTTCATAAACTAGAAAAGGGTAATGATTACAAATTCGTGTTATTTTTTCTTCAAAAGTTTTAAAAGATAATGGCACATCATCAAACGTAACTACAGAATTTAACACATAATAATTATAAATATTAAGAAGTTGTTCAGTATCTTTTTTTTGTAAATGTCTAATCATTTATACCCAATCCTTTTGTTTTAGCAAATTTTCAATATGAGCATAATGATGATTACAATGCCAAGCATAAATACCTAAATTCTCTTTTAAGAGAACGGTTTCATTTCCTTCAGGATGAATAAATGATTTATTGAGTTCTAAAACATCTAAACCTTTAACTAAATACACCAATTTAGCATGCACAGCTTTTAAATGATTTAAGGACATTTCTATTGGTGCTGTTCTAGAATCAAATAATTCTGCCCAACGCTCTTCATAATACGCTTTAATTAATGGTTTCTCTTCGGTTAAGCTCCATTTAAAACGTGTATAACTATTATGATGGCTATCGGACAAGTGATGAACTACTTGTCTTATAGTCCATCCGTCAAGTCTATAAGATGTATCTAATTGATCGTTTGTTAAATCTCTTACTAACAATTCTAATCGATTTGGAAAATGCTCTAAAATGGAGATCCATGAATTAATTTGCTCAGGTGAAATTTTTTTAGGAGCATCAAATTTTCCTATCGGATATTTAAGTTTTTCAAGTTCTTGCTCTGCCATATACAAAAATAACAAAGCCAACATAATTTTTCCACTTTTCAACTAAAAATAAACAAACAGCAAATCTTTTAGTTTAGAATAATCTTTAAAGTGAAGTATTACTTTTATTATAAGCTTTAATAAATCGCTTTGCTTTCTTATTTCCTGTATTATACTTTAATGCCATTTTGAAATTATTAAAAGCTTGTAAACTATCTCCATTCCTTAGATAAGCATCTGCTAAACTATCATAAACATTATCGCTTTCAGGGTATAAAGCAACATTGATTTTAAAAGCACCAATGGCATCTTCATACTTTTTTTTACGCAATAATTCATAACCTAAACTATTAAAATCTCTTTCATTTATATAAATACTGGTAGAATCTTGTTTTTGAATCTCTAAATACCCTTCTAGTGCTTTTTCGTATTCCTCATCCTTAAAGTGCATACTTGGTGTTTTAAAACTATCTTCAACTTTTAAATAATCATAAGAGATTAAATTTTCATCTTCTTCAGATACTATAGATAAATAGCGCTTTTTTGTTTCTGAATGCTGTACAAAATGTAGCTTTTTATACATGTCAGCAATAAAAAAAGTATTTTCATCAATAATTACTGGTTTAATTTTTTCTATTCCTTTCCAACTTATATACAAATTTTTGTTTTCATAAAACACATCTATAACTTCATCTTGGTTATATATATATCGCCCAGATGTTTGTTTCATATATTCTGAAGTATAATCAATTTTTTTTGAGCAGCTTATTATAATAAATAAAAAGCCAAATAAAAATAGTAATGGATTTGTTTTCATATTGATTTGTTATAATCTTTAATTATGAGCAAAAAAAAGTCTCATTATTAATGAGACGATTTTTTTTATTTTTTGTTACTATTTACTTCACATCCATTAATTCTACATCGAAAACTAATATAGCATCTGGAGGAATTACACCTCCTGCACCAGCACTACCATAGCCTAAATTACTTGGAATTACTAATCGAGCTTTATCTCCAACTTTTAATAAGGATACACCTTCATCCCATCCTGCGATTACTTGTCCCATGCCTAAAGGAAAATCTAAAGGCTGGTTACGTTTATACGACGAATCAAATACAGTTCCATCAGCTAATTGGCCTTTATAATGCACAGAAACAGTTTTTCCTTTTTCTGCTTTTATGCCATTTCCTTCTTGAAGAATTTGATATCGCAAACCACTTTCTGTTACGTTAAAACCAGCAGCTATCTTATCTAATTCTGCATTTGCCTCAGCCTTAGCTTCAGCCAATCTTTTTTCTCGAGAACCTTCAAAAGTTCTAAAAGCTTCAATCGCATTAAACCCTTCAGCTTCACTTCCTACTCTAATAATTTCTAAAGTTGTTAACTCATCATCTTGAGCAATAGAATCAACTATATTTTGCCCTTCTAATACTTTTCCGAAAACAGTATGTGCATTATCTAACCAAGGTGTTTCAATATGTGTAATAAAAAACTGACTTCCATTAGTGCCAGGACCAGCATTTGCCATTGATAATACTCCAGGAGTATCATGTTTTAAATCTGGGTGAAACTCATCATCAAATTTATAACCTGGGTTTCCAGTTCCTGTACCTTGAGGGCAACCTCCTTGAATCATAAAATCAGGGATAACACGATGAAATTTTAATCCATCATAATAAGGTGTTCCCTGTGGTTTTACAGAGTTTTCTATATTTCCTTCAGCTAAAGCTACGAAATTACCAACTGTTCCAGGTGTTTTTTGAAATTCTAAAGCAACTAATATTTCGCCTTTTGTTGTATTAAATTTTGCGTATAAACCGTCTTGCATTGTTCTATTTTTTATTAAGGTGCAAAGATACTAAACAAAGAGAGAAGTAAGAAGCTTGAAGATTAATAATTTATTATAACATTTAGTATGTTTGCATAAAATTTTTAATTCATGAAATTTAAATTAGATAAGCTCTTAGCGGCTTTTGGAAACATGAGAGCAATGGAACGAACTCATGTCGATAATTATACTGAAGACATTATTAATTCTATTGACCAAGACGCTTTTGCAGTGTCGGAACAAAATGTTTTATATGCTAACACAAAAGAGCTTGGTGGTTATTACTATTTAATAACTATTGTTGTTGGTACTTTTAAAATTAAAACGATGAAAGGAGCTACATTAAATATTTCAGGTAAGGACTTTAAATTGGAATTAAAATCTGATATGGAAGAATTTGAATCGGATCATTCTAATGTATCAAATAGATACATAACTAGAATAGATTTTATAATAGAAGAGGAAGATGTTTCAAAAATGAATAAATCATTAATTAATTCTTTAACATTTAAAGTAAAGAAACAATCTGTAGTATTTAACAGTCTGTAAATCAAATATTAATCATAAACATTAAATTCGATTAATTAGCGACTTCACTTATGAATTTAATTCTGAATAAGCGCAATTCTTCATCGTCATAATCGCCTTCAAATTCTTCAATAGCTGTATCAATATTATCGGTTTCAGCTTCCATAAAGTAATCATGAATTTCCTCTTGTTGGTCATCATCTAAAACATCATTAATCCAATAATCAATATTTAATTTAGTGCCAGAGAATATGATGGCTTCCATTTCTTTAATAAAATCTACCATTTCCATTCCTTTTGAAGAAGCAATGTCATCTAGAGGTAATTTTCTATCAACATTTTGAATGATATAAAGCTTTAGAGCAGAATTTGTTCCTGTAGATTTTACAACCATATCATCTGGTCGAATGATATCATTTTCCTTTACATATTTAGAAATTAAATCAATAAAATCCTTTCCGTATTTATTAGCTTTTCCATCACCTACACCATGAACATTTGACAATTCGCTCAATGTAATTGGATATTTCAAAGCCATATCGTCTAATGAAGGATCTTGAAAAATAACAAATGGAGGTACGCTTAGCTTTTTTGCATTCGTTTTACGCAAATCTTTCAGCATTTGCATAAGCTTTTCGTCTGCAGATGTACCTCCTCCTTTAGTAGCAGTAATAATGCCATCAGAATTAGAATCATCAAAAATGTGGTCTTCAGTCATTTTAAATGACTTTGGGTTTTCAATAAAATCCAATCCTTCAGCCTTTAATTTGATAACACCATAAGTTTCAATATCTTTTTTAAGAAAACTAGCAACTAAAACTTGACGTATAAGGGCCATCCAATACTTATCTGTTTGATGCTTACCTCTTCCAAAAAATAGTTGCTCATTTGTTCTATGAGATTTTATAAGTGCATTTGCGTTTCCTATAAGGACATTAACTAAATCTTTAGACTTATACTTTTCTTTAGTATCCTTAATGGTTTCAAGTAATATTTCCACATTATCCTGTGCTTCGTGCTGCTTTTTCGGATGCCTTACATTATCATCTAAGTCACCACCTTCTCCTGTTTCATTATCAAATTCTTCTCCAAAATAATGTAGAATAAACTTTCTTCTTGAAATAGAAGTTTCTGCATAAGCAACAACTTCCTGAAGTAAGGCATGTCCAATTTCCTGTTCGGCTACTGGTTTTCCCGACATGAATTTTTCTAATTTTTCAATGTCTTTATAGGCATAAAATGCAATACAATGGCCTTCGCCTCCATCACGTCCAGCTCTACCAGTTTCCTGATAATAACTTTCTATACTTTTAGGTATATCATGATGTATTACAAAACGGACGTCTGGCTTATCTATTCCCATACCAAAAGCTATTGTCGCTACAACAACATCTGTGTCTTCCATAAGAAACATGTCTTGATGTTTGGCCCTAGTCTTTGCATCTAAACCAGCATGATATGGCACAGCTTTAATACCATTAACTTGTAATGCTTGTGCTAACTCTTCTACTCTTTTCCTACTTAAGCAATAAATGATTCCTGACTTACTTACATTTTGCTTTATAAAACGAATAATATCTGCATCTACATTTTTAGTTTTTGGACGAATTTCATAATATAAATTTGGCCTGTTAAATGATGCTTTAAAAGTTTTAGCATCACTTATACCAAGGTTTTTAAGAATATCTTCTTGTACTTTAAGGGTTGCAGTTGCAGTTAAACCAATAATAGGAATATTATCATCAATACGCTTAATAATATGCCTTAGATTTCTATATTCTGGACGAAAATCGTGACCCCATTCACTTATGCAATGTGCTTCATCTATAGCCATAAACGAAATTTTAACAGAACGTAAAAATTCTACATTTTCATCTTTGGTTAAAGACTCTGGAGCTACATATAACAATTTTGTTATACCATCTAAAATATCTTGTTTGACTTGCTTTATTTCTGTTTTATTAAGTGAAGAATTTAACACATGCGCAATACCATTTTCATTAGATATACCTCTAATAGCATCTACTTGATTTTTCATTAAAGCAATTAAAGGAGAAACAATAATTGCTGTGCCTTCATTCATTAATGCTGGGAGTTGATAACAAAGAGATTTACCACCTCCTGTTGGCATAATTACAAATGTATTTTCACCAGACATTAAGCTTTTAATCACTTCTTCTTGTAACCCTTTAAAGTTACTAAACCCAAAATATTTTTTTAATGCAGAATGCAAGTCATCATTCACTATCGACATGAAACAATTTAATATTAATTTACACTTATTAAATACACTAAAAACGGTACTATATTAATTAATTAGTACTATTTTTAGAGACCCCTCATTATTTTTTTTGTTAGCTTTGTAGCAATTTTTTAACGAACTTAAAATCATTTTAGTTCGAATAACTTTAAAGATAATAAAATCTTTAAAAGCGTCAACCCAAAAAATAATAAATTTTGAAAAGCACAAATTCTATCATAAATACTGCTAGACAAACTATTGAGCTAGAAAGTAATGCCATTTTAAATTTATCACATTTAATTAATGAAGATTTTGCAGAAGCTGTTACTCTTATATACAACTCTAAAGGAAGAGTAATCATAACAGGAATAGGCAAGAGCGCTATAATTGCCACGAAAATCGTAGCGACATTAAATTCAACTGGTACGCCTTCTGTATTTATGCATGCAGCTGATGCCATACATGGCGATTTAGGTTTAATTCTTAAAGATGATGTTGTAATTTGTATTTCCAAAAGTGGTAATACACCAGAAATTAAAGTGCTTGTACCATTAATTAAAAATGCAAAAAACAAAATGATTGCAATTACTGGTAATAAAGATTCTTTTTTAGGACAACAAGCCGATTATATTTTAAACGCATATGTTGAAAAGGAAGCATGCCCAAACAATTTAGCCCCAACCACTAGTACTACAGCACAATTAGTGATTGGAGATGCATTGGCTGTATGTTTATTAGATATACGAGGATTTTCAAGTAATGATTTTGCAAAATATCATCCTGGTGGAGCTTTAGGTAAAAAATTATATTTAAGAGTGCATGATGTATCTTCAGTTAGTGAAAAACCAATGGTAACTTTAGACACAGATATCAAAAAAATTATTATTGAAATTTCTGAAAAAATGCTAGGTGTTACAGCTGTTGTCGAAGATGGAAATATTTTAGGAATAATAACTGATGGTGATTTACGTAGAATGCTAAGTAAAACAGATGACTTTTCAAAATTAACTGCTAAAGATATAATGAGTCTAAACCCTAAACGCATAGATTCTAATGCTATGGCAATTGAAGCTATGGAAGTAATGGAAAACAATGGAGTATCCCAACTTTTGGTTGAAAATAATGGAAAATATGCTGGTGTTATCCACCTGCATGACCTTATAAAAGAAGGCATTATATAATGGGAATTAAAAATGTTAATGAGATGTCTTTTTTAGATCATCTAGAGGACTTACGATGGCATCTAATTCGAATAATAATTGCTATAGTTATTACAGCTACCTTAGCATTTGTTTTTAGTCGCTTTATTTTTGACACTATTATTTTTGGTCCATTAGACATGAGTTTCCCGACTTATGAATTCTTATGTAAAACCGCTACTTTTATTAACATTGATTCAAGTTTTTGTAATGATAAAATCCCATTAATATTGCAAAGCAGAAAAATGGCTGGACAGTTTTCAGCGGACATATGGACTTCCATACTTGCTGGTTTTATAATTTCTTTTCCATATACAATTTACCAATTCTGGAAGTTTATTAGCCCTGGTTTACATACTAATGAAAGAAATCATTCTAAAGGGTTTATAATTATTTCATCATTTTTATTCTTTATTGGCGTTCTTTTCGGATATTATATAGTAACACCTCTATCTATCCATTTTTTAGCAAATTATAGCATCTCTTCACAAGTTGATAATCAAATAGATATAAGTTCTTTTATTGGGTTAGTTAGATCTTCAGTTTTAGCCGCAGGACTCATATTTGAATTACCAATAATAATATACTTTTTAACTAAAGTAGGATTGGTCACACCACAATTTTTAAAAAAATACAGGAAGTATGCTTTAGTTATCGTATTAATATTATCGGCAATAATTACACCTCCAGATATTGCTAGCCAAGTTATTGTAGCCATCCCAATTTTAATCTTGTACCAGGTAAGTATATATATCTCAAAAGTTGTGATAAAAAACCAAAAGAAAAAAGAGAAATAGAATGGCTAATATTGTTAATGAATTCAATGATTATCGCGAGAAAATGAATGATAAAATCCTTGCTGATAACAACAAAATAATAAAACGTATTTTTAATTTAGATACTAATGCTTATAAAGAAGGTGCGTTAGATGTAAAAACTAAAGAACTTTTAGGTTTAGTTGCTTCAGCGGTTTTACGATGTGATGATTGCATAAAATATCATTTAGAAAATAGCAAAAATGCAGGACTTAACAAAGATGAGGTTGTTGAAGCATTAAGTATTGCAACTTTGGTTGGTGGTACTATTGTGATTCCTCATTTGCGAAAAGCCTATGAGTTTTGGGATGCCCTTGAAGACCGTTAAACTTTTTACAAATTAGCATACGTGTTATTATAGTCTGTATGATTTTACTATTTTTAACGTTAAATAAGTATTCTATTATCGATAAAATATATTTAAATAATTAAACCTGTGAAATTAAGAGCCGAAAATTTAATGAAATCCTATAGCGGGCGAAAAGTTGTAAAAGATGTTTCGTTAGAAGTAAATCAAGGTGAAATTGTGGGACTTCTAGGACCGAATGGAGCAGGTAAAACAACATCTTTCTATATGATTGTTGGATTGATAAAACCTAACGGAGGAACAATTTATATTGATAATACAAATATCACTAAATATCCAATGTATAAACGCGCACAAAATGGGATTGGTTATTTGGCACAAGAAGCCTCTGTTTTTAGAAAATTAAGCATAGAAGATAATATTTTAAGTGTGCTTCAAATGACTAAACTAAGTAAGAAAGAACAACACGATAAAATGGAATCACTTATTGAAGAGTTTGGGCTCGGACACATTCGCAAAAGTCGAGGTGATTTATTATCTGGTGGTGAACGCCGTCGTACAGAAATTGCAAGAGCCCTAGCAACAAACCCTAATTTTATTTTATTAGATGAACCATTTGCAGGTGTCGATCCTGTAGCAGTTGAAGACATACAACGTATTATTGCACAATTAACCAAAAAGAATATTGGCATACTAATTACCGATCACAATGTTCAAGAAACACTTGCTATTACAGATAGAACATATTTAATGTTCGAGGGTAGCATTCTCAAAGCTGGTAAGCCTGAAGAACTTGCTGAAGATGATATGGTTCGTAAAGTCTATCTAGGTCAGAATTTTGAACTTCGCAAAAAGAAATTAGATTTTTAAATGCAATTTATAAAGGAATTAATTTCGAAAAAGTGATAGTGCTTTTTTAAATATTTTAACTGCTAGTAAAGCAAATAAGCCAATTACTAAACCAACAATAAAGTCTTTAATAATTGATGGAATTTCGTGTAATATATCATGAAAAAAGTCAACATTATGAACAAATATTCCTCCGGACACTAAAATTAGGGCTATAGTACCAACGACTGATAAGCTTTTAATTACTTTTGGAAGTGCTTGAACAAGAAATTTTCCTATAAATTTAGTTATACCTTTTTTGTTATTGCTCATTTTAATCATCTTGTATCCCAAGTCGTCCATCCTAACGATTAACGCTACAATACCATAAACACCGACAGTTGCAATTAGCGCAACAATTGAAACTACCAATATTTGAAATAAAATTGGTTTACCTATTACCGTTCCCAACGCAATAATGATAATTTCTATTGACAAAATAAAATCAGTAACTATAGCTGATTTTATTTTCTTTTTTTCGACCAATACTATTTCCTTTTCTGAAAGATTTTCAAGCTTTATATCATCATTTAGTTTTCCGTGAGGGACAAAAAATTCATATATTTTTTCTGCACCTTCAAAAGCTAAATAAACACCTCCAAACAATAAAATTAGTGGTACGGTAAAAGGCAAAAACGCACTTAACAAAAAGGCAATGGGCAAAATAATTAATTTATTAATCATAGAACCTTTAGTTATTGCCCATAATGCTGGAAGTTCACGAGAAGAAAGAAATCCTGAAGATTTTTCTGCATTAACAGCCAAATCATCTCCTAATATCCCAGCTGTTTTTTTCGTAGTAATTTTACTCATTACTACAACATCATCCATGAGTGCAGCAATATCATCTAGCAAAGCAAAAAATCCTGAAGCCATATTATTATTTAATTAATATTAATTGATGGTTTAAAAACAAGTTCATTAATGCCTATCGAGAATTTAAATTGTCTATAAGAGACAAAAGGATGTACAATAAAATAATTACAGGGATTGCTGCAAAATATAAAGTAATTAAAAGCACTACGCTTAATATTATAAAAACATAACGCGTTGCATTACTTTTAAATTTCCAATCATTAAATTTTAAAGCAAAGAGCTTTATTTTAGAATTAAGTAAATAACAACTTAATAATGTTAATACAATTAAAAACCATTTATTTAGAATGATAGCATTCATAATATCATTATTCTGAAACTCCATTATTAATGGCAATGAAATAATTAATAATGTATTTGCTGGAACCGGCAAGCCTTTAAAATAAGATTGTTGATCTTCATCAATATTAAATTTTGCCAATCTATAAGCAGAGGCTAGTGTAATAAACAACCCTAAAAGAGGCAGTAACGACATATTGAATCCTTGCCAAGTAAAAACTGTATTCCATTCATTTGAATTTGCAATAGCATCTGGAATATCAACAGTTAATGCCAATAATTTGTACATCACAATTCCTGGGGCCAAACCACTTGTAACCATATCTGCTAAGGAATCTAACTGAATTCCTAAATTACTTTGGACCTTAAGTTTTCGAGCCAGGAAACCATCAAAAAAATCAAAGAAGATACCTAAAAATACAAATATAGCTGTCGCAATAAAATTGTTATTAACAGCAAAAATTACAGCAATACTTCCACAAAACAAGTTTAAAAGTGTTACCATGTTAGGAACATGTCTTTTCATACGAACAGCTTATTTTTGTAAAAATAGTAAACTAATATTGTCTAATGCAAAAATGATACAATATCTATTTAGATTTCAAGTTTATTAGATAGAAAATATTATGCATCTTTGTAAAAAAAAAGCTCGATTGAAAACCTTATTAACAATAGCTTTCTGTATTATTTCATTAACTATTTCTGGTCAAACCGTTAGGAAATACTCTAATGAATTTATGAATATTGGTGTGGATGCAGCTGCTCTTGGAATGAGTAATGCCGTTACGGCTCATTCTTCTGATGTTAATTCTGGTTATTGGAATCCAGCAGGTCTTATCGACTTAGAAGATAATCAACTAGCACTAATGCACGCTAGCTACTTTGCAAATATTGCCAATTACGATTATTTAGCATTTGCAATGCCTATAGACGATAGAAGTGCTGTTGGAATTTCGATTATTCGATTTGCTGTTGATGATATTTTAAATACGACTCAGCTTATAGATGATCAAGGTAATATTAACTACGATAGAATTAGCTTATTTTCAACTGCAGATTATGGACTTACCTTTTCTTATGCGAGAAAGCTTCCGGTACAAGGATTAAATTTTGGAATGAATGCAAAAATAATACGACGTGTTATTGGGGATTTTGCTTCTTCTTGGGGATTTGGTCTAGATGCTGCTATTCAGCTTAAAACTGATAATAACTGGGAGATTGGTGTTATGGCTCGTGATATAACAACAACTTTTAATGCCTGGAGTATAGATGAGGATGAATTTGCAACTATTCAAAATGCTGTTGAAGGTCAGAATCAGGAATTACCAGAAACAACAGAGATTACAATTCCTAAACTTCAAATTGGTTTTGCAAAAAAATTCATATTTCATTATGATTACTCTCTTGTAACTGAACTCGATTTAAATATAAGGTTCGAACAAAATAACGATATTATATCAACATCGTTTGCAAGTTTAACTCCCTCTTTTGGCTTTGAATTTGGTTATATTGATATGATATACTTAAGAGGTGGAGTAGGTAATTTTCAAAATGAAACTCTATTAGACAGTAATGAAACTTTAACATTTCAACCTAGTTTTGGAATTGGTTTTAAATATAGAGGCATTCATGTCGATTATGCATTTACAGACATCGGTGATCAAAGTGTAGCCTTATATTCTAATGTGTTTTCATTAAAACTTGATTTTAGTATCTTTAGATAATACAATTTTAACTATATCGTTAACATGATAAAGAAACCTTCGCCCTATAAATCGGTATTATTCATAATTTTATTTACACTCTCCTTTAGTATATTACAAGCACAAAACATAAATCTATCAGAAAATTCTGAAATTAGCATTTTAACTGTTGGTTCTGGAACATCTTTAAATGATGCTTTTGGACATTGCGCATTTAGAATTAAAGATAAAGTGAATGGAATAGATATTGTGTTTGGGTATGGTGAATATGATTTTGATACACCTAATTTTTATACAAAATTTGCTCAAGGGAAGCTTAATTATTTAATGGGATTAGATAATTTTCAAAGATTTCGGAAAAGATATGTCTATCAAAACAGAACTGTAAGAGAACAAATATTAAATTTTTCAAAAAAAGAAAAGCAAGACCTATTTGACTATTTGTCTAATAATTACAAGCCTGAAAACCGTGCTTATTTATATGATTTCTTTTATGATAATTGCGCAACTAAAATTAGAGATATTACAGAAGGTGTATTAAACAAAGGCGTAACATTTAAAACGCCTGAAGTTCTCAATGAAAGTACATTTAGAGATTTAATTCAAGATAATTTAGAATGGAATTCTTGGGGAAGTTTAGGTATTGATATTGCACTTGGTTCTGTAATAGACAAAAAGGCGAGTGCTCGAGAACATATGTTTTTACCAGAATATATTTTTCAGTTTTTTGATAATGCAACAGTATTGAACTCTAACAAAAAATTGATTAAAAGCACCAATACAATCAATACAAAAGTAGAACAACATGAAGCAAGTAGATTTATAACGAGTCCAGTTTCTATTTTAAGTAGTATTGGTTTCTTAATTATATTAATAACCTATTTTGATAAAAAACATAATAAAATTTCTAGATGGCTTGATGTAATATTGTTTGGTTTCACTGGTTTCACTGGAATTTTATTATTGTTACTTTGGTTTGCTACTGACCATAGTACAACAGCTCAAAATTATAATTTGCTTTGGGCTTTCCCTTTAAATCTTCTTTTAATCTACCAAATATTAAAGAAAGTTATCGTTAGTAATTGGGTTATTAAATATTTGAAATTCTTAGTAATAATGCTATGCTTATTAACATTACATTGGATAATAGGAGTGCAAGTTTTTGCATTAGCACTCATTCCTATATTATTAGCGTTTTTAATACGCTACTTATATTTAATACATTATTTTTCTAAAAACTCTAAAGAGATTACTGTCCTCTAAAAAAGACCATCGTACTTAATGTCTTTATAATAACATTAGCATCTAAAAAGAAACTTCTATGCTTAATATAATACAAATCGTATTGTAATTTAAGTAAACTATCTTCTACGGTTGACCCATATCTTACTTTTACCTGAGCCCAACCAGTCAATCCTGGCTTAATAATGTGACGTGTTTCATAAAACGGAATAACTTGAGATAATTCTTTCACAAAATATGGCCGTTCGGGCCTTGGTCCTATTAAACTCATATCATCTTTTAAAATATTTATGAACTGAGGCATTTCATCTAATCTTGATCTTCTTAAAAATTTTCCAAATAATGTAACT
>Ga0209013_10003236_pt1 | contig 14540 bp, 10 predicted proteins | sample Cruoilmetagenom2_FD_187291 | JGI IMG/M metagenome (GOLD analysis project Ga0209013, IMG submission 187291) | Oil polluted marine microbial communities from Coal Oil Point, Santa Barbara, California, USA - Sample 2 (SPAdes) (version 2) | ecosystem: Environmental > Aquatic > Marine > Oil seeps ... | reverse complement strand
GAAACGCGATGCTCCGTGATCACTTCGGTATGCACAGCTTCGACTGGCCCGACGACGACGGCATTGAATTTCACCTCGGCCACGGTGACTGGATCCGCGTGCTGAGAGACAACAGCTTCGAGATCCTCGATCTGATCGAGCTCCGCCCATCCGAGGACGCTGAGACGAGCTACACGTTCGTCAGCACCGAGTGGGCGAGACGCTGGCCCGCCGAAGAGGTCTGGCGGGCTCGGAAGCTGTAGCACGGCGGCAATGTCGGACAGTGTCTCCTACCACTCTGTCCAGCTATCCGGCGGATTGGGCCCAGCCTTCTTGTCTTCCGGAATCCACGGTACTTCGATTTCACCGTCGATGATCTGCTGTCTGAACTCCTCGAGGACCGGAACAAACTCCTCGACGAACCCGCCAGATCTGGAGTAGTCAACACCCTCATTCGCGAGGTTGTACACCCGAGCCCCCGGTGTGAACACGCCATTGCTGTAGTCCTCGATTGCGTTGTCAAACGCCGTGTCGGTCCGCTTGACCATCGAGGTGAGGATGTGTTGTGCGGCCTCCGGGTAGCTGTACGGCAGAGAATCGGCATACTCAGGATCAATGACGAATCCGGAGTATCGGATGTACTCGTCGACATCCACTCCGATGTGCCAGCGTTGAATCCCGGACAGTTCGGTTGCCTGATCTGCCATGACCATCGCCCCTTCTCCTGATCCGCCGGCGGCCGTGTAGATCACATCAGCACCCTCCTGGTACATCTCCTTCGCTCGATTCGCAGCCGCGCTGGGGCTTGTGAAGCCGCTCATGTCCCAATACGGGGAGAGATACTCAACGAGCACGACAATCGACGGATCCACGGCATGAACGCCAGCTTCGAACCCGGCCTGGAATCTCCAGATCAGAGGCATATCCATTCCGCCAAGGAATCCCACAGTGCCGGTCTCACTCTGGAGGGCTGCCGCTGCACCAACGAGAAACGACCCCTCTGCCTCGGCGAAGACGGGAAATGAGACGTTCGGGTAGTCCGAATCGGGGTCATACGCCACCTCTGGATTGTCCGGAACCACCCAGTTCGTTTCCGGGTACTCGGCGATGACCGCGAACCCGTCATCGAATACTTGCGACCCGAATCCGTTCAGGACCAAATCCGTTCCGGCCTCGCCGAGATCACGCATAGCTTGGACTACACCAAGCGGGCTTGCCGTCACCGTCCCAACCTTGAGACTGTACGAATCCTCCGCTTCTGCCACCCCCATCGCCATCTGATCGTTCCACCCGTTGTCCCCCGGTCCCTCGAAGAGCAGAACGACTGACGGACCCCACGATCCGATCATCGTCGCCGCGGCGAATGTCACGGCAGCGAACAGCGCAACGACGGCAGCGAGCATGCCCCAGAGACGCACCCGTGCTCGTCGTGTCGCTCTGGTCTCTCTCTTGACACGCTCGACTTCTGCCGCCTCGGCAACATGGCGGGCCTCGGTGCTGGCCGTCAAGTAGGCGGCAGCACTCGGCGGTAGGGTGATCAGCGCAGACTCCTGCCAAGCCTCGTAGTCCGTTAGTCGTGTTCCGGAAAGCAGGTAGCCGGGATCCCGGCCCATCATCTCCCACTCCGCGGCACTCGGCAGGATTCCGTCCAGCTCTGCAAGATCAAGCCGAGCCTCTTCGAGCCATTCGGCCAGGCGCTCCCAGCCGGTGAGGAGTGCCTCGTGTGATACCTCAACCGTGGCTGCGCCCGTCCGAGAGTCCCTGTCGAAGGTGAGGAGGCGTTCATCGCCAAATCGGGTGAGAACTGTCGATATGGCAACCGCTTCGCCGACGGCCTCAAGTTCGAGCACCGGAACCGGCCGACGGGTGTAGCGGTCCTCTGTCGGTTTGACGAGACGGAGAAGTACATCACGCGTCGCCTCCCGCTCGTTCGCATCAAGCGAGGCGTAGACAGCATCGGCCCGTCTGCTGAGGGCACCGGTGAGGCCACCGATACGGCGGTATCCATCGAGCGTCATTGCCGCGTTGTCACGTTCGTCGAAGAGTTCGGTGAGGGTGTATTGGAAGAGCGGCAGCGCTCCGGGCTGATCCGTCATGGCTGAGACGAGCTCGGCAAGGAGGTCGGAGGCAAAGCCAACCCCGACTCGCTGTGCGGGCCCCACGGCAGCGGCCTCTATGCCGGCAGGCGTCAGTGGAATGACATTCACGACGTTGTCGGTGAAGAGCTCCGCGAACTCCGGGTAAAGCAGGGGCCGGTCATAGAAGTCTGCCCGAACCGTCAACAGAATCCTTATCCGCCCCCGGTGGTCACCGACCGCAGTCACGAGGTTCCGTAGGAATGCTCGACGTGTCGCCTCGTCGGTGAGAGTGAAGAGCTCCTCAAACTGGTCGACCACGAGCATCATCAGTCCGGTTTCGGTCGGGAGCGACCGCAGTATTGACCGAGTGATCGACGCATCATCGTTCGGATCGCTGGCCTCAACCACCGTTCCCGAGGCACGACGTATGGCGGCGTCGAACTCGGTGAATGGATATCGACCCGGCATGAGCGTGGCAACCGTCCATTCGTGCGATCCGGTGAGCGCACCCTCGCGCAATATGGGGATGAGGCCGGCTCTCACAGCGCTCGACTTGCCGGAGCCGCTCGGACCCACGACTGCTGTCAGCGGAGAGGTCGAAGCAACGAGAAGCCTCTGGACGAGTTCGTCCCGTCCAAAGAAGTCGCTCGCATCGGCCTCTCCGAACGCCTGCAGGCCCTTGTAGGGGTTCCTCTCAATCACGCGAGCAGACGCGGGCTGTTCACCCATTGGAGAGAGTGACGGATCTCGCAGGAGGATCTGTTCCTCAAGACGCAGCAATTCTGGTGATGGTTCGAGACCGGTCTCTTCGGCAAGAACCTCCCGATAGGCCCGGAACTCGCGCAGGGCCTCTGCTTGTCGGCCACCGGCGTAGAGGGCGATCATCAGCACGCGCCGCGGTTCCTCTCGCAGCGGATCATCCAACACCTCATCTCGCAGCATCGGAATCGCCTCAAGCGGACGGCCCTCGGACACATACATCTCGCACAACGTCGCGACCGCACGATGACGGAGTTCAGTGAGCCTCTCGATCTCGAGTTGAGCGAAGTCGTCGTATGAGAAATCGCCGAGCGGCGAACCTCTCCACATCCCGAGCGCCTGTGCTGCCGCCGTCGAAGCGGAGTCCCTGTCCCCATCCTGCTGCGCTGTCGCGGCGGCTCCCACGAGACGCTCGAATCGGTGAGCATCGACAGCCTCGACATCGGTCTGAAGCACATACCCGGGGCGACGGGTGACGATGATCTCACCGTTACCGTCGAACGCCTTGCGCAATTCTGAGACGTAGATCTGTACCGAGTGCGCCGCCGTTCGAGGAGGATCCTCACCCCACACCAGATCAACGAGACGATCAGCAGAAACGACCTCGTTCGCATGCAGGAGAAGGACGGCGAGAACCGCACGCTGCTTCGGGGCTCCAAGATCCACTGGAACCCCGTCGTCCAGGACCTCGATTGGACCGAGGATCCGGAACTCCATAAGGCGCTCCCCCGATTCCTTCCGGTTCGCTGCACCCAACCCTACGCGCACATATGTCGTTCAGGAGTCGAGACGCGAAGGAGGGGCCCTATTCGGGGCCCCTCCTCTGAGTTGAGCATTCAACCGCCGAGGCTCTCCAAGTAGAGACCCTCGTAGTAGTCGACCATTTCTGCCGCCCGACGGGCAGCGATCTGTTCGGGCGTATCGAGCCACGCCGCTTCGTGCAATGCGGGAAGCTCCGCGCCACGCAAGATCGCGATGCCTTCCGGCGTCGAAGCGAACTGCGCCTTGTGCAACGCCGGCATCTCTGCACCTCTGAGCAGTGCGATGCCTTCCGGCGTCGAAGCGAACTGCGCTGCATACAGGCTCGGCAACTCCGCTCCTCGCAGGAACGCTATCCCCTCAGGCGTTGTGGCCCACTGTGCTTCGTACAAGGCGGGTATTTCCGCAGCCCTCAGCAGGGCGATGCCTTCCGGGGTCGAAGCGAACTGTGTCGCATACAGACTCGGCAACTCCGCGGCCCGCACCTGCGCCACATTGACCGGATCACTGAGCCACTGGGCCTCGTGATACTCCACCATGTTGGCAGCTCGAACTGAGGCGATCTCTGCAGGGGTCATCGAGTAGCTCGTTTCAGTCGGGCTGAGTACGAGGTACGAGATCCATCCTGCGACGACGCCGACAACAACGGCTCCGATCACGCTGGCAGCGAACTGACCCTTGCTGAGCCTCCGCTGTGGGCGTGCGACCGTCACATCTCCGACTTGGTCTTGGAGAGTTCTCACGTCCGCCTCCTTCCGATAGCTCTGGCGGTTGCCCCGAACATCGCACGCACACCTCAAGAAGACCTGAAGACCCGCTCTACTTCCGCTCTAGAAGCCAGAGCAGGGAGTCAGGAGTCAAGAACCAGGATCGATCGTGCCGCTTGACTCATGTCTTCAACAGCGGCGCAACGAACCTCGTAGCTCATAGCCGACAGCTTCCTATGCTTGTGGCCATGTCCTCCCCCTCTTTCAGGAACGTTGCGTTGATCGCGCACGTCGATCACGGCAAGACCACCCTCGTCGATGCGATGCTCAGCGCGGCGGGCGTGTTCGCCGCTCACGAAACCAAGGTCGATCGAGTCATGGACTCGAACGACCAGGAGCGCGAGCGTGGCATCACCATCCTCGCGAAGGCCGCCACGGTCACGTGGAAGGGGACGAAGATCAATCTGGTCGACACCCCGGGCCATGCCGACTTCGGCGGTGAGGTCGAGCGTGCGCTCACACTCGTCGACGGTGTCCTTCTTCTCGTCGATGCCGCAGAGGGCCCGATGCCGCAAACCCGCTACGTCCTCTCGAAGGCTCTCGCTCAAGGGCTTCCGGCCGTGGTGGTGATCAACAAGGTCGACCGGCCCGATGCGAGGATCGAAGAGGTCGCCGACGAGATCTACCAACTCTTCTTCGATCTCGACGCCGACGACCAGCACATCGACTTCCCAATCATCTCATCGATCGCCCGACACGGCCATGCCATGGTTGGCACGGGCATCCCCGGCGACGACACGGACCTCTCGGCGATCCTCGACGCCATCGTGGAGAGTATTCCTGCCCCGTCCGGCGATCCCGATGCGCCCGTGCAGGCACTCGTGACCAACCTTGACGCGTCCAACTACCTCGGCCGACTTGCGATAGGGCGGGTCGTCCAGGGCACCCTTCGTGCAGGGGATCAGGTCGCACTCTGCCACTCGAACGAAGAGGAGCCTCCCCTCAAGCGTCGGCTAAGCCAGCTGATGGGATTCGAGCACCTTGACAGGGTCGACGTTGAGGAACGAGTCGCTGGAGATCTCTTCGTCGTCGCCGGCTTCCCCGAGGTCGAGATCGGCGACACGATCGCCAGTGCTGTCGATCCGCAGCCCCTCCCCCGCCTCGAAGTCGACGAACCCGTGCTCCGCATGACGTTCGGCGTCAACACGTCTCCTCTTTCCGGTCGGGATGGCAAATTCGTCACATCCAGGCAGATCAAAGAGCGCCTCGATCGTGAAGTTCTCGGAAACGTCTCGATCCGAATCGGTGCCACCTCATCTCCCGAAGTCATCGAGGTTGCCGGACGTGGAGAACTGCAACTCGCTGTTCTCATCGAATCCATGCGTCGTGAAGGCTTCGAACTCCAGGTCTCGCGGCCGGAAGTAATCATCCGTGAGATCGACGGACGCCCCAATGAACCCCTTGAGAGGGCCGTTGTCGACGTACCCAACGAACACGTCGGAACCGTTACACAGGCGGTCGCCCCTCGGAAGGGCCAGGTCACCGATCTGCGACCTGGAGATACTGGCCGCACCATCGTGACGATCACGGCACCAGCGCGCGGTCTTCTCGGGTTCCGCTCGCTGCTCATGACGGCCACCCGGGGTACCGCACTCATCCACCAGCATCATGCCGGATGGATGCCGTGGGCCGGCGAACTCCCACACCGACAGGGCGGCGCCATGGCAGCCGACCGGATCGGAACATCGACGGGTTTCGCACTCGACAACCTCCAGAAGCGGGGCGAGATGTTCATCGGACCGAACGCCGATGTCTACGAGGGCATGATCATCGGAGAGGCATCCCGTCCGGAGGACATGCAGGTCAACCCCACCAAGACCAAGCAACTCACCAACATTCGGACCCACTCCACCGACGAGGCGATCAAGCTGAAGCCACCGAAGGACATGACTCTCGAGATCGCTATCGAGTGGATCGCCGAAGACGAACTCGTCGAGATCACACCCAACGCCATCCGGGTGAGGAAGCGACACCTCTCGGAGAGCGAACGCAAGCGGCTGAAGAAGAGGTAGGCCGGCCGCCAAAGCGGCTGGCCTACTGAGTACTGAGTACCCCCAACAAGGCGGGGCTGCGCCGGTCACCTGTCTAGTGTCGGTTGGCATGGCTGGCTCCCACTCTCAACGCAGGCGAGGTACTTCCGACGGCTCGCGCGCCGTGGCTCCTTTGCTCATTGGGGTTGTTCCGTTTGGGCTTGTCTTTGGGATCGTGGCCGCCGGATCAACGATCGGACCATGGCTCGGCGGGTCGACCTCGGTAATCATGTTCGCCGGTGCTGCCCAGTTGGCGACCCTGCAACTCATCGATGCAGGAGTAGCTGGTGCGGTCGTGATCGCAACCGCCCTCGTCATCAACGCACGCCACGTCATGTACAGCGCTGCGCTGGCTCCGCACTTCCAGGAGTTCCCGGCCATTGCTCGGTTCACGCTCCCCTACGTTCTGACCGATCAGGCATTCGCCGTCTCGATCGTCCGCTACGGCGATGTGACAGATCCCGTGTACAAGCAGTGGTACTTCACCGGTGCAGCCCTGACGCTCTGGATCGTCTGGCAGATCTCCACCGTCGTCGGCATCGTTCTCGGGGCCCAAGTGCCAGCCTCGTGGTCGCTGGACTTCGCGATCCCTCTCGTCTTCCTGGTTCTCCTCGTTCCTGCAATCAAGAGCCGCCCGGAGCTCATCGCCGCACTCATCGGAGGGGGCATCGCAGTCGCTGCCGCGGGTGCACCGTACGGCCTCGGCCTCATGATCGGCGCTGTCAGCGGAGTGGCCGCCGGCGTGATCGCCCAACGAGTGATGCGATGACGAACGCAGCCATCATCCTCACGATCGGTGTCGGGACCTATCTGCTGCGTCTGTCGTTCATCGGAATTCTCGGCAATCGTCCGATGCCCGACTGGGCGATGGTGCCGCTTCGATTCGTCGCGCCGGCAGTCCTGGCCGCCCTCGTAGCACCGGCAGTCCTGCTGAGGGAGGGCTCGATCGATCTGTCCCCGGTAACCAACCCAAGAGCCCTGGCGGCATTGATTGCACTGCTGATCGCGTGGAAGACGAAGAATGTCGCCGCCGTGATCGTGGCAGGTATGGCCGTCGTCTGGCTACTCCAGGCTTTGCTGTAGCAGCGACGCATCGCACAGGAACCGCCGTACCATCCAGCGGATGCGGAAGCTGCTCATCCCCCTGATCATCATCGTCGGTGCCGTCGTCGCGGCTCCGCGGCTCCTCAAGCGAGCGTTCGCCCCACCCGTACGGGACGTCGTCGCCAACCCAGCCGACTGCGGGCTCTCAGCCACGGACCTATGGATCGACGGACCGAACGGGAAGCGACTCCATGCCTGGTGGATTCCGACGGCGGGTCCGGCGCCCGTCGTCATCGTCCTGCACGGTTGGGGTGGGAACTCTGGAGACATGCTCCCCATCGCCCCGGGGCTCGCGGACTCGGGGTTCCACTCCTTGTTCCTCGATGCGAGGCGGCATGGTCAATCCGATTTCGAGGACTTCATGTCTATGCCCCGTTTCGCCGAGGACCTCGAAGCCGCAGTCGGCGACATGCTCGAACGAGACGACGTGACCGCCATCGGCGTCATCGGCCACTCCGTCGGAGCCGCTGCTTCGATCTACGCAGCAGCAAACAACCCGGCGATCGACGCCGTCGTCGCCGTCGCATCCTTCGCTCATCCGGCGGAGATGATGCGCGAGAACTTCCCGTTCCCCGCTCCGGTGACATGGGCTCTCCTGCAGGTCGTGGAACGCATGATCGGCCACCGCTATGACGACATCGCTCCAAGGAGTCGCATCTCAGACGTTGAAGTACCCGTCATGCTCATGCACGGCGATGAGGACAATGTCATACCGTTCCAGGACTCGATCGACCTCCACGACCAACTCCCAGGGAGTCAACTCCTGATCGTTCCCGGTGGTACACACTCCGACCTGGAAGCCTTCGAAGCGTTCTTCCCAACGGTTGACGAGTTCCTCCGAGGGCATCTATCGGCTGTCACTACACCGACAGATTGCCGGGGAAGCGACCGGTAGAGTGCCGCCACAGCAGCGAGGGACCCCGAACATCACTGACGAACAGCCCGATCACGGCGCGCATCTGCCGGTCGACATGACCCCGATCGAGACGATCTGGGCCAAGGTTCGTGAACGAGAACCCTGGACCGACGTGGAACGAAAACAGACCCTCGACGAGCTCTTCCCGGACGATCACACGCTCATTCCCTATCTCAAGCGCTTCGCGACGCTGATCATCCTCTCGACCATGATCGCTTCCTTCGGATTGATCGCCAATTCCGCAGCCGTCGTCATCGGAGCGATGCTGGTTGCTCCCCTGATGACACCGATGCTGGCCCTCGCTGCCTCGCTCATGTACGCCCAGATGAGGCGCTTCCTGGGCTCGCTCACCGTGATCATCCTGGGCACGCTGGGAGCGATCGTCACCGGCTGGGTCGTCGCCAAGGTGGCCGGGGGGACGCTCACCGCCTCCTCTCTCTCCCCCGAGCTTCTCGCCCGGACAGCGCCCAGCCTCCTCGATCTGGGCATCGCAGTCGCCGCCGGCCTCGCAGGCGGCTACGTGCTCACTCACAAGGGAGCGGGGTCATCACTCCCTGGTGTTGCCATCGCCGTCGCTCTCGTCCCTCCGCTGGCAACGGTCGGTGTCGCCCTCGAGTTCGGCGTCACGGACCTGGCTCTCGGGGCGCTGCTTCTCTACACAACCAACTTGATTGCCATCGTTCTCTCGGCGTCGATCGTCATGTTCATCTCCGGCTTCGTCCCCGACTACGTCCGCCAGATCGCCCGTGGACACCTTGGTCTACGGCTCCTCCCATGGGGTCTCGCACTCGTCGCCATCGCCGTGCCACTCGGCCTCCATACGAAGGCGGTCATCGAAGAGGAAGCATTCGTGCGAGATATTACGAACGCGGTCGAGGACTGGGACCCTCAGGCCACAATCGTCAAGATTGATGCAGATCGATCTGGCAGCCAAGCCACCGTGTCGATGACCGTTGCCACGACCACCAGCGATCTCCGGCCCGCCTGGGAACTCGCCGAGGCCATAACCGTCGAACACGGGATCGAACTCGACCTCGATATCAGATACCAGCGGGAGAGCACCGATGCTGCTTCGACGAGCTAGCGCACTGGTTCTCCTCACGGTCGGCGCCCTCTTGTCGGCGGCGTGCACGTCCACGGCCACGGTCACGCAAGACCGGCCCATCGTCAACGTCTTCGGCGGATATCGCGGCGTCGAGGCACAGCGCTTCGCCGATTCGGTGGCCTCATTCGAAGACCAAACGGGCATCGACGTGCGCTACGTCGGCGCCGGATCTTTCGCCAAGTCGATCGAGAGCCGGGTCGCCAACGCCGACCTCCCCGATGTCGCGATCTTCCCACAGCCAGGGCTCGTCACGGACCTCGCGAATAGAGGCATCCTCATACCACTCGACGAGGACACGCAGGCAACGATCTCACAGTATCCGGAGACGGCCGTCGGCAACGTCGGGGACGTCCCGTACAGCGTGTGGTTCAGAGCCTCGGTCAAGAGCCTGGTGTGGTACGAGCCGGAGGTCTTCGCCGAGCGCGGCTACCGGGTGCCGAGGACGTGGGACGAGATGATGAGCCTCACCGACCAGATGGAGGTCGACGGTTTCGCCCCCTGGTGCCTATCGGTCGAGAGCTTCGCTGCGACCGGCTGGGTCGGAACCGACTGGATCGAGGACATCGTTCTCCGACAGAGTGGACCCGACGTCTACGACCAGTGGGTCTCAGGAGAACTCTCCTTCGAGGAGGATCCGATCGTCGTCGCGTTCGAGACCTTCGGCGAGATCGTTCAACATCCGAGACGTGTGCTCGGCGGAACCCATCGCATTCTCAATACTCCCTGGACGCAAGCGCAAGACCCCATGTTCGAGACGCCGCCACGATGCCTCCTCAACCGGCAGGGATCCGTCCAACAGGCGCATCTCCCGAAGTCGGTCACGATCGGCGTCGAGACCGACGTGTTCGTGCTCCCATCGATGGACGACCACCAACCGCCGATTCTCTCAGCGGGTGAATTCGCCGCCGCGTTCAGCGATCGCCCCGAGGTTCACGCCTTGATGCGGTACCTCGCCACACCCGAAGCCGGCGAGGCATGGGCCGCTGCAGGCGGATTCGTCTCGCCTCATAGGTCGTTCAGCTTGGATCTCTACGGGGACTCCCTTGACCGTCGCATGGCCGAGATCATGAACACCGCAGATGTCATCCGATTGGACGGATCGGATCAGATGGTTCCGTCGGTCGGTACCGGAACCTTCTGGTCCGGCATGGTGTCGTACTTCCTCTCGGGAGATGCTCGCGCTGCGGCTGCCGAGATTCAGGCCGGCTATCCATAAGTCACGCACTTGCCCGAGGTTCCGGTAGCCGATGGCTAATTCTCAGCGCCAGAGATCTTCGAGCACGTCGGCGACGGGGTCCCCATCCGGAGTCAACGCTTCCACGCCGTCGCCATGGTGCGGAATACCGACCGTGACCTCATCGAAGTGACCCATGGCGGGGTCGAGAAAGCGACTGGGCAACGCGTATGAGTGCTCGGGGCTAGCGGAGAAGCGCTTGTGATAGAACCGCTGCGGAACGGTCACATGGAGATGATCCTTCGCCCTCGTGAGTGCAACGTAGAGCAGGCGGCGTTCCTCTTCGAGACCTCCGGGATCTGAGATCGCCATGTCGGATGGAATGTTCCCATCTGCGGCGTGGATCACGAACACGGCGCGCCACTCCCCTCCTTTTGCAGAGTGGATCGTCGACAGGATGAGATAGTCATCATCCAGGTGGGGCGGTCCCGCGAGGTCGCTTGTGCTGGCCGGCGGATCGAGCGTGATCTCGGTCAAGAAGCGACTCCTCGTCCCATACTCGGATGCCAAGCCGGCGAGATGTTGGAGGTCGGCCAGTCGTGCGCCAGAGTCGTCGTAGGAACGGTCGAAGACGAGGGCACAGAACGGGATGAGCCGTTCGATCTGCTCGGCGGGTCCCGGTTCGGATGATGCGCTTCCCCGACAATCGGTGAGCGCCGCCTGCAGTTCAGCCAACGGTTCACGCGCTTCGGAGACGACGGGGAATCGTGCGGTGGTCAGAGCGATCAAACGATCCGAGCCTGCCTCCGAAGCCGCCCTGTCGAGATGATCCACCAGCTTCCTCGTGGTGGCAGGACCGATACCGGGGATCATCTGAATCACACGGTCCCACGCCAACTCGTCCTTCGGATTGTCGAGGATGCGCAGCAGAGCGAGCAGGTCCTTCACGTGCGCGGCTTCAAGAAACCGTAGCCCTCCGTATTTGACGAACGGGATGTTCCTTCGTGAGAGTTCGATCTCGAGACCGGCCGAGTGGTGTCCGGTACGGAACAGCACCGCCTGATCCCGCAGAGGGATGCCGGCTTCTCGGTGGTCGAGTACCCGATCGGCAACAAGGGCCGCTTGGGCGGATTCGTCGAAGCAGGTGATGAGGTCCGGCATACGACCAGCGGCGCGCTCGGTCCAGAGCTCCTTCTGGAACGTATCGGGCGAAGCTTCGATGACGGTGTTGGCAGCATTGAGAATCTGGGGCGTCGAGCGATAATTCTGTTCCAGCGTCACCACGGTCGCGTCCGCGTAAGTCGCAGGGAACTCGAGGATGTTCTCGACTGTGGCACCCCGGAACGAGTAGATCGCCTGGGCGTCGTCGCCGACGACGGTGAGGTTGCCGTGAAGCCCACACAGCGACCGGAGGATCTCTGCCTGGCTCCGATTCGTGTCCTGGTACTCGTCCACCAGAACATGATCGAAAAGGCTCCGGACGATGCCGCCCGCAGGCGAATCGAGGAGGGCGTTCCAGTAGAGAAGGAGATCGTCGTAGTCGACGACGTTGTGCTCCTTCTTCCGTGCCGTGTACAAGCGGAAGATCTCGCGCAGTGCGTCGACGTGGTCGGCGACCCAGGGGAACCGCTCCTCAACGGTCTCGGTGAGCGGTGTTCTGGCGTTTACCGTCCGGGAGTAGACGGCGGCGATCGTCTCCTTCTTGGGGAACCGCTGCTTCGAGCCCGAATGTCCGAGTTCGGTTCGGATCATGCCGAAGAGCGAGGCCGAATCGGATTGGTCGATGACGGTGAACCCATCCTGCAAACCGACGGCGGATCCGTATTTCCGGAGCAGACGATTGGCGACTGCGTGGAACGTTCCGCCCCAAACCTTGCCGACCGACCGATCCGAGATGAGGGCACCCGACCGCCGCAGCATCTCGGCAGCTGCTCGCCTCGTGAACGTGAGCAGGAGAATGCGGTCGGCAGGGACACCTTCCTCAACAAGGCGCGCCACACGGCTGGCCAGCGTGCGAGTCTTTCCGGAACCGGCGCCAGCGACAACGAGGAGCGGGCCGTCTCCATGGAGAACAGCCAAGCGTTGCCGATCGTTGAGCCCGTCGAGCCAGGCCGGTTCCTCTGGTACGGATGCATCGAACATGTGTTCGCTCATCCTACACCGTCATCACCGCCCCCAGGGTTACGGTCCCTGCCGGCGGCGCTACGAGCTCACGGAATGTCGGATTCGTCGCCTACGGAGCGATCTTGCCGAAGGCGTTCCGGAGTTCCCCATGGAGTGCTTCGACCTGCGCCGACGACCAGAGTCCGGGGTCGGTTCTCAGGAACGATGTGTGATCAGACCGGTTGTCGAATACGGCAGTCGGGATTGATATCGCAGTGTCTCCGTTCCCAACGCGAACCGCATCTCCCCCGGCTTGCTCGATGAGCCACGGCAGATCGTCGGTGCCGTATTCGCCGAGCATCACGGCTTCGGGGACGCCGTGATGGAGGATCGACGCGTCCCCTTCTCGGCCCGGTCGTGCCCGCTCATTGTTGCGACGACGGCTCTCCTCGGGAGTGACCCACACGTAGAGGATCGATGAGCGAGACAAGATCTCGGGCGAGAGCTGGCTGAGGGAGTACGTGTATCCATAGGGAGGCTCGAGCGGCATCGTTGCTCCGTCGGGACCCCCGCGGGCGAACTCGATGACCACGGTGTCGCCTTCACTCCACGATTTCGCTACGCCCGCCAGATCATCCCAGAACTCTCCCACTTCGGCCTCAAGCGCCTGCTCGAGTCTGTCGCGAACAGCCCCGTCGAGTCGGTCGAGATCTCGTGACGCTCCGACGGTGGCCCGAGCGTCGTCGATTCGGTCGAAGAGCCACCCGGCTGCAGACGCGGGTCGCTCCGGAGAGGTGCCGAGGAGTTGGTAGTCCTCGTTCACGAGATGGATGAGCGTCCCCCAATCGCGAGTCTCAGCGAAAGAAGACGCGCCATCCCGGAAGAAGATGGGTGATTCCCCCATCGACTGCAGCTCTTGACCGATGCGACGCATCAGGTGCACATACGGGTAGTCGTCGAGCTGAACGGTCGGGCCGAGGTGAAGGTCCCTTTCGGCGATCTCCGGCTCGAGGTGAGCGAGGTACCGACGGAGTTCGGATTTGCCAGACGCGGGCAAGGCGAGGAGAAGAAGCGTATCGATGGTGCGGTTCATCCGGGGACGATACTCCGGCGTCGTCCCGAGTCATCCCCGGCCGGCGGATAGACCGGTGCGGTCTGCGACACTGAGCAGTCAAGAGAAGGAGTCAAGTGGAGTATCGGAAAGGAATCTGGTTGGCCGTCGTGGCCTATTCCTTCTGGGGTATCGTCCCGATCTTCTGGAAGGCCCTTGACTCCGTTCCTGCTCTGGAACTCCTGGCTCATCGAATCTTGTGGTCGGTGCCGCTCCTGTTTCTCGTGATCGTCGGCAGGAAGCATCTGGGGATACTTCGGGACTCCTTTCGGACCCCTGGGACCGCATTGACAGCGCTTGCCGGAGGCGTTCTCCTGTCCATCAATTGGGGTGTCTTCGTGTGGGCGGTCACGACCGGCCGCATCGTTGAAGCTTCCCTCGGTTACTTCATCAATCCCCTGGTCTCCGTCGCTCTCGGGGTCATGGTTCTGCGGGAGCGACTGAGCCTTGCCCAACGGATCGCCGTCGGCATTGCAGTCGTCGGTGTCGCGGGGATGACGATCTTGTCGGGTGTGACTCCTTGGATCTCGCTCATCCTGGCCTTTTCGTTCGGGACGTACGGCCTCCTCAAGAAGCGAACCACGGCGGCACCGCCGACCGAGGGATTGTTCATGGAAAGCGCCTTCGTCGCGATACCGGCGCTCCTGTACCTCGG
>Ga0209013_10003235_pt1 | contig 14547 bp, 11 predicted proteins | sample Cruoilmetagenom2_FD_187291 | JGI IMG/M metagenome (GOLD analysis project Ga0209013, IMG submission 187291) | Oil polluted marine microbial communities from Coal Oil Point, Santa Barbara, California, USA - Sample 2 (SPAdes) (version 2) | ecosystem: Environmental > Aquatic > Marine > Oil seeps ... | reverse complement strand
TCCGCTGTTACCTGGTAGTTGATTCTAAGCCACTGTTCCACGGGCTGCCCGTTTTGGGTGGCCGGGATGAATGTCCATTTTCTGGCGGCCTTGATGACGGACTGTCTCACGCCCGCCCTGTCCAGGGCATGATTTTGAGGGGTATCCGGCGCCTGCACGTCAAGGACCTGTCCTGCCTCCGAGATAAGAAGGTCGAGTTGAAGGGTACCGGTGATTTGCAGCTGTTGAGCCAGAGCAGAATACCTGGGCCTGCTGGTTTTCGTTAAAACAGGCGGTTCAATTATCGCAGCCGGCTCAGGGGGGGGCATTTTTTCCTCTTCAAGCGCTGTCCCGTCCATGGAGTCCGATGCACCCAAAGGTTCCCGGAAGGATTCTGTCTCCTTTTCGTCTAACGGGGGAGAGGCATGCGTCTCGGACATGCTCTGCTCCGGAGCCGGTTCAGCCGGAGTTTTATCCCTGGAAGAATCCATGGGAGGATCCTTTTCCATCGGAGGTTCCTTTTCCTCCGAAGCATCCTTATCCATCGAAAGTTCCGGTTCCTTCGAAGGTTCAGTCTCAGATGAGACCGGGCGGGTTGTTTCCGGGTCTTGAGAAGATGCATCAGGAGGGAGAGAGTTATCGTCTTCCGAAGGGAGCGTTTCATTGTTTTCCGATTCCCATGGGGAGCGTTGCCCCTGATTGAAAGATGGGCTATCAGATGATTCGTTTTCGGAAGACGGCGATGCCGGCTCCGGCGTGGTCATATCTTCAGAGGGCGGCCCGCCGGTGCCGGTTTCCACGGTTTCAGGATTTATGGGTGTCTCATTCGGGTCCTCCTCCACCATCATGCTGGCATGGAAGACAGGGGCTTCACTCGAATCGGATTGCCGGTCCTGCATGTCTCGGGCCTCAGGTACTGATGTTTTCTCTGGGATCGCCTCGCCCAGGGAATCCGTTCCGGTATGCAAAGCCCTTTCTGACAGATTCCCTGTCCCGGTTCCGGCCTGTTTCCGGACAGGGATTTCCTTATCCTCCCATTCACGAACCGTGAAGCGGTTTGTGATGGGAAGCCCGGAATCGGAATTTTTCATACCTTTGATGAAAAAGAAAACGATCAGCAGGATAATAATCGTCAGGCCCGCTACAAGGAGCGGCGTAACCAGCCTGGATACCATGCTTCTCCCGGGTTGGGGGATCCGGCCTTCTTTTTCGGGCCTGTCAGGCGCTGGTACCGCAGCCGTCTCTCGGGATTGCGTTTCGGGCCTGTCAGATTTTTCTGTCATCGAGGTTTCCCGGGATTGTGCTTCGGGCGGCGTCGGGGTGCTTTCTTTCTCCGCGGAATCTTCAACCACGACATTGTCAAACTCCATGTAATATTGGGAGATATCGATCTCCTGCTCCAGATTCAGCTGTTCAGTCTTCTCCACTATTTCTTCCCGGAAGATGGAGTCGAGAAAAAGTCCCAGGGTGGTCTTGGAAGCATGGAAGTTGTTGGTAATAAGCCCTGTTTCAAGATCGATTCGCATTTCCTTGATATCCTGATATCTTCCATCCGGATCATTGACGATACTTTTGCTTAAAACCTGGATGATTTCGTCGGGAATCTCTTCTCTGGTCCTGTCTGATTTGTTGGCACTGATGCTGTCAATTCTCGTTTTGAAATTGATACCCCTCCCGGGGAGGAAGAAGGGATCCCCCGTGAGCATTTCAAACAGAATGACACCGGCTGTAAAAATATCAGAGCGATGATCGATTTGCCGGCCTGCCATCTGTTCAGGAGAAAGGTATTCATCTTTTCTGAGCAGAATACGCTCCTTCCATTCGGGGAGATAGAAAAGGATGCTTGTCAATCCGAAACCGGAAAGATTCACCGTCCCATCATAGGAAAGAATAATACTGGTTGTGGAAAGATTTCCATGATGTACTTTTTTACCTTTCGCTTCATGGGAATGCGTAAATTCGAGTGTGTGGCATAATTTGCCGGCCACAAAAAGTGCATGGTCCACAGAAAAAGGGATTTCTTTCAGCGCACATTTTTGGAGCACAGTCTTCAGGGGCTGTCCGTGAATGTACTGGCGTGTGATGTAAAAAGTATTTTCCGCTTTCCCCATTCCAAGGGTTTTCAGGACATTCGCCCCGTTCAGTTCAGTGCAAATGGCAATTTCTTCCTGCAGGTTCATAATGAATTCACTGTTCGCTGACAGGTCGTGATTGATTTTCAGAAGGATGACGTTTTGCTCCAGCCCTTTTTCAGACAGGCGGGCAGCCCGGTAACTTTTGCCGAAGTAATAGCAAGAAAGCTCTTCTAAAAGGAGATACTTACCGAATTTCTCGTACCGAGGCATTTTATCTGCTTCTTTAATTAAATGAGATTATCATTATTTTCATTCCTTTCAAAATTATATCAAAAAACGTTATAATTGTCAAATACATTATATTCTTAATTAATATTAACGAATAGTCACCAATACAAACTATTGTTAATCTTTGATCGAAAAGAATTAATGATTCACTTTCAGGGGAATGTAAATTATAATGGTTCCAAAGGAAACCCTTTTACAAGAGAGAATGCACAGAGAGATGGCCGGATGGAAGATTCCGCTGCCAGGGAATGAAAGGATTTTTCTGTCGTGAAAAAAACATTTTCGATTCTTTTCTTTGTCCTCTTTTTTCTTTATCCGGGAAATATTTTTGCTCAACAGTTCGTGCAGGTGGGAGCAAGAGCCGTTGGCATGGGAGGGGCCTATGTCGCCGTGGCAGATGAAATGACTTCTGCTTACTGGAATCCGGCCGCAGGCGCCCTGGTTCAGAGAGGACAGCTGGGAGGATACGGCGGCGTCCATTATGCGGATTACGGGGATCTGGTGGATCTGGTGAATGAGGTCAGTAATTTCGATCCGGGAGATATCGAAAACATCGATCCTGAAGACCTGGAGGAAGTCCTTGACCTCCTCGAGAGGTTGCAGAAGGAGGGGCTCAGGGCCAATGGGGAAGGGCATTACGGATTTACCATGCTGGGCAATGGCTTTGGTTTCAGTTTCATGCAACTCTATTACGGTACGGTATATCCGGTCATCGTCTTACCGGATTTCGGTGATTCAACGGACTGGGAGGATGAGATCAACAACAATCCCTCCGGTCTCTACTTCGAGGGATTGAGGTCCCGGGAGTTTACCTTGACCGCAGGCCGTCGTTTAGGAAAGACACTTTTCGTCGGAACGAATATGAAGTACATTCAGGGCAGAACCTATTACTTACGACAAAAGATACTCGGCACCGATTGGGGGGACATCTCCCTGAGGGATTTAATTGATGAAGCATTCAAGTATAACCAGAAAGACAGCAGTGCTTTCACTTTCGATTTCGGTTTCTTATGGATTCCAAATCCAAGTTTAAGGGCGGGAGTCGTAGGGAAAAACATCACATCCCCCTCTTTTGGCTTAAAGGATCTGGATGAAAAAATAGAACTGGGGAGTCAATGGAGAATGGGCGTCGCCTATTATCCCGTACCGTCCATGACACTGGCTTTTGACCTGGACCTGACGGGTAATGAATTCGGACTGGAGGATCCCGTTCAGAACAGACAGTTTGCCATTGGCCTTGAAAAAAGGTTCTTCAGAAATGCGCTGGCCGTGAGAGGCGGTTTTAACAGAAATCTCGGAGAGGGAATCAAGCTGAATAGCTGGTCAGCCGGACTGGGTGGCTCCCTGAGTTCAGTAAGTATGGAATTCGCCGGGACATACGCTTCGGATGCAAGGAGCCTCGGCCTGGCAGGGAGCCTGTACTTCACCTTTTAAGGCGATCTTTCCCTCTCTCCTCTCTTGCTGCCTCAACGCGTTCAGCGGGATCAGGAATTTTTATGAGATACAGTATTCTCTTGCGTATTTTTCTTGCCGTGGCGCTTGCCGGATTTCTCGTCCTGCTCATCTTCAGTACCGGTAAAAAAGAGCAGACCGTCGTGGACACCACAAAGGACGACAGATTCGGACAGGACAAAGAAAATATCGGAAATATCGGGGAATCCGTGGAGGTGGTGAATTATATAGGGGAAGAGAAGGATTCCCTGATCAAAGCGGGAAGAATGCTGGGTTTCAAGGGGGGAAGACAGATTTTTCGGGACTTTACCTTCACAGATTTTAAAGACGGATCTCCGGGGATGACTATATCAGGACGCAAGGCGCATATCGGAAAGGGTGAAGAGGAAGCCTCCTCCATTCTTGCCGAAGGAAAAGTGCATATCGAGACTCCGGATGGGTTTTTTGTCAAAGCGGACCATCTGAGCTATTCGAAGAATACGAAAACCAATGAGCGCAGGGTCATATCCCGGGGGGAGGTCGCTTTTTCCAAAGGTGAAATATCAGGGAAAGGAATGGACCTTCATTATGATCTTGATAAGGGATTACTCCAGCTACATAAGGAAGTAAAGATAAAAATCCTTCCGGAAGGAGAAGAGGACGCGTCTCCCGTCTATATCATCGCAGACCTGATGGAATTCAATAGAGAAGCACATTATCTGGACTTTATGGGCAATGCCGGAATCTATCAAAAAGACAATTATCTTAAATGCGGTAAAATTCGCGGTAGTCTGACCGGGGATAACAAGCACTTTACAAGTTTTTCTGCTGAAAGCAATGTGAATATATTCTTTGCAGCGGAGGAAGACAAACAGCCGTCTGCCGGAACAGAGGGGGAGGGGCCGCTTTTTCTCCGTCAAAAGGTGTCGAAGCGGCTGAGAACAGACCGGTTATGGTTGGATTTTGCCGAAGATGGCGTAACCTTCGATGAGGCCAGACTCACGGGCAATGTGCAGTTTGAAATGATTCCGCCGGACAACCGGGATGCCATCAAGACGCTGCGGTGTGACGCGGCGACCCTGTTTTTCTTCGAAAATGAAAGCCGGGTAAAAGAACTGGATGCCCGGGGGCATGTCAGGGTGACCGTTTCCCCCCGTGATGAGGGTGGCCACATTATGCACGAAGAGGTCCAGGAGGTTCGTACCGGCCTGCTCCGGGCCCTCTTCGATCCTGACAGCGGAGAAGTGTCGGATGTTTTTCTCGAAGAGGATGTTGTTTTCTATTTTGGCGAAATTCAGAGCGTCAGCAAAAGCGGGTATTACAATCTTGCGGAAAATACACTGAAACTAAAAGGCAGGCCCAGAGTGACGGATGGCAAAAACCGGATCTCCGCTCGCGAGATCGTCCTGGAGGAGGAAAAAAACCTGTTGCGGGCAACCGGCCGCGTGCGGGCCATAACGGTCCCGGAAGAGGATGGAAACCAGTCAGAGGGATTACTGGGGGCCACCGATGATCCAATCCTGTTTCTGGCGGATACCATGGTCATGAATTATCAGGACAGGCATGTTGTTTTTGAAGATAACGTAAAAGTCAGCCGGGGAGACAGCGAAATTTATGCCCGAAGCGTCGAACTGGATGGACAAACGGATTCCATGACGGCCTCAGGGGACGTGAAATCAATTTTCAGACCACCGGAAAGAAACATATCAAAGCAGGCAGGGCTTCTCAATTCGAGAGAAGCTATTTATTTCTGGGCGGATACCATGTCCATTGATCAGACCAGGGATACCATTACTTTTAAAAATAATGTCAGAATACTTCAGGGCGAGAACACCATTACCACGGAGGAGATGATTGTTTTTAACAGGGACAAGAGGTTCATTGCCAGAGGTGATGTAAAGACCGTGTATTATCTGAAGGGCCATGAAGGGGAAGAAACCGATGGAGGAGGGAGCACGATTTTTACCACTGCAGGCATGATGGCCTACGATGAGAGCGATGACAAAATTGTTTATCTGCAGGACGTGGTCATCAAGGAGGGGACCGACAATCTGTTGCAGGGAAATCAGGTGGAGATGTATTTTTCCGGGATGCAGGGAGACATCAAGAAGGTCGTATTGAAGGGAGATGTGATATTCCGCAGAGGCGATGAAGAAGGCAGCGGAGACGAAGCGGAGTATTTCCCGGAGGTTGGAAAGATCATTCTTTATGGGAAAGAGGCCAAATTCGAGAGGGGAGGACGTCTTACATCCATGGGGAATATATTGACATTCTTTTATGAAAGTGATAAAATTATCGCCGAATCGCTGGAAGACGGGAGGCTCAAAACTCTTTATTCCCCAGGCAGAGATAAGCATACGAAGGACGTAGATGCAGACGCTGATCACTAGAGAACTGGTAAAATCCTACGTCGGGAGAAGAGTGGTTGACGATGTGAGTATCGAGATAGGGAAAGGGGAAGTAGTAGGACTATTAGGTCCAAACGGTGCGGGAAAAACAACTACTTTCTATATCGTTCTCGGTCTCACGAAACCGGACGAGGGCCGGATTCTTCTGAATGATGAGGACATTACCCATCTCCCCATGTACCTGAGAGCGAAGAAAGGGATCAGCTACCTGCCTCAGGAACCTTCAATTTTTAAAAAGCTAACGGTAGAAGATAACATCACCGCCATTCTCGAGACGCTGGACTTCACGGCACAGGAACGGAAAACGCGTCTGGATGCGCTTCTGGGGGAGCTGCAGCTGTCTCATCTCGCCAGGTCAAAAGGGTATACCCTTTCGGGCGGAGAGAGGCGGCGGGTCGAAATTACCAGGGCCCTTGTGATTTCTCCAAATTTTATTCTTCTTGATGAGCCCTTTGCAGGAATTGATCCGATTGCACGGCTGGACATCCAGAAAATAGTCATCCACCTGAAGGAAAAGGGCATCGGTGTGCTTATCACGGATCATAACGTGAGGGAGACGCTGCAAATTACGGATAGAGCTTACATCATCGCCCAGGGCAAGATCTTAAAGGCCGGCAAACCCGAAGAACTGGAGCAGGATGAGACGGTCCGTAAAGTGTATCTGGGCGAGACCTTCAGTCTGAACTGAATTGTGACACTATGGCTTTACAACAGAAACTAACGACAAAACTGGTTCAAAAGTTAATCATGACCCCTTCGCTGCAGCAGGCGATCAAATTGCTGCAGCTTTCACGATTGGAACTCGAAAGAGTACTCAAGCAGGAGCTCGTTGAAAATCCGGTTCTTGAAGAGACCCCGCCGGACCAGCAGCAGACGGAGGGAAGTGAGGAGAGAGAGGAAAAGGAATTAGACGAGACAGCAACCGCTGAACGCGATAGTTTTGATGAAATAGACTACGAAGCCTATTTCCAGGATTATATGGATTACGGCGGTTTTAGGCCGGAAAGAGAAGCCTCTCCGGAATACCCCTCCTTTGAAACCAATCTGAGCCGTCAGCCCGGTTTAAGCGATCATCTGTTATGGCAAATGAGGCTCTCCCTGAGCGGCCCGGATAAGATTGAGATCGGCACCGTGATTATCGGAAATATCAACAAGGACGGGTATCTGAAGGCATCCCTCGAAGAGATCCAGGTCATGTGCAATCGTCCCAGGGAAGAGGTCGAGGAGGTGCTAAAAGAAATTCAACAATTTGATCCGCTGGGAGTAGGCGCGCGAGATCTACAGGAATGTCTTCTTATTCAGAGCAGGCATCTGGGGCTATCCGATACCAATATTGATACTATCATCACGGACCATCTCCATCTTCTGGAAAATCATAAATTCCCTGAAATCGCGAAAAAACTGCATTGCAGCATTGAAGAGGTCCACGGGTATATAGAGATCATCAGGCACTTCGATCCAAAACCCGGATCACGTTTTTCGACCGAACAATCGCATTATGTTGTCCCCGATGTATTCATTGTAAAGTCCGGGAAAGAATACATCATCTTTCTTAACGAAGACGGTCTGCCCCGTTTCAGGGTAAGCCCGGTGTACAGAAGAATGCTGAAACCCGATGCGGATATCCCCAAAGAGGTCAGCAATTATGTGAAGGGTAAATTTAAATCGGCCTTATGGCTCATAAAGAGTTACGAACAGAGACAGCGCACTATTTACAAAGTTGCGGAGAGCATTGTTAAAAATCAAAGGGAATTTTTTGATTACGGTATCCATAAACTTAAGCCCCTTGTCCTGAGAGATGTGGCTGAGGACATCAATATGCATGAATCGACCGTCAGCAGAGTAGTCAACAACAAATATATGCATACTCCACAGGGAGTCCTTGAGATGAAATTCTTCTTTCACAGGGGGATCGACAGCACATCCGGATCAAATGTATCATCCATGAGTATCAAGCAAAAAATCAAAGACATCATTACTTCAGAGGATCCGGCCAAACCGTTCAGTGATTCCAAAATTGTGTCTCTTCTCATACAGGATGGTCTTCATATTGCCAGGAGGACTGTTGCTAAATATCGGATGGAGTTGAAAATTCAGCCGTCGAAACTGAGAAAGAAGATCTATTAGAATTCGCATAAAACCAAGGAGGTTTTTGAATGAATGTCGAATTTACCGGCCGCCAGATAGAAATCAGTGATAGTTTAAAGGCATATACGCATGAGAGGCTGGAAAAGACGAAGAAATATCTTGAGAATATAGACAGGGTAAATGTAGTTCTTTCCGTTGAAAAGTATCGGCAGATAGCTGAAATTATTATTCAGAATAATTGGATAACACTGAACGGGGTGGAAGAAACCAATGATATGTATTCATCCATCAATCTTGTGCTGGACAAGATTGAAAAGCAGGCTAAAAGACATAAAGACAAGCTGATTGAAAAAAAGAGAAGGTCCAAGGAAAGCATCTCTCCGAAAGAAATCGTGGACTTTTCCGAACCGCAACCCCGGGAGAAGGGGAAAAACGCCCGAATTATCAAATCTACGACATTTTCCCTGAAACCTATGGAAATAGAAGAAGCCGTCATGCAGATAGATTCCACAAACAATGAATTCATTGTATTCCGCAATTCACGCTCTGAGAAAATTAATGTAGTGTATAAACGAAAGGACGGCGATTATGGCCTCATAGAACCTGAAGGTTGAAGGGCCTCCGAATAACCCGCCTGTTTGAAGCAAAATCAGCCCCGGCACGCTTCGGGTTTTTTCAAAGTAAAAAAGAAAGGTTCATTTCAGTTAAATTTCATGGAAAAAGTGTCGGATAAAAACTCCGTCAAGGTCATAGAGCTCTTGAGTCCGCGGGCCAGTGCGCTTAAACTCAAGGTCATTACAGGGAAGAAGGGATTATCAAAAGAGATTAAAGTGCCGCGCATCCAGAAGCCGGGATTGGCACTTTCCGGTTTTTTCAATTATCTCCATAGCGACCGCATCCAGATACTCGGGAAGAGTGAGCTTTCCTTCCTTCGCAGCCATAACCGCACAAAACAAAGAGAGATCATAGAAAATATCTGTCTTCATCATATCACCTGTTTTATCATCAGCAACAACCGCAAGCCGCCGGCAGAGCTCGAAAATCAGGCAAGCAAGAGAGGGATCCCGCTCCTGAAGACGTCGCTCCCTACCGCTGATGTCATCGACAAAATCACCGCATTCCTGGGAGATCTCTTTGCCCCTTCGACAGTCATCCATGGTGCCCTGCTTGACATTAACGGACTCGGAACCCTTATCATCGGTACCAGTGGAATAGGGAAGAGTGAATGCGCACTTGAACTTATCGCCAAAGGGCATCGGCTTGTTTCAGATGATGTAGTGGAAATCAAAAGGCTGGAGGGTAATGTGCTCCTGGGCTCCGGGCCTGAATTAATCCGGCACCACATGGAAATTCGAGGTCTGGGCGTGATCAATATCAAAGACCTTTTCGGTGTCGCGTTTATCATGGATTCAAAGGAAATCGGCCTGATGATCAAACTGGAGAGATGGTCCCGGGAAGCGGCGTATGATCGGCTTGGCCTCGAGGAATACACCTATAAGATCCTTGACGTCGAAGTCCCCCTTATCAGGATGCCCGTCGCGCCGGGGAGAAACATCTCGATGCTTGTAGAAGTCGCCTCAAGACATCATCTGCTGAAACTGAAGGGACATTTTTCTGCCAGGGAGTTCGTTAAAAACGTGGGGGAAAAAATCCGCGCCAATACCAGGAAAGAAGAGAAAAAAAGCCAGGAACCATGAGCGTTATTCAATTCTATATTATCACCGGGCTATCAGGTGGTGGCAAGTCCACGGCAATCAACTGTTTCGAGGATCTTGGATTTTTCTGTATCGATAATCTCCCGGTGAAGCTGATACCGATTTTTATGGATCTGTGCAGGGAATCGGATGAAGCGATCAACCGGGTAGCCGTGGTGATCGACCTTCGTGACAAGGATTTTCTCCAGGAAATCGAGCAAATTCTGGACTGGCTGAGAAAGGAAAAAGTGGACATCAAGGTCATTTTCCTTGAAGCCTCTGACGAGGCCTTGATCAACCGGTTCAACCAGACCAGAAGACCCCATCCTCTCCTGTCCGGCGGTTCTCTCACGGGCGCCATCCGGGAAGAGAGAAGAAAGTTCACCAAGTTGCGCCAGCTTTCAGATCAGGTATTGGATACTTCCAATTTCAATATTCACCAGTTACGCAAATGTATCAACAAGCTCATTGTTCCGGAGAAACAGCTGAATGAACTGGCCATCACCCTTCTCAGTTTTGGATACAAATACGGCCTTCCTCTTGAAGCGGACCTTGTGTTTGACGTGCGTTTTCTGGCAAATCCTTACTTTGCACCCGGTTTGAGAAATCTCACGGGAAGAAATAAGAAAATTATTAAATTTCTGGAATCCGGCACGGAGTTCAATGATTTTTGCGGGAAGCTGGAAAATTTTCTTCTTTTTCTTATTCCGAGTTATATGCGGGAAGGAAAATATTATTTAACGATCGCCATTGGCTGCACAGGCGGAAGGCACCGTTCGGTGGCGGTGGCGGAAAAATTATTTCTCGGTCTGGGGCAAAAGGGGTATAATATCACAAGACGGCATCGAGATATTCAAAAGCACTATCCATCAGAGTGAGCCCATAAGGAGATAAAAATGATTGGTGTCCTCATAATTACCCACGGGAATGTTGCAAAGGAACTCGTGGAAGCTGCAAGAATCATCGTGGGGGATGTTGAAAAAACACAGTACGTTTCAATCGGATGGGATGACGATGCTAAGGAGGCCAGGAAAAAGGTAGAAGATGCCCTGCATGAGCTGGACGATGGAGAGGGTGTGGTCATCCTGACCGACATGTTCGGCGGAACCCCGACGAATATCAGCCTGTCCTTTCTAAGCCAGGGAAAAGTAGAGGTGCTGACCGGCGTAAATCTTCCGATGGTGATCAAAACCCTGCATCTTCAAAAGGAGAAAACCTCGCTCTTAGACCTTGCTCACCAGGTTCAGGAGAATGGAAGAAAAAGTATCTACGTGGCAAGCGAAATCCTATCCACAGAAATCAGCAAATAGAACATGAAAACTGTAGAGATTGAGATCACGAACAAACTGGGACTTCACGCGCGTGCGGCCGCGCAGCTGGTCCGCCTGGCCAATCAGTTCAGATCGGATATCAAAATCGCCAAAAACAACAATATGGTCGATGCAAAGAGTATTATGGGAATTCTTTTACTGGCAGCTTCGAGGGGGACCGTCCTGACGATAACAGCGGACGGGCAGGATGAAGAAAAAGCTATTCCCGCTATTCTGGAATTAATAAATAATAAGTTCGGCGAGGAATAATGGAAAGGACTTTCAAGGGTATCGGTATTTCTCCGGGGATTGCCATAGCCAGAGCCCTGGTGCTCAAGACAAAAAAAACCGATATCCCCTTTTACACGATTCGAAAAGAAAAAATCCGTGCCGAAATCCAGAGATTCCATAATGCGATTGAAAAATCCAAGGGCCAGCTGCTTGAACTTAAAAAGAAAATTCGAAAAAAGGTGGGGAAGGAACACGCCTACATTTTTGATGCACATCTCTATATGCTGAAAGACGGTATGCTCCTGAAGCAGACCGAAGACCTTATTTCCCGGCAGAGGATTAACGCCGAGTGGGCTGTGGAACAGGTGATCAGCAACATCATGTCCACCTTTGCGGAATTTACGGACGATTATTTCAAGGAGCGAATGAGCGATATTGCCGACGTAGGAGGGCGGATCGAAAAAAATCTGATGGGAGACAAATTCGGAAAAATGGAAAAACTCCAGGAACAGGTCATCCTTGTCTCTCACAATCTGCTCCCCTCGGATACGGCGGAACTTGACTGGGAACATATTGTCGGTCTGGTTACGGATGTGGGAGGGCAGACGACGCATTCCGGAATCATTGCCAGAAGCCTCTCCAAACCCGCGGTGGTGGCGCTCCAGGGCTTCAGCGCCATTGTTAAAAACGGTGACCAGATTATCATAGACGGCAATCACGGCATTATCATCCTCAGGCCCGGAAAGAAACAGATGGCAAAATACAGAGGCATGACCGGGGAAACCGATTCCATGCATGTCGTTTTTAATGAGATCAAGGATAAACCGGCCACAACCCTGGATGGATTTACCGTTCTGGTGAAAGCGAATATAGAGACCATTAAAGAAATCGACGCGGCGGCGGATAGTGGGGCAGCGGGAATAGGCCTGTTCCGATCCGAATATATTTATTTTAAAACCCGGGGGAAAAAACCCACCGTGGAAGAACAGATAGAAGTCTATCAAACAGCATCGGACAAGATTAATCCCCATCCGGTCACAATAAGAACCTTTGATCTGGGCGCCGACAAAGCATTCTGTTCTCTGGAAACAGGCAGCGAACTCAATCCGGCCCTGGGCCTCAGAGGGATCCGATTCAGTCTGATGGATCAGGATCTTTTCAGGGATCAACTCGAGGCGATTTTTCGTGCCAACAGCCACGGGAACCTGAGAATCCTCTTCCCTCTCATCAGCGGCTTAGAGGAACTCATGCAATGCAAGGAGATCCTGTCGGATGTGAAGAAATCTCTTTCCAAAAAGGGCGAAACTTTCAACAGCGATATTCCTGTGGGCGTCATGATCGAGGTCCCTTCAGCAGCAGCCATCGCCGATATTCTGGCCCGGGAAGTCGATTTTTTCAGTATCGGCACGAACGACCTCATTCAATACACACTGGGCATAGACAGATACAATGAGAATGTATCCTATCTGTACCAGCCCCTTCATCCGGCGTTACTCCGGATGATGAAGAATGTGGTGGATGCGGGGCACGCCCTGAACATTCCCGTGGGAATGTGCGGCGAGATGGCTGCAGATCCTATCTTCCTCCTGATTCTTCTGGGTCTTGGCCTTGACGAACTCAGCATGAATTACAAGTCGATTCCCCTTGTGAAATATCTTATCCGCGCTGTGGAGGCCTCCCAGGCCAGAACCATTCTTGAGAAAGCGCTTACGCTTACCACCTCTGAAGAGATCGAGAATTTTCTGCTGGAAAAGATTAAAGAAAGGTTTCCTTCCGGATTTCTGGGGTTCGAACAAAAGTAGAGAATTCAGTCGCTGCCCCTGTGCATCGTTCTGTGGGAGGCATAACGGTGTATGCACACAACACACAGGTTCGAAAATTCGGGAGGGGACTCGCCCAGGTCCGTGACATAACGCCGCAATTTGTGGATCTTCGGACTGTTCCACAGGGTTGCAATAGGATCTTTCAGCAGATTGCCCAGAGCCATGGCATGAGAGCCTACCAGACAGCAGGGGAGAAGGTCCCCGTTGGCATTGACCACTGCGGTATCCCATAGCTGCCTGCACTCGGTATATATATAATCCATGCTCTGACGGCCTCCGATGGTAGGCGGGATGTCCCCATATTGTTTCCTCACGGAACTTGCGATCCAATCCTGCTTGACGTACGGGGGTATTTCGAAATTCTCATCCAAACGGAATTCGACTCCCATGCTCTGAGCAAGCCCCCGGGCCTCATCCACCTCTTTCTCATTGAATCTATTCAGCAGCATTTTGTAGATAATTCGCGGTTTGTTTGACTTGCGCAGCCTCTTGGATCTTGCCATGCCCTGCATATTTGCCAGTGCGCGATCAAAATTTCCACCCACCCGATATTTTTCATAGCTCTGTTGCCGGGCTCCATCCATGGAGGCAACCAATTCATGCAGGCCGCTTTCCACGAGCGCTTCAAAATAATCCGGATTATAATCATCAACAGAGAAATTGGTATGAATGGTGGTATAGATATCTCTCCTGGTGAAAAATTGAATATATGTCAGTATGTGCGGATTGATCAGAGGCTCTCCCCAGTTATACAGATTCGCTTCGAACAGATATTCCGGTTTCAAGTTTGACATCATGGCATAAAAATTCTCAGGCAGGAGCAACTCTTTTTTTAACTCCAGTTTCCCGTTGCCGGTCGGACAGAAGGGGCACCGGAGGTTACAAAGGGTTGCCGGTTCCAGAATCAGCTTCATGGGGTGGGAGCGAAGATCGACCGCCTGTTCTCCCATCTCTTTCTTGAGGCGGCGACGGTTTACTTTTGCCCTTTTGTGGCCTTGGTATAAAAACCTGGCTAATTTTCTCAGATTCTCGCCGGACACAGTGTCCTCCCAGCTTTTTTCTGTATATTTTATTTCGCTACAGGATGAACATTCACTATTCTATCACAGCTAATCCGCATTTCTCACCAGGTATCGTCGCGAAACGTCGAAGATGCCTGCGATTACAAGGCGCACGACGGGAGGACTCCGGAGGCGTACCTGACGGTACGTTGAGGAGGC
>Ga0209013_10003234_pt1 | contig 14548 bp, 11 predicted proteins | sample Cruoilmetagenom2_FD_187291 | JGI IMG/M metagenome (GOLD analysis project Ga0209013, IMG submission 187291) | Oil polluted marine microbial communities from Coal Oil Point, Santa Barbara, California, USA - Sample 2 (SPAdes) (version 2) | ecosystem: Environmental > Aquatic > Marine > Oil seeps ... | reverse complement strand
AGTTTGGTCAACCGGTCCTCCGTAGCGACCAGAAAAAGACACTCATCCCCAGGCTCTCGGCTGCAGTGAACCTCGCGGGCGGCCAGCTGGCGCCCCGCAAGGTACGATAAGATCGCGGCGTGGAAGCCTGAGAGAATCGGGCATGCACCACCCGCTCCTGCAAAGATACCGGGGAACGGACTCGTCTGGTGCCGGATGATGACAAGGCCGTTTTCGCGGTAGCTGAGGTCCGCTTCAAAACTGCCGAGACCAAAGACGCCCACCGAGGCGGAAAGTAGCTCCAACGCCATCTGGGATTCCATTTCGCGCAGGGTCTTGCGGTAGTCCCTCTGCACCACTTGCTCGAGACGCATGGCGTGGCGCAATCCCCATTTCTTGCCGAAGCGCTGGAGAAGCTCGTGATGACGGTGCATCAGGCTGCGCGCAAACAGGCCCTCGAACGCCTGCAGAAAATCCTCGTTGGCAACCAGGAGGCGGTCGGCCTTCCCGTCGCGAAGTGAACCGGTCACGGGGTCTCGCTCGATTTCCGGTGACAGGGATCGACGCTGATCTCTGAGCCTGTTGATAGTCACGATGCAGCCGTGCCCCGATGGCTGCTCCACAACGGCGATGCGCAGCAGATACTCTTGGTGACCGCAGCCGACCACCTCGCGGCCGATCACGACCCCCTCGAGCTCGCGGGCGCCCTTCTTGAGACGATCCGTCAACCGATCGGCGAGTAAGGCGATATCGGACGGCAAGATCTCACTCAGGGTCTTTCCTGCAAGAACCACCGGGTCGACGCGCCCGACCCTGGGGCCATAGATCGACACCGCCTGCACCACCCCATCGTCGTCCAATACGAGACAACCGACCGGAACCGGAGAATCCAGGATCCCGTCAGAATCGTGGGTATCCTCCTCGGCGCCATCTTCCGTCTCTCCGATGCCGAGGATCTCCGAAAAACCGTTCTCATCAAGCTGATCGATCCACGGCGCCAGCAGCCGGGCGAGACGATTCGAGCTGAAACGCCATGCCAACGCGCCGTCGAGTCGCTGGAAAATCGCCTTCACCCACAGCGAGACGCCTCGCACGAGCTGATCCTCGTCGATATCTTTGAGATACGCATCCGACAGTGTGACGGCGCCCTCGTCGGTCACATTGAAAATGCCAAGAAGAGGGTGCTTTTCTTCGAGCTCCGACCGAATCTCCTCAAACCGTTGCCGGATCAGGGTGGGATGCAGATGGTTGAGAGCGTAAGAGCCGACAACGTTGAGGACAACCAGCGACAGGTCGACGATCGCGTCATCGGGCTCCGACTCTGGTACTGGCTCCTGTTCCGCCGCCGGGATCGTCATGCCGCTGGCGCTCTCCTCGTCGAAACGCCGCATCGCCTCGAGGAGCAGGCTCGATGGTGGGATCCTGAACCGTTCCTCGATATCGAGGTCGCCGAAATCAGCCTCGAACGTCCCATCCGACCACAGGGCGATCGTGTACACCGCCTCCTCGCCTTGGCTTCCCCCTTCGACCTCGGCATCGATCACGAAACCGTCTCGCAGCCAAACGGTACCCTTCGAGCCTTCGTGCTGGAAGCTCACCGTTCCGGTACGTCGCCCCGCTTCAGCAGTTTGCAACAGATCCGGAACAGACAACTGTCCCAGCGATCCAAAAAGCAGCTGATCAGAGCGATGTTTTTCGATTGCAAGCTTTGTGGTCAGCACGACCTCCTCACCGTCATACGGTGGGAAGACAACACTCAAAAGGCCCATCCTCAAGGCGCGACGTCGATCTTCTTTCTCCTCGTTTGCCACCACAACGAGCGGGATCTGCTCCATCAGTGGATTTGACTCAAAAAGCGTGACCAGGATGGAGTCACCGGCGCCGCCACCACCAAGAGGCGTCAGGATGGCGTCAGGAATCGTGAACTGGCTTTTGGATGTGATGGACTCGGCGTCGTCGACCGTAGACATCGCGACGACCTGATAGTCCGCGCTTTGCAGCCCGCCCCGCAGCTTGGCCGCCACGCTGGACTCTGGATGCACAACGTAAACGAGGTCGCCAGCCATCATCATCCCCATTGCCACAGGCGGAACGGCAGCGGGCGCGTCATACGAAGACCCTCACGTCGACCTCGAATTCTCCGGCCATCACACGTGCGCGGATGGAAGAGCCCAACTCTCCCGCCGGTTCATCGCCCTCGGTCGAAAACGGCGGTTCAGGTCGAAGCCTGAATCCACTGGCTTCAAGTTCCGTGCAAGCATGGCCGCCGATGATGTTGACGCACTCACAAACTGCGTCGATAGCCACCTCGCTGTCATCTTCAACCGGGATCCCGATGAAGCCCTGCGCAACCACCGTCGCGAGCTGTGACGGCAGATCGAGAGCACAACAAAGCTCACGATCACCGGCGAGCTTTTGTCCGTACCGTCGCCGACCGCTTGAGAGCAGTCCCTCATCTTCGCTCAGGGTCTGGAGTTTTACTGGCCCATTGGTGAAGCGTTGAAGGTGGAAGACCGCAAGCTCGATGACCGTTTTAACGGTTTCCGGATCTTTGCAGGCGCGAAAATCTGCTTCCAGCTGCTGATTTGCCTCGTCCTGCAACTCGTCAAATGCGGCCAGATGTTCCTCAACCTGATCGCGGTTCAGGTCCCCGCTGTCGATCAACGCCGCTCCGATTTTCACCCAATCTGATCGCTGAATCCGAAGCAGCTCTTCGAGCTTGCCACGATCGATCTGCCCGTATTCGAGGCAGAGTTCCTCGAGGCCGGCATCAGTGGTCCGATAGCGGGTGAGAATCCCCTCCGCACTCTGTGGCTCGATACAGCCATCGCGAACCGCCAGCTCGACCAATGAAAGGTTTGTCTTACGCTGCCGCTCGATCGCATCGATGAGGACCTCGCGGCTGATCACGCCCCTGGAAAGCAAATATTGACCAAAAAACATGGAATCCTCACGCTACCTGCGTCAGGTCACGCATGAAATCGATAAAATCATCTCTGGTGAACGGCTTCTGGAGAAAACTCCGCGCACCCGAGGTCAGGCACTCGTGGACCGCGTCTTCAGTTCCGAGAGAAGACACAATCACGACGAACGCATCGGGGTCGATGGCAAGGATTCGCTCGAGGGTTTCAACACCCGATTGGCCGGGCATGATCAAATCCAACAGAACGATATCAGGCCGCTCCTGAGCAAAACGCTCGACCGCCATGATGCCGTCTCGCTCAGCGGCTATGACCTCGAACTCGGAATCCTCCAAATAGGCCGCGATAATCGTCAATATCGCGGCCGAATCATCGACCATCATGACTCGCCATTTGGCCATCCGCCCCACCTCAACCTTCGTCGCTGACTCCCGAAATTGCCGCCATCGTCTGTTCGATCCAGTTCAGCTTCTCCGCGAGTACATTTCGTTCAATCGCCAACCCAGCTTCGATCATCAGCAGCTCGAGCCCGTGGATCGAGGTGATTGGATGCCCTCCCGGCAGGTTGTCGCCGTAAAATACAGCCGACACCGTGCCACTCACCACAATCGGGGTTACCACCACCTCCGGCGGCATCAAGCCGCCTAGCTGGTCCACTAGATAATTGTTCCACGGACATCTCTCAAGATGACCATGAAATGTCGAAACTTTTTCAATTACGCTTGAAAAAACCGACTCGCCGTCACCGGGAATATGGATCTTTCGCACCCGGCGATCGACCATCGGGGCCTGATCGTCACCCCGACCGATCCCGAACTGGCCGATCCCAGAGATGCCTTCCTCGGAAACTCCTAAGAGCACACCGCGGTTCACAACTCCCGTTGCGTAGCGCAAGATCAGGAGCGCAACCTCACCGACCGTTGCTCCGGGTCGGACCTGGATCTCGGCCATCAGCTTGCGCAGCTCCGAGAAATCTGACGGCCAGTCGGTGACCACGTAGGCCGGGTCGCTCCGTAAGACACTGTGGGCCGGTTCGACGATGTAGTTCAACAGGTCGTAAACGCTGCTCACGGACTGATCTTCGATCTCGGAATCCCTGATCAGCCGTGGAACTGGTCTCACCGTGCCGTCGCCACCAACAGCGTCAACCTTGGCCAGGAGATCAAGAATAAACGGATCGACGTTGATGAACTCGGTCAGTTTTGCCTCATCGTCGTGAAAGTTCTGTTCCCGGTTTTCATCATGGTTTTCAACCGACTTGAAGTTGAAGAACCCCGAGTCCCAACGGAGAAACTCGCGGGCAATGTCCTGAAGTTGGTCGCAGAGAACATCCTGGAGCGTTTCGTATGAAATCGCGCCCATTTCCACCAGGATCGCACCCAGCTTCTTTCGCTCTTCGGAAAGGCGTTGAGTGGCCACGGCCGCGTCGAGGGTTTCCTGGGAGATCAGGCTTCGGTCAACCAGGAACTCACCCAGCGAAGGCGAAGAGTAGCCATTGCTTGCGTGGAAGACCTTGCCATCGTTGAAGAGGAAGATGCCCGTCGTATCACCGCGGCTGAGGGTCAGCTTTCCCGACTTACGGAACAGCGCGATGAGCTGGAAGAGCTCAGCGAGCCGTAGATCTTCGAGACGACCGACGAGTGCCATGGCTCACTCCGATCCTGGAGGGTCTTTGCCGACGAATGTTCCGCCCGTGCCTACCACGATCGACCCTCCATTTCCGATCCGTGGGGTTGGCTGTATTTGCTCAAAAACCCGGTCTGGACTCCCGCCCGTGCCCGGGTGAGCAGCCGCCCCCGCATTGGAATACGCAAGATCGATACCAGATTGAGACTCGGCGTTCACTACAACAGTATATCGATTATTTTCCCGTAACGGTACAAACGTGCCGGGACGGGATTCCGCGGAAGAGTTGTGAGTTCTTAGTTTTGAGTTTTGAGTTACCGCCCCCTACCGCAAATACAGGGATGAACGGAAACTCAAAACTTAAAACTCAACACTCAAAACTGGGCGGCGGGTGGGTGGAATCACTCGCTCTCTGCGGCCACAAGCTCCATCGCGCGTTGGATTGGAATGTGAACCGTGCCTTCCGCCTCACTGACCCACCCATAACTGTTGAGGAGTTCGAGCTGATTGGCATCGAGCTGCTGCAAGCCCTGGTACGGCTGAGACCAGACCTTAGTTTCGAGTTCACTCTTCTCAGCGCCATAAAAATAAGCCTGCAGAACAACTATGATCACGAATAACAGGATTGCAGAAATGATGCCGACAACGGCAGAGGCAGCAACGTTTGGGTCGTCATAGCGCACGGGCACACTCCGTTCGAATTAGGAATGAGGAATGAGGAATTAGGAATTCCCATCCGCCGCCCCGGTTCATTGAGCCGAATGGGTGGGTGGGCGGCATTCCTAATTCCTCATTCCTCATTCCTAATTCGTGTTATGCATTTTCAAAGGCCAATGATTCTTCGAGGCGGGGGTCCTTTTCGGCGATGACCGAGTGCCTGCTGAGGCGGAACAGCGCTCCAGCCGAGAACACTCCATTCATTCCCAGGAGGCACAGCACATCGATCAGGCCGAACCGCGCAACACCGGGGCTGAACTCGGGGATCACGAGCCAATAGACATCGATCCAGCACATCAGAGCAACGTAGCCGCCAGTCAGAGCGAGCAACAGCGGTCGACGCTTGATGAACCGCGAGACGAGCAGCAGGAACGGCACCACGAAGTGGCCGAAGATCAGTATCAGGCTCACCGTCGTCCACTCGCCGGTCTGCCTCTTGAGGAACCACTCAGTTTCCTCCGGAAGATTGCCGTACCAGATCAGCATGTACTGAGAAAAGGCGATGTAGGCCCAAAAGACGGTGAATCCGAAAAGCAGCTTGCCGAAGTCGTGGTAATGCTCGACAGTGACGGCGTTCTTCAGGATTCCCCGCATCTGCATTCCGTACAGGATCTTTGGCATTACGGCCAGGAATGCGACCACCGACACGGCAAAGTAGTAGACCCCAAAGATCGTGCTGAACCAGTGGGGGTCGAGAGACATGAGCAGATCGAAAGCGGCGAAGTTGAGGCTGAGGGCGAAGAGCACCATTCCCGGAGCGCTGAATCTCTCCATCCGCAAGGTCAGGGACGGGTCTCCATTCTTGTCCTGGGCAATCGAGGTGCGGTGTAGAAAACTCGCCATCACGCCCCAGATCACGAAGTAGGCAATCAGGCGAACGATAAAGAAGCTTGGATTGAGAAAGCCGAGCTTGCCGGCGAGCAACGGATCGTGGGCCGCAGCTGCGGTATCGGTCCAGTGGTAGAGATGATCCATCCCAAGGACGATCGGAATCGCGAGCACCGCCATCAGCCAGACATTGCCGGCCAGCGCCTCTGCCACCCGCCGCACGACGACGCTCCACCCGGCACGGGTGCAGTGCTGGAGAAGGACAAAGAACAGCGCACCGAGGGAAATGCTGAGAAAGAAGGCGAAGCTCACCAGGTAGGTTTCGAGCAGGTGGTCCATACCGCCTTGGCTGCCCCTGGCGAGCAGAAGTGAACCGCCAATGCCGATCGCAGCGAGAATGCCGCAGACGATCAACGCGGGCCGTAAGACCCCGTCCAAATGCCGGGTTTCGGTAGTGATGTCGAGTGCGTTGCCCTGCATGGAATCCTCGCTATCGCAGTTGCGCCCTGAAGTCGGGCGGGACATCGTCAACGGATGCATTCTGGCTCCGCTGCAGGGCCCTCACATAGGCGACGATTGCCCAGCGATCATCGACCGGGATCTGCGGACCGTAGGCCGGCATGTTGCGGATGCCGTTGGAGATGGTATTGAAGAGATGACCAGCAGGTCGCTCTCGCAAGAGATCAGTATGGAAAGACGTCGGCGGCGTCCAAGTTCCCTCGAGTAGCTCGTCGGCACGCTTGGCGACCATCCCGTCGCCAAAGCCTGCAAGCCCGTGGCACGGCGAGCAATACACGTCGTAGCGCTCTCGACCGTGTTGGAGAATGCCCCGATTGACCTCGATGGGAATGGTCTCAACCCAGTCCTCGCCGACCTTACCGTTCGTCAAGGCAAGATTTCCGAGGGTCGTACCGCGAGCCACCGTACCGGCCACCGGGGGTCGCATGGCCCGTCGGTCTGCAAACATCGGGTTTCGCGACTGGGCCTTGTACTTCGGCTGATTATCCATGTCGGGGACGATGTGTATTCGCGGCAGCGGCGATGTGGTCACTCGGGCACGCATGATCAGCGCCAGCGGCACCCACGACAGGACCACCAGAATGGCTACGGTGTAGAGGAGCCAACGCGGCAGCTTCATGACAGGTCCTCGATTTCTTCCACCGGCTGGTCGGAGACGGTCTCCAACAACTCACGCGTCTTCGCTGTATCGAAAAGCGGGTCTCGGGATTCAATCGAGATAAAGAATCGATCGTCGGTCACACGCTTGAAGGACCGGTTGGAAAACAGGGGGTGCGAGAGCTGCGGCAGCCCGTTGAGAGCGAGCATCCCAACAAGCGCGCTGATCGCGGCGAAGAGGATCGTGGTCTCGAACGCGACCGGAATATTGGCCGGCAGGCTGAACAGAGGTTTGCCGCTGATCAGAAACGGGTAGTCGACGGCGTTTGTCCACCATTGGAGGAGGATGCCCACCGCGGTCCCGGTGAGCCCGGCCAGAAACACGACGTACGGAAGAACGGTCTTTTTGACGCCCATCGCGGCATCGAGACCGTGGATCACGAATGGGGTATGGGCATCCCAGCGCGTATAACCGGCGTCGCGAACCGTGGCAGCCGCAACCAGGAGCTCGTCCACCTTATCGAACGCCACCAGATAGCCGTAGAGGGCAGCGCCGTCGGTGTGACCGGTTTTTTCGGTGCTCATCACACCACCTCCACGCCGGCGATATCGCCGTGATAATCGCCGTGGCCTCGGTGCCCTGGTCGATCGAGGTGGGCCTGCGGCATGACGCCCTTGACCTCCGCCATTCCCACCATCGGCAGGAAGCGAACGAAGAGCAGGAAGAGCGTGAAGAAGAGACCGAAGCTGCCGACAAAGGTCAGCACGTCGATCGCGGTCGGTCTGTAGTAACCCCAGCTAGTCGGCAGATAGTCGCGGCTCAGGGAGCTGACAACGATGACGAATCGCTCGAACCACATCCCAACGTTGATCAGAATCGAGGCCACCCACAGGATGAGGGTTTTGTTGCGGAGTTTTCTGAACCAGAAAATCTGCGGCACCAGGACATTGCAGGTGACCATCGTCCAGTAGGCCCAGGCGTACGGCCCAAAGGCGCGGTTGAGGAAAGTAAAGGCTTCATAGGTGTTGCCCGAGTACCAGGCAATGAAGAACTCGGTCGAGTAGGCAAGGCCGACCATCATCCCCGTCGCGAGCATGATCTTGGCCATGTTCTCGAGGTGGCGTGCGGTGATGATCTCCTCGAGACCGAAGAATTTGCGAGTCGGGATGATCAGCGTCACGACCATCGCGAAGCCGGAGAAGATGGCGCCGGCCACGAAGTAGGGCGGAAAGATCGTCGTGTGCCAGCCCGGCATGATCGAAACCGCGAAATCGAAGCTGACCACCGAGTGCACCGACAGGACCAGCGGCGTGGCGAGCGACGCCAGCAGCAGGTAGGCAAACTCGAAGCGGTGCCAGTGGCGGTTGGACGAACGCCAACCAAGGCTGAGAACGCCATAGATGTAGAAGCGGAGCTTTGTCGTGGCACGATCACGGATCGACGCCAGGTCGGGGATCATGCCCATGTACCAGAAGAGCAACGAGACCGTGGCATAGGTCCCGACTGCGAACACATCCCAGAGAAGCGGCGACCGGAAGTTCGGCCACATCGACATCTGATTGGGAATCGGGAACAGCCAGTAGGCGAACCAGATGCGGCCGATGTGAATACCAGGGAAGACCCCTGCGCACACGACCGCGAAGATCGTCATCGCTTCGGCAAAGCGATTGATGCTGGTGCGCCAGCGCTGGCGGAGCAGGAAGAGAATAGCCGAGATCAGGGTTCCGGCGTGGCCGATACCGACCCAGAACACGAAGTTGACGATGGCGTAGCCCCAGCCAACCGGGACCTGGAGGCCCCAGACGCCGATGCCGGTCGTCACCAGATAGCCGATGCAGGCAAAAAGAACCAGGGTCAAGCTGGAAGACGCGGCAAATGCGACCCACCAGAACTTGGGCGGTTTGGGCTGCTCGACGATGCCACAGACCGTGTCGGTGACCGAGTGAAAATCGTTGTCCCCGACCACCAACCGTGCGCGGACGGCCGGATCATCGCCGGTGTTATCGAGGTAGTTAGCCCGCATATCTCACCAGCTTTCTGCTGCGGCCGGCGATACATCGTACCCAGCGGTGTTTTCTCGCTTCGGGGTGCTCGACGTACAGTCGAGTACGCGCTCCGCGCCCCTCAGGTCGAAATCCCCACTGGCCACGGCGCCTCGCCGCCCTCGCGACGAAACCCGGCGAGATATGCGGGCTCACGGGGGTACTCATCTCAGGCCGTCTCCTTCCCGTGGCTTTCCGCCTCTCCATGCGGCGCGCCGTGGGCGTCTGGACCGGCGCCGTCGGCGCGGTTGCTCAAACGCCCGAGGTAATGGGCCCGCGGCCTGATATTGAGCTCGGCCAGCATTGCGTATGAACGTTTTTCCTCTCGCGACTTGGAGACCAAACTCTTCGGGTCATTGAGGTTTCCAAAGGTAATCGCCTGGGTCGGGCAGGTCTGCGCGCACGCGGGCACAACCTCGCCGTCCACGATCGGGCGATTATCATTTCGCGCGCCGATGCGAACTGCCTCGATGCGCTGCACACAGAACGTGCACTTCTCCATCACCCCGCGAGCGCGCACCGTGACCTCCGGATTGAACTGCATTTTCGAGGTATCGGCAAGATCCTTGTGGTAATTGAAGAAGTTGAAGCGCCGGACCTTGAGCGGGCAGTTGTTCGAACAATAGCGGGTGCCGACGCAACGGTTGTAGACCATCGCATTGAGGCCATCGGTGGTGTGTTGGGTCGCCGCCACCGGACAGACCTGCTCGCAGGGAGCGTTTTCGCAATGAACGCAGGTCATCGGTTGGAAGACCACCTCGGCATTGTCAATCTCGTCCGAACCGAGGCCGGGCTCGGTCTTGAAGTAGCGGTCGAGCCGGATCCACTGCATCTCGCGCTGGTTGAGGACTTGCTCGCGGCCCACCACCGGAATGTTGTTCTCCGCCTGGCAGGCGACAACGCACGCGTTACAGCCGATGCAGGTGTTGAGGTCGATCGCCATCCCCCACTGCTCGCCCTCGTATTCCTGGTCCTTCCACAGCGAAATCAGCGGTGGGTGGTGTTCGTGCTCGTGAAAAACCTCAGGATTGGCCAAGTAGGCATCCAGAGAAGCCTCGCGCACGAGCTCGCCGACCCGGCGGTTGCGCTCTTTGAAACCGGCCGTATCGATCGCAAAGTGGTCCTGGGTCGTGGCCAGGTTGTAGCTGCGTCCAGTTCCCCGCACCACGGCACCCGATACGACGTGCGGAGCCTTTGTTGTTCGCAGCTGGTAAGCGTCGACGCCAACCCCGTCACCGATCTGGCCGGCCGCCGAGCGGCCGTAACCGAGAGCGAGGGTCATGCTCGAATGCGCTTGTCCGGGGAGCACGAAGGTCGGCACCTCGATGGTCGTGCCTCCAGATTTGATCTCCGCCATCTCGCCATCGCCAATGCCAATCTCACGGGCGGTCGCCGGCGAAACCAGGAGCGCGTTGTCCCAAGTTACTTTGGTGAGCGCGTCCGGCAGTTCCTGAAGCCAGCCGTTGTTTGCGAAGCGCCCGTCCCACACCCGCGAGTCGGTGGTCAACACCACCTCGGGTCGATCTGCGTTCGGCAAATCCGCATCCAGCAATGATCGCAGGCCATCGACCGCAACCGCGAGGCGCCCCGGGTTCAGTCGAGGCTGCACGAAATCCCAGGCGGTCCCTTCGACCGTTCCGTCATGCAAAGCCTGCGTCCAGATTCCCTCGAAATCAACGGCGGTCGACGATTCACGAAGGCTCTCTCGTACCAGCTCGTATCCCGAAGTGACTCTCAAACCCGCAGCGAGGGCAAGGACCTCGGTAGCAGAGCGGCCGTCGTAGAGCGGCGCAATCAGCGGCTGTCTCATAGTCAGCGTGCCATCCCACGCCGCGCCGTCACCCCAGGCCTCGAGTCCGTGGGCCCGCGGGAGGTGCCAGGTGCAGAGCTGAGATGTTTCGTCGTCGTACTGGCTCAGGTGGATCGAAAACGGGACTTCTGCCAAAAGCTCCCTGAATTGCAAATCAGTAGGCGCGTCGTAGGCGGGATTCCCGCCGAGGATCAACAGGGTCTGGACCGAACCCGAAGCCATCGCCGACGCGAGCTCGCCGATGGCCTCGATGTGCGACGGCCGATCGGGATCCAATTCAGCGGTGTATTCGAGGGTGGATCCGAGAACCTGATTGAGCACCGCCGCGAGAGCGTGCACCGCCGGCTCCTGCCGTGGACCGACGAGAATCACGCCGGCACCGCGGTGACTCGCCAGATCGGCGGCCAAAAGCTTCGCGAAATCTATCTCCTGATCAGAAACTTCCCGACCGGCCTCCCCGGCGTAGCCGGCCGCTGCAGCCGGCAACTCCAAATGGTGTTCAGCCACCAGAAGATGGGCGACGCGGGCGAGTATGACCGGGACCCTGCTCGATGGAACCGCAACCCGGTGATCGGCCCGGACACCGGTCAGGCTGTAGCTCGATTCAGTGACATAGAGGCGAGCACCGGCCCCAGCTTCGGGTTGGCGTGCCGCAGCAAACTCCCGCGCCAGGCGCAGCGACGACGGGTGGTCGAAGAGTGGGTCGGCATCGAAGCAGGCGATCACACCCGCTGTGTCGACTTTCGGATGCACTCGAAGCGGCGTGCCAAAGACGAGGCGCGTTCCCTCTCGCTCGTTGTCCCTCGAAATCGGCTCGTACTCGTACCAGCCCGCCTCCGGATGGGCATCGAAGAACTGGTCACGCACCGTCGCCCGGGTCGGCGAAGACGAGGCGTCGGCTAAAACCGCCACTCCGGTACCATCACCGGCAAAATACTCGGCGGCCGCGGCCTCGAAGTCACTCCACGCCTTGACGAACTGTTGGCCGCCCTCACGGAGCAGGAGACGACGGCTCCGATCGGGGTCGTAAAGCTGGAGGATGTCGGCCTGAGCGATCGCGGTCAGCGCTCCGAGGCTGTCGGGATGCAGTCGGTTACCCTCGGCTTTGATCGGCCTGCCATCAAACGAAGTGACGAGCATGCCGAGGGCGACGCCACCGAGCTCCATGGACGTCGCAAAATGTTCGGGCACTCCCGGCGTCCGGCCCTCCGGCCGGTGAGCAAAGGGAACAATTTCTTCTTTCGGCCAACGACAGGCCGTCAGCCCGGCCATGGCCAGCGACGCACCCATCACCTTGAGGAATTGGCGTCGGGTCGCCGGCGGCAGCCGGTCCCAGTCGTCTCCCGGAAACTCACGCTGCACTGCCTCCTGGAACTCGGGCGTGCGGGCGAGCTCGTCGAGACTTCGCCAATAGGTCAGGCCGGTCTCATTTTTGTTTTTCATCGGTGGCATGTGTTGCAATCCTGCGGTGGGTTGATGTCATTGGTTTCACGGAGTCGAGCACCAAGGACCAGCTGATCCTCCTCGGGCACCCAGTCAAGCTGGAATACGTAGTCAAACGGTCTCAAATGCTCTTCGGGATTTCGGTGGCAATCCAAACACCAACCCATACTGAGCGGTTTCTGTTGGCTCACAACCTCCATGGTGTCGATACGGCCGTGGCACGAAACACAACCGACGCCACGCCGCACGTGGGCGGAGTGATTGAAGAAAACATAGTCCGGCAGGTCGTGGACCCGAATCCACTCGACCGGCATGCCGGTGGAATAGCTCTCGAAGACCGGAATCAACTTCTCGGAGTTGGCCCGCACCGTCTTGTGGCAGTTCATGCAGGTCTGGCTCGGAGGAATCAGAGCGTTGGCAGCCACCTCGACACCGGTGTGGCAGTAACGGCAGTCCATTCCCAGTTGACCGACGTGGAGGGCATGGCTATACGGCACCGGTTGAACAGGCTTGTAGCCGACATCGGTGGCCAGGGGCGAGAAGCCGAACGCAACGACCACGGTGGCGTAGAGAAGGCCACCCAGGGCACCAACCGCTACCGCAGGTCGCAGGACCCCGGTCCATTTTGGGAAAATGAAGATATCATTAGACTTGTCTTCATTCATGAGAACGAATCCTAACTTTGCGTCATCGAGAAGTCAAGCCGATTTGAGCGGGTAGAATACCCCAATGAAAAACCCTATTATCGATCTGCGATCCGATACAGTAACACATCCCACGGACAGTATGAGGAAGGCCATGTCGACCGCTGCGGTCGGAGACGATGTCTACGGCGAAGATCCCACGATCAACCGCCTCGAAGAAAAGGCGGCGGAGCTGATGGGACGGGAAGCTGCGGTTTTCGTGCCCACCGGAACCATGGGCAACCAGATCGCGATCCACCTCCACACCCACCCGGGATCCGAAGTCGTTGCCGAGGCCGGGTGCCACGTCTTCAATTTCGAAATGGGGGCGATGGCCACATTGTCAGGCACTCTCCCCCGCGCGATCGAAACCGCTGACGGCATCCTCACCCCGGCACAGGTGGAGACGGCGATTCAACCCCGCGCGGGCTACCGTACGCCAACCTCGTTGGTAGTGCTCGAGAACAGCCATAACCTTGCCGGTGGTCGCGTCACCTCGCCCGATCGGATGGCCGATCTGATCGGGGTCGCCCGTGACCACGGCCTTCCGGTCCACCTCGATGGTGCTCGAATCCACAACGCTGCGGCAGCGCTCGGCATCACGGCTGCCGAGTTGAGCACCGGCTGTGACACGGTCATGTTCTGCCTCTCCAAGGGTCTTGGCGCTCCGGTGGGATCGATCCTCGTCGGCAGCACGGACACAATTACCGAAGCGCGTCGCGTTCGAAAAATGTTCGGTGGCGGCATGCGACAGGCCGGGATCATCGCCGCCGCCGGGCTGGTGGCGCTGGACGAGGTCATGCCTCTGTTGGCCGAGGATAATCGCCGCGCCCACGAACTCGCTGTCGGCCTGGCCGAAATCCCGACGGTCGTTCTCGATCCCGTCACGGTTGAAACCAACATTGTTTTCTTCTCGCTCTCCGAGGATGCTTCGATGGATGCCGGGACTCTCGCCGCACAGCTCGCGGAGGAAGGTTTGCTCTGCCACCCCCTGGGTGGAGACAGCATCAGAATGGTGACGCACTATCACGTTGGTGATGAGGACATTGAACGAGCGGTGGAAATCACAGCGAAGGCGCTGAGGGCGAATTAGGAATTAGGAATTACCAGCCAGCCCCCGGGCTGAATTCTCAGTTCTCAATTCTCAATTTTGAATTCCCTCCCGCCTCCCGCGGAACAGGGACGGGCGGAGGGGAATTGAGAATTGAAAATTAAGAATTGAGAATTATTGGTTGCGGTTGCGGCGGGTGTCGAGCTCCCTGCGCAGCTCGGGGATATCGAGTTCTTCGGTCGAGGCGAAGCGCCAGCCGGTTTTTTCTTCCCGCCAAAGGACAGTGGCGGTGCAGGGTTCGGTGATGCTGCCGACCACATAGCCCTTGGTG
>Ga0209013_10003233_pt1 | contig 14549 bp, 10 predicted proteins | sample Cruoilmetagenom2_FD_187291 | JGI IMG/M metagenome (GOLD analysis project Ga0209013, IMG submission 187291) | Oil polluted marine microbial communities from Coal Oil Point, Santa Barbara, California, USA - Sample 2 (SPAdes) (version 2) | ecosystem: Environmental > Aquatic > Marine > Oil seeps ... | reverse complement strand
GGCCATTGCCATCAATGAAAGGATGAATAATCACGCATTGCCGGTGGAAGATTCCAGCGAGGATAAATGGATCAATTTTTCCTGTGTTGTCTTTAATGAATTTCGACAAATCTGATGTGAGTTTTCTAACATCCTTACTATCTGGTGGGATAAATACTATTTCATCGATATTTCGTGGATTGCGAATAATAACGGGGGCTCTCCGCAATGCCCCACAATGAGAAGGATTATCCATCAACCCATCCGCAATTTGTCCTTGAACTTTTTCGAGTGTTTTTACATTTAGCTGAAACTTTCCTGAGCGCGCATCCGCATATAAAGATTGAAGAGCCTTGTTGTAATTTAGAACCTCGCGCTCGGTATCCCTGACATTTTCCTTATTGGCTTTGAGTAGGCGTTTTACGTCCGTAAGTGGTAAAGGGTTACCTTCGATACTGGTGGAAGCATAGGAAGATAGTTCCCTGGCTTCAGTCTCAAGCCTGGTTAGATCCTGATCGCTTAAGTTGTAGGATTTAATTTCCCCTAAAGACTCGCCAATTTCACGAATGGTAATGAGGAGTTTATTGCTGATGGTGTATTTGGGAATCCAGGACATAGCCTTAAACTAGCCGATAATCAGCCGTAAATCAAGGAAGTAATTAGCCGAAAATTAGCCTTGAATTAGCCATTATTGCTGGCAACATGTTGGACTCAACAATTTGGCCTTACTGATTTGTTTTCTTCTCTCGTGGTTGGCAGTGCAATACGATTGTCAGCGCTGCCAATCATTCCGAACTTTTATGGATTTATACCCAAGCGTTCCTCGAGACCCAATCCCGACTTCGGCAAACAGGCTCGTTAACTGACAGTCGACGACCCAAGGATGGTTTCCAGAACCTGGGGCGTGGGACCGCAGGACCAGCCGCCATCGACAACCAGCGCCTGGATTACCAGGCGCTGCCTACCGTAAGGTAAATTGAGGTATCTTCAGGGCCACGGGCCACATCAACACCTGTCTGGAGTCCCAACTTTCTGGCCAGGCGGTAACGAAAGCCCAACCCGCCGGCGCCCACCGTCTCGCTCTTACCGTTGAACGAGCGGATAGCCGAAGTACGTCCAGCACCTGCGAAAAACACCAGCGTCCAGCGCGGTGTAAGCCCCCACAGGTACTCAATTTCACCGGTAATTACATCTGAACCCTGGTATCGCATGGCGGGGATGCCCCGCAGGTTGACAAAGGGGTAGGCAAAGAACGGGGTATTGCCGCTTACTTTTTCCGCTTCCAGCCTCAGGCCCAGGCTGGAATAGTTGCCAAAAGGCGTGTAGTGATAAAGGCCTCCCATGTAGTGGTCGTAGTCAAAGTCACTCCCCCAATTGTCGTCATAGTTTTTATATTCAAACTTGGCCGCCAAGCCCTTTGAGGGTGTAAAAGTCGTGTTTCTGCCATCGTATTCGACAAAAACACCGAGGCCGGCCAGGTCAAAACCAAATTGCGGGTTTGGCAAGTCAGGCGGAAGGACAGCATCCAACTTGAAGGTGTTGTCCGCAGTGACGTAGAGGTAATTACCACCAATCCACCAGTTGGATTCCTTCAGACGAAATTGCATTTCCTGCAACACAAATGTGCCATCGATATTAAACTTGATGCCATTATCACCGACTGGCCCACTCCCCAGGCTCTCAGGGTAGAAAGTCAGGTTGACGTTGATTTTGGCCAGCGCGCCCACGTAACGGATATGATCATCTTTCCATACGCCTGAATGCGCGCCGCCATACAGATAGGTGCCGTTATCGGTCTTGGCTGCAAAACCCACGCTGATACTGGGTGGGCCGCGATGGGGGTGCGCTTCGGAATCCAGCTCATCTGGAGGATGGAAATAGGCAACTGCAAGACCCAGCCCAAACCCCACCGCAGGTTCGGTAATGATGATCGGGACAGGTAAAAAACCAGATGCACTGGCCAGGTAATCGCTCGCGTCCATCATGCCGTCCTGGGGATCAATCATGTTTTCGTCGAACCAGTCCGAGACCCCGGTAAACCAGCTGGACGATGCAGCGGGTGACCACATGCCCATGATGATAAATACCGCCAGCAGGCCCATTCGTATTGATGTTCTCATTGGGTTCTCACACTCAGTGATAAGCTCTTCGTACAGCCTAAAACTTATAGGCCAACGATGAATATATACCATTTATGGATGGTTTCCGCATCATTGGAAATCGGATTACTGTCGTAGCTCGTGTAGAACCCCATTTAGTGCCCATTCTTGGCATTTCTGATCCTGCGCAAATGCTAAAAATACCGTCGTTTAACTGACAGTCGACGACCCAAGTATGGTTTCCAGAACCTGGGGCGTAGGACCACATGACCAGCCACCGTCAACAACCAATGCCTGGCCCGTCATATAGGCGCTTTCTTCAGCGGCCAGGAAGTGGAACACTCCGCTGAGATCCTCAGGGGTGCCGACTCTGCCCAGTGCGGTGAACTGTTCCGAGATCATCTTTCCTTCGTCACCGCTGCCCAGTGCAGTGTCAATGTAGCCGGGGCAGACTGCGTTGACGCGTATGCCACGATGACCCAGTTCCAGCGCCGCCATTTTTGTCATGCTCACCACCGCCGCCTTGGTGGCTGAATAGGCGCCTGATCCCGCCATCTTGATGATCGCGGCCAGTGAAGCGGTATTGATTATGGATCCGCCGTCGTTCATCGCGCCCGGGGCGTGCTTGAGCCCGAAGAACACCCCCCACTGGTTGATGCGGGTGATACGCTCCACGATTGCCTGCGAGGTCTCTTCCAGGGTGGGGCCGACATCGCCGATACCGGCATTGTTAACCACGATATCCAGCCGCCCCAGTCGTTCCATGGCCTGTTGCAGAGCGCTGGCGACGCTCTCCTCCGAGCCCACATCTGCCTGGATAAACCGCGCCCCGATTTCAGCGGCGACGGCTTGACTGTCTACGATATCCGTAATGATCACGCTCGCACCCGCCTGGATAAACCGTTCCGCCACCGCGCGACCGATGCCACCAGCCGCGCCGGTAATGAACGCGTGTTTGCCTTCAAGAGAGAACATCGGATGCATCAGCTTCTCCTTCAGAATAGGCCGGCTCTGATTTTCCCGCCAGCCGGCTTACACCGGGAAGCCGGGTAGGACATTCTTCCGGATTGGGAACCTCGGCCAGTTCGATGATGTTGCCGAACGGATCGCGGCAATAAACTGCGTAACCGTGCTCCGCATCCCCGGCCGGGACGCCCATGGCGATACCGCCCAGTTCCTGCAGCCGTTCGTATTCCAACCTGCAGTCGTCCACGTAAAAAGCCAGGTGCCGGATGCCGGGTTCGTGCGCATCGAGGAAACCGGGTTGTCTGCCCTCGCTTTCCGGTGTTATGAACTCGAACAATTCGAGGAAGCAGTTGTGACCTTTCATCATGTAGCCGTGGCAGGCGGACTTCTCGAGCCCGGTTGCAAGATCCGCGTCGGGATCATCCGACCAGCCCTCGCGGCTCAGTACTTCAAAATCAAACATCTGTTCGTAAAATTCCCTTGCCCGCTCGAGGTCCGGCACCACCAGGCAGGGATGGGCGAAGGCGAGGATCATTAACTGGCGGCCTGTCGCAGGTGGATCAGGTTGCCGCTGGGCTCGCGCAGGCGCGCCATGCGTATACCGGTCCATTCGTCTAGTGCCGGCGCCGAAACTTCGTCCATGCCTGCCCAGGTAGCGTCTTCGAAAGCGCGGTCGAGATCTTTTGCTTCGTACAAAATGGCGCTGACGTAAGGTCCGGTGCCGGCCAGTGACTCCTTTTCTTCCACTGTGCGGGCCGTGCTCAGCACCATAAGCGTGTTGCGTTCTCCCGCATCGTAATACTTATCGACCAGTTGTATACAACCGCCGGAGCCATTCTGGTAGCTTTCCAGGACACGCAGGTCCAGGGCTTTTTGGTACCACTCGCTCATCGCCTGCAGGTCGTTGACGATTTCAACAAAGCCCACCATGCGCAGTCCGCATTCACCCGCCGGCTGGTTGGTGAATTCCTGTACCCTGAAATTTTCATGGGTATATTCCATGATCTCGATCCAGCGTCCTTCGGGGTCAGCCATGACAAAGCCGTCATAAGTCGGGAACGGCTGGAATTCCTGCATCACGGTAGCGCCGTCGGCCTGCAATTGCTCGAAGGCTTTGCGGGCGTCGCTCACGATCCAGCAAATGTGGTTGTAGCCGTTGCCGTGTTTGGCGTACCAGTCCTGCTCGTATTTGAACTGGTAGGGAGGTGCTTCGAGTTGGATCTGGAACGCGCGGCCACCGCAGCCGAGGAAGGTATAGTCGGCATGCCCTTCGTCAGCGATATGAAATGTGTCGCCGGTAAAGTAGCCGGTAATACCGTGGTGCCATTTGAGATAAGGCCACATGTGATTGCGCGGGTCCTTATCATAAATGCACAGATGATGGATGGTGTAGTCGAGGTCTTTTGCAGAGGTCATGATTCACCCAAATGGTTTTGCTGCCGAAAATTATTTGTCCAGTGCAAATTCTAAGGGGAATGGAAACAACAGTTAATGATACTTCTGACCATTCATTTGATACATGTGTACATACTTCACTCTTGCTCATACTATTAAGCACAAATGAAAACTATAGGGTCAGATGTGTTATTTAAATCAGGCCAGGTTCGAACTATATTGTTGTTTTGAACAGTTCGGCAAAATCCGTTCGTGGAGCACTATCGACATGTCAGTAAACACCGTAAATCCAATGGACCGGTTTGCCGCCATCTTCTCAGGCGTTATCATTTCCGCGCTGGGCGCCATGTTTTACAACCTGTTGCCCCTGTTCCTGGGAACTGCCCAGGATTTCCGCGAGCTCAGCGATCAGGCTGTCGGTATTCTGAGTTCGAGCTTCTACGTTGGATTTACATTGACAACCTCAACGGCCTATTTCTGGATCCGCAAATTCAGCTGGCGGGCCGTGACCCTGGTTTCCCTGCCCCTGGCCGCTGCAGCCCTGGCGCTGGCAGGTTTTGCCCATAGTTATGCTTTGATGCTTGCCGGCATATTTATTTCAGGCGGCGCGTTCTCGGCGCTGTATGGTATCGGAACGACCGTACTCGGTGACACCAGCCATCCGGCACGCTGGTATGGATTGAAAATCGCCAGCGAAGCAGGCCTGGGTGTCGTGCTGTTGTTGATACTGCCTGGTGCAGTTATCGCGAACTGGGGATTTGAAGGACTGACGGTAGCAATGGCTGCTGTAGTCCTGATTCTCGCCCCGCTGCTGCTTGGGCTTCCGGGCTCTGGAACCAAGGGTATGGACACCGGTGGCCAACACAAGGCACTGAATCTGGTTCCCCAACTTCGTGCGGCCCTGTGGCTGGGGCTGGCAGGCGTGCTTCTTTTCCTGTTCAGTACGACGATGATATGGGCATTTGTGGAACGCATGGCCAACGAAGCCGGGTTCGATCCGGTAGCTACCGGAAATGTTCTGTCTTTGACCCTGGTGTTTGCGGTTGGCGGCTCCATTCTAGCGATGCTGATGGGTGAGCGCTTTGGACCGGGCAAGCCGTTCGCTGGCGCCTGCCTTGCCTTGCTCCTGTCCTTGTTCCTGCTGGCGCGGGTCGATACGCTTTTTGATTATGGCCTGGCCGCCTGTGTGTTTACTTTTTCTTTCGGCCTGGGCATTCCTTACTCGATAACGGCGGTGGCCGACCTGGATATAGACGGGCGTTACGTGGTCCTGACCGTGCCGGCGATTGGAATTGGAGTGATGCTGGCGCCGGCAATCGGCGGTTATTTGACGGCAGCAAAGGGCTACGAGGCTATATTATGGGCTGGCGGCACAGCAATGCTGGCTGCCCTGGTAACTGCCCTGACCGCTCTGCGCATTGGCTTGCCACATGCCCGGCGCACACGTGAGCAAATGGGCCTGGACGCGCCTGACCCGATGCTCTGAGCCGGAATGTTACGCCGCTGCTTTTCTTGGTTTTATACTTTTCCTGATGTCAGTGCCCGTTTCCAATTGCGCCAAGCGTAATTCGTACGACTTCTGCAAGTTCAACCAGAATTCCGGAGAGGTTCCAAGGTAACGCGAAAGCCGGAGCGCCGTATCTGCAGTGATCCCGCGCTGTCCCTTCAAAATTGCTGTAATTCGATTCCCGGGTACGTTCAAAGCTTCAGCAAAGGCCTTAGCCGACATTTCCAATATATCGAGTTCATCGGCCAAAATCTCACCTGGATGCACCGGTCGCATACCGTTTTGAATGTTCATACCTAATCCTCGTTCAATGATAATCCACTATTTCTACGTCGTTTGGACCATCCTCTTCCCAGCAAAAACAGATTCGCCACTGGCGATTTATACGAATGCTGTGTTGTCCTGTTTGTGTGCCTGACAACGACTCCAGCCGATTGCTATGCAATGCTGCTAAATCCTGTAGTGACATTGTATTGTCTAAAACTGTAAGTCGGCGCACTGCCTGATCCGCAAATCCCTGAAATGCCCGCACTCGTTGCCCCTCAAAAAATCGCTGGGTCTTTCGATTCTTGAAACCCCTTATTATAGCTAAATGATAGCAAACAATACGCGATACGTATACCGTATTTATCCTATATATATCCGCCCGATCAGAGATTTTTAAATGCAGCACAGCTAAACGGCATTAAAAGAACCACCTGGCAATCGTGATTTAAATATTTCCAGGCTGACTCTACGATCAGAACTATCAATTTAATGGTCAGAAGTAGCATTAACTATTCATGCCATTCATTTTATTATTCCATCAGGACAATCCAATGCCGTTTCAGGCCAGACGTTTGAGGAGAAGCAGACATGAGTTCGTTCAAGAATAAATTGGTATTCATTACTGGCGGGGCTTCCGGTATCGGGAAGGCGATGGCAGAAAGTTTTGCAACTGACGAAGCAAAGGTATGTATCGGAGATATTAGTGATGGTACGGAAGTGGCAAAGGCAACAGGTGGCGCCTACTACAAGCTGGACGTTACCGACGAAGATAACACCCGGGCGGTTTACCAGGCGATTGAAGACGAACATGGCAAACTCGATGTGATTTGCCTGGTCGCTGGCGTTGCTTTGGAAGACGCCACGCTCGAAGAGCTTGATATGGGTAAGGCCCGGAAAATGATCGATATCAACCTGCTGGGCATGATACTGGGCCTTAAATACGGCACGCAGCACATGAAGGACGGCGGCGCTATTGTCACCGTGGGCTCTGCCGCAGGCGGTGGTATGACCGTTGCGATGCAGGGCGTCTATTCCGCCACCAAGGCGGGCGTACACTACCTGACCAGGACGGTCGCCATCGAGCAGGGCGACCGCGGTATACGAGCCAACACATTGTGTCCGGCATCCATCGCCGGCACCGGTATGATGATCGATGAAGACGAGAGTCCGGAAGCCAAATTCTTTGGTGGTATCACTGCGCTGGGGCGTATGGGCCGGCCCGCCGATGTGGTCAATATGGCGAAGTTCCTTGCCTCCGATGAGGCCGGTTTTATTACCGGTGGTGAGTTCACCGTTGACGGTGGCCTGACGGCCGGATTGTCCAACAGCCTGGTAGGCGCGCTATGGGGTGAATAACTGGGCCGGCACGAGAGGATCGCCGTCCGGAATTTCGCAGATAAGGGTCTCTCCACTTTTCCCGTTATTGCTGTGTGTAGAGATAAATTTTCCCACACTGTTTGGAAACCTGGACATCAAATGCCTCGCCGGCACGGGACATGGGGAATTCGTGGGTGACCATCGCATCAATACCGCGTTGAACTATAGGATCACAGAGTGCACGCACCAAACCTTCTCTGTCCTGAACCCGCACATCGTGCTGACCGTTGATCGTTCGCGCGGGATCAAGCACATGGTACAGAGGACTAAAATCAATTTTGGCGCCGGGTGTATGGCCACTGAAATTCATGGTGCCGTACGTCCGCAATGCCTCCATCAGTTTTTCCTGATAATAAATGACTCCGGAACCATCCACAGAGTGATCAACACCCTGGCCTTTAAAAGTCAGCGCTTTTACCTTTTCCAACCAATCGTCGTCCTGGGGGTTAACAAAATACTTAACGCCCATTTTTTCCAGCAAGCCTTTGCGGTAAGGATTGCGAATCAAGGCAATGACTTTGGCGTTGCGATACAAGGCGCTGATGATATGTCCCATTGCGATAAAACCCACACCGCCAACCAATACCGTTTCTCCGGCTTTGACATTCATTAATTCCTGATTGGAAAAACCGACTCCGAAGGAACAGTTACAAGCGGCTGCATGCTTGAAGGACACTTCATCGGGAATTACTGTTAGATTACCCAAGGGCGCAAGGCGAAATTTCTCCATTGCAAAACCACCAGACTCGCTATCGTTACGGGCTTGAATCCCCTTCATGGCAGAGAATTCAACACCTTGTATATCTGGATTATTCCAGTCACAGTAAGTTGGAGACTTGCCATTTGTACAGGAGTAGCATGCGCCACAGCGCTCGCCTTGAAAAACAATAACACGCTCGCCGACCTTGAACACTGAACTGTCGTCCACGTCAACAATCGTTCCAACACCTTCGTGACCGAGATGGTTTGAGTCATCGTGGAATTCAAAATCGTGTTCCGCCCAGATTCGGGAACCTTCCAGACAAATTGGCGCAATTTCAGTTTTTACAATGGCGTAGCCAGGCTTCCTGGTTGGATATGGGCGCTCCGCCAATTCAAATTTACCGGGTTCGGGAATCGTAAGGGCGATATTGGACTGGCTCATGGTCGATACTCCAAAAGATCTTTAATCAGCGAATGCTGTACTCGAACTCTTTTTAATCGTGTTCTTGAATCAATACTTGCTTAATACATTGTATGGGGGAATCACCACAATGCTAATGACATTACTGACCCTTATTTTAATAGTTCTGACCCTAACGTGTGGTTTTTAACCAGTTTAAAACGACGAGTCATAGTATATGGAGTTAATTATTGGTGATGGAGTTGTTGTGGTGAGGCGCAAACTGCCGGGATTGCGTGGTAATGATATTTCTGACCTTGTGCGGTATAGTTCCACCCCATGACCCGTACCTAAGGGCAATATTTCTGCACCCATCATGATGCAAGCAGTTCTCGACATTCCTTCTCGCCAGCAGGAAGAAAGCCGCATTGTCGTTAAGTGGCTGAATCGTCTTTATGAGTGTATTCGTGATGAACCCGGCAATCTTTTTAATGAGGCGATTGACCGTTCCGGCCTCTCCCGGCAGGAACTTCGTGCTGGTGAAGGCTTGACCCAGGAGCATTTCGACCGGGTCATGGAATACGTCGGACGGCAGATTCCTGACCTCACGTTCCGGTTTTTTTCCGAGGTAGAACTGCTGGACCTGGGCATGATGGGTTACGCCGTTCTCAGTTGCACCACGGTGGGCAAGGGATTGAACCTGATGGCGCGCTTTCTCGAATTGACTTCCGACCGTTACACCGAAAAACATTCTGTAGAGCAGGGTTTTCACTTCATTCAGCCATCGCCGACATGGCGGCACCTGGGGGAGGATGTCAGCATTGCCGAGGACTGCATCGCTGGAAACTGGAGGGCGATCAAACTCATGCTGGGACCCGAGGCTGATCTGTATGGCGCCAGTGCACATTTCGCCTATCCGGCGCCGGAGACAGCAAAGGCTTATGAGCACTATTTCGCCCCATGCAGGGTCGTTTTTGATGCCGAAGTTTCCGACCTCCGCATTCCGGTCGACTGGCTGAGCCGCCCGGTCACCACGGCCAACATGGTGATGTCGGATGTCACCCGCTCGGTATGTGACCGTATGTTGGGCCCCGGGACGACCAGTAGGATCGATACGCCACGCGTGGTGCGCCGCCTGCTGATCAGCCGGCCCGGCCAGCATATGCTGCGCCTGGAAGAGGCAGCCGAAGAATTGCACATGTCTACGTCACAATTGCGCAAGCGCCTCTACCGCGCCGGCACCAGTTACAAGAACCTCGTGCTGGAAGTTCGAATGGCATTGGCCTCTCATTATCTCGAATCAACCCACCTGACGATCCAGGAAATTGCCTACTTGCTGGACTATGCTCAACCGGGTCCGTTCAGCCGTGCTTTCAAAAAATATCATGGCCATTCCCCCCGCGCCATGCGTGAAATCACTGCAGGATCTATAACTGTTTAACGGCGGCCAGGCGCCACGCAACAAGCAGCAAACTCTGGAACCATACCCTGGGTGGAATGAAATATTCATGGGTCTAAAATGCATTTAAATGGGTCAGAAGTATCATTCTAGCGCGATCGAAATCCACGTAAAGTTCATCATCAAGCCGCGCACCAACTAGCGGACGGCCAAAATGATCATTCAACGTGGGAAAGAACTCATGAAATTGCAAAGTAAATTACAAGCTGGAACACGCATTACCTTACTGCTGGCCCTGCTCGGTCTGGGAGCACCGGCATACGCTCAGGATGATGGTGATGAAGAGGCGGGCAGAATGCTCGAGGAAGTCATCGTTACGGCTCAAAAACGTGAGCAGACCCTGCAGGAGGTCCCGTTGACCGTGACTGCGTTCAGCGGTGACTTTGTTACTGAGAACGGCGTCGAGGACATACGCGATATTGCCGGCCTTACGCCCAACCTGTCAATCAAGTCGCGTGGTGAAACGGAAACCAGTGTGTTCATTCGTGGCATCGGTTCACAGGCCCCTGGCATTGGCGCTGACCCCGCCGTGGGCATTTTCATTGATGGCATGGTCGCCAGTCGCGGCACCAATGCAACGGCGGCGTTTTTTGACGTCGAGCGAATCGAAGTTGTGAAGGGCCCCCAGGGCACCTTGTTCGGACGTAACGCATCCGCGGGTGCGATCAGCATCATCACCAACAAGCCGGACCTTGAGGATAATTATGGCTCCGTGATGGTGGGTGTTGGTGACAAAGGCCAATTGCGCGGACAATTCATCGGCAACCTGGCTGCCAGTGACCGTTGGGGCTTGCGTGTTGGCGTTAACTACAGCAAGCGTGATGGACTTTATTACAACGAACTAACAGATCAGGAGTTGCTGAATCGGAAAAGCACGAACTACCGCCTGAGCGCACTCGGCCTGATTACGGATACCTGGGAAATGACCTTCCTGGTCGAGGGTGTCGATTTCAAGAACAACGACGTGATCGTGACGAACGATGACGCATTCGTCAAGAACGTTCGCCAGAACCGGGCGCCGGGCGAACAAAAGCTGAATTCCACCCGCTTTATCTGGACCAACAAATGGGATTTCGGTGAAAGCATGCAACTCACCTCGATCACCGGATATTACGATCACGACGTCAACGTGACCCCGTTGGATGCGGATGAAACCGAATATGAGATCATCACCTTTATAGAACCGCAAACCAACGAGACCTTCAGCCAAGAGTTGCGTCTGAATGGCTCCTCCGACCGGATAGACTGGTTTGCCGGTGCGAGCTACCTCAAAGAAGACCTGGGCTTTACCACTGATATGGCTTATGACGAGGGTATCGTGCTGGACATTTTTGGAATTGGATTCCTCTGCATGGACCCGGAGTTGCCGGACTGTGCGTCCCAGACCGAGACCCCAGGAGGCAAAAACAAAGTAAAAAGCACCGCGATTTACGGCGACTTCACATTCCACATGACCGACCGTGTCAGCCTGACAGCGGGTGCCCGTTACACCAAGGACAAGAAGAAAATGTGGTATGACAATCCCCCGACAGAAGGCATTTTTGGCGTATTTGGCGAGGGTGTGACCGGAATCTTTACTGACGGGCGTGTTTACGCGGAAGATTCCTGGAGTTCTTTTGACCCGCGTATAGCGATCGATTTCGCCGTCACCGAAAACACGACGCTATTTGGCAATATCGCCAAAGGCTACAAATCGGGAGGAATCAACCGGACGGTGCTCCAGCCCCTACCCGATCCACAGTTTCTCGATCCCTTTGACGAAGAGAAGGTAACTGCCTATGAAGTGGGCACTAAATCTGCCCTGCTCGATGGCCGGGCTTCACTGAACGTCTCTGTATTTTATAATGACTACAAAGACTACCAGTTGGAAACCTTTACTCGCGGTCTGCCACGGGTCCTGAATATCGGCGACATCACGAGCAAGGGCATCGAATTGGAAGGGCGTATATTGGTGACCGATAATTTTGAACTTGCCGGCACCTATGCTTACCTCCATTCAAAGGTCAAAGACAGCCTGGACCCGGCCCTGGTCGGCAATAGGACACCCCAATCACCCAGGCATTCGGCTTCTGCCCAGGCGCACTACTACATTCCAATCAGCTCTGGTGAATTCAAACTGAGCGGTATATTAACCTACAGCGATGATTTCTGGTTTGACATTGAAAATGGACTGGAACAGCCCTCGTATACCAAAATCGACTTGCGCGCAGGATACACGGCCAGCTCTGGGCGCTGGGGGATTGCGGCATTCGCCGACAACGTGAACGACGAGGAGTATTTCGCCGAAAGGTTCGTGTTCCTGGACGTAGCCAACCGTCGTGCTCCCGGCCGCCTGTGGAGAGTCGAAGCTACGGTGCACTTCTAGTCGTCACCTGACTGAACAGGGCAACAGCCATGAACAAGACAGCAAAAACCGTGACCACATCCAGTGCAAATGTCGATAGCCGGTTTCCAATCCAGCAAGTGCTGGATCCGGCCGGCAAGCTGATAGCCGATATACCAGGCCTCGACGACGATCAGTTGATCTCGCTGTTTCGCCACATGGTTCGTACACGGACCTTTGATGAAAGTGCGCTGAAATTGCAGCGCGTGGGACGAATCCCCGCTTACTACCCCTGCGCCGGCATGGAGACCCATGTTGCGGTACCGGCCGCGCTGGAAGAAACGGACTGGGTGTTTTGCGCCTATCGCGAGCAGGGCGTACGCCTTGCTCGTGGTGTACCGGAGATCAACGAGCTGGCCTTGTGGCGCGGTATGCCTTACGCAACGTGGAATCCCAACGAATACCGGATCACGCCGATGAATGTCACCATCGGTACCCACATTCCACAGGCAACCGGCTACAGTTATGCTTCGCGCATGCTCGGCCGCGACGAAGTCACGGTCGCGCTTTTCGGCGATGGTGCGACTTCAGAGGGTGATTTTCATGCCGGCCTGAATGCGGCCGGGGTGTGGAAGACACCCACGGTCTTTTTCTGCCAGAACAACCTTTATGCCCAGTCCACGCCGCTGAACGAACAGACGGCCTCAGAGACCCTGGCGCAAAAAGCGCTGGCTTATGGATTCGAGGGTGTACGCGTCGACGGCATGGATGTTCTTGCGGTGTACGACGCTGTAAAAGCAGCCGTGGACAAAGCCCGTTCCGGCGGCGGCCCGACCCTGATTGAGTCATTGTGTTATCGCTACAGCGCGCACTCGACCTACGATGGAACTCCGGTCTATCGCACCCGTGATGAAGAGGGTGAATGGCTGGATCACGATCCGCTGATCCGTATGCGCAGCTTCCTCGATTCCCGCGGACTGAGCGCCGGTGAAATCGAGGCGGAAGAGAAAGAACGCACAAAAAAGGCCGTGTCGGCCGCCATTGATCAGCTGGAAACCACCCCGCTTCCTCCGCGCGACAAAGTATTTCGCTCGGTTGCAGTAAAAATGCCGCCCCGGCTGTTAGAGCAACTGGCGCAGGAGCAGCGCGATGCCGGTGAGGAAGTCACGGAAATTCCTGCAGAACACCGCATGCAGATTACTGAAGACCCGGAATTGCCGGAAGAGACTGCTTCCATGACGCTGGTCGAAGCGCTCAATTCCGCCCTGGATCACGGTCTGGCTACGCAGGAGAACCTGCTGATCCTGGGCGAGGACGTTGGCCGCGAAGGCGGCGTATTTCGCGTCACTGCGGACTTTTACGAGAAGTACGGGAAGGAGCGACTGCTGGACACGCCCCTGTGCGAGATCGGCATTGCCGGCGCCGCCGTGGGCATGGCCATCGCCGGTGCAAAACCGGTAGTGGAAATCGAGTTCGCGGGATTCAGTTACACATCTTTTGACCAGATCATTTTTCACATCGCCCGTTATCCCTGGCGCACCTTTGGCGCTTTCAAAATGCCAATCGTGATCAGGATGCCGGGCGGTGGCGGCCACGAAGGCTACGAAGGTCATTCTGACGCGGCCGAAGGCTTCTATGCCCACGCACCGGGCGGACTGAGTGTCGTTTACCCATCCAATCCGCGTGATGCGAAAGGCCTGATGGCCAGTGCGCTGAAGAGCGAGGATCCGGTGGTATTTTTTGAACCGGTAGCACTGTATTTTACGAAACAGGATGATGTACCGATTGAGCATTACGAGATCGCTATCGGCAAGGCGCGTATCCATCGCGCGGGGACGGATGTCACCGTGGTGGCCTATGGCAACGCCGTAGGCATTGCGGATGCCGCAGCGCAAACTTTGCAGGAAGAGGGAGTTTCCGCTGAAGTCATTGACCTGCGCACCCTGAAGCCCTGGGACGAGGAATGCGTGATAGCCAGCGTCGGCCGCACCGGCCGCCTGGTGATCGTCCACGAAGCGCCGGTCAGCGGCGGGCTCGGCGGTGAAATAATTGCCACGGTCATGGAAAAGGCCGGC
>Ga0209013_10003232_pt1 | contig 14551 bp, 16 predicted proteins | sample Cruoilmetagenom2_FD_187291 | JGI IMG/M metagenome (GOLD analysis project Ga0209013, IMG submission 187291) | Oil polluted marine microbial communities from Coal Oil Point, Santa Barbara, California, USA - Sample 2 (SPAdes) (version 2) | ecosystem: Environmental > Aquatic > Marine > Oil seeps ... | reverse complement strand
TACAGGCTGCGGCGCTTGCGTCGCCGTCTGCCCGGTATCGGCAATCACAGTAACTTCAGATGAAACGTTCGCCCAGGAGGCCACGACATGAATGTCTGCGGCGTACTCATTCACGCAAATCCCAATCGAGTGGACGAAGTGATCCAGGCTATGCGTGAACTCGACGGACTTGAAGTGCATCGCACGGCTGACGGGGGACGCATCGTCGTCACCGTTGAAGACACCGAGCGCACGCTCGCGCTCGACACACTTACGGCGATCCACAAACTGGACGGGATCGTTGCCGCATCCCTCGTCTACCACAGCATTGACCCGGCAGCAGATACGGCAGCCGACGCCTGAGGAGGAAAACATGACCGCTCCGTTCGACGCAGAACCAAACGATCAAATCCAAGACGGCGCACCAGATGAAATGAGCGCCCCAGCCAATGAACCCAATCGCCGCGATGTCATGAAAGCCAGTGCGCTGGCTGCAACCATGGCCGCCGCCGGTCTGCCGGTCGGCGCCGAGCAAGCTGCAGCGGCCACAGTTGACGGCATCCGATGGGACAAGGGCGTGTGCCGGTTCTGCGGTACGGGTTGCGGTGTCATCGTCGGAACCAAGAATGGCCGCGTCGTCGCCACCCAGGGCGACCCCGACGCACCGGTCAACCGTGGCCTCAACTGCATCAAGGGCTACTTCCTCGCCAAGATCATGTACGGCAAGGACCGCCTCACGCAGCCCTTGCTCCGCAAAAAGAATGGCAAGTTTGACAAGAACGGTGATTTCGAGCCGGTGAGCTGGGAGGAAGCCTTCCAGATCATGGCCGACAAGTGGAAGTCGACGCTCAAGGAGTTGGGTCCAACCGCGGTCGGCATGTTCGGCTCCGGCCAGTGGACGGTGTGGGAAGGTTATGCGGCGGCCAAGCTGCACAAGGCTGGCTTCCGCACCAACAATATCGATCCCAACGCGCGCCACTGCATGGCATCGGCGGTCGCCGGATTCATCCGCACCTTTGGCATCGACGAGCCGATGGGCTGCTACGACGACCTGGAGCACGCAGACGCCTTCGTACTGTGGGGCGCCAACATGGCCGAGATGCACCCGATTTTGTGGTCACGCCTCACTGACCGTCGTCTGACCCACGACGGCTGTGAAGTTCACGTTTTGTCGACATTCGAGCACCGTAGCTTCGAACTCGCAGACAACGGCATGATTTTTACGCCGCAAACCGATCTTGCGATCCTCAACTACATCGCCAACCACATCATCAAAACCGGGCGCGTGAATCGGGACTTTGTCGACAAGCACGTGTCCTTCCACACGACCAACCTGGACATTGGCTACGGCTTGCGCCCAACCCATCCGTTGGAAAAGGACGCAACCAACGCAAAGAAGGCCGGCGGAAAGACGAAGATCACCTTCGAGGAATACGCTGCCGCGGTTGAGCCCTACACGCTCGAATATACCGCCAAGTTGTCCGGCGTCCCAGCCGACAGGCTTGAGCGCATGGCGGAACTCTATGCCGATCCTAATAAGAAGGTCGTGTCCTATTGGACGATGGGCTTCAATCAGCACACGCGTGGTACCTGGGCGAACAACCTCATGTATAACGTGCATCTGTTGGTCGGGAAGATTTCCGAGCCGGGTAACGGACCGTTTTCACTGACCGGACAGCCATCCGCCTGCGGTACCGCACGCGAAGTCGGTACATTTGCCCACCGTCTTCCCGCCGACATGGTCGTCAAAAAGCCCGAGCACAGAGCCAAGGCCGAAAGCATCTGGAAACTTCCAGAGGGAACGATACCCGGCCAGGTCGGCTACCATGCCGTGCTGCAAAACCGGATGTTGAAAGACGGCAAGCTTCGCGCCTACTGGGTGCAATGCACCAACAACATGCAAACAGCCCCCAACATGAATGAGGAGGGCTACCCAGGTTACCGCAATCCCGAAACATTCATTGTGGTCTCCGATCCTTATCCGACGGTCACCGCACTTGCCGCCGACCTCATCCTTCCCACCTCGATGTGGATGGAGAAGGAAGGCGCCTATGGCAATGCCGAACGGCGTACCCAGTTCTGGCGCCAGCAGGTGAAACCACCAGGCGAATCCCGTTCTGATCTTTGGCAGACCGTCGAGTTCTCCAAGTATTTCAAAATCGAGGATGTCTGGCCTGAAGATCTTATTGCCAAGAAGCCCGAGTATCGCGGTAAGACACTCTACGATGTGCTCTTCGCCAACGGTCAGGTCGATCAGTTCCCACTCTCGGAAACTCAAGAGGGTTTCGACAACGACGAGGCCAAGGCATTTGGCTTCTATATCCAAAAGGGGCTGTTTGAGGAGTATGCCGCGTTCGGTCGCGGCAAAGCACACGACCTTGCGCCATTCGATCTCTACCACAAGGCCCGCGGCCTGCGTTGGCCGGTTGTCGGCAACAAGGAAACGCTGTGGCGCTTCCGCGAAGGCTATGACCCTTACGTCAAAGCCGGCGAGGACGTGAAGTTCTACGGCAAGCCGGATGGACGAGCAGCTATCATCTTCTGCCCCTTCGAACCCGCTGCCGAGAGCCCCGATTCAGAATATGATCTCTGGTTATGCACGGGCCGCGTTCTTGAACACTGGCACTCGGGTTCAATGACCCGACGGGTGCCCGAGCTGCATCGCTCGGTAACGCATGCCGTCGTCTTCATTCACCCCGAGGATGCCAGAGTCCGCAAGCTGCATCGCGGGCAAGTCGTCAAGCTGATGACCCGGCGCGGCGAGGTGCTTACTCGGGTTGAAACACGCGGGCGCAACAAAATGCCCAGGGGCCTCGTGTTCATTCCGTTCTTCGACGAGAGCCAACTCGTCAACAAACTAACACTAGACGCCACCTGTCCGATCTCCAAGGAGACCGACTTCAAGAAGTGCGCCTGCAAGATCGAGTTGGCCTGAAACTACGACGGGCGGCAGCGGGCATCCATTGGTTGCCCGTGACCCCTCGCCGAGGCGTGGAGCAAACGGATGGCTTTGACCAAGAAGAAGGGCTATGGCCCGGCCGATCCGAAGAGGCGTCGGGCGCTCAAGGAGATGGCCATGTACGCGGCGGGAACGGCTGGCATCGCAGCGGCCGTCACCGGCTTCGCCGGCCAATCCCGCTCGTTGCCGGCTGAAACACTGCGTCCTCCTGGGGCTTTGCCCGAACACGACTTCCAGTCGGCGTGCGTCCGCTGCGGTCTATGTGTCAGAGCTTGCCCCTACAACACCTTGAAGCTCGCCGAATTTGGCGACGGGCCCGCGATCGGAACGCCCTACTTTGTCGCCCGCCAGGTTCCATGCGAAATGTGTGACGACATTCCATGCGTTGTTGCCTGTCCGACCGGAGCACTCGATCATTCTTTGACCGACATCGATAACGCACGCATGGGTGAAGCCTCTCTTGTCGGGCGCACAGCGTGCCTCAACATGCTGGGGCTGAGGTGCGACGTTTGCTATCGGGTGTGCCCGGTCATCGACAAGGCGATCACCCTTCAGCTCACGCACAACGCACGTACAAAGAAACACACTATCTTCGAACCGGTGGTCCATCCCGATGCCTGCACAGGCTGCGGCAAGTGCGAGAAATCATGTGTTCTTGAGGTCGCGGCCATTCGTGTCCTGCCTAAAAAGCTCACGCATGGACAAATTGGCGAGCATTACCGACTTGGCTGGGAAGAAAAGAATAAAGCAGGAAAAGAACTCGTCCCCGGCGTCATCGACCTCCCTGACCGGTTACCTGGCGGACCCTCCGATATAGAGCCGCCGTCACTTTCAAAGATCCCCGGTCTTGGCAAAACGGGAGTCGGGCAATGAGCGTGAAACGCGAACCCGGCGTTGAGGCTAGACAGCAACTTGGTTGGTTCAAGGCCAATCAGTGGTTGTTGGCGCGCCGTGCAACCCAACTCGGTTTCTTCATGCTGTTCGCGAGCGGCCCCCTGTTTGGCATTTGGATCGCCAAGGGCACACTCGCGTCATCGATGACCCTTGATGTGTTGCCGCTCACCGATCCACTTGTCCTGTTGCAGGCGCTAATCGCCGGCCATCGCCCAGAATCCTTGGCGTTGATTGGGGCCGGCATTGTCCTCGGCGCATATCTTCTGATTGGCGGCCGCGTTTACTGCTCGTGGGTGTGCCCGGTCAATCCTGTTACCGATCTCGCCGCCTGGGTCCGGCGTAAACTGGATATCCAGAAGGGCTGGAACCTCAAGCCGAAGACCCGTTTGTGGATGCTCGGCGCGATTCTCGTTGCCGCATTCATTAGCGGCACGATTGCGTTCGAACTGATCAACCCTATCACCACCCTCTATCGTGGGCTCTTGTTCGGCGTCTCATGGGGAATGGCGACGCTGCTCTTGATCTTTCTGTTCGACGTCTTCGTCACACGGGATGGCTGGTGCGGACATGTGTGTCCTGTCGGTGCCTTTTATGGCCTAGTAAACACAACGGGACTTCTGCGCGTATCAGCCCGCGGCCGGCAGCGTTGTGATGATTGCATGGACTGCTATGCGGTCTGCCCCGAGATGCACGTCATTGCGCCGGCTCTCAACGCAGCCGACACCAGGGACACCCCGATCATAACCGACATCGATTGCACCGCCTGCGGACGATGCATCGACGTCTGCCCGGAACGTGTTTTCAACTTCACCCACCGCTTCGATCAACGGGTGGATCAACCACCCGCGCCCAAAACGATGACCGCCAGGAGCCACCTGGTCACTGCAGCGTGAGATGCGCGCTTCGAAAATCCGAGAGGATGCAATGATGAAGATCTCAAATAAAAGACGGCTACTCAGCTGCGGACTCGCATTAACTGCTGGATTAGCGGTGGTTGGAACTGGACTGGCTCAGGACGCCCGCCTCCAAGTTAAGTCCCTTGGTGGCGGCCAGGTGCTGAACCAGCTCAACAAACCACCGGAGGTAAACCGCCAGTCCACTCCGGACGGTGGTTTCGGGCGTGCCTATCGGCAGCAACCGCCGCTCATCCCGCACAAGGTCGACCGCTACCAGATCACTACGACGAACAATGCCTGCATGACTTGCCACGACTGGCCTGGCAACATCGAGGCCAAGGCCCCGAAGGTCTCCGAGACTCACTATGTCGACCGGCAAGGCGCGCGTCTCGATAAGATCGCAGGTACCCGTTATTTTTGCCAGCAGTGCCACGTTCCCCAGGCCGACGCACGCCCATTGGTCGAGAACAACTTCCAAAACTCCACCCAGGCGAAATAGGACGCGTCAGTCGTGCCAACAGCGATCCGATTGGCCTGAGCCGACCCGCGATATGAGGAGGAAATGAGCGTGGCAAACACGGAAAACAATGACGGACCGGAACCAACACGTGACGGTATGATAAGCCGTCTATGGCGTCGGCTGTCGACACCTGCGCGGAGCATTGCGTTGGGAACTCTGCTCGTCGGTGGGTTCGTTTTGGGCGTCCTCTTTTGGGGTGGCTTCAACTGGTCCATGGAACTGACCAATACAGAGCAATTCTGCATCTCGTGCCACGAGATGAAGGAAAATGTGTTCGCCGAGTATCAAGGTACGGTGCACTACGCGAATAGTTCCGGTGTCAGGGCGTCGTGCCCAGATTGCCACGTCCCCAAGGAGTGGATCCACAAAGTTATCCGCAAGATCCACGCGAGCAACGAGCTCTATCACCACTTGCTGGGGAGCGTCTCAACGAAAGATAAATTCAACGCCAAACGACTAAAGCTCGCATCGAACGAATGGCGCCGCATGAAGAGTACCGACAGTCGGGAGTGCCGCAACTGCCACAAATTCGATTACATGGACTACGCTTCCCAGGAGCCACGCGCCTCCAAAACCCACCAGGACGCGCTGACAAGTGGCAAAACCTGCATCGATTGTCACCGTGGCATTGCCCATAACTTGCCTCCGAACGCCACCGAAACCTACGAGAAGCTCGTCGAGAGCATCGACAAGAACAACTCCAGGATTCTGTCAGATTATCTTGATAAGATCACGAAACCCCCCTCTCAGCCGCAAACGGCGAAGGTCAATCCGAACTGAATGAAACGGAGCACGGGCATGCCAGCCGATAAGATAAGGATTGCCGCCGTCGTTTTTTACGCCAGCGAAGGCGCGCACGCCGACACTCTGCTAAAGGATGTCGCCGACGGCTTGAAGTCTGGCGGAGCCCGGCTGGCTGGGGCTGTCCAACACAATACGCATAACGGCGACAGGTGCCGCTGCGATATGACATTGGAAGACCTGACAAGTGGCCGGTTAGTCAAAATCTCGGAAGACCGTGGGCCGGAAGCCCGCGGTTGCCGCCTTGATTCATCTGCGCTTGAGGAAATCGTCGGCCTCGTCTCAGCTTCCCTCGAAGCCAGCCCCGATATCGTAATCATCAATAAATTCGGAAAGCGGGAAGCGGAGGGAAGCGGCTTCCGTTCGACAATCGAACAAGCTCTGGAGGCTGGCATACCGGTCGTGGTTGCCGTCAACGCGGCCAACATTGACGCCTGGAACTCCTTCACAGGGGGACTTGACGTCCGCTTGCCACCGGACCGGAAAGCTATCGGTGCCTGGTGCGTCGAGCCCGATCAATACCAAGGCACCCAAGCTGCGGCTACCGTTTGAGCGCGGCTGTTATGTCCGCTCCTCGGTTGCAGGTATCCGGCCGATTGTACGTCCAAGCGACGGAGTGCAGCCGCTAACGTTATCGACCAGTTCCCGCAATTACGGCCTCGATCAAAAACGGTCCCTGCTTATCAAGCGAGGCGCGAAACACGTCGTTGAAGCGTTCAGCCGTTGTCACGCGCTCAGCCTCCACACCCATGCCGCGTGCCAACTGGACCCAATCGAGGGCTGGCCGGCCCAAATCCATCATGTCGGAAGCATTCCGCCCAGGTTCAGCGACGCCAAGATTTGCAAGTTCCTGCTTGAGGATTGCATACGCCTTATTGGCATAGATCACTGTTGTCACATTCAGACGTTCTCTCGCCTGGGTCCAAAGCCCCTGCACGGTATACATTCCGCTGCCGTCGGCTTGCAGGCAAATGACACGCCGGTCTGGACAGGCAACAGAAGCCCCCGTTGCCAACGGAATCCCGATACCGATCGCTCCGCCAGTCAGCTGCAGCCAGTCGTGGGGCGCGGCATGACGGGTCAGTGGGAAGAGATTGATCCCTGAAGTGAGACTTTCATCGGCAACGACAGCGCCCTCGGGAAGCAGTACACCTAACGACTGTGCAATTCCATCGGGAGTGATTGCACCTGTGGCAAGACCCAGGTCAGGGCATGGTTCTTCGATCGTCGGTGTGTCTTGGACTAATTCGCTTGATACCGCCTCAAGCGCCTCGACGACATTCTCGTTCTCGCCAGCAAGAACCGTGATTTCGCACCCTTCGGGAACTAGAGAACTCGGTTTGCCTGGATAGGCGAAGAACGCAACAGGAGCCGGCCCGCCGGCCAATATGAGATGTTTCAATCCACCTAATTCAGTGAGTGCCTGATCAACCGCATAGGGGACCGGCACGATAGCCGGCATGTTTCTTCCGCGTGCGATCCGCGCGTTGAACATCTGACCAAGCAAACGCACACCGCTGGCGCGCGCGATCCTATCAGCGTGCTTCAGCCCACCCTCAAGCGCACCATCGCCGGCCAACAATAGAGCTGCCGGCTCACCCGACTTGAGGATTTCCACCACTTGCTCGATGGAGTGTTCTGGTGCGGAAGCCGGAGCAGAGCCATGTCTGATGGTCCTGACGCTGGCCCCTTCCGTCCAGGCCACATCGGCTGGAACGATCAGCGTCGCTGCCTGGCCCGGCCAGGCATTGGCGGCTTCAATGGCCATGGCCGTATCGTGCCCGATGGTCTGCGCCGACTGAGCTGTCCTCACCCAATGAGAATAGGGGCGTGCCGTTGCTTCGACGTCGGCGGCAAGCGGTGGATTGAACGCGCTGTGGTAGGTGGCGTGATCGCCGACAATGTTGACGATCGGAGATTTGGCGCACTTGGCATTGTGGAGGTTGGCCAGACCATTCGCCAGACCCGGTCCGCAATGCAGCAACGTCGCAACCGGCTTCCGTGCCATGCGTGCATATCCGTCGGCTGCACCAGTGACAACGCCTTCAAACAGACCCAGGATGCACCTCATTCCCGGGTTGCGGTCCAATGCTGCCACCAACGCCATCTCGGAAGTACCGGGATTTGCGAAACAAACATCGACCCCTCCGGCCATCAGAGTTCTAACGACGCTCTCCGCACCATTCATTCTCTCAATCTCCATTCAGCCCGGCGGCCTCCCGCTGTGCGGGGCATGCAACCCAGGGTGCTCGCTCCCGTTCGTCTTTGATTGTGAGTTCCTGCAGACAATAGAAGCCAACGGGGATGCAATAAGGCCATAGAGCTCGCCACGGGCCAACCGATGTTTCTGCTGCATGCCGGCTGTTTCCGCCCACCCGACGACTATCGCCAGGAATTATAGGCTCCGACACCACCGTTAGGAGGCAATAGCGCCAACGCGGAGGATTGTTCCTCGTTGAATGAATGTGATTGCAGGCCGTAATCCAACATTGTTTTTGATAGAGCTCACATCGGCAACCGGTGTGCAAAACTGTGACGTTACCCAACCAATCCAACGCGCACCGGTCTTCTGCATCTACATTTGCCCGCCGTGTTACTTGCCAGTCTGTATCATCAACGACCACAACCGAACCAGTCGCTTGGCGCGCCCGAATGCGATGTCGGTTGGACCCTCTCCATCAGCTGAGACCACAATTTTTGACTTTTCCAGAAACCGCTGCAGCGAGCGGCGGTGCATCGCTAGCGCACGCACGGTCTTCGAAACATTCCGGTCGTTCTTCTCGAAGAACTCGACGATATGCGCGTCTCTTGCTCTGTCCGGCGGCGTAATGTCCGCGCGAACCGGCATTGCCGGGCTGCCCGGACGTTTGAGCGCGTTGTCGATCTCTTCGATGGTCAATGGCTTTGCAACAACGTCAGTGGCACCGAGCCTGATGGCTTGGGCCGCGGTCCGAAGGTTGCCGTATGAGGTGATTACTAAGATCCTTGCTTCGTGGTTGATATTCAGAACGCCAGGGATCAGCTCGGCCCCGTTCTCTGCGTTTGAGATTGAGGTCGAGGATCATGAACTCCTGAACCAATTCGGTCATTTTGGAGTGTGCCACGGCGATATCGCCAGCCACGCCGACGGTATAGCCGCGCGCCCGCATCGACCCCGCAAGCAGCGCCGCATAGATCGTATCGTCTTCCACGATAAGCAGCTGGCGCATCTTCAATCCTCCCTTCAAGGCACACGCGCCCGAGCGCAAGGCGGTTTAGCAATAAGCCGCCGCCCAGCATGCGACACAGTACCGACAGCCGGCAAAGAGCTTAGACGCCCTACGTTAGCCCACCGCGTTGCCGATGGACTGAGGCAACGAATGCCCATTACTGTCTCGGGCGCATTGAAGCCCTGTCAGGATCAATGGAGCGAGTAGCTCGTGGCAAACAACCCAAGACTTGAGGGAACGTCCTGTCGCACTGCTAGTGAATTCGAAGTTTCTTGCCCCCGGCTTCAACTTCCGTCAGGTGCTCCAAGCATCTCCTAGCTCGTTAAAAGCAGCATAAACATCTGACCGACGTTCAAGAAGACGGGTTCACAATGGTTCAGCGCGAAGTGCCCTCCAGCAACGGCAGACCCGAAAGCATGGCATCGCGTGCATCATTGATAACAGGTTTGGCGAAGTATCGAACCGCCGCTATTGCGGCCTCAGTTCCCCCAAATACAGCCCACGATGATGCGGGAGGTTATCAGAGCTGCCAACACCGCCATCGATCCATTGATCAGAAAATACTTGGGGAAAACGGTGCGTAGAAGGGCTCCCGCGTGGTGCTCTGGCAGAGCACGCGAAAGTCCGCGGCTGCTTTCAACGAGCCTCCGGTCACTCGTAACATTGCATTCCCGGTCTGCTTGCTTCGCTCCGATACGCTGAATGCATGGAGTTGGCTTTCGACCAAGTTCACATGATCAAAAGGCGAAACAACCGCTTGAGAGGACCAACTACAGTCACGCGTTCGAGGCCATCTCGGATCATGGCGGGGTTGTTTGGCAGCGCCACACGGCGTGGGCTCTAGCGCCCGCGCTCTTTCGTCTGTTCGTTGTCCGATTTAGCTGCGATGGCACCGTCGTAGAACAATGCACCCTGCTCGATCGTGACGATCTCATTGCCCTCCGGCAGCCGGTATGCGCCATCTTTGACCTCGCCCAGCGTGAGTAGACAGCCTCGTAGGCAAACGCCATCGAGACTGCCGCCCGGAGCAATATCGACAGTACTTTTGGCTCCTCGTTCTTCAACGGTGAGCGTGTAAGTGCGGCTGTCGTTATTCGTGATCATCGCGCTGCGCGCTGGGCTGGCCGTTAAAGCCAAACCCGCAACACCAATGGCCGCCGGGACCGTTAGCCCAGCGGCGACGCAGCTTTGCCACCTTCGGAATGCCAGCGGCATATCACTATTTCTTTGCCGTTGACTTGCGGGCTGGCTTCTTCTTCGCAGACGCGCGAGTTGAGACCTTCCGCGAGGCGGAAGCCTTTGCGGCGGCAGCAGTCTTTGCTGGTTTCCGCGCGGCGGGTTTCTTGGCTGCCGGCTTGCGAGCAGCTGTTTTCTTAGCAGCTGGTTTACGTGCAGCTGGCTTCTTGGCTGCGGGCTTGCGAGCAGCCGGCTTCTTCGCGGCAACCTTCTTCGCGGCAACCTTCTTCGTAGGAGCCTTCTTAACCGCCGGCTTCTTCGCGGCAACTTTACGGGCTGCCGGCTTCTTCACCGCTGCCGTCTTCTTGGCTGCGGGCTTCTTCGCAGCAACTGTTTTCTTCGCGGCTGGTTTGGCCGCTGCCTTCTTCGTAGCCGGCTTCTTCGCCGTTGACTTCGTACTCTTAGATTTCATTACGCTCGTTCCTCTACCAGAACTCTCACCACCCGAGACTTTCGGTTCTACACTCATAGTTCATACCGAACGTGAGTCGAATTCGAAAGACCTTTACGATCGCGACATCAAAAACCGCGCGTGGGCCTTCACTCTGCTGTCAAAACCACTGTTCCTCAAACGGAATTTTCCGGTTGAGGGTATCGAGGAATTCGATAGATATCGCGAAGGCGCTTTTTGAATAGGGAGTCGTGCTGTGGATATCACCCTCGCACGTACATTCTTGACCGTCTCTGAGACGGGTAGCTTCATCGATGCCGCACGGCGCATGAACGTGACCCAATCAACAGTTTCCGCTAGGATTCGCGGGCTTGAAGAACAGCTCGGCCGCCCTTTGTTCGAACGATCCCACACCGGTGCCGATCTGACGGCCGCGGGTGAACAGTTCCGCAAACACGCCCTCGCGTTGGTTCGTGTTTGGCAGCATGCTCAGCTCGAAGTCAAACTGTCGGGAGAGCATCGAGACCACCTTGCCGTTGGCGCACAGATGAGCTTTTGGCAGGGGTGCTTGCTCGATTGGATCGGCTGGCTGCGCAATGAGGTGCCCGATATAGCCGTCTCGGCAACCGCAAGCAGCGCCAATGATCTGATCCAGCGATTGACCGAAGGAACCCTTGATCTGGCGGTACTCTACCAGCCGACACAACCCCCGGGCCTAATTATCGAGCACCTCTTCGACGAGACCTTCATTCTGGTCACGTCAACACCAGTCTCACGTCGCCGGCGCAACGATGAGTTCGTGTCGACAGATTGGGGCGGGGACTTTCTGCGCGATCACGCCTCAGCCTTCCCGCAACTGGAAACGAGCGGCCTGCATTTGGACATCGGTGCAGGTGGGGTTGAGTACGTATTGAACAACGAAGCGTCCTGCTATTGCCCGAAACGCCTCGTCAAGGAGCACATCTCTAAGGGCCGCTTGCGTCAGCCTCCACGGGCTCGCAAGTTCGTCTATCCGGTGTTCCTGGTGTACCCTGAGGCACGCGATGAAGAAGCCTACGAGCCAATCCTAGCCGGTCTCAGGCGGTTTGCTTCGCGTCTAGGCTGAGCGTATCGGCGCGACTTGTTGCAGGGCCACAGCGGAGTTGAGGACCTTGCGTACACCCGATGGCATTCTAACTACCGCGCTCTTTGCCATATCCAGGACCGCCGTTAAGCGGAGCTGATCGCAGGCTTGTCCCAGCAGGCTCATCGCAACAACGTAGTCGCATACGGCGGTACGGCGATCGGCAATGCGATCCTTATAGGCGGAGTTGGGAGCAAGCATATCGTATTCACCGACTCCGCCGGCCAAACACGCCGTGGGAACGTCATCCAAATGTGCCTGCGCCGGACTGCTGTTTTCATAGGAAACATCGAACGCGCCAATGTGCGCGCAGTGCAATCCCCTGAAGCGAAGCGCGATATCCACCGCGACTGCTGTGTCCTCTACCTCCAGGGCTGAGGCGCATAGCCCAATTGGCCGCTCAGTCGCCCCCCCGGCAATGTTCCAAAATGGAGTGAACCGTGGATCGCTGTATGCATTTGAGATGATGTAGTGTTTGGAAAACTATTTCGACTTGAAGGTAAGAGCCGTTCGTACGGCTTGCTCGGATTGCGCGCCCTCATGAGAAATCTTCAGGCCCAGCTGACTAATTCCTCGAGCCCCGTGCGCCGCCGCCTCCTGCATTTGCGTGCCGTACAGCTATACCTGGCACTTAAGTCAGCTTGTTCATTGATGCTTGTCAGATCAATCGAGGGCGCGAATTCCTTGTTTAAGGTACGCCCGTTCCTCTCCAGCACCTCCCTCAGGTTCGCATCGTCACGCACCTTCGAGGCAAACAGCCGGTCGCAACCAACCACATCGCGGATAAACATGAGGGCTTGCACAAGATCGACGGTGCGGTCCTGCCCGTCGCCAAGCAGCACGCCCGAGTGCTGGCTGAACGGTTGCCCCATCATTTGAGTACTCGGCATCCAAGTCTGCGCTCGCGCACTAAAGGCCAGATCATTTCCAGCCGCCCCTTCCGGCGTCCAGTTTCGATCGTGAGTTCCTCTAGCCGTCCGAGGAAAACACAGGACCAATGATGCAGCCAGTTATATTACTGAAAGACGTGATGCCGGTGCCCGCTGGACGTGATCAGTTCATCCCATTCTCGCTCCAGCAGTTCAAATTCCCTGAGAGTTGGAACAACCGTGAATTCCAAGCCCGCATAAAATTGGCCGCTGCATCTCCCGGCAAGTGGGTTAGATCGGGTTCTCGAATGCAGTGTCTGCGCTTGGGCGGCGTTGTGCGTCGTAGCACTGACCTTATCTGCGAACGGCAGTGCAACGTCCGTGCCCAGAACGAAGTAAAACAAGACGACTGATCAGGTCCCGTGTTTCTAAGATGATGACAAATGCGGAGTCGCCGAGGAGCTTATGCAACTAAGAGGGTGCCCGCTCAAGCCTGGGTAGGTCGAGTGATTGTAGTTGGGGTCCTCAGCGAGTACATCCGAACGGGATTGCCAAGGCTGCGCCGACGACAAGGGAATCAAGGTGGGTCAATCCAAGGTGAGCAGCGTTGCGGCGGAAAGCGGCATGACCGAGCGCCAAAGGCCGGCCAGCTGATCACTGCATGTAGGAGGGTAGCCAACTCTCGTGAGCCAGACGCAGGTCCTGTAGAAGCAGACGATCTTCGCCAGGCTTCTCCAAGGCCTCTCCACCCGTCCGCCCGACAATGCGGCAGTCGAGCGCCAATAACCTGGCTCTCTCGATCACCTGTTCCGCCTTTGATGGATCTACCGCAACGACATAGCGGCCCTGGTCTTCACCAAACCAAATGGCGTGTTCGGGTCGACGCCCCTCGTAGCCAAAAAGCTCAACACCGATATTGCCGGAAAGTGCCATTTCCGCGATGGCTACGAGCAGCCCCCCCTCCGCACAATCGTGAACCGTGTCCGTGGTCCCGTCACGGATCAGGCCGCGGACCAGCCGCCCGGCCTTGATTTCATCCGCAAGATCGACCGGAGGTGGAGCCCCCTCGAGATGCCCAACAAAGATCTGCTGATAGAGTGTTTGACCAAGCCAACCCTGCTCCGACCCGAGAACCAGAAGCAACTCACCTTCACGCTTCAATTCGCTCGAGGCCATCGTCGTGAAATCAGGCACCAGCCCAACCCCACCGATGGCAGGTGTCGGTGGAATCCCGACGCCATTGGTTTCGTTGTAGAGCGAGACATTACCGGATACGACAGGGTAATCGAGCGCCTTGCAAGCCTCCCCCATTCCCTCGACGGCGCCGACGAACTGACCCATGACATCGGGACGCTCCGGTGAGGCGAAGTTGAGATTATCGGTAATAGCCAAAGGATCCGCACCGACCGAGATCAGGTTGCGCCAGCTTTCCACGACGGCCTGCTTTGCCCCCATCGACGGATTGGCGGCGACATAGCGCGGGGTGACATCACAGGTGACGGCTATGCCCTTGTTCGTACCGTGCACACGCACGACCGCCGCATCACCGCCGGGCCGCTGCACGGTATCGCCCATCACCATGTGATCGTATTGTTCCCAAATCCACCGTCGAGAGCAGAGCTGCGGCTGGCCCATCATATGGACCAGCGCCTCTAGATTCCCTTTGCCTGGTGC
>Ga0209013_10003231_pt1 | contig 14553 bp, 11 predicted proteins | sample Cruoilmetagenom2_FD_187291 | JGI IMG/M metagenome (GOLD analysis project Ga0209013, IMG submission 187291) | Oil polluted marine microbial communities from Coal Oil Point, Santa Barbara, California, USA - Sample 2 (SPAdes) (version 2) | ecosystem: Environmental > Aquatic > Marine > Oil seeps ... | reverse complement strand
CTGTACTGAATCCTGGCGCTGACTGCCGCCCCGCACGTGCCTCACCTTATCGGGGAGATCATATTTTGCTTTTAATTCCCGGAAGGCTGCTTCAGAGCCTGCCGGAAGAGCAATCACAACTTCGGTGATGTCATCCAGCAGCAGGAAGGGGCTCAGCGTATGTATAATCAGGGGCCTGTTGCCCAGAGTAACAAAGGCTTTGGGGACTTTTACGCCCAGCCGTCTACCTGACCCGGCTGCCGGTATGATGACAGCGACAGACATTTTCACCTCGAACGTTTTTATATGTGAACTTTCATGAGGTGCGGGAAATCAGGATGCATCATAACAGCGACCGCCAGGATTGTCAAACAGGAAAGAACAGATTTTTTCGGGAAAAATTGAAAAAACCGGGTAAAGAACAGATTTTTTCGGGAAAAATTGAAAAAACCGGGTCCGGAAATGCGCGCTGGATATATGAAACTCTTTCTTAGTGGTCCTGTTCGCAAATATGGTGACGCACCGAGGGCGGCGAGGAGCCTCTCTCGCAAGGCGTGAGGAGGGCGAATACCCCGTGGTATTTAACCAGCGAGCAACGCAGTGAGCGAGGATGCATCGCAGCCCAAATGCCACCGTATTTACGAATAGGGCGACAAACTGCCCTATTCGTAAATATAGTGACGCACCGGGGGCGGCTAAGTGGCTCTGCAGCGCGGAACTCGAATGCCACCGCATTTACGAATAGGGCGACTTATTGGTCCTGGATTTTTTTCTGCCAGTATGCCAGGATTTCTTTCATGGTCTGCTCCAGCGTATACTGTCTGCGCCACTGAGATTTCTCGACAAAACGGGATGGATCGCCGAAAAGAACGTCCTCGCTCTGCGTCCCCCTCCTCAAAAGTGATTGGTCTGTTTCCACCCGGATGTCCCTGCCGCTCATGGCAATCACATTCCGGAGCAGATCGCTTATACGGACCGGTATCCCGGAGCAGAGATTAAACACGTCGCCGGCGCTGCCCAGACGGGCCGCGAGATCATAGGCAGCGACCATGTCCCGCACATCGGTAAAATCCCGCTTCGCCTCCAGATTCCCTACCTTTATGACCGTTTCCCTGCCCAGTTCCAGAATTTCGGCGATCTGTTTTGCGAAGCTGGAAGCAACAAACTCCCCGGATTGTCTCGGCCCTATATGATTAAAAGGCCTTAAAACGATGGCGTTCACACCATGGGTCCGGCAATAAAAACGGGTAAAGGCCTCCATGCTTTCCTTTGTCAGTGCATAGAAGTTTTCCGGTTCCAGGCGATCATCTTCTTTAAAGCCTTTTCCTTTAACCGCTCTTCTCCCGTATACGGCTCCTGAGCTGATCATCACTGTCCTGATGGCGGGATTTTCGATCCGCACACTCTCCAGTATGTGAATGCTCCCGGTGATATTGATCTTCACCGCGTGCCCTGGAGATTTTCCCGCCCGGGGGACAAAAGAGATGCCGGCCAGATGGAAGAGCACATCGGGTTTGAAATCCCTGATGATGGATCGCAATGCAGGACGGTCCAGAAGGTCGCATTCAATGAAATCAGGCCGTAGATCCTGAGCCAGTTCTTCTAATAAACCCTCGGTGAGGTCAAGGGCGAGTATCTCCTCGCCCTTCTGTTTGAGGTATTCGCAAAGATGGCTTCCGGCAAACCCGCCCCCGCCCGTAACGATGCAACGCATGACTAGGCCTTTTCCCGGTCGGAGGATTGACCCTGATCTGTGAACTTTTGCTCGTATGCGGCACGATCAGAATCTACCATCATTTCTATCAGAGTCTGGAATGTGACCCTGGGTTTCCATCCTAGTTTCTTCCTGGCTTTTGAAGCGTCACCTATCAAAAGATCGACTTCGGCGGGCCGAATATATTCAGGATCCACGACAGTATATTTTTCCCAATCCAGGCCAAGCCTGGAGAAGGAAATCTCTATCACCTCCCGGACGGAATGGGTTTCACCGGTCGCTATCACGTAGTCTTCAGGCTGGTCCTGCTGGAGCATCAGCCACATGGCTTCCACATAATCCCCTGCAAAGCCCCAGTCTCTTTTCGCATCCAGATTGCCGATCTTTAACCGGTCTGCCAATCCCATTTTGATCCTGGCAGCGGTGTCCGTTATCTTGCGTGTGACGAATTCCTTTCCCCGCCTCGGGGACTCATGATTGAAAAGGATGCCCGAGCAGGCGAAAAGATTGTAACTTTCCCGATAATTTACAGTTATCCAATGGCCGTAGACTTTCGCCACACCATATGGACTGCGAGGATGGAAAGGGGTCTTCTCGTTCTGTGGCACTTCCCGCACCTGACCGAACATTTCGCTGCTGGAGGCCTGATAAAACTTGATGTTCTTATCGATGAGGTGGATAGCTTCCAGAAGTCTGGTAACCCCGATAGCCGTGAATTCAGCGGTCAGCACCGGTTGTTTCCAGGAGGTGGGCACAAAAGATTGCGCCGCCATATTGTAAATCTCATGGGGCCTGACTTTATCGATAATTGAAATAAGGGAGAGTTGATCCAGAAGATCGCCCTGTAAAATGCTTATTTTGTTTTTTAGATGTTCGATTCTTTCAAATTTTTCAGTACTGGCCCTCCTTACCATACCGGAGACCTCGTAGCCTTGATCGATAAGAAAATCCGCCAGATAAGACCCGTCCTGACCGGTTATCCCTGTCACGAGTGCTCTTTTCATTTTTCTTAGCCTCCAAAATAGAAACCAGCGTTCGAGCGGTCATTTTAGCAGGAATGCAGGATAAGACACAAGAGTAAAAGCTTCCGACTTTCCGGAAAATATGAGATGGCCCCGATGCGGGGGTAAGTGGTCCTGTTCGTAAATATGGTGATGCACCGAGGGCGGCGATGTGCCATTCTCGCAACGCAGCGCGCAGCCCGAAGCCGCCTTATTTACGAACAGGGGGACTAAGAGTCGTAAATTGAGAAGTTTAATCGCTCCAGGGCATTCAAAGTATCCTTGATGATGGACGGACGGTGTTTTTTCTGGTTTGTGAGGATCTTCAGGAGAGGGTTGATCGCCCGTTTATCCCCGAGAATTCCCAGTGCTTTTATCACCTGGTGATATCTTGGATGCCCGCTGGAATCGAAATTCAAAATCTTGAAAAGGATATCCAGTGAACGGCTGTCACCGAGATAAGCCAGAGCAATCGCAGCCTCTTTCTTTACATCCGTAGTGAGAAGTTTATGAAGATGCTTGACGGCTTTCTTGTCGCCGATGAGTCCCAGGGCAAAAGCGGCACTCCCTTTTACCCTTATATCCGGATCGTCAAGCATCTGAATCAGTTTGTTTACCGCCTTTTTCGTTCTTAATCCACCCAGGGCTACCGTACTTTCTATCCGGACTTCCGGAGATTCATCCTTCAGATGCCGTAATAGAGCGGGCACTGCTTTCTCAAATTTGGTATGTCCGAGACCATGACAGGCACTGGCCCGCACTTCGGGTCTCGTGTCTTTCAGGAGCTGCGCAAGCTTTTTATACGCTTCTTCACCGCCAATATGATCTCCGATGGTATCCCCCGCTTTCCAGAAAAAAGAAGGGTCCGACGTGTCTGCAAATGCACGGTATACGCCTTCAAGGATGCTTTCGATCATTTCCTTGTTCTCTCTGTTCTGCATGATAATCCAGTCGAGCGTGACAAGCACATCCAGGGAAGCACGTTTTTTCTGAAACGTTTTGTTCCGCAGGGTTTCCAAAAGTAAGGGGACCGGCTTGGGACCGAGAGAGGAGAGGGCTCTGATTCCGGCGTTTACGGTCGCCTCGGCGTCGCTCAGAAGATAAGGGATCATGGAGGCGATCATTTCATCGGTGACATCCCCTTTGAGAGAGGCAATGACCTCGGCCACTTTCTCTTTTATCCGATCATCATCCGTACCGAGTGCATGCAGAAAAACATCGTAGCTTTTTCCTTTTTCCGAGTACCACCCCAGCGCTTCAAGGGCATTTAATCGAATGTCCAGCTTTTTGGATTGCCGGTAGAGCAGGGCCAGGTCATGCCTGAGGGGATCAAGGGTCGCATAGATTCCTTTTGAAAAAGGCTCAAAAGAAGGGAGGTCGAATTCCTCCTCACCGCAATCCAGCCGCTGTTTTAACCGGTCTTTATTCTCCATCTCGCCCTCCTGCACGAATCGTCCGCGTTCTCGCCTCCGATAAAATCCGGATTGATTGTACCTCATTCCACTGCCTGATGCATCAACATTTTTTCCTGCACCATGCGGATAAAATATGCGTGCACCCGGGTGTCATGGGTCATTTCAGGATGAAAAGTCGTGCCGAGGATCGTGCCCTGCCTGACCATCACTGGATCTCCCTCCACCTCTGCAAGTACCTCCACATCCTTCCCGATCCTTCTGATGATCGGCGCTCTGATGAAGACCATTTTAAAAACGCTTCCCAGGCACGGAATGAGTGTTTCGATCTCAAAGCTATCGATCTGCCGGCCGTAACCATTGCGGTCTACATCCACATCGAGCAGGTTCAGGGAAAACTGGTCAATGTTGAGGACCTTCCCGGCCATCAGGATAACACCCGCGCAGGTTCCATAGATCGGTATCCCTCTGGCATGAAGAGAATAAAGGGCGTCCGCCAATCCGTCCTTCTCCATCAATTTCAGGATCGTCAGGCTCTCTCCCCCCGGAATAATCAGCCCTCTCACATGATCCAGTTCAACCGCCTTTTTTACAATCACATGGGCAATGCCCAGTTTCTCCAGCATGCGCGCATGTGCCGCGAAATCCCCTTGCAGACCCAGAATGCCGATCTCCATGGCTACCAACCCCTGTTTTGAAGCTTTTCGGCTTCCGTGAGCTCCGCCATATCGATCCCCTTCATCGCATCGCCAAGCCTCCGGGAAACCTTGGCAAGAATTTCCGGATCGGTGTAGTGGGTCGTTGATTCGACAATGGCTTTGGCGGTAAGGTCGGGCCTTTCTGACTTGAAAATGCCGGAACCGACAAAAACCGATTCAGCTCCAAGCTGCATCATCAGGGAGGCATCGGCGGGTGTGGCAATGCCACCGGCTGCGAAATTCGGAACGGGAAGTGCACCGGTTTCAGCAACACTTTTCACCAGTACATAGGGTGCGCCCAGCGTTTTCGCCTCGGCCATCAGCTCTTCATCTGCGAGAACCGTGATCCGTTTTATGGCTCCCATGACCGCCCGCATATGCCGGACGGCTTCCACAATATTACCCGATCCCGCCTCTCCTTTTGTCCGAATCAAGGCGGCCCCTTCCCCGATCCGGCGCAGGGCTTCTCCCAGATCTCTGGCTCCACAGACGAAAGGCACTTTGAACTTGAGCTTATCGATATGATTAGCCTCATCAGCCGGCGTCAGCACTTCGCTCTCATCAATATAATCCACTCCCAGGTGTTCCAGGATTTGCGCCTCAGCAAAATGGCCGATCCGCACTTTTGCCATGACGGGAATGTTGACCGTCTCCATAATTTCAATAATTTTTTCAGGATCCGCCATTCTTGCAATCCCTCCGTGTGCCCGGATATCGGAGGGAACTCTTTCAAGGGCCATGACGGCTACGGCGCCGGCATCTTCGGCAATTTTTGCCTGTTCGGCGTTAGTGACATCCATGATCACGCCGCCCTTCAACATTTCAGCAAGACCTATTTTTAAATTTAATTTGCCGTGTTCCATGAAATCCTCCTCTTCTGCGAGTCGCCGTCTTCGAGGAGCGCACCGGCCCTTAAAGATTTAAAAGCGGTGATTCTTTTCCCTCTCCACTCCGGCGAAGTGTTTCTTTTGCGATATGGCCGAGTATTTTGATCCCTTTTTCCAGAGCGTCTTCGTCAGGATGAGAATAGCTGAGCCTGATCCTGTGTCTTCCGGAACCGTCCCCGTAGAAGAGAATTCCCGGGCAACAAACGACTCCATGATCCAGCGCTTTGAGGAAAAGATCCACCCCGTCAATTTCTCCGGGAAATTTAAGCCAGATGGAAAAACCTCCCTCCGGTTCGATCCATTCGACCTCCGGAGGGAAATACTGTTCGAGAGAACCGAGAGCCAGCTTCATCCGGGCCTCATACACTTTATTACTTTTCCAGGCATGTCTCTGAAAATCCCCTCGATGCCAGAACTCGGCCAGGGCACCCTGAACCAGCAGACTTGAGTGCAAATCCGAAGTCTGCCTGAGGAGTTTGAGCTTTTCGATGATGGGCAGCGGCGCCGCCACCCATCCAAGTCTCAGGCCCGGAAAGAGCTGTTTTGAAAAACTGCCGAGAGATAGGACCTGGCCGCGCGTATCGAGGGCTTTCAGGGGAAGATTCGGTGACCGGAAAAGAAGCTCGCCCATGCTGAAATCTTCTATCACGGGAACGGGAAAAGCGCTGACGCATTTCAGAAACTCCTTCCGAGCTTCCAGGGGAATGACAATGCCCGTTGGACTATGACAGACAGGGATGGTATAGATCATCCGGATATTGTTTCCTGTGAGCTGGGAGAGGAGCCCTTCCTGCCAGGCTTCCCGGTTTTCCACCGGAAGATAGCAACATCTCGCTCCGATGGAATGAAATAGCTCGATGGCACCCGGATAGGTGGGAGCCTCCATGAGAACGCTATCTCCTCTGTCAATAAAAATGCGGGAAAGCAGATCCAGGCCCTGCTGGGTCCCGCTAATAATGATGATTTCTTTCTCATCCAGATCTATCTGGTATTTTTGCATGTATTTCGCCAGAAGTCGCCTCAGCGGAAGATACCCCTCTACAGAGCCATGCTGCAAAAGTGTTTTCCCTTCCCTCCGCAACACCCGGTTCATACAGCGCCTGAATTCCGCCAGGGGGAATAATTCAGGTGAAGGTTCTGACACCGCCAGATTGATGCCTTTTTTCTCCAGGGCCATATAGATGAGATTTCTCAGGGTTGATTCGTGCGCTCTGGTCTGGTTTCTGGCCATGGCGTTCATCCAGGAAGCGCCGGGAGATCTCACGGGCCGTTGCATTTTTTTCTTTTTAAGGTTTTTCGAGGTTCTGTAAGACACGATGGTTCCCTGGCCTACCCTTGAAGACGTGAAGCCTTTCTCGAGCAATATTCTATAGGCATGTTGCACGGTAGCCCTGTTGACGCGGTTCGAAGCGGCAACCTGTCTCGTTGGCGGTAGAACTGATTCCGCCGGAAGGTCCCCTCTTTCAATTTTTTCTTTGAAAATTTCAAAGATCTGACAATACAGGGGCACCTTGCTTTTTTTATCCAGATCCAGCAGCATCGCTTGGTCTCCTTGGCAGCAGAAAATATACCATCCCGTGATGATAAAAACAAGAGAAAAATTGGATGCTACAATTTTTAGCATAATATTTAATTATATTATTCTACAATCACTTATATGGATTATATTATTTATTTGTTTAGTGCGTCCAATTTTATATGTATTTATAGATAAAATTGGACTGATCATTGGACAGGGTAAGACAGTGTCCGCCTATGAATGGATGGTCTGCTCTCTGAGCAATCGGGCAGAATCTTCCGGTGGAATGGGATTAATATAAAAACCGCTACCCCATTCGAAGCCGGCCACGATACTGAGTTTCGGCATGACTTCAAAATGCCAGTGATAGTATTCGTTGCTCTCATCCCCCAGCGGTGCCGTATGAAGCATGAAATTATAAGGCGGATTGTCCAGGGCTGCATCCATTTTTCTCAGTGTCTGGAGAAAAATCCTGGCGAGATTTTCAATCTGGCGTCTGTTTATCTGTTCGTAAATGCTGTAATGCTGCTCGGGCAGGATCCAGAATTCATAGGGGGCGATCGGAGCGAACGGTGTAATGGCGATGAAATCTTCGTTTTCCTCTATCACCCGCATCCCATCTGCAGCATCCTGCCGGATGATGTCACAGTAGATGCACCGGTCTCTATAGTGGAAATACTTCTCGCTCCCGTTCATTTCATCCACAACGGCCTTGGGTACGACCGGCAGCGCGATGACCTGGGAATGCGGATGCTCCAGGGTTGCGCCGGCAGCCCGGCCCTGGTTTTTAAAGATCAGCACATACTTGAACTTTTCATCGTGTCTCAGGGAGGAAATGCGATCCCGGAAAGCCCAGAGCACATCTTCAAATTTGCTGAGCGAAAGGGACGCCAGGGTAGAGTTGTGTTCAGGAGTCTCTATCAGGACCTCATGGGACCCGACCCCGTTCATGCGATCGTACAGGCCGACACCCTCCTTCTCGAGCTCCCCCTCAAAAGCGAGGAAAGGGAACTTGTTCGGTATGACCCGCAGGGTCCAGCCAGCCGTATCGGCCTGGCTCTGGTCAGGCCGGTACGCAAGGATCTCGGGCAGGGTCAGCTGCTCGTTTCCCGGACAGAAAGGGCAGCCTTCACGTTTGAGGTCTTCCTCCGCTGCCGCGACCTCCGGAACATGAAAATAGGTAGGACGTTTGGAACGCTCCGGGGCGATAATAACCCATCTTCCCAGTATGGGATCTTTTCTTAATTCCGGCATTTTCTTCTCCTTGTCTTGGGCAACTTCCATGATATGCATTTTCCCAATCTGTTATTCCGGGAGCAGGCCCTTAGTGCAATATACTTCTCCTGCAACGGTTTATCCCAACTTTAGGACCACCGTCTTCTTTTCTGTTTTATGGGGCGGAAGCAGAAAATCCCAGAGAAATATAACCGCCGACCCCTGATATGTACCCTCCAGCCCATTTTCGGAACGGGAGACTGTTTTTACAGGATACCACCACGCGGCGCCCGCTTCATCGAGGCGGCACTGAACGTCCACACCCATCTCCTCATCCTTTATCCTGAGGGCTTTAACTTTTTCCCCGGACCCTTCGCAATGGAGGGGAATTTTCCTGGCATCTTCATTCAAGCACAGATATCTACCCTCATCCATGTCCGTCAGGAGAGAGAAGTTGATCTCCCCGCCCATCTTGAAGTCCAGAGGTTTATCGGATAAAGAAGTCAAAACCCAGGACACTTCGATGGAAGGTTCGGCTGTCTGAAATTTGTATTGTTTCACGAGTGAGAGAGGGCATGTGCTCCCATCTATTGTAATGCTCCCTTCCCTGGCCATTTCAAGAACCGCTGTGCCCTTTTTTCGATCCTGCCTGGCGCTTTTAAGCAGATAACGCCCCTCCAAAAAGTCCCCGTATTCCGGCAAACCGGCCTCGAGGTATTCCTCAAACGTGATAGCACGGGGCATAAACCTGTCAAGGAAAGCGGTCCGTTCGTAACGATCGTAGGTGAGAAACTGCATCAGTCCTTCCTCTGTTTCCCTCTCCAGATCATGAATGGATGTGGGCCGGTCTTTTATGCCTTCATCGGTTTGGACCGTCCGCTCTTCGGTGAACTGTCGGTGGTACGCTTCCCTCCTGCGGCTCAGGGTGTTGATGAAGTTATAATTGAAATGCCTTAAATCGAGCTCCACCAGGGTGCCTCCCCGGGATGGCGCGATGTAGGCGGCGAATGCTTCGCATTCCACGATCACCTCATTCTCGCCATCTGCGTCATAGTCCTCCTCATGGACGCGAATCCATCCGTCCTGTTTTTCGCTCATGGCATCCAGGGCTTTGTCTGCCGCGATCAGTCGGGAATATATGGAATGCCGGAGATGGGATAGATATAATCCGCCGAAAAGCCCATGCCAGTATCCGCAGTTGCACTGTCCCCGCCAGAGTTCAACGGATGGCGCAAGTAACCGTTCTTCCTGTACTTTGTCTTTGCAACGGCCTCTGGCCAATGACAGCTTGTTGCTGACATAGAGCATTTTTTTATGCATCCGGTTGCTTTCCGGGTATTTCAACAGGAAGTTATTCCACAGCCCTCCCCTGATAAAGGGCTTGTAACGCTCATAGGATCCGGATTCTTTTAACTCCGTGAGAATATCGTGAAACCGGTCTGCAGCATCTGTAAAAAGCGCCCATTCCATCATTTCTTCATAAGATGCCGGTGGCAGATAGATTTTTCCCGTGGGCTGAAAGGTTTCCAGATATTCCGAAAATGTAAGCATGCAAATCCAGGAGGCATTTTCCTCAAGGGCGGTAAAAAATTTTTCCAGCCAGGCTTCCCCGTAAACCCACTTGTGGGTCCCGGGCCAGAGGCCCAATTTTTCCCCGTCATCCGCATAGGTGATTCCCACTTCACCGTGTTCATCGCTGATTTGCCGCAGATAGGCAATCACCTCATCCGGCATCCTGAAAGGAATCTTATACCGCAGGACCTTGTCGATAGGAAAAACCGCCACGGTCCGGCCCCGGGACTCTGTCATGAAAAAGCCAAGCTTCTTCTCCAGCATTAAACCGGCGTAATCAAAATGGGTATCGTCCACAACCGTATAATGTAATCCGGCTTTCGACAGAAGGCCGGGCAGGCGGGGGTCCCAGATGCGCTCCGCAAGCCAGCCTCCTCTGGGAATATAGCCGAACTCTTTCCTGCAAAAATCCGTCATTCTCTGTATCTGGTCCAGCGCATCCTGCTCAGGGATGACGGGTAGAATGGGCTCGTAAAATCCGCCTCCCATGATTTCGACCTGGTTGCGGGATACGAGCTCCCCTATGATGTCAAGATAGAAAGGCTTATGTTTCTGGATCCATTCAAGAAGCGAACCCGAGTGGTGCAGGGAAATCCGGACACCGGGATGTTTTTTTAGGCCTTCCAGCAATGGCGCATAACATTTTTCAAAACCTTCCGCCATCACATGATCGAAGTTATCTACCGGCTGGTGGTTATGAATACCGAACAGAAAATAGAGTTTCCTCATCAACGCTACCGGTTTCTTATTCCAGAATGGTGCCTTTGCAAATAACGACTACGCCTCCGTCCGATACATAAAACTTTTTCGCATCATCTTCAGCATTATAGCCAATTTCATAATGGGGAGGGACCATCACGCCTTTGTCAATGATGGCTCTCCGGATCATGGCATACCGGTCGACCTGCACCCCATCCATGAGAATGGATTCATCCACCCTAGCATAGCTCCCCACGCGCACTTTCGGGAAAAGGATGGAGCGGTCGATATGTCCGCCGCTGATAATGCATCCCTCGGATACCATGGAATCCGTGGCAATCCCCATCCTCCCTTTTCTGCGATCGGCGAAAATGAATTTGGCAGGCGGAAGATTGAGCGTCATTCCCCGGATGGGCCACAACGGGTTGTAAAGATTGAAAACCGGAGAGACCGACACCAGATCCATGCTGGTTGCCCAGTAAGTATCGATGTCTCCCACATCTCTCCAGTAGCCCCGTTCCCTGGGCTCCATCCCGGGGATCAAGTTGCTGGCGAAATCATAACAGTGGACTTCCCGGTGAGAGAACATTTTACTCACGATATTTTTCCCAAAATCATGGATACTGTCCCGTAAAGCATCCTCTTCAAGTTCCTCTATGAGGATGTCCGTATTAAAAATATAGTTTCCCATAGAGCCAAGGGCATATTCAGGCAAATCGGGAATCGGCTTCGGTCTTTCCGGCTTCTCTTCAAAACCGATGACCCGCCACGAACTGTCGACTTCAATCACGCCGAATTTTGTGGCTTCCCGGACGGGGACCGGAATACCGGCGATTGTCAGGTCCGCATTCCTGGCAATGTGGAAATCCAGCATCTGGCGCACGTCCATTTTATAAATGTGGTCGCCGCCAAAAACACAGACATGCTGCGGTTCTTCATCAAAGATAAGATTCAGGTTCTGGTAGACCGCATCTGCAGAACCTCTGAACCAGATAGGTCCCTTCCGCATCTGGGGCGGAACCGAATCCACATACTGGTTGAGCGCCGGTTCAAGATGCCATGTTCTTGCAAGATGTGTATTCAGGGAGTCCGATTTGAACTGCGTTAAAACCTTGATCTTAAAAAAACCGGAATTAATAAAATTATTCAGGACAAAATCGACAATCCGGTATCTTCCGCCGAATGGGACCGCCGGCTTTGCGCGCTCTTTGGTGAGAGGATACAACCGCGTCCCTTCCCCTCCGGCCAGGATCATGGCTAAAACTCTATCAGCAACGGACATCGTGCACTATCCTCCGGATCTCGGCAACTCTTTCCTTTTCCCGCCTGGAACAATCCCCCTGCCGGGGATGTTTTGAAGTGCCTTTTCTCTCATCCGCACGGACTCCCCCGCCCCATGGAAGAGCGTTTTCCACCGGACATGGGATTATGGGACCCGCCGTCCTCATCCTTATCCCTGGGCATCGGGAGGGTACCGGATGTTACTGAATCGTCTTAAAGAACTTATAAAAATCTCCATCCGTTGATATCAGGAGCCATGTATCGCTATCCATGGTCATTTTAAAAGTTTCGAGGGTCTGCCAGAATGCGTAAAAACCCGGGTTTTGCTGATACGCGCGGGCGTAGATGCTGGTCGCTTCCGCATCCCCCTCTCCCATGATTATTTCGGCTTCCCGCTCAGCGTTGGATTGGATGATCAACAATTCTCGATCCTTGTCTCCCAGAATTTCCTCGCTCATTCCCTGGCCTTCGGACCGGTATCTCTCCGCAATTTTCTGCCGCTCTGTGATCATTCTCTCGTAGACGGATCTGCGGACTTCTTCGATATAGTTGATTCTTTTGATCTGGTAATCGACCAGCTCTATGCCGTACTCGTCGATGGCCTTCGAGGCGTTCTCAAGAATTTCCGCTGTTATTTTCTCTCTGCCGATCTCAATCTTGAATTCTGATTGATCCACGTCCCTGGTATCTTCAACGTCTTTGCCGGCTATCTCCAGAAAATGCCGGTTCGTCGACCGCACGATCTCAATGAGATAGTACTTGGGAATCGCGTTGCGGGTCTCACCTTCCAGAATATCATCGAGGCGCGTCTGGGCTACGGTCTCATCCCTGAGGCGCTGGAAAAAAAGGAGGGGATCCGAAATCCTCCAGCGGGCATACGTATCAACAGTGATGAATTTTTTTTCCCGCGTCGGAATCTGGGTGGCCGCACCATCCCATTCGAGCCAGCGTTTTTCAAAGTAGTTTGCCTGCTGAAGGAATGGGGTTTTAAAATGCAGCCCGGCATCGTCCACGGTTGTCACATACTTGCCGAAGCGGGTGATAATCACCTGCTGCGTCTCGTCCACAATATATAAGCCCTGCGAAAGGATAATAAGAATCAATGCAACAAAGATCAAACCGACTATGACTTTTACATTTTTCATTATTTGCTCACCTCCTGACCCAGTTGCAGCAGAGGGACCAGACCTTTCACATCCTCGTCCACCACCAGCTTTCTCCCCAGTTTCGGCATTACATCTTTCATGGTTTCAAGATAGAGCCTCTGCTTGGTCACCGCAGGCGCTTTTTGGTATTCCGCTAAAACTGCCAGAAAACGGTCGGACTCTCCTTTCGCTCTGTTTACCCTCGCTGTTTTATACCCTTCCGCCTGCTTGACAAGCTTCTTCGCCTCACCCCGGGCCCGTGGTATGACTCTATTTCTTTCCGCCTCGGCCTGGTTACGCAGCTTTTCTTTCTCCTGCTCGGCTTTGCTCACCTCGTCCCAGTATGGTTGCACCGGTACAGGGGGCACGACGTTCTGCAGCACAATTTTGTCCACTTTTATCCCGGTTTCATATATTTTGCACATCTCCTGAAGCATCGTCTGAGCCTCGAAAGCAATCTCCTGGCGTCTCAGCTTGATCACTTCATCGACACTGTTATCTCCGATGACCTTGCGCATGATCGCCTCGTTCATGTACCGAAAAGTGTCCTCCACAGCGCGGACGCGGAATAAATACTGATAGGGGTCCGCAATCCGGTACTGGACAATCCACTCGACAATGGCATTGTTGAGATCACCCGTGAGCATGAGGGATTCCGCAGTCAAATTTTCTCTGGAGTATTCCGTTCTGATGCCGGATTTTGCGGTCCGGAAACCGAATTCCTGCTTCATCTGGCGCTGAATTTTAACGGGAATTTTTTGTTCTATCAGGGGTAGCTTGAAATGCAGGCCCGGCTGAGTTGTCCTCGTATATTTGCCTAACCGCAGAATGACCGCCACCTCATCCTGTTGAACCGTATAAATCATTGAAGCTCCCAGGATGACCAGGATGACGACAACGGCTATAAGGCCGATGGTGCGCCCGCTCATTTTGGGCAATTTTAGATTCTCCAAATCGATCATGTCCTTTGCCATAAACACCTCCTTATCCGTTCGTCGAACGAACATTGTTTATAAATGAAGACCAGGATGTCTAACACGCCTCGATGTGATTCAGGGGCATCATATCATAAAGAATGCAGGGAAGGTAGAGAAATTGGCTGACAGGTTTCCGGACACAAAATGAACCGCTTTTTGGAAAACAATCCCTCCAAAAGTAGAAAAAATTTTCTTTAAAAAAGGAAAGTGCTTCTCTTTTTTCGAAAAAATTCAAGTATAAAATTTATACAATTTCTCAGAGATGTTTCTAAGTTCCTTAGAATGAAGATATTACAAAGTGCATCCTAAATGGCATATAAATTGCTTATATCTCACATAACTAATAGTGTAAAAAAATCGCTGAAAGTAGGGGGGAAGGGGTACTTCATCTGACTCTGTCAGCCATTCCGGCCGGGCAGCAGAGCCAGGGTGCCTCCCCTTTTTTTTGTTTTAT
>Ga0209013_10003230_pt1 | contig 14564 bp, 10 predicted proteins | sample Cruoilmetagenom2_FD_187291 | JGI IMG/M metagenome (GOLD analysis project Ga0209013, IMG submission 187291) | Oil polluted marine microbial communities from Coal Oil Point, Santa Barbara, California, USA - Sample 2 (SPAdes) (version 2) | ecosystem: Environmental > Aquatic > Marine > Oil seeps ... | reverse complement strand
CTCGACGACTTGGAGCTTAACTGTGTCATGTCGAACAGTTTCGGATTCGGTGGCACCAATGCGACCCTGGTGTTTCGCCGATATGAGGGTTAGCGCCTAGAGCGTGTTCTACTTGGCCAGTGCCGTTCCCGGGATAACTGCGAACGGCGGTGGTCCATAACAGGGTGCCGCCGCTTGATGCTGCGAACCCATTTCGCCTTTTGATCGTAGCGTTCCACTTACCCAAATGAGGAAACTCATATGTCCGAGACTGACATTGCAATTCCTGGCCCGATGTTAGCGGGCAAACGCGGGCTTGTGATGGGTGTCGCCAACGACCGGTCGATCGCCTGGGGTATTGCGCGCGTGCTGGCTGGGCAGGGTGCCGAACTGGCGTTCACCTACCAGGGCGAAGCGTTCGGTAGGCGTGCCGTCCCGCTGGCGGAGTCTGTTGGCTCAAAAATCATCGTTCCCTGCGACGTCAGCGATCTCGACACCGTCGATAACGTATTCGCGGAGATCGAGAAAACCTGGGGCAGTCTCGATTTCGTCGTGCATGCCTTGGCTTTTTCGGACCGGCGTGAATTACAGGGTCAGTATGCCGAGACAACGCGGGAGAACTTCATCAATACGATGGTGATTTCGTGCTTCTCGTTTACCGAAGTCGCCAACCGTGCCGCGAAGCTGATGCCAAACGGCGGCTCTCTGCTAACGCTGACTTATGCCGGTGCGACGCGGTGGGTGCCGTCCTACAACGTCATGGGTGTCGCCAAGGCGGCGCTTGAAGCCTCGGTGCGGTATCTGTCGTCTGACTTCGGACCGCAAGGCATCCGCGTCAACGCAGTATCGGCGGGCCCGATGCGGACACTGGCTGGAGCCGGCGTCTCGGATGCGCGGGTGATCTTCAACTACGTGCGCGATCATTCGCCCTTGCGCAGAACGCCGACGCTAGACGAAGTCGGCGGGACGGCACTGTATCTGCTTTCGGACATGGGTAGCGGTGTCACCGGTGAGGTGCACTTCGTCGATTGTGGCTACTCGACGGTGGCCATGCCGACGCTCGATGCACTCAAGGAAATTGAAGCCGGCGGCGGGTCTTAGAGCCGACTGCCCGGCGCCGCCGCGGAGGCAAAAGAGCAATCCTTGAGACTCTAGCATTCCGACTGTCTTAACCCCGCCCAGAAGCCGGAGCATACATCGCCCATGATCGGTGTCTTCGATTCAGGATTAGGCGGGCTGACGGTCTTGCGGACGCTGGCGGACCGCTTTCCCGACGTCTCCTTTTGCTACCTCGGCGACCACGCCAATGTGCCCTACGGAAATCGTCCGTCGGAGATGATCGTGGAGTTGAGCCGACGTGGCGTCGAGGCGCTATTCCACCGCGGCGCACGGCTGGTTTTGCTTGGCTGTAATACGGCAACCGCTGTCGCGGCGCGGCGATTGCAGCAGAACTGGTTGCCGGGCTCTGGCTGGGTGGGATACAATTTACTGGGAATCGTTGCACCGACAGTCGAGGCGGCAACGCAAACGCCATGGGCCGTCACAGCCCCCCAATACCCTCAGAAGTTCAATTCCGAGCTCGTCGCCGTTTTCGGGACAACCAGGACGATCACCTCGGGTGTCTACCGTGAGGAAATTCGCAAGCGCTGCCCAAGAGTAGAAGTGCTTCAGCAGATTTGTGCGAACCTGGCCGGTGCCATTGAGGATGAAGCCTCCCACAATGAGCTTGATGGGCTCGTTAGGGAAGGAGTCACGGCGCTTGTCGAACAAGCCAGGGGTGCGCTTCCGGACCGGGCTATCCTGGGATGCACACATTTTCCGCTGGTCGAGGATTTGTTTCGGGCGCACTTACCGCCCACGACGCGGATGCTGTCTCAGCCCAATATCGTCGCCGACAGCCTTGAAGACTATCTTGCCCGACGCCCGCATTATCTGGGTGGCTTTCATCCGCAGCCGCGGAACCTGACGATGCTGACGACGGGCGATGCTGGTGAGATCAGTTCGCGCGCGCGCATCTTTTGGCCGGACGTCCCGCACTTCGTGTCGGTCGAAATCGGCGTTGGACCGGGAACCAGGACGGGCGCGTGAGGGAACGCCGCTCACTCATCTCTGCGGGCGATTGAGGATTTCCAGCAGTTCGGCCACCTTGCGGCGCTGATCTTCGGCATCACCGCTCGAGATCGCATGCTCGACGCAATGGGCGACGTGATCCTTCAAAACCTCTTGCTCAACCTTCAACAAGGCAGCACGGACAGCCGAGATCTGCGTCACAACATCAATGCAGTAGCGGTCTTCCTCGATCATACGCTGCAGGCCGCGGACCTGTCCCTCAACCCGCGCCAACCGCTTCGTCAGTTTGGTCTTCTGATCATTCTGCATGTTGACTTGATACCCCCTAGGGGTATATCGGTCAAGTTGGATCGAAATACCCCCGCTGGGTATCAACGCGCAAAGGAACAGGATCATGGCGACGAAACACGCTGGGCCATCCTGCTGTGGCGGCGCGCAGGATCACAACGCAGCAATGGTTATTGATCCCGTTTGTGGAATGCGTGTAGACCCTCTCGCTGTCAAACCAACGGTCGAGCACGGCGGTGTCGACTATCACTTCTGCAGCGCGGACTGCCACGACAAGTTCCTGACCGATCCCGAGCGCTACCTCGACCCTGAAAAGCGCGCCGCGACCGAGGCCGCGCGCGACGCCGCGCCGCCGGGCACCATCTTCTTTTGTCCGATGTGCCCCGGCCAGGAGCAGGAGGGTCCTGGCGTCTGCAAGGTCTGCGGCATGGCGCTTGAACCGATGGGAGTCCCGACGGGCGAGCAAGGCCCGAACACCGAATTGATTGATTTCACGCGCCGGATGATCATCGGCGCAATCCTGACAGTGCCAATCCTCGTCCTGTCCATGGGTCCTCATCTGGGTATTCCAATACGGGCATGGATTGGTGAACGCACAGCCGACTGGATTGAGTTCGCGCTGGCAACGCCCGTGGTCCTGTGGGCGGGCTGGCCATTCTTCGAACGCTGTAAAGCCTCGATCCTAAATCGCGCACCGAACATGTGGACGCTCATCGGCGTCGGCGTGGGTGCGGCGTATCTCTACAGCGTTGTGGCAACCGTCATGCCGGGCATCTTCCCGGATGCCTTCCGCGGAACTGAAGGCTCAGTCGCCGTATACTTCGAGGCTGCTGCCGTCATCGTCGTTTTGGTGCTGCTGGGCCAGGTTCTGGAGTTGCGTGCCCGTGAGCGAACAGGTGGCGCGATCCGTGCCCTGCTCGATCTCGCGCCAAAAATGGCTTTGCGTGTTAAGGTCGACGGCACGGATGAAGCCGTGCCCCTCGAAGACGTCCAAGCTGGTGACAGACTCCGCATTCGTCCAGGCGGTTCCGTTCCCGTCGATGGAATCGTGAGGAGCGGGCGTTCGTCGATCGACGAATCCATGCTGACCGGTGAGCCGGTCCCCGTCGAAAAGACGATCGGCGATGCCGTGACCGGCGGGACGCTCAACGGATCCGGTTCATTCGTCATGGAGGCGGAGAGGGTCGGAAACGACACCATGCTGGCGCGCATCGTGACCATGGTTGCCGAGGCGCAGCGCAGCCGTGCACCAATTCAAAAGATGGTCGATGTCGTGGCCAGTTACTTCGTGCCTACCGTCTTTACGGTTGCGATTGTGGCCTTCATCGCCTGGGCAAACCTGGGGCCGGCACCGGCGCTTGCCTATGCGTTCATCGCAGCGGTCTCCGTCCTTATCATCGCCTGCCCCTGTGCGCTTGGTCTTGCGACACCGATGTCGATCATGGTGGCGACGGGACGTGGCGCACAAGCCGGCGTGCTGATCAAGAATGCCGAAATGCTGGAGCGCTTCGCCGATGTGGACACGCTAATCGTTGACAAGACCGGCACGCTCACGGTCGGCAGGCCGGTACTCACCGACACCTTAGCCACTGCCGATTATGATGAGACCGGGCTGTTGGAAGTCGCAGCCGCCCTCGAACGCGGCAGTGAGCACCCCCTCGCCGAGGCTATTATCGCGGCGGCGCAAGACAAGGGGATCAAGCTGGCGGATGCATCGGGCTTTGAAGCTGTCACGGGCAAAGGTGTGCGCGGCCGCATCAACGGGCGCGACGTCGCCCTCGGCAACGCAGCGATGATGGACGCCATTCGCGTAGATCGCAGCGACCTCGACGCAAAAGCTGATGCTCTTCGGGATCAAGGCAAAACCGCCATGTTCGTTGCAGTTGATGGAAAACCGGCAGGGCTCGTTGCAGTTGCCGATCCCATCAAGGAGACGACAGCCGAGGCGATCGAGGCGCTCCACGCCGAAGGCTTCAAGGTGGCCATGGTGACGGGCGACAATGCCCGCACAGCGCAGGCTGTTGCTGGGCGGCTTGGCATCGATGAAGTCCGCGCGGATGTACTCCCTGATCAGAAAGTCGCGATCGTGCGCGAACTGCAAGCAGCAGGCGCGACGGTCGCCATGGCCGGTGACGGTGTCAATGACGCCCCGGCGCTGGCGCAGGCTGATGTCGGCATCGCCATGGGCACAGGGGCGGATGTCGCGATTGAGAGTGCTGGTATCACGCTCGTGAAGGGTGATCTGCGCGGCATTGTCAGAGCCCGCCGGCTGTCGCAGGCGACAATGGCAAACATCAAACAGAACCTGTTTTTTGCCTTCGCCTACAATGCACTCGGAGTTCCTGTGGCCGCCGGCATCTTATATCCAGTATTCGGTGTCCTGCTGTCTCCGATGATCGCCGCCGCTGCGATGAGTCTCAGCTCGGTTTCTGTGATCAGCAATGCCCTGAGATTGCGTACCGTCCGGCTGTGAATCCTGCGCCGGGCTCCGCCCAAGCGGACCATGTCGGTTTAAGAACGGAAGGCGCTTTAATTTCGAGACACCTGAAGCGCCCGGTTTCCTTGATTGAGCTGCGGGTTACCGCCAACGGCGACATCGTTGGGCAGAGGCTTGGGAAACGGACGCCGGAACCGGGTTACGCTGGCACGGGCCTTCCTGGTCGCGGTATTTACCGCATTGGCAAGCACCTTGGAGACGGATTGAAAACGCATGCGCCAGGACGCCTCATTCCACCACGCGCTGCCTTGCTTGCGTGACCGCGATAGAAGCTTGCGCGCGATCGCGCGGGTCGCCTCGACGAACTTTGCAAACCGGCCAGAAAGAGTATCGTCATAAGACCAAGCAACGACGGTGCGGTCAGTGGAAAGCGGTGTCAGCCGCGAAGGTTCAACGCGGCTTTCGGCAATAACTCTGCGCGGCACCATCTCGCGGCTCAATGAGGCAAGGCGGAGGGGCGCTAATACGTCTGCCCTTATGCGCCTTTGCAGTTGACGGGCAGCAGCCAGCTTCACTGCGCCCGCGGAATGGCTGGCGGTAGCGGCCGCCGCCGAGGCGAAGTGTCGAAGCTCTGCCAGCCGTGTCGTTTGTTTGGGTCGGGCACCCCGTGAGCTGCTTTGCAGCTTGGCAAACACGGTTGGTGTGGTCTCCGTCAGCCAGATAAACGATGGCCGCGCCGCTTTCAGAATGCTGGCAGCCGAACTCAGCCGTGCAAAATTTGCGATGCCGAGTCCTCGCTTCAAATTTCGGACCGGAATCGCCTCGATTGCGAATTCGTCGAAGTCCTCGAATCTCACTTCGGCAAGTCTCGCGCGTGCAATGTAGGAAGCCATGAACCGCAACGCTCTGTCGGCGTGGTCCAGCGAGGCGTACTTGCCGATGTAACCTGGGACTCGACGATATTTGCGACCAGATCGGTAGCGGGTTTCAGTTTCGACGGGTGCACGCAAAACCCTCACGTGTAGTTCAGCAACTCCCTTGTCAACGAAGCCAAGTGCGTGGGCCGTCGCTTGCGAGACATCGAGGTCGCGACCACGCCAGTAAGGCCCGGCGTTGTTGACGCGGACCACCGCGGCGCGACCGGTCGCGGCGTAGTAGACCAGCAGAATTGTCCCATCTGGAAGGTCGGGGCTGGCGGCATTGTCAGGGCTGTCGGCGCGGAACTTTTCGCCGGAACTGGTCAGGCGGCAGGGATTGTATCGGTCCTGTCGGCAGTGCCCATAGTGGGACGCTTTGAGCTGCAAGGTTTTGCCAACCAGCGCCCGCGTTTCGCTGAGACTTTTGACGCGATGGCAGACGCTCTTATAGCAGTGCTTGCGGCCAGGCGTCTTGGCCTCAGCCTGATCTGGCGCCGCGAGAGCCAATAAGAGCAGACCCGCGGCCCAAGACGTTGAGCGACAGTTGAGGCGTTTTTCTTGTGGATGAGTAAATTCCACAGCCCGCAGACGATCCCCCTTTACCGAACGCAAATGACTTGAGAATTGCTTGCATAATATGCCTGTAGGATCAGTACTCGCCAACGGAACGACTTGCCCCTCATGCAAAAATGGTAAACACGGCGCATGCGTTGGCGGCACCTCAGCGAAATTGATTTTTGAAGCGAATCCCTATTTGGAATCGTTTATCGCTTCTAATTCCTTCTTACCGGACGTTGCGTTGGTCTTGTTGCACATTAGTTTTTGACCCGGACGAGGACAATCGCACGATCGGTTTGATGGAAGCGGCCTGACATTGTGGGGAACAGGACCGCCCAATACCATCACGGATGGGGCGTCGAATTTGTGGGGAGAATGTGAACATGCGGATGATCGATATGCGGATTGTGGGCCTGACGGGAGCCCTCGCTATAACTCTCGCTATGACAGCAACGGCGGCAAACGCGTTGCCGGACTTGGTCATCAACACCAAGGATTCTTATGTCCTACCCGGCGGGTGCGCGATCGACGAACCGATCGCCACGGGCCGGATCGCCATCAAGAACCAGGGCGAGGATATCGCCCAGGTCAATGTCGCCGAACGGCTCACGCGATCGATGCTTGTCGTCTATGTTCCAGAAAACATCGACATGATCGATAAGCGACCAGAGCGCCAGAAGCTGGAGCCATTCGACCAGCAAGGCATCGCGTTTCGCCTTGGCGAAGGAAAGGTGAAACGCGGGCGTAACTTCAATCCGATTGACGTGTCCCATTCTCCGGATGCAGGCAATGACGCCGTCAGCAAACGGGAACGTATACGCGCTATCCAGACTGCCCTTTTTGAAGTCGGCTTCGACCCGCAGGGTATCGATGCTCAGCTTGGTCGTCGGACACTGGCTGCGATTCGGGAATTCCAGGCCAGCCTCGGCGAGCAAAGCACCGGCAAGTTAACATCGAAGCAGGAAACACAACTATATCAGAAGGCCGGCTTCACCACGGGTCCAGCTAACGGAGCGCGCGGCGAGACGAAGGTGAGGGTATTCGCATCGGTCGATCCTTACAATCTGGTGGAGGAGTCGAACGAAGCCAACAACTCCTGGTCGTTCTTCGTCACCGTCGACTGCAAGTAGAGCTGGTCCGACGCTGAAGACCAATCTAAAAATGCGAAGGGCCGCCCAGGGAAAACCTGCGCGGCCCTTCTTTTTGGGTTACCGAGGCCTAGCGTCAATCACGGTCGCGACGCGGACGGCGCTCACGGCGTGCGCCACCAGGGCGACCACCGCCTCCGCCTTGATCCTCGGCTTCGCCTTCTTCACGAGGAAGCTCCTCGCCGGTTTCCTGGTTGACGACCTTCATTGAGAGCCGCGTCTTACCGCGATCATCGAAGCCCAAGAGCTTGACGTAAACTTCCTCGCCTTCCTTGACCACTTCGTCGACCGTGGCCGGACGGCCCTGGTTGAGCTGTGAAATGTGCACAAGGCCGTCTTTCGCACCGAAGAAATTCACAAAGGCACCGAAGTCAACGATCTTGACGACCTTGCCCCGGTAGATCGTACCAACTTCGGGCTCGGAGGTGATCTCCAGGATAAGGCGCCTGGCTTCCTCGATCGCGTCGCGCTTGGCGGCGGCAATCTTAATTGTCCCGTCGTCGCCAATGTCGATCTTAGCGCCCGACTCCTCAACGATGGAGCGGATGACGGAACCGCCGGTACCGATGACCTCGCGGATCTTGTCGGTTGGGATCTTGATCGTCTCAATGCGCGGTGCGTGTTCGCCTAGATCATTCCGGGCGCCGGTCAGCGACTTGGACATCTCATTGAGGATGTGCAAGCGCCCGTCCTTGGCCTGATCAAGGGCAACGCGCATGATCTCTTCGGTGATGCCCGTGATCTTGATGTCCATCTGCAGCGAGGTGACGCCTTTCTCGGTGCCCGCAACCTTGAAGTCCATATCACCAAGGTGGTCCTCGTCACCGAGGATATCGGACAAGACCGCAAAGTCGTTGCCTTCCTTGATGAGCCCCATGGCGATGCCGGCAACCGGAGCCTTGAGCGGCACGCCGGCATCCATCAGCGCCAGTGAAGTGCCGCAAACGGTCGCCATAGAGGACGAGCCGTTGGATTCGGTGATCTCGGACACGACGCGGATCGTGTAGGGGAATTCTTCACTGGTTGGCATCAACGGGTGAACTGCGCGCCAGGCGAGCTTGCCGTGACCGATCTCGCGACGGCCCGGACCGCTCATACGGCCGGTCTCGCCAACGGAATATGGCGGGAAATTATAGTGGAGCATGAAGCGCTCCTTTTTTGTTCCCTCCAGCGAATCGACGAACTGTTCGTCCTCGCCGGTACCAAGCGTTGCCACCACGAGGGCTTGCGTTTCACCGCGTGTGAAGAGCGCCGAACCGTGAGTCCGCGGCAAGACCTGCACTTCACTGATGATCGGACGAACCGTTTTCAGATCGCGGCCATCGATGCGCTGGCCGGTCTTGACGACGGAGGAGCGCATGATCTCAGCTTCAACGGATTTGAAGGTGCCGGCCAGGAGGGCCTGCTCGGCTGGATCATCACCGGACAGCTCAACCTCGGAGAGAACCTTCTCCTTGATCTCACCGACCAGCTGGGTGCGTTTTTGTTTCTCGGCGATCTGGAAGGCTTGCGTGAGACCGTCGGCGGCGATGGCGCGAACCTTCTCCTGGTATTTCTCTTTGTCGGGAAGTGTTACGTCCCATGGTTCCTTTGCCGCCGTTTCGGCAAGCTTGATGATTGCCTGAACGACGGGTTGGAAATGACGCTGGCCGAACATGACGGCCCCCAACATTGTGTCTTCGGACAGCTCTTCGGCTTCCGATTCCACCATCATGACAGCATCTTCCGTGCCTGCCACGATCAGGTCGAGAATGCTCTCCTGCATCTCATCGATCATCGGGTTCAGTACGTATTCGCCTTCGATGTAGCCAACACGTGCAGCGCCTATGGGGCCTAGGAAGGGAACGCCTGACAAGGTCAGAGCCGCGGAGGCTGCGACCATGCCGAGAATGTCGGGGTCATTTTCCATGTCGTGCGAGAGTACGGTGATGATGACTTGTGTTTCGTTCTTGAAGCCGTCGATAAAGAGGGGACGGATTGGGCGGTCGATGAGGCGGGAGGTGAGCGTCTCCTTTTCGGTCGGACGCCCTTCGCGCTTGAAGAAGCCACCTGGGATTTTACCGGCGGCGTAGGTCTTTTCCTGGTAGTTTACGGTCAGCGGAAAGAAATCGATGCCAGCCCTTGGCTGTTTCGCGGCAACAACGGTTGCGAGAACACTGCTCTCGCCGTACTGCGCGAAAACGGCGGCATCGGCCTGACGGGCGACGTGGCCTGTTTCAAGCGACAGCTTGCGGCCGCCCCAGTCGATTTCCACGCGATGAATGTCGAACATATCGGTCGTCTTTCTTATTTCGGATTTCGGTTCGCTCTCATGGTTTGCGAGCGTGTTGTAGCACATACGCGCATTTTGTTAGTCAACACTCGGCGAACCGGTGTTGAGCCGCCGATGGTCAACACTCAGCAGGCCGGAGTTGAGCCGATTTGCTCAACACTCGGCCAGCCAACACAGCGCGGGCGCTGGTTGGCAAGCAAGCCGGTGTCGGGCGCCGTACCCTGTTCAGTCCGGGCCGGCGCAGCGCGATGATCAGGTCGTTTTGATGAATGCCGTACGATCGAGAAATGTAAGGGCAACAGGGCCATCAGCGGCGGATACCAAGCTTCTCGATGATCGTCTGGTAGCGTGGCACATCCTTGCCTTTGACATAGTCCAAAAGCTGGCGGCGCTGAGAGACGAGCTTTAGGAGACCACGGCGTGAGTGGTTGTCCTTCTTGTGGCCTTTGAAGTGCTCGGTCAGATTAGTGATGCGTTCGGTCAAGATCGCGATTTGGACCTCCGGGGATCCGGTATCACCTTCCTTGGTGGCGAACGATTTGACGAGTTCAGTTTTGCGCTCAGGCGTAATCGACATCGGGCATCCTTTCTGTTTTTGGATTGGTGGAGTCGCACCTCGGGGGTACCGGCGGCCTCAGCCGGGATGTCGTCCAGCGGGGTCGCCAAATGTAAAACGCGGGCCATTGGACCCGCGAATACGGCCTTTTATACACGATCCGCCTACTGGCGCCAGCCTTTTCGTCCGGTGCACCACAAGCCAAGTTAGCCCAGATTGAACACACGGGTCGGGCGGAGCTGGCCACGATCGGCTTCACCAAGGGCAACGAGCTTGCCGCGGCTGGTGGCGAAAAACGGACCGGAGAACACCGGTGCGTCACGGCCGCGCATCAGCACCGTCTGACCGCGAGCTAGATTGGCGGCGTCGGCGGGTGAGAGCTCCAACTCGGCAAGCTCGCCCAAGGAGGCTTCAACTGGGTGTACGAACGGCTCAAGAGCCTCCATGCCGCCTTCCTCAAGAGCCCTGCTCAATTCTTCCCGAGACAGTGCCATTTCGTCGGTGAATGGGCCCACACGCACGCGACGCAACTCCACCACGTGACCGCGACAACCAAGCTCGCGACCAAGATCGCGGGCGATAGCGCGAACATAGGTGCCCTTGCCGCACTCCGCCTCCAGAACGACGGTATCCGCATCGGGACACGCCACCAGGCGGAGGTCATCGATAATGACGGTGCGCGCTTTGAGTTCGGGTGTCTCGCCGTCACGGGCGAGGTCGTAGGCGCGTTGGCCGTCGACTTTGATGGCCGAGAACTGCGGCGGCACCTGCCGGATTTCGCCGATAAAGCCCCCGAGGCAGGCCTCAATCTCGTCTTCGGTCGGCCGCCGGTCGCTTGTTTCAATGACCTCGCCTTCGCTGTCGTCAGTGTTTGTCTCCGCGCCCCAGCGGACTGTGAAGCGGTATGCCTTTTCGCCGTCAACAGCGTAGGAGACGGTCTTGGTCGCCTCACCGAAGGCGATCGGCAACACACCGGTTGCCAATGGATCAAGCGTGCCGGCATGGCCCGCCTTTTGAGCATCAAACAGGCGCTTCACTGCGGCGAGCGCCTGGGTCGAGGTCTGACCAGCCTGTTTATCGAGGATCAACCAGCCATTAACCGGCCGGCCTTTCTTGCGTCGTGCCATGCAGACTTCCTTAGCGTCTAGGTCTATCTAATTGGAAAAGTTCGTGAACTCTATCAGTCGCCGTCGATATCGCGGCGTACCTCGGGGCTGCTAAGTAGGCTGTCGATGTGCAGCGCTTCATCGAAACGCTCGTCCGCCCGGAAGCGAAGATCGGCGGCATATTTCAGCTTCACGGCCTTGGCAATCGAGGTGCGGATGTAGCGCTTGTTTCGGTCGAGCGCCGCAATAGCCTGAGCGACGTCACCGCCTCCCAGCGGCATGACATAAGCGGTGGCCAGTTTCAGGTCGGGGGACATGCGCACTTCGGCGACCGTGATGACGCTGTTCGTCAGGACATCATCATGGATCTCGCGGCGTGTCAGCAGTTCGGCCAAGGCGTGGCGCAGCATCTCGCCGACGCGGAGCTGGCGCTGGCTGGGGCCGGCTGCGGACCCTGCTGGATTTGATTTCTTGGGCATGTCTCGTATGCCGCGCCGGGGTTGGACCGGCCGCGGTTTCCTCTATCTGTCGATACTCGTCGGCGATGGTTTGCGGGGCTCAATCCGTCTAGTCATCAAGAGTTCGGGCCACCTCCTCGACCTGGAAGCACTCGATGACGTCGCCTTCACGCAAATCGTGATAATTGGCAAACGACATACCGCATTCCTGGCCGGCGGGCACCTCTTTGACGTCGTCCTTGAAGCGCTTCAGCATCGACAACGTGCCTTCGTGGATGACCACATCGTCGCGGATGAGACGCACCTTGGCGCCACGCTCGACCTTGCCTTCGGTGACACGGCAGCCCGCGACCTTGCCGACCTTGGAGATATTGAAGACCTGCTGGACCTCGGCGTTGCCAAGGAAGATCTCGCGGATGGTCGGTTCGAGAAGTCCCGACATCGCAGCTTTGATGTCATCGACCAGGTCGTAGATGATGTTGTAGTAGCGGATCTCGACGCCCTGGGCTTCGGCGGCTTGCTTGGCTTGGACGTTGGCACGCACGTTGAAGCCAACGATCACCGCATTTGACGCGCTGGCGAGTACAACGTCGGACTCCGTGATGCCGCCAACCCCGGTATGGATGAGCCGGGCTTCGACTTCGTCAGTGCCAAGCTTCTTGAGCGAACCGATGATGGCCTCGACGGAGCCCTGCACGTCACCCTTGACGAGAACCGGCATCTCCTTGCGGTCGGCGTCGTCCTTTAACGACTGCATCATCTGCTCAAGCGTACGCGGTGTTCCGGCCGAGCCGAGTTTCTCGCGGCGCTTACGGTCACGATACTCGGTGATTTCGCGGGCGCGTGCCTCGTTCTCGACGACGGCGAATTGATCACCGGCCTCCGGCGCCGTGTCGAAACCAAGCACCTCGACGGGCACCGACGGACCGGCCTTCACAACATTCTTTCCGTGGTCGTTGATCAGAGCCCTAACGCGTCCCCAGGCGGAGCCGGCAACGACGATGTCGCCGACACTCAGCGTGCCGCGCTGCACCAGGACCGTGCCAACCGGACCACGTCCGCGCTCAAGCTTTGCCTCGATGACAATACCGTCGGCGCGACGGTCCGGATTAACTTTCAACTCGAGTAGCTCGGACTGCAGTGTGATCGCTTCAAGCAGTTTGTCGAGGTTCATGCGCTTGAGTGCGGAGACTTCCACCTCAAGCGTCTCACCGGACATGCTTTCGACGACGATCTCATGTTGCAACAGCTCTGTGCGCACACGATTAGGATCGGCGTCTGGCTTGTCGATCTTGTTGATCGCGACGATGAGCGGCACTTCAGCGGCCTTGGCGTGATTGATCGCCTCGATCGTCTGCGGCATCACCCCATCGTCTGCAGCAACCACAAGAACAACGACATCGGTGACCTTGGCACCGCGCGCGCGCATTGCCGTAAAGGCGGCGTGGCCTGGCGTATCGATGAAAGTGATCTTGTTGCCAGCGTCGGTTACGACCTGATAGGCGCCGATATGTTGGGTAATACCACCGGCCTCACCGGCAACGACGTTGGCATGACGGAGCGCATCGAGAAGCGATGTTTTACCGTGGTCAACGTGACCCATAATCGTGACAACCGGAGCCCGCGGCTCGGTGGCGCCGTCTTCGTCGACCTCAGCGATAAAGCCCTCTTCAACGTCTGCTTCGGAAACCCGTTTCGGCGTATGACCGAATTCGGTGACGAGAAGCTCGGCGGTATCGGCGTCGATGACGTCGTTGATCTTGTGCATCGCGCCTTGCTTCATCATGAACTTAATGACGTCAACAGAGCGCTCGGTCATGCGGTTGGCCAATTCCTGAATAGTGATGACTTCCGGAATGATGACCTCGCGGATGATCTTTTCACGCGGCTGGGCGGCGCCCATCGCCTTCATCTTTTCACGTTCGCGCTTACGCTTGAGCGACGCCATTGAGCGTTCCCGCTGCTCGCGGTTGAGCAACTGATCAACGGTAAGTTTGCCACGCTCACGGCGATCATCGCCCGAGCGTGCTGGCGCTCGCGTAGACTTGCCGCGCTTGTCTTTACCGCGATCGTCGTCATCGTCGGCCGCTGCCGGTGTAGCCTGGCGCGGCGGGCGCGCCGTCTTGGTCGGTTTAAGCTCTTCTTTCGCTTCGTTGCGTTCTGGCGGGGGCGGCGGCGGTTCGGCGCCCGGAAGAACGATTTCCTTGGGACGGCCACCCTCACGCGGGCGGAATGCCGTATCGAGCGAACGCTTCTGACGCGTGGGCTTTCCGGATTCGGCTGAAGCTCCCGCGCCACCTGCTCTACCGCGTCTGGCAGGCGCTGCAGTCGCCGGATCGCTTGCCGCAGCAACGGATTTAGCATCTGGGCTTTTGGCCGTACTCGGCGTCGGTGCATCAGTGGCAGCGGCTGCCTCGGCGTTGCTCTGCTGGTCCGAAGCGGTGGTTGATTTCAATGCAGCTTCAGCTTGCAGTTCCGCCGTAGGCGCTGCTTGTTGAGCAGGCGTCGCAGAAGGAGCATCTTGCCCCGCTTCTGTCGCGGTTGCAGACTTTGCTCGCGCGGCGGCCACCTGTTCTGCCTCCGCGTTCACTTTTGCACTGTCCTCGGCGAGCTCGGCATCGGCCTTCTTGGATTCTTCCAGGGCGCGCATACGTGCGTCGCGCTCTTGCTCGGAAAGGTTGCGACCACCAGGGCCCGCTTTCTTGTCGTTGCGGCCATCGGCTCGATCGCGCCGTCCGGCGCGGTCGTCACCAGCACCCGGTTGGGCCAACTTTC
>Ga0209013_10003229_pt1 | contig 14567 bp, 13 predicted proteins | sample Cruoilmetagenom2_FD_187291 | JGI IMG/M metagenome (GOLD analysis project Ga0209013, IMG submission 187291) | Oil polluted marine microbial communities from Coal Oil Point, Santa Barbara, California, USA - Sample 2 (SPAdes) (version 2) | ecosystem: Environmental > Aquatic > Marine > Oil seeps ... | reverse complement strand
GAGCAGCAGAAAGAAGCCAAGAAGGAGAAAGGGTGTTTTGCGGGGCTTGAATTTTTTTTTCATAATTCATTTTCCCTTTGGAGGCGGTTTATGACGGCCTGTTGTTTTTCCCCGATTTTTCTTTCTACATCACGCCGGTCATCAATGGTAATCTGCGTTACCACGCGTTTCACCCCCCTGGCAAAAGGAAGACTGTGGATTTCTCCCGCCAGCCGCAGTAACTCTTCTGTTGAACCATGGATAATCGTGCCCATATCATGCAGAGAATGTTCCGCTCCCCTTTCCCGGAGATATTGCTGGATATCTGCTACATAATCGCCAACACTCGGGCTTCCCGTACCAAGCGGAATAACAGTGATCTGCATAAGCGGCATGGCTTCTCTCCGTGAGTTCAGTGTCTGTCCATAAAAGGTCTTTTTGCCCAACCTCTGCGTCACGCTCAAAAAATAATGCTCGGAATATCATATATATGCCTGCGCTTATTTTTTTCGCAGTCCTTGATCTTGAACAAAAATCCTTATTTATGGACAGACACGAGTTCAGTGTGGTCCGTTACTCGGTTAACAAGGTGACCAGGCGGTCAAGGTCATCGCTTGAATAGTACTCAATTTCCAGTTTTCCGCGTTTTCCGTTCTGAAGGATGCGAACCTTGGTGTTCAGGTGGTTGATCAACTGGGTAGTCAGGGCCCGGCAATAGGATACGGGCAGCTCACCCCCTCTTTTTTTCCGTAAAATTTTTCTGCTGCCGCCGGTACTTGATTTTGATTGCCGGCAAATACGCTCGGTTTCTCTTACAGAGAGTTCTTCCCTGATGATCCGCCCCCGTATTTCCTGCATCATGCGGTCATCGTCCTTCAGCCGGAGCAGGACCCTGGCATGGCCTTCGCTGATTATGCCGCTCGTCACATCATCCTGCAGGTAGTCAGGAAGGTGAAGAAGGCGCAGGGTGTTGGTGATGGTCGATCGTTTGCGACCTACCTTTTTGGCCACCTTTTCCTGGGTAAGATCAAAGTCGTTGATCAACCTGGAATAGGCGTTTGCCTCTTCAATGGGGTTCAGGTCATGGCGCTGAATATTTTCTATAAGGGCAAGCTCCAGGTTTTTGCCCTCTGAATCGGAATCCATTACGACGACAGGGACTTCGTCCTGACCTGCCATTCTTGCGGCGCGCAGCCTTCTTTCTCCAGCTATCAGGCTATACCTGTTCCTCTTTGCTCTTGTTACCAGCAGGGGCTGGATAACACCTTTTTCGGCAATTGATTCGGCAAGGCACTGCAGCTTGTCTTTATCAAAATGTTTCCTGGGCTGATTGGGATTTGGTTCAATTTTATCAATATCACAGAAAAAAAACCTGTCTTCTTCAGCGCTGTCCAGATCGTGCGGCAAAAGGGCTTCAACCCCCCTGCCAAGTACACTTTTCTCGTTCATGATACTTTGCTCCGTCGTACAAATTCGTTACCAAGTTTGATATATGCCTTAGCTCCGGCACAGCTTCGGTCATACTCAAGAATTGTTTTGCCGTAGCTGGGACTTTCACTCAGCCTGACGTTTCGCGGGATTACCGTATTGAAGACCTGCCTGCCAAAATGATTTTTTATTTCAGCGGCCACCTGGTGCGTCAGCCTGTTGCGGCTGTCGAACATAGTGAGCAGGAGCCCTTCTATGTACAGGCCCTGGTTCAGGTTTTTCTTTACTTTTCTAATTGTTTCAATAAGTTGTGCAAGCCCTTCCAGGGCAAAATACTCGCATTGCATTGGTATCAGGACCGAGTCGGCAGCTGTCAGCCCGTTGATCGTAAGCAGGCCGAGTGAAGGCGGGCAGTCGATAATAATGTAGTGAAACCTGTCACGCACCGGGCGAAGGATCTTGCGGAGCATTTTTTCACGGTTTTTCAAGGGGATAAGCTCAACCTCAACACCAACAAGATCTATAGAGGAGGGGAGTACCTTTAAATTTTTTATGCCTGTATCGTGGATACAGTTTTCGGCGACCTGGTCTCCCATAAAGCAGTTGTACAACTGAGTGCCATTGTCTGTTTTAAAAACACCCACACCGCTGGAGGCGTTTCCCTGGGGGTCAGAGTCAACCAGCAGAATTTTTTTTCCTTTTACAGCCAGCGCCGAGGCCAGGTTAAGTGATGTTGTTGTTTTGCCGACACCACCCTTCTGGTTGGCCAGCACAATAACTTTGGCCTTGAGATTACCGCTCATAATTTTCCTTCTTTTATTGCTTGATTTCATCAAAGTATACTATACTCTGATCAAGTGGCGAAACTTTTTTCGATGTTTCACGTGAAACATTTATATTTTTTAGGGATTATGGAATGCGTTTTACATCAGACGTTCTGATCATCGGGAGCGGTATAGCCGGCCTGTCGTTTGCCTTGAAGGTTGCTTCTTTTGCCAGGGTGACGCTTGTGACCAAGAAGGCGAGCGTGGATACGGCGACAAACCTTGCGCAGGGCGGAATTGCAGCAGTTCTTTCCAGTGAAGATTCTCTGGCAAGCCATGTGCGCGATACACTTGTTTCAGGAGACGGCCTTTGCGATGAGGAAATCGTAAGGCTTGTTGTTGAGGAGGGCCCTCAGCGAGTCCAGGACCTGATCGATTTGGGAGTTCACTTTCAGCAAGGTAAGGAAGGGTCCGGACTTGACCTTGGAATGGAAGGGGGCCATTCCCACAGACGGGTTGCCCATTCATTTGACTTGACAGGCAGGGAAATTGAAAGAGCTCTGCTGGCCCAGGTAGCGATGCACGATTCTATTGAGGTGCTCGAGAACCACCTGGCCATCGATCTCCTGGTTGAATCAAAAGTGGAGGGGTGTGAAAAGCAGAAAAGGGAACGATGCCTTGGGGCATATGTGCTGAATCGTCTATCCGGTGATGTTGAAGTTCGCCAGGCAAAGGTAACTGTCCTGTGCACCGGTGGTTGCGGTAAGGTTTACCTCTATACGACAAACCCTGATATTGCTACCGGTGATGGTGTGGCAATGGCATACCGGGCGGGTGCCCGGGTTGCCAACCTTGAGTTTATCCAGTTTCACCCGACCTGTTTTTTTAATCCCCAGGCAAAGAATTTCTTGATTTCAGAGGCGGTGCGTGGGGAAGGCGGTACCCTAATCAATGGGAAGGGTGTCGCGTTTATGAAAAAATATGACGACCGTGGCGACCTGGCCACCCGTGATGCTGTAGCCAGGGGTATTGATGCGGAAATGAAAGAGAGCGGGGCAGATTGCGTGTTTCTTGATGTAACACACCGGCCGGCCCAATTTCTTGAAAATCGATTTCCGACGATTTATACGACCTGTAAACGCTACGGGGTGGATATGACAAAAGAGCCTATTCCGGTCGTACCGGCGGCACATTACATGTGCGGCGGTGTGCAGGTGAACAGGTGGGGGCAAACCTCCATAGACGGTCTCCTTGCATTAGGTGAAACCTCGTGTACCAGACTGCATGGCGCTAACCGCCTGGCCAGCAATTCTCTGTTGGAGGCGGTAGTGTTTGCTCACCGGGGGGCAAAATGGGTCCAAATGAACTGGGAGGATTTCGCGAGATTACCGGAAAGGGATATACTGGACTGGAGGGTGGGTAAGGCGCGTTCCATTGAGGAAAATGTCCTGATAAGTCATAACTGGGACCAGATAAGGAGGCTTATGTGGAACTATGTCGGCATTGTGCGCAGAGAAAAAAGGCTGGAACTGGTCAGGAGAAGACTTGCTCCGGTGCTGGAGGAAATACGTGAACACTTTTATGATTTTCACCTGACGCCGGATCTTGTTGAGTTGAGAAATATTGCTGTTGTTTCAGAATTGATTATTCGAAGTGCCGGGATGAGAAAAGAATCACGGGGCCTGCATTATATCGTTGATTACCCATACCATGATGATAGCAACTTTCAACGTGATACGGTGCTGGAAAAAGGTCGAAATGCTGAATGAGCGTATATTTGATGGTTAGAACCGGCTGGATGCATTACTCTGTTCCAGTTGGTTCGAAATCAGATCATGATTAACCCGCATATTGCACAGATAAGCGTAGACTTCGAGCGATCTACTGCGAAGCCGTTAAGCATTGCGTCTACTTCGTTTCGCTTGAAAAACATCCTCAACATACGGACTGTATGCCTGCGGGTGTTTTTCGGCGCGTGCCTCGCGGAGTCTACGCTTACCTATCCACAACCCTTTTCGGCTTCTCGCGACGATCTTTGTGAAATATGCAGGTTAGGTAGCTGTAATTGTAATGAAAACCCGGAATGGAATTTAATCAAGCGATGAAGTGGCGCATCAGGGACATCATTGATCTCGAATACTTTCTGCACAAAGATGCTGATTCACGGCAGATGGAGAATCAGCAATATTTCCATGAGCGGGACCGCAATATCTTCCTCGAATCCGTCATGCCAGAGCTAAAGGAAGATGAAACTCCTGGCCGGCAATTCATTATAAAGACCTGGCTGAACCGGAGACGAGAAGCGGAAAAGTCAAAAAACGCTGTTTTGCCCGGTGAGGGGATTGAAAGCCTGTACGGTTCATTCCGCTTTATTTTTCTTGTTGCCGGCCTTGTGTTCGGAGGAGCCTCGGGGCTGTCATTTCTGACCTACACAGGCGACAGCCCGGTCAACGTCTTTGTCTATCTCTCTGTTTTTGTCTTTTCCCAACTGCTTCTGCTGCTTCTTCTGTTTGTTTTTTCCATGTACCGGCTGCACAAAAAAACTTTTCTGTCCTCCTCTCCGCTGTACACGTTAATCAGGAGATTCATGGTCAGGATACTGCTCTCGACGAGAAACCAGGTGGCAAAGAACCTGTCTGCAGACCAGCGCCTTCAGGCGGAATTCATCCGCGGCACCATTCTGGGTAAAAGCCGCGCCTATGGTTTTCTTTTTTTTGTGCCGGTCTTTCTCCTGACCCAGCTGTTTGCCATAGGCTTCAACCTAGGCCTGCTGAGCGCAACCCTGTTCAAAGTGGTCACTGCCGACATCGCCTTTGGCTGGCAATCCACCATTCAGCTGAGTCCGGGAGCAGTGCACTCCCTTGTGCGGAAAATCGCTTTACCGTGGTCCTGGGCAGGGCAGGGTGATGCGGCCTGTCCTTCCCTTTCCCAGATTGAAGGAAGCCGTATTGTCCTGAAAGAGGGAATCTATCATCTCTCCACGACGAACCTGGTTTCCTGGTGGCCTTTTCTCTGTCTTGCCGTCTTGGTTTACGGGCTTTTGCCCCGTTTTCTTCTTTTTTTAGGGGCTGTTTTCGCCCAGCGAAGATATCTCGGCGCCCTTGATTTCAGGCAGGGGGTCTGTGAACAGCTGGTGCAGCGCATGAACACCCCCCTGGTGACAACGCGGGGCCGTACGGTTGATGATGCGGGTGCTGCCGAAAAAGAACCGGAACCGCTTTATCCGGGGCACCTTCAACCTGCTGGAGCAGGCGGGGCCGCCGCGAAGAATCTGCTGGTCATGATCCCCGACGACATTTATGATTCCTGTTCACGGGAAGAAATTGAGTCGGTGGTCAATAAAGGGTCTGCGTATGCTGTCCAGGAAATCATCCGCATTAATCAGGATTATGCGTCGGACAGGGAGATGCTTGCCAACCTGCGGAATGGTGACCGGATAGCGGAAACCGATGTCCTCATTATCCAGGAGGCATGGCAGCCGCCCATAATGGAATATATTGATTTTATTAAACAACTGCGCATAGCCATAGGTGACGGCCCCAGTATCAGGATAGGGCTTATCGGCAAGCCGCAGGCAACCACTGTTTTCACTCCGGTGAATGATGAAAACCGGAAAATCTGGGCACAAAAAATTACCGCTATCGGTGACCCCTTCATCTATGCGGAAGGACTGGTAACTCATGCGGCCTGATGCCATCCCGGAATTCGCCATTGTCGGTCACCCCAATGAGGGGAAATCGTCCGTGCTTTCGACCCTGGCGGAAGATGACAGTGTCCGGATAAGCCCTACTCCCGGCGAAACCCTGGTATGTCAGACATTTCCCGTAACCGTTGACGGCAGGGAAATTATCCGGTTCATAGATACGCCGGGCTTCCAGCATCCCGGAGAAATACTGCATCAGTTGCAGGGCCTTCGAGATGAAGCAGCCGATATCATTGATGTTTTCAGGAAAAGAAATGGTGATAATCCGGAGTTCAGGCAGGACGTTGAACTCCTTCTTCCTCTTACCCAGGGTGCCGGAATTATTTATGTGGTGGACGGATCCAGGCCTGTACGAAGCGTCGACAGGGCAGAGATGGAAATTCTCCGGCTCACCGGTCTTCCCCGGATGGCCATATTGAACAGCAAGGATGCTTCCACTGATTTCCTCGACCGCTGGAAGGAGGAATTTCGCAAAACATTCAATGTTTTCAGAGTGTTCAACGCGCATCGGGCAACCTACGCTGAGCGCATAGCGCTGCTTGAGGCACTCAAGCATATTGACCAGGACCGGAAGGCAACATTTGACACGGTCATTGCGGCCTTCAAAAAAGACTGGGCCCGGCGCAACCGGTCCTGTACCGGAATCATTACCGAAATGCTTGAAGAGTGCCTGTCATATAAAATTGTCAAAAATCTTTCGGATGATGCTGATGAAGACCGCCTGAAGGCAGATATATGTGAAACCTACGAAAAAAACATCAGAAAGATCGAGTCCCGGGCCCTGCAGCAGATCAGGGGCCTCTTTAAACACAACATTTTTAACTACGACCTGCCGCCGCAATCCATCCTGCATGAAGATCTGTTCAGCGAGAGTACCTGGAAATTTCTCGGCCTGACCCGCAATCAACAGATTGTCGCCGCAGGCATAGGCGGGGCCGGAATCGCGGCAGCTGTAGACGCGGCAACTCTTGGAACAAGTTTTGGGGTGTTTACCGCCCTGGGCGGTCTTGCCGGAGCAGGATGGGCGGCACTGGCCGAAAAAAGCCTGGCGAAAACCAGGGTCATGGGCATACCGTTAGGCGGCCGGGAGATACAGTTCGGCCCGGTAAAAAATATCCAGTTCCTCTATATTCTGCTGGACCGCTGTCTCATTTATTATTCGCATATCATCAACTGGGCTCACGGACGAAGAGACTACGACGCCGGCCGAACCGAGCAGCATACAGACCTTGTTCGGACTGGTTATACATCTCAATGGAGTTCCGGTGCCCAAAACACGTGTAACGCGTTCTTCCGGGAAGCAACAAAGGGGGAAGGCTGTCAAGGAACAGACGCCGAACAACAACTGAAAAAAATCATCATTGATCAACTGCAAGTGATTTCCAACAGCGAACATGTAGATGGATTTTGAATTTTCAAGGTCCTGTTCCCCGATAAAACCGGGGGTGACTGCATCAGGCTCCCAAGGAAGGATGAATGGTTACCCAAGACATCAAATGGGGTTAAAGCTCCATAATTTTGTCATACAGGTTGGCATTTGTCTTGATCTTGTCACAACTGCCGATAGTTGTGCGGAAGCCGTTATCTGTCAGACTATCAAATAACGGGGCAAATTGCTTCAACTCCCGCGGGGTGGTTGCAAGTACATCATCAATACGCTTTTGCTTAAATTTTCCTGTAATTCCGCATAGATACTCGTTTCTGGCCGTAGCGCCCCTGACGGATGGCGCCTGGTGGGGATCAAGACTTCCATAGGTCCCGATAATGAGCTGCTCCATGACCTGCTGCGAGAGTTCCAGCGTATTGATATGGTCGCGAAGATTGTTATAGGCAGCAAAAGTTTTGATAATATGAGGGTCACGGTAACTCACAAGGCCGAAATTACCGGTTATATGGTTAAACTGGACAAAACAGCCATACGCTCCGCCCATCTGACGTACCGTATTCCACAGATAATCCCTGGACATCCATGTTTTGAGCACCTCAAAATGACCGTTGTACTCCTGTGCATTATGAAACAGGGAGCAGCCCTGAACATTGTACACAACCTCGGCCGAGGTACACATGCCTTCGTTACGATGAAACTCCTGAAAATCAGGGGTAATGGGATCGAGAACTGTGTCCGGAAGAGGTTCAATAACTGCCGCGCATAAGTCCATAAATACATTGACATCCGAGTCTGAGCCGGTCAGGCAGAAGGTCAGACCGGGTTTTCGAAAAAGGAGGTCGTGAATCTCGGCAAGGGCACGAAGAAATTGCTCTTCATGCCGGTCGTAATTGTTGGCAAGATTTTTCAGTTTAAGATACGCGGTCGTACCATTGACATATTCATTGTATCTCCCCGAATTACTCAAGTGGGAAAATACGCGGGATGCCGCCAGGCCGTAGCCTTCACTCTGGACCGAGTGCTCGGTCCAGGCAAATTCGCGAAGAACAATTTCCCGGATCCGTTGCCGGTTGTTAAAGGATACATTGGCAAAAACATCATGAACCAGGCCGAGTGCAGGTTTAAGAAAAGAGCTGAGTGCCTTCAGGTGGATCCAGAGAACGGGTTTTGTCTTGTCCCGCAGATCGTCAATGTGTCTGTAGGTATTGAATGAATGTGTCAATCCGCCGGTATTTATTCCCAGTTCCGTGGCAAACTGCACGTAGTCCTTGGTGTCAGTGCCAATCTCTGTAACAATGGTGCCAAAGAGATTGAGCCAGGGCAGGAGTTCCGCTGAAACTCCGGAACAATCGAAGCCGAAATCAATATAGGCAATGGCATTGGTTGGCAGCCTGTTCACGAGAAATGGCCGGCCGTAAAGTTCACCAGCCTCTACCTCATGAAAATCAAGCATTTGCTTCAGGTCCTTGACCTTGAGTTTAGGCAGGAGCCCGAGCGTTGCCTCGTCATTTGGCGTGTTCTGCAGTTCCATCAGCTCCCTGGTCCTTCGGATAATCCCATTGATCCCATGTTCATCCAGGGTGCCTGCATGCGCGTCAAGGCGGTCTTGTTCCTCCTGTTGCGTCCGGATCATTTTATCGGGTTCCGGCTTGAGCATGATTTCAACAGTGGCAGAGTTATCCAGGAGATACTCCCTGATAAGTTGTTCGAAATATCCCTGATCAAGGGCCATTTTTCTGATGTCCTGGAAAAGCTTGTCAATACACAGGGCATCAAATGGGTCCATATCATGCTTGAGGGCGGGCAGCGCCTTATCGATCAGGTTGAGGCCTCGCTGTGCTTTCGTCATTTCTTCCCGCACGGAAAACTCATATTTATTCAGCTCAGAGAGAATCAGTTTACGGTCAAGGCCGGAGGCGGCCATTGCCTGCAGCGTTGTTGTATATACCTCACGGAACCTGTCGCGGTGCTCCGGTTCACTGCCGATCAGGTATGTCATCATGATGGTGGTAAAACAGGAGTTGGGCAGAAAGAGCCCACCGAAATCCTTGCATAGCCCTGCCTCGATAATCGCTTTTTTCAGGGGTGAGGCATCGGAATTGTACAGGATGTGTGCAATCACCTGAAAGGCGGTATTGCGCTGCCGGTCAAGCACCGTACCCACCGCGGAGCCCACGGCAAGGAAGGTCTTTCCGGCAATATCACTCCCAGGCTGCACTCCATAGCCGTCTTCAATAAAAACGGGCTCGGTGATATTCTGCACCTGCTGGATTGATGCTTTACTGCGGGACTCTCCGAAGCGGGACAAAAAGCGGTCCTGGATAAAAGCCAGCTCCTCCGCAAGATCCGCATCCCCGTAAAAGAAAAGGGCGGCATTGGAGGGATGATAATATCGCCCGTGAAAGTCGACAAACTGCGGATAGCTGAGATCGGGTATATGCTGTGGGTCGCCGCCTGACTCGTGCGCATAGGTTGAGCCGGGCATCAGGCCTTTAAACATATGATGGAAGAGCGATCGGATAGGGTCGGAAAAGGCCCCTTTCATTTCGTTCAGGACCACGCCCTGAAACTGGAGGGGCTGATCAGGCGCCTCTTTGTGAAAATGCCAACCCTCCTGTTCAAAAGTGCTTTCCAGAAGAAGCGGGTTCAGGGTCACGTCACAGTAGACATCCATGATATTGAAATACTCGGTCAGATTGCGGGTGGCAAAAGGGTACCAGGTTGTGTCGGAGCCCGTCATAGCGTTGAGAAAGGTCATCAGGCCGCCCTTGTTGATTTCTCCAAACACATCTTTGACCGGATACTGTTTTGACCCCATGAGAACGGAATGCTCAAGAATGTGCGCAACCCCTGTCGAGTCTTCGGGCAGGGTCTGAAAGGTAATGCAAAAAGTTTTGTTGGGATCACCGTTCTTTATGGCAAAGGCCGGGGTACCGAGAACCTGATGGGTAAAACGGAAAACAGTGGAATCAATTTCCGGCAATGCTTCCATGCGATTAAGTACAAAACCACTGTATGTTGCGCCAGTTTGAAAATTTGTCATAGTCCTTTTCCGGCAGTTTATCTGTTTTTGTGTGAATCAAGCAGGAGGGTTACCGGGCCGTTATTGACCAGGCTGACCTCCATCATGGCCTGAAATTCCCCTGTGGCCGTCTGTACACCATACCGGTCTACGGCTTCAACCAGTTCGAGGTAGAGAGAGTTTGCCCGCTCCGGAGGAGCTGCCGCCGACCATGACGGCCTCCTGCCTTTGCGGCAGTTTCCCAGCAGGGTGAACTGAGAGACAATCAGCATCTCCCCGCCCACGTCCAGAAGCGAACGATTCATCAGGCCGCCGTCATCCTCAAAGATCCGCAGGTGGACAAGTTTCTCGGCCATCCAGGCGACATCCTTTTCGGTATCATCCCGATGAACGCCGAGGAGCACCAGTATCCCCAAGGCAATCTTTCCGGAAACCCGGCTGCCGACGCGAACTTCAGCATGACTTACTCGTTGAACAACAGCTTTCATATCCAGAGTTTACCTGTTGTTTAGAACATACGAACATACTGTATCATGTCACGGGGTGGATTACAAAAGATGATTAGCTGGGGCAACTCAGATCTCAAGGTCAAACTGGTCGATCAGGACAGGGCGCCAAGCAGGAACTGGACAATCGCTATGGTAGCAAGCGTTGCCGTTTCAGCACGCAATGTCCGCTTGCCGAGTGATGCGCTTTGAAAACCGTTTTCTCTGGCCCATTCAACCTCATCCGGGTGAAAACCGCCTTCAGGCCCCAGCAGGAGGCAGATAGGCCCATGTTCCCGAATCCGGCAGGCACCAATGAGCTTCTTGTTCTCTTTCTCCCACAAGAAAAGTCTCGTGGAAAACTGTGTTACATCGATCTGGTCCAGGTGGATGAGGGGGTGAATATCCATGGGCCTGGACCGTTTGCTCTGCTTGCAGGCCTCCAGCATAATACGCTGCCAACGTTCCTGCTGCCGTTCCGGGTTACCGCGGTTTTCTCTGTAACGGGTAATGACCGGCTGAAAGGAGTGAACACCCAGTTCTGTAGCCTTCTGGGCAAGAAAATCCATTTTTTTGCCTTTCAGAAGGCCCTGGAACAGGTAAAGCGGCTGGGAAGTCCCAAGATGCTCTTTTTGTTTGGAGAGGAGGCGAACGGAGACTTGATCACGCGATACGTTCTGCAGTTCCCCCTGGTAAACCGACCCGGAACCGTCAAAGAGCTCAACCGGATCACCTGGCTGCAAGCGGAGAACTGAGGCAATATGGCGGGACTCCGCCTCTGACAGCAGGGCCCTGTCACCGGTGATAGCGAGTGGATCAACATAAAAACGCCGCATAATTATCTGGCAGATAAGGGAAAATGAACAAAGCAACCGGCTGAAATTTTATGATAAATATGGCTGATTTGCAATGATTCAATAGTTATAAATGGCACAGGGTTTGTGCAAGCCGGAAACAGCAATAAAAAAAGCCGGCAACCATCTGGTTGCCGGCTTTTTTTGAACCACTTGAAACGTGCTGACCGCACGCTTATTTTGAGCCGCTTCAGCCGCTGCTTCCGGCGGCCTTTTCCACCGCTTTTTCAGTTTTTTCTTTTACAGCCTCTGCTGCCTCGTCAACTTTTTTCTTTGCTTCTTCTCCGACTGCCTCTGCAGCCGTTTCAGCAGTTTTTTCAGCTTCTTCCTGAACAGCGCTCACGGCGCCTTTTTTTGTACCGCTTCAGCCACCGCTTCCAGCAGCCTTTTCAACCGCTTTTTCAGCGCTACCTGCGCTGGGCTTAGCACCTCATCCGGTGCCGCTGGCGGCATGTGCCCCTGGCAGAGTAGCTCCGCCGGCACTAACCAAAGCTGCCACGCCCAGTCCGGCAAGGAGTTTTTTCAGGTCCTTACTGTCCATACGTCCCTCCTAATTGGGTTTGTGAAAGGTTGGGTGGTTATAGGTAAAATAAATGTTATTTATTTTACCTATAAATATATTCTATTGCAAATGATTATAATAAGTCAAGGACAAGGAGAAAAGTTCCTGAGAAAAATAGATGAACTCGAAAAAAGTAGATGGTCTCGTAAAAAGTTCAAAAAAATCTGTTTCCGTCATTCCCGCGAAAGCGGGAATCCAATGATTATAAAAAGTTAGACTGGTTATGGATCCTCGTTTTCACAAGGATGACGACTTTTTACGAGACCTTCAAAAGTTGCGAGACCGACAAATATCAGTTCTTCATTTTCCGAAAGGTTTGAATGGAGTAGGGCGGAGTGGCGTTAAAATGTTCTTCAGAAACCTTGACATACATCTTTTCGGAGAAATCGGGAAAATAGGCGTCGCCCTCCACCGGGTCCTTCAGTACCGTGAGCAGCAGGGTCTCGGCCTGGTTAAGGCCCTGGCTGTAAAGCTGTTCCCCGCCGATATTGAACACACGCTTTTCGCCCCGGCACAGGACATATGCCTAGGCAAGGGAATGCACTATCTCGCAGCCGGGTGATGCATAATGTCTGTTGCGGGTGACAACAATATTGCGCCTGCCCGGTAATGGCCTGCCAATTGACTCATGGGTCCGGCGCCCCATGATCAGGGGATGCCCCCATGTTATCTCTTTAAAACGCTTCTGCTCGCCGGGGATATGCCAGGGAATGGTATTGTTCCTGCCAATAACCCGGTTGGCGGCCATGGCTGCTATAAGGATGATTTCCATAAAACTGATAAACGATGGTATTGCCGGCTGTTTTCGCTATTGTATTCGCTTTCGCATTCCATAACAAGTGGTGTCCGCGTTTACCGGAAAATGAAGGCCGAGAGCAGTAACATTTTTTTTGTATTTCGTCCAACCATGATTATCATTTATGAAGAAAATAAGTTGTTCCAAAGAGTTAATAATTCTTGTCATTTTTTTTAGTTGCAGCTTTAGCCAACATATCTCACAGATAAGTATTCTTCACATGAAAAACAAGGAGGTGCATTATGGCAAAGAAAAAGGAAAAAGCAGAACTGGTAGCCAAGGAGGAAACGCGTCCGGATTCCTCTATTGGAGACATCGAGCGTTACTTTGACAAATTTTTCCGTCATCCTTTTTCACTAATGACGCCACCGGCATGGGGATTTGCTGATTTTCCTAAATTAGGCGAAATTTCTCCCTCAGTTGATATCTTTGAGGAAGGGACGGAGATGGTGGTAAAAGCCGAAATTCCCGGTATTGGCAAAGATGATTTGAAAGTTTCCCTCACAGAGGACACCTTGACCATTTCCGGTGAGAAAAAACAGGAAGAAAAGATTGAAAAGAAAGATTATCACCGGGTTGAAAGATCGTACGGTTCGTTCTGCCGCAGCTTCCGTCTGCCGGCCAATGTGAGCGGCGAAAAGGCAAAAGCGTCGTTCAAGGATGGTATACTGGAGGTACGAATTCCGAAAATCAAAGGTGTAAAAGCAAAGAAAATAGAAATTACTTCGTAGTTGGCCTCAAAGAGAATCCCGGCGGCCTCTCGCGGCCGCCGGGATTATTTGTTTTACTGAGGCTGATCGGCTTTTTGCTCTTCTTCCCGCACCTGTTCGGTTTCCCCGGAGGGCAGACCGTAGCCCAGGCGTATTTTGTTTTCAATATCAGCGCTTATTTCAGGGTGTTCCTTGAGATAGGTTTTCGCATTTTCCCGTCCCTGGCCGATCCGTTCATCCTGGTAGGCGTACCAGGCCCCGCTTTTGTCGACAATATCCAGCTCCACACCCAGGTCGAGCAGGTCGCCCGTTTTTGAAATTCCCTCACCGTAAATAATATCAAACTCAGCAATTTTAAAGGGCGGGGCCACCTTGTTTTTTACCACCTTGACCTTGGTCCTGTTGCCAATGACCTCCTGTCCGTCCTTGATCTGGGTCATCCTCCGGATATCCAGCCGGATCGAACTGTAGAACTTGAGGGCGTTTCCTCCGGTCGTTGTTTCCGGGTTGCCGAACATGACCCCGATTTTCATGCGGATCTGGTTGATAAAAACGAGGACCGTTTTAGTGCGCTGCAGAACACCGGTGAACTTGCGCATGGCATGAGACATGAGCCTGGCCTGCAGGCCGAGGTGCTGGTCTCCCACATTACCGTCAATCTCCGCCCGTGGAACAAGTGCGGCAACAGAATCGATGACAATGATATCGACCCCGCCGCTCCGCATTAGAATTTCCGTTATTTCAAGGGCCTGTTCGCCCGTATCAGGCTGGGAAACCAGAAGCTCGTCACAGTTAACGCCGAGTTTTTTTGCATACACGATGTCAAGCGCATGTTCGGCATCAACAAACGCGGCGATACCGCTTCCGCCGGCGTCCC
>Ga0209013_10003228_pt1 | contig 14568 bp, 10 predicted proteins | sample Cruoilmetagenom2_FD_187291 | JGI IMG/M metagenome (GOLD analysis project Ga0209013, IMG submission 187291) | Oil polluted marine microbial communities from Coal Oil Point, Santa Barbara, California, USA - Sample 2 (SPAdes) (version 2) | ecosystem: Environmental > Aquatic > Marine > Oil seeps ... | reverse complement strand
TGGTAGTTGTCCCCTGTTGGAACGTATATCCTGCCATGCCGCGTTGCCCACAGTCGCAGTGCAACATCTTTCTTGAAATAGGCACGGGCCTGGCTGGCAGCGATTTCCTTCGTAGTCTGCTTGGACTGTGTAGCATTCCAGCTGGCGATGCCAGCCAGCATAATTGTCCATCCAATGATCAGGATCCAGGCGTAAGGCCCTGTGTATAATTTAGTGCTAGCCATGGTGTACAGGTTTGTTTTTGTTTATTCCTGCTAATATTTGCCGTTAATTCCAGACAGTTTAGACATTTCAAGAACTGTCTGTCACGTCATAGAAATGAAAAATCGACTGCTGGCGTCTGTTTACTGATTATGTCGCTCAGCACCATGGCCGAACCACAGCTCAGTGTCCAGCCAAGCGTACCGTGCCCGGTGTTCAGATACAGGTTAGGAATCTTCGTCCTGCCTATCAGCGGCACGTTACCCGGCGTCGCCGGCCGCAGGCCTGCCCAGAATTCAGCCTCCGGATAATTACCTGCAGTTGGCCATAGTTCCTGCGCCCGCTTCACCAGCGCCTTGCATCGGATCTGATTTATGCTGGTATCGTAGCCGGTCAGCTCTGCCGTGCCGGCAATACGCAGTTTATTACCCAGACGCGAAAACACCAGTTTACGGGATTCATCGGTGAGACTGAGTACAGGTGCACCTGAATAGCCTTCCGTATCCACTGTCACCGAGTAGCCTTTGACAGGGTATATCGGTACATCGATTCCCACTGGTTTCAGCAGCAACGGGCTGTAACTGCCCAGTGCGATGACATACTGGTCTGCCTGCAGCACTTCGCAGTTGCCATCTTCATTTTGTACTTTCAATCCATCGAGCTTGCCATTGCCGGCAAGTAAGGCATCAATATTTATACCATAGCGAAACTGAACACCTATCTGCTCGGCCCTGTCGCGCAGTGCAAGTGTAAACTTGTGCGCATCGCCTGAACTGTCATCAGGGGTATATATCGCACCTGCCAGCTTTTCTCTGCAACTCAACATGGCCGGTTCAAGTGCTACTGTTTCGGCAACATCCAGCACTTTTCTTACCAGTCCGTGCTCAGTCATGATTGCAGCGAATGATTGCGCACTGCTAAATGCTGCCGCATCAGTAAAGAAATGCAGTATGCCACCAGACCGCGCATCATAATCAATGCCAGTCTGCTGACAGGTTTCTTTAAGTGCGTTGGTGCTGTACATCGCAAGCCTTAGGATCTGCAACGTGTTCTCGCGTGTACGCCCGGTGGGACATTCAGCCAGAAAACGCAGCGTCCAGGACCACAGCTGCCTGTCTGCCCGCAGGCGCACAAGCAATGGTGCATCTTCGCGACCCAGCCACTTCAAGATCTGCAGCGGTGCACCGGGATTTGCCCATGGCTCTGCACCGCTCATTGAAACCTGACCGCCATTAGCGAAGCTGGTCTCCATCGCGACGTCAGGCTGGCGGTCCAGTACTGTTACTTCATGGCCGCGTCGAGCAAGATACCAGGCAGTAGTGACGCCGATGATACCGGCACCTGCAACTAGTATTTTCATTTGTCGAACGTTTTAAATTCGTAGGCCAGCACCATGGCATCTTCACGTCCTTTTCTGGCAGGATAGTAATTCCTGCGTAGGCCTACCTCGTTGAAACCAAGATCATAATAAAGATTATAGGCGCCAGTATTTGAGCTGCGGACTTCAAGAAAGGCTGTCCGCATATTTAGGCGGCGGGCCATATCCAGCATGGACTGTATGACATATCTGCCGACACCCTGGTTACGGAACTTCTCGCTGACACAGATATTGAGCAGATGACATTCATCCACGGCAATCGACATGACGGCGTAGGCAATGATTTGATTGCCGGTCTCATAAACATGGCAATGGTAGTGGTTCCTGAGACAATCGTTGAAGATACCTTCAGTCCAGGGAAATTCGTAGGCCTGTTTTTCGATCAACATGACAGCCGGAAGGTCATCCAGCTGCATGGGACGAAGCTGCTCTTTCAGGACGGTCGACATGATCAGGACAGCAGTTTTCTGACCTTGCACAGATCCTGCCAGACCCGGGCCTTGTTGTCCGGATTGCGCAGCAGGCTGGCGGGATGATAGGTCACGACCAGAGGTATATCACTGTCTGGAAGTAAGTTATCCGACTCCCGCATGCGCCATACTGGAGCATCTGTCTTCAACAGCCGATGAGCGGCAAAACGCCCCAGTGCGACGATCAGTTTCGGCTGAACATAGGCTATCTGCGCATCCAGATATGATGAGCAGGCCTCAATCTGAGCCGATTGAGGGTCGTTATTATTGGGCGGCCGGCATTTCAGCACATTGCAAATGAAGATGCTCTGACGAGTCAGACCAATAGAAAAAAGCATGGCATCAAGCAGCTTTCCTGCCCGCCCGACGAAGGGCTCACCTCGTCTGTCCTCTTCAGCCCCGGGTGCCTCACCGATAAACATCAGATCGGCATGGGGGTCTCCAATGCCAAATACGGTCTGAGTGCGCGTTGCGGCAAGGTCGCAGCGCTGGCAGGCTTCAACCTCAGATTGCAGACGCGGCCAGGATCCTTCCAGATCACTATCTATTGCAGAATCCAGGTGGCCCGCAGCTTCCGGATCGGCTGCATCCCGCGGAACCCAGACATCAACACCCATGTCCCCCAGAATGGCTGCCTGTCGCTTTGTCGTACCTGTCTGCATCATGGTCAAATGGGCGGCTGGTTCACCTGTGGGTGGGCACGGCCAAGATCAACGGCCATCTTGTCGAGCGCATTCAGATAGGCCTTGGCGGAGGCAATGACGATATCGGTATCGGCACCACTGCCGTTGACGATCCTGCCATCCTTCTCCAACCGCACAGTGACTTCACCCTGCGAGTCCGTGCCTGTGGTGATGTTATTGACAGAATACAACTGCAGGCTGCAGCCGCTATCCACGATGGCATCAATGGCACGGAATGCCGCGTCAACCGGTCCACCACCCGTCATGCTGGCACTCATGTCCGTACCATCCACGTTAATCGTGACATCCGCATTGGGGGTCTCGCCGGTTTCGGAACACACTTTGAGAGTGACCAGCTTGAGCTTCTCGGTTGCCTGTTCGAGGTTTTCCTCAGTCACCAATGCCTGCAAATCCTCGTCGAAGATTTCATGCTTCTTATCGGCCAACTCCTTGAAGCGCGCAAAGGCGGAGTTCAACGCGCTCTCGGATTCGAGTTGGATATCGAGTTCAGCAAGACGGGTACGGAAAGCATTGCGTCCTGAATGTTTACCGAGAACCATTCTGTTTGCTGTCCAGCCGACATCTTCTGCACGCATGATTTCGTAAGTCTCACGCTTCTTGATGACACCGTCCTGATGGATACCCGACTCATGGGCGAAGGCATTCGCACCAACCACAGCCTTGTTAGGCTGAACGGTAAAGCCGGTGATACTCGATACCAGGCGGCTGGTAGGCACGATCTGCATCGTATCGATGCGCGTATCACAGTCGAACATATCCTGGCGGGTACGCACCGCCATGACGATCTCTTCCAGTGCAGCATTGCCGGCACGCTCACCAAGGCCGTTGATCGTACATTCAACCTGGCGTGCACCATTCAGCACAGCGGAAAGTGAATTGGCGACGGCCATACCAAGATCGTTATGGCAATGCACCGAGAATATCGCCTTGTCGGCGTTCGGGATACGCTCCATCAATGTCGCAATCAACCCGCCAAACTGGCCAGGCAGGTTATAACCGACCGTATCGGGAATGTTGATCGTGCCGGCACCGGCATCGATCACCGCTTCAATGACACGGCAAAGAAAATCGACATCGGAGCGGCCTGCATCTTCCGGCGAGAACTCGACATCATCGGTATGCTGTCTGGCTTGTTTGACTGCCCAGATTGCACGCTCAAGCACTTCGTCAGGTGACATACGCAGCTTTTCCTGCATGTGTATCGGCGAGGTTGCAATGAAGGTATGGATGCGGCTCATTGCCGCAGGTTTGACTGCCTCGGCCACGGCATTGATGTCACCTTCTATGGCACGTGCAAGTCCGCACACACGGCTTTCCCTGACGGCTTCAGCCACCGCTTTGACGCTGTCAAAATCACCTTGACTGGCGGCCGGAAAACCAGCCTCGATGACATCGACGCGCAGGCGTTCCAGGTTGCGTGCAATACGCACCTTTTCGTCTTTCGTCATCGATGCGCCGGGGCTTTGCTCGCCGTCGCGCAAGGTCGTATCAAATATGATTAATGAATCGCTCATGCTGTTGTCCTGTATAGCATAGGGTGTATGAAATACATACAACCCGTGAATATCATTCCGCTAGTGCGGATACGGGTGTTCAGGAATATTTTTGGAAGAGTAGTATGCGCGGCTAGCGCAGCAGCAGAGCAAGTGAAGACAGGCTGAAAGGCGCACGAACAGAACCGGAAGCAGTGAGTGCTGCCGTGTCATGCAAAGATAATTGTTGAATCACCTGTTTCATGGCTACTGTTTATACCTGCACTGGTGCGATAGATCAATACGCAATTACCCTGCTGCTAATCTGATTTTTCCTGACTGCCAGCGTTACTCTTCGATTTTGCCCTGTTGCGCAGCCCCATCACCGGACCTGACAGGGTGTACACCAGGAAGCCGGCGAACAATACACGCGGCGGATCATAGACCACGACAACCAGCGCCGTGATGATTCCAAGCAGCACGACAAACGGCACATGACCACGCAGATCGAAATCCTTGAAACTGCGAAATGGCACATTACTAACCATCAGAATGGCAGCCAGCAGTGTCATGATCAGTATGACAAAGCGGAAATCAGTGGGGTTCATGTTGTAGTCATTAATCACCCAGATAAAGGAGGCCAGCAAGGCGGCGGCCGATGGACTCGGTAACCCCTGGAAACACCTCTTGTCCAGTGAGGCATGAGTATTGAATCGTGCCAGTCTCAACGCTGTTGCAACGGCATAAACAAAAGCCACCAGCCAGCCAAGCTTACCCATGGAATAAAGCGCCCATTCATACACCACCAGCGCCGGTGCAAGCCCGAATGACACCATGTCGGACAGGCTGTCGTACTCAACACCGAATTCACTGGTCGTATTGGTCATACGGGCAACACGGCCATCGAGACCATCAAGGACCATTGCCACGAAGATCAGAATGGCTGCGTACTCGAATTTGTCATTGGTCGCCTGGATGATGGCTGAGAAGCCGGCAAACAGAGCGCCTGTTGTCAGGAGATTGGGCAGGATGTAGATGCCTTTGCGAACTGACTTGTCGTTCATGTTATATACCGTTGTGTGTATACAGGTATTATAGACTACCTTTACCACGCCGACACAACAGGCTTACGTCGCAACAGAGAAGGCTTGCAGGGTGCGCTTTTCAGCAGCGTCTTCTGCAGGGCCGTTCCATTGCATCCATGCAATCACGGCATTTGCACATCCATGTGCGGCAGATGCATATAGCCTACGTCATACATGGATGTATAAGTGTCGCGAGAGGCAGGACGCCGGAAGCGACCATGGATGTATTCACGGCGTCTGCTGGAAAGCGCACCATGGAAGACTGAACGGCCCAGTATTCTGAAGACTTACAGCTGTTTTTTTAATAAAACCTGAAACTTTTCTTCATCTAGAATAGTGATACCAAGCTGTTCAGCCTTATCAGCTTTAGACCCCGGGTTTTCACCTGCCACGACATAATCTGTTTTCTTCGACACACTGCCGGTAACTTTTGCACCGAGCGCCTGTAGCGCGACTTTCGCATCGTTGCGTGACATATCGGATAAAGATCCGGTCAACACGAACACCTTGCCTTCCAGCGGCAGGTCATCGCGCTTTGCTTCTATCTCCGGCCAGCGCAGGCCTGCCTTGATGAGTTTGTCGATAATTTCCCGATTGTGATCCTGACGAAAAAAGGTATAGATGTTATCGGCCACAATCGGTCCGATATCTTCTACAGACTGAAGCTCTTCCAGTGATGCAGATTCGACAGCTTGCAGAGTACCGAAATACTGTGCGAGAGCTGCTGCTGTTGACTCGCCTACCTGTGGAATACCGAGTCCATACAGAAAGCGTGGCAAGCTTGTTTCTCGACTGCCGGCTATGGCTTCAATCAGATTGCCGGCAGACTTCTCGGCCATTCTGTCCAGACCTGATACCTGGGACTGCTCAAGTGAGTAAATATCACCGACATCATCAATCAAGCCGGCATCTACCAGTTGTTCGACCAGCTTGTTACCCAGGCCTTCAATGTCCAGCGCCCGACGTGAGGCAAAATGTTTGATGCTTTCCTTTCGCTGCGCCTGACAGAACAGGCCGCCTGCACAGCGTCCTATGACAGCACCGTCATCATAGACGATGTCCGAACCGCACACCGGACAATGATTCGGGAACTCGTAGGGCTTTGTGTTTTCAGGCCTGCGCTGTTTGTAGACACTGACGACTTCCGGGATTACATCACCGGCACGCCGTACGATAACACTGTCTCCGGCACGAATATCGAGACGCTCAATTTCAGCATGGTTATGCAACGTTGCATTAGTCACCGTGACGCCGCCGACAAAGACTGGTTCAAGTCGTGCAACCGGTGTGATGGCACCGGTACGGCCGACCTGCACTTCGATGGCCCTGACAACAGTCATTTCTTCCTGCGGCGGAAATTTGTGTGCAATGGCCCAGCGCGGCGCACGTGATACGAAACCGGCAGACTCCTGCTGAGAGATGCTGTTCACCTTGTAGACGACGCCATCGATTTCATAGGGCAATGCATCGCGACGTTTTCCCAGACTTTCCTTGTAATGAATACAGGCATCGACCCCATCTACGACATCGATATCCGGACACACTCGCAGCCCCCATTCACGCAATTGTGCAAGTCTGTCTGACTGACTTTCAGCAAGTTCCACGCCCTCCAACCGTCCTATTGCATAGAAGAACATATCCAGTGGCCTGGCTGCCGTGATACGCGGATCAAGCTGACGCAGGCTGCCTGCTGCCGCATTGCGGGGATTGGCAAACTGTTTTTCACCCTGGGCCAGTTGAGTACGATTCAGTTCATTAAAGCCTTTCTTCGGTATGAAAACTTCACCACGGGCTTCGAGCACGTCAGGAATGCCATTGCCACGCAGTCGCAGCGGGATGCTGCCAATGGTTCTGACGTTTTGTGTTACATCTTCACCTGTCCGACCGTCACCGCGTGTGGCTGCACGAATCAGCTGGCCCTTTTCATAAAGGATGCTGATTGCAAGACCATCGAGTTTAGGTTCGACGTTGTATTCGATCGAGTCCACTTCGAGCATCTGGCACAGACGCTTGTTGAAATTGCGTGCTTCATCGTCGTCCATTGCATTGGACAACGACAACATAGGAATTTCGTGGGCAACAGTAGTAAATGAAGATAACGGGGCATCACCTACTCGCGAGGTTGGTGAGTCCGGAGTTTGCAGTTCAGGGTGTGCCGCTTCTAAATCATGCAATCGACGGAACAGACGGTCATACTCGGCATCGGGCACAACCGGATCGTCGAGTACGTAGTAGCGGTAATTATGCTCCCCGATCTGCTGACGGAGCTGGTCAGCTAGTTGACGGACTTTGTCTGTCGTAACCACACTAGGGAGCCTCTGATCTATTCATGAACTCGCATCTTACGTCTAATATATTCATCTTTTTCGTTCCGAATCTTCGCAATAGCTCGCTATTACGTGCGATCCACGCCTCAAATCTGAACATCTTAGATCGTGATCTGCTTCGTCCAGAATAAATCAGAGGCTCCCTAGTAAAGTCGATGTGCGATTTGTCCGCCGGGCTGTATCCCTCTTGATTCCATGCGCCGGGAAATATCGACAATCTTGCGGTGAATCTTGCTCAGGCCTTCTTCATTCAACGGCCGGCGCTCCTGATCTACCAGTATGCCATTGAGACGCCTGGTCAGCAGCGCAACATCCTCGATCATATCGGAATAAACATCGGCTGGATGGCTGATTGTTGTCACCTGCATGAACAGGCTTAGACCACTGGTATTAGCTGCATCATCATCCTTTGACAGGATACCAGGCTTGAACATATTGGCGAGGCTGTAGAGCACTTCAGTGTGCCCGTCTGCATCAATATGTATTCTCTGGTAGATGTTGTCAGCGCTGTACACCAGGCCGAGCTTTTCAACTTCCCTATGAACAGCCCGCATGCTGAAGCCGCGCTCGCTTCGCGCAATCAGGTTGAAAATGACCAGCAGGTCCGTCTCCGCACAGAAACGATCTAGGTCTCTTGCATAGGCCAGTGCTTCATCGTGATCGAGTGAGAACAGTATGGGACGTTCCAGTTCCTCAGCAACAGCCAGACTCATCTGAGAAAAACGATGCAGCTCCGAATCACTGATCGATCCTTCAGCGTCAGCCAACTGGATAGCCAGGCAGATATCGCGATACTCACCAGATGCCTGTTCGTGTTCGAGATCACACCACAGGCCATTAATTATGTTAAATCCATATATGTAACTGGCCTTTTCCATGTTGTACTCGTGCTGACGGTATACACTCAATGCCTGATCACGCATGATCGGCTGTGAACCACGAATCAATGCCACATAGTCGATACTCTTTTCCGGACGGTGATCACGTCTGGACGGCTGTGCTTTCAGCTCAAGATCCAGCGTCCGACCCTCCTCCGTTAGCTCTGACTTGATGACGGACTCGTCTTCAGACTCAATCGGTGTCAGTACTGGTATATCATCAGATTCCGTTTCAATGCTTATGCCCGACCCGGACAGATCACTATCTTTCTGGTATTCGGCAAGACCCTCGGTCAGGGCAACATCGACATCCTCGTTGACAGGAATACTAACGACTTCATCTACGGGCTCGGGTTCCGGCGTCATCGATAAATCAATGTCTGCCCTGGATGCAGATGCGCCGGGTGCAAACAAGGGATCGACTTCATCAGTACGAGGATTCAATAGAAAATCATCCTTGCCTGAGCGACCTTTGAGTGAAAACGGTTTGCTATGTGCCTTGCGGTACGTAATGACGGCGATGATCACGATGACCACCAGTCCAATAATGAATAATGCGCTGCGTAATTCCATAATGAATCAGGATGCCATTTTCTCGGCTTCTTTGAGATTAACACTAACCAGGCGCGACACGCCTGGCTCGGCCATGGTAACGCCAAGCAGAGTATGTGCCGATTCCATAGTGACTTTATTGTGTGTAATGTAAATGAGCTGCGTATGATCAGCCATCGACCTGAGCGTATCACAGTAACGTGACACGTTGGCATCGTCCAGCGGTGCATCGACCTCGTCAAGCAGGCAAAATGGCGCAGGGTTCAGCTCAAAGATGGAGAACAACATGGCAACGGCCGTCAATGCCTTTTCGCCACCCGATAATAAATTAATAGTGCTGTTGCGCTTGCCTGGGGGGCGGGCCATAACAGCAACGCCGGCATCCAGCAGATCGTCGCCAGTCAGTTCTAGATAGGCGTGACCGCCGCCGAACAGTTTGGGGAAGAAACGCTGGAACCCATCGTTGATCAGATCGAAAGTCTCTTTGAAACGGGTGCGGGTCTCGCGGTCTATCTTGCCCATTACTCCTTCCAGCGTTGCCAGTGCCTCTGACAGATCGGCATGCTGTTTGTCCAGATAGCCTTTTCGCTCGGACTGCTCCTCGTATTCATCGATGGCCATCAGGTTTACGGCACCGAGACGCGTAATACGCTTAGTGATCACTTCCAGCTGTTCCGACCAGACGGACTCATTGGCTTCTTCGGACATCTCCCCCAGTACGTCCTTGACGTCCATCTCCAGTTCAGCAAGCTGCTCTTCGAGTGTTTGCCGGCGTACAAACTGCTCCTGGCGCTTCATTTTTTCCTGTTCCATGGACTCACGCAGCTTCTGACAGGCCGACTCTTCAGCATGCCGCTGCTGCTCCAGCTCGCGCTGGCGGCTTTCCAGTGCGACAACGCCTTCACGTCGCTGCTTGAGTGAGCCTTCTTCAGACAGACGCCGTCCAAGCAGCACATCCAGTTCGGCCTGCATGTTCTGCTCAGGCGCCTTGCCTGTGTCCAGGCTGCTCGCCAGGTCTTTTTCACGGTTGTGCAGCATATCCAGCTGCTGGCGGGTGCGTTGCAGAGAGTCCTGCAGTGAACGAATCGTCACTTCCCATTCCTGGTGCTGCAACTGCAAGTGATGCAGATCTTCGTCTGACTGGTGGGCGGTTTGTCGTGACTGATCCAGATTCTGCTGCAGACGCTGACGCTCACCGAGCATGGAATTTCGCTGTTGTTCTATTTCATCTGCCTGCTGACTGGCGGCTGCCAGCCGGTCGTCGGATGAAGTTAGCTCGGCCTGATCGAGGACGATTTGCTCATCTATTTCGGCAAGTTCGCGTTCAATCTGACCATTGCGATTGCGCATCTGGTCGAGCTCCGCTTCCAGGCGATGCAGACGCGCATTCTCTTCATTGGCCTGTGCCGTCTCGCGGTTATAGCGATCCCTTATTTCACGACGCTGTGCGTCACTCGTACCGAGCTTTTCCTGCAGCACCTTGTGACGGGCAGCCATCTGGTCGATATTTTCTCTGGCAGCATCCAGTTGTTCCGCCAGCATGTCGATTTCCGTCTGACGGGACATCACGCCCGTTTCGTTGTCCTGACCACCCGCCAGTGAAATCCAGTCGCGTCCTACCAGACTGCCGTCACGCGTTACCGTCACCGCATGTTCCGGTCGCTGAGTGCGGGCAGCAATCGCAGCGTCTATATCCTCTGCAATGTACACCGAGGCGAGACGTGCATTCAGGCTGACATCTGTAGCTTTGATACGTGAGGCCAGCATGCTTGAATCATGGCTGGCAATACCACCAGAGGCTTCAAAGAAAGTCGAACCCTTGCCCTGCAGATCGCCCAGTCGGTTCAGCGGCAGTTGCCTGCCTGCAAGGCAGACACCTGTCAGTTCGGTTCCGAGTACACGGTCAACAGCAGCTTCCCAGCCTTTCTCAACTTCGAGGCAGTCGGCAAGACCGGAAAGATCCTGCATACCTACCTGCTGCAGCCATTCGTGCATTTGCTGGTCATGTTTGCCCAGTGCAGCGTCCTGTAGCTCGCGCAGGGTTTCCAGGCGTGCTGTTACGGACTGGCGTTCAACACGCGCAGCGTTCAGTTCATTACCCGTGCTTTCGATATCGCTGCGCAGCTGCTGAATTTCTGTATCCAGAGCGTCTATTTGCTCATTCAGGTTCTTACAGCTGACCAGTTTCTGCTCCAGCTCGTCTCGCAGGTCAGTTGTGGAACTCTGGCTAATACGCGACTGCAGGGTTTCATTTTCTTCACCCAGCCTTGTGCGACGTGACTGGAGACGCGCGATATGGTCAGTGATCTGTGTGATACGGGCACTCTGGACTTCACGCTCACGGGCCGGATGGGCCGCAACATTTGAGAATCCATCCCAGCGTTGCTGCCAGTCATGCATTTCAGTGTCGGCGAGTGTCAGTGCCTCGGCAAGTTTTTCATTTTTTGCAGCAAGACTTTCCAGATCTGATGCACCCGCATTCAGTTTAGCGGTCAGTTCTTCTTCCTTACGGCTGTCTGACTCGAACCCTTCCCGGGCTGCTTTCAGCGCAGAATCCAGCCGCTCCTTTTCTCGCTGTTTTTCCTGAAAAGAATCGCGGGCATGCTGTATGGACTGTTCGATGCGGCTGACTTCTGCACCAGTCTGGTAATACTGGCCCTGTGCCTGATTGAATGCCTCATTGACATCGTGTTGCTGCTGGCGGGCCTTTTCGATATTCGCTTCCGTCTCGCGCTGCTTTGCCAGCTGGCCTTCAAGACGGGTCTGTCGACCTTCGAGCTCGGTTTCTTCCCGGACGATCCTGTCAGTCAGCCCCTGCCAGCGCAGTGCCAGCAATTCAGACTGCAGGCGACGCTCATCATTTTTGTGTTCCTTGTAGCGCCTGGCTGCACTGGCCTGTCGCTTCAGGCGTGCCAGCTGACTTTCCAGCTCTGAGCGAATATCTTCGACACGTGACATATTTTCTCGCGTGTGACGGATGCGATTCTCTGTTTCACGACGACGTTCCTTGTAGCGTGATATTCCAGCAGCCTCTTCGACGAACACACGCAGCTCTTCAGGGCGAGATTCGATGATCCGTGTGACCATGCCCTGCTCGATAATCGAGTAGGCGCGAGGTCCCAGGCCAGTTCCGAGGAATACATCGACGATGTCTTTTTTGCGGCATTTGGTGCGATTCAGAAAATAGTCGGAACGTCCGTCACGCGTCACTTCACGGCGGATTGCTATCTCGGAGTATTTTGCATAATTGCCCGGGGCTTTTTTACCAACCGTGTTGTCGAAAATCAGTTCGACAAAGGCCTTGCCGACAGGCTTGCGTGATTGTGAGCCACTGAAGATGACGTCTTCCATGCTCTGACCGCGCAACATTTTGGCGGATGATTCGCCCATCACCCAGCGGATGGCATCGATGATGTTGGATTTACCACATCCGTTGGGCCCGACAATGCCGGTCAGAAGATGGGGAAATTCAACCTGGGTGGGATCCACGAACGATTTAAAGCCCGCGAGTTTGATTTTCTTCAGTCGCATCCGTGAGTGTTTTCGATTATTGGGCTAAAATCTCGCGCTTATTGATTGTGGGAAAAACACTATGTCTACCAGCCCGAGCAAAGACCTCGAAGTCTTCGACAACCCCTACCCTGAGCGTGACTATACGATCAGCATCCGCATGCCGGAATTCACCTGCCTGTGCCCGAAAACGGGCCAGCCTGATTTTGCGACCTTGTACCTGGACTATATTGCGGATCAACAATGTGTAGAACTCAAATCACTGAAATTGTATATCTGGTCTTATCGCAACGAAGGTGCTTTTCATGAGGCTGTCACCAACCACATCCTCGATGACCTGGTGAAAGCAACTTCACCCCGTTACATGCGTCTTTGTGCCAGATTTTATGTGCGTGGGGGAATCTACACGACGGTCACTGCGCAGTATTCTAAACCAGACTGGGCAGGAACCATACCCTCAGAACCCAATTTCAGTGACTAACGATTCCCGGACGTATCTGGGCATCGATCTGGGCACCTCCGGGGTGCGCAGTGTTCTGATTTCCGGTACCGGTGAGGTGCTGGCGGAAGCACGCACGGGGCTGCCTGAAACACAGGACTCCGGGGGCATGAAGACGCAAAAGCCGGATGACTGGTGGAATGCTGTGCTGGATTCTCTGCGGCAACTTGTCGCGCAACGGACGCTAACGGACGTTGCCGGGCTATGCGTTGACGGCACGTCGGGAACAACATTGCTGACAGATGCCGAAAACCGGCCTCTGACGCCAGCCCTGATGTACTCAGATACGCGTTTGCCGGAGACTGCCAGGCAGTTGCTCGAGATAGTTCCACAAGCTGCCAATGCGTGCAGCCTGAGCAGTGCTTTACTGAAGGCATGGTGGCTGAGAGAACACTACGCTCCGGCTGGTGACTACTATATCCAGCAACAGGCTGACTGGATCCTCTCCCGCCTACGCGGGACACCCGGCATCAGCGACTGGAACAATGCCCTGAAACTTGGCTACGACGTCGTGAATAAAACCTGGCCTGAGTGGATGCAGCAGATGAACTGGCCAGTTGGCGCCCTGCCCGAGGTTTTTGCACCGGGAACACAGGTCGATACGATCAACACGGACATGGCTGCTGAAACCGGCCTCCCGCAAGATACACAACTGCATGCAGGCAGCACGGACGGTGTCGCAGCCTTTCTGGCCAGCGGCGCCAGCCAACACGGCGACGCCATGACATCACTGGGCTCCACGCTGATACTGAAACTCTGCAGTCGGCACCCGGTCGCCTCACCTGAACACGGTGTCTACAGCCACAGGCTCGATGAGAATCGCTGGCTCGCCGGGGGGGCTTCCAACACTGGCGGCGCCGTTTTGAAACAACTGTTCAAGAATGATGATTTACGATCACTGTCACTGGATATGCACCCTGACACCGATACGGGGCTAAACTACTACCCGCTGCCAGCTGTCGGGGAACGATTTCCCATTAATGACCCGGAAAAAAAACCACTAATGAATCCTGTACCGGAAAATCCAGCTATATTCCTGCAAGGTTTGTTCGAAGGCATCGCCCGGGTCGAGAAAACCGGCTACGATCTGCTCGAACAACTGGGCGCAGACCCGGTGACCTCGATCCGCACCACGGGTGGTGGGGCTGCAAATATTACCTGGACGAACATCCGCGAACGCATCGTAGGGCGCCCTATGCAGGAAGGTCTGCACGATGAGGCTGCCTATGGAATGGCACGTCTGGCAGCCGGGCTTTTTTAATGGTTTTATGGAATATCTGATCAAGTTGAACTATTGGTAATTAGCAGTGGGTCGGGGTCTGCGCGGGGTCTGCGCGAGGCCTTCTCAAGACCCGCCGTAAATACGTCCATGTAGGCTCTGCCTCGACATCCATGTCTCGGAAGGTCTTGAGAAGGCCTCCCCCAGACCCCTTGTAGACTGTGAGTTCGGAGACCCACTCGTCACATCCGCCGGGTAAGGGGGTGCGGTTTT
>Ga0209013_10003227_pt1 | contig 14570 bp, 13 predicted proteins | sample Cruoilmetagenom2_FD_187291 | JGI IMG/M metagenome (GOLD analysis project Ga0209013, IMG submission 187291) | Oil polluted marine microbial communities from Coal Oil Point, Santa Barbara, California, USA - Sample 2 (SPAdes) (version 2) | ecosystem: Environmental > Aquatic > Marine > Oil seeps ... | reverse complement strand
CACGCGGGAATAGCTCAGCTGGTAGAGCACGACCTTGCCAAGGTCGGGGTCGCGAGTTCGAATCTCGTTTCCCGCTCCAAACACTCAAAGGGGAAGCATGAGCTTCCCTTTTTGCTTGTACAATCTCCTCCCTGGCTGGGTGGCAGAGTGGTTATGCACCGGCCTGCAAAGCCGTGTACCTCGGTTCGATTCCGGGCCCAGCCTCCATTTCCAATGTGTTAATCTGCTCACATCGTTATGAGTAACCAACCACTAATCAGTGTCGTCATGCCTGCCTACAACCACGAACGCTTCGTGGCTGAGACGATTGACAGTGTGTTATGCCAGACATGGACAAATCTTGAACTTATTATTATCGATGACGGTTCAACAGATAGTACGGCGGAAATCATCAAGACATACGACGACCCGCGCGTTCAGTACTACTATCAGGAAAATCAGGACGCCTTCAACGCACTGAACAACGGCATGGCGAAGGCAACCGGTGAATACATCGCCATCATCAACTCCGATGATGTCTATCACTGCAAACGGTTTGAACGAATGATCAGTCTGATGCAGGAGCAGCAGGCGGTCTGTGCTTTTTCCAACGTATCGCCGATCGACGCAGACAGTAAGCCGCTGGGCGACCCGGATTTCGGCTGGAATCAATGGCATCAGGCCAACCGTGATTTCTACTATGAAAAGAAGGGCAATCTGTACCGTGGGTTTCTGCATGGAAATATAATGGTTACCACATCCAATTTGATCATGACCGCTGATGCGATGAGAAAGGTGGGCGGATTCTCCAGCTTGCGTTACCTGCATGATTACGATTATATCTTTCGCATGATGCTGGCCTACCCGGAGGATGTCCTCTACGTGGATGACGAGGTGCTGATGAACTATCGTATCCACGGTGGCAACACTTTATCGGAAGCTGCGATTACCGGCCGGGAGCAGGATCTGCATGTGATTCGCACATACATGCTTGCGCGGTGCCCGGAAGAATTTCATGACATTATCAATGCCGGTGTGGATCGACTAAGAACGCTGGATAAAGAAATCACTGATGTCCATGAGCAAGTTGTCGCTCGTCAGACAGCACAGAAAAAGCCCATTGACAGCATCCCTACCCGCACGCTGCTAACAACAGTTATGAATCGCCTGAAATCAAGATTACTGAAGGCTGGCTAGAGGATGGAACTCAATACCTTCCATGATCTTGAAAGCCTGGTTGCCTATGCAAATGCGCGACTGGATCAATTTGATACTATAAGTCTGGATATTTTCGAGACCCTGTTTATCCGCCGTATCCCTGACCCGGATATGGTCAAGTTTCCAGTTGCGAAATTTATTTCTGATACTGCCAGAGTCATGGGCATCGAAATCAGGCCCGGCGAGGTGCTGCAGAAACGCAATAAAATTGAAAATATACATCGCGCCCGGAATGGTAAGGAGCATCCGGATCACGAAGCTTATTATGATGATTTCATGCAGGAGGCCCTGAATGAAATCTTTGGAGACTTGCTGCCGGGTAATTTGTTTGATCAGGTAGCCGACTACGAGATGCATCTCGAGAGCGCTGTGATCGTGATGCGCACAGTTCTGTTCGACTGGATCAAGTCCCTGCATGAACAGGGCAAGCGTGTATTCCTGATATCTGACATCTATCTGCCGGCAAAATATCTGAAACGCCTGGCACAGGACAAGGGTGTACTCGAGTACCTTGAAGACGTCATTTCATCAGCAGATAGTTTTAAAGCGAAAGCCTCTGGTGCAGCATTCCCCCTGATCGAAGAACGCTACAACCTGGACGTCTCTCGCTGGCTGCATATCGGTGACAATCCCGTATCAGACAGCCATCGCCCTTCAGAACATGGACTTACAACACTGCATATTCACGACATAGGCGAACGTCACCGCTTATCGCTGGCCACACGCTATAATTACTATGCCAATCAGCGCGACTTCTGGAAGGGCCGCAACCTGTACCAATGGATGCTGCCGCTGGAAGATGAAAACCAGGATCGTGATCCACTGTATACAGACGGCTTCGGTTTTCTGGGATACATGTTGAGCTATTTCATCCACTGCCTTATTGATCGATGCAAGGACAAAGAGATCAAGCGGGTGTATTTCTGCTCACGTGAAGGCTGGATGTTCAAGAAAATATGGGATGAACTCGTGCCATGGTTCTACCCGGCTGGTGACGCACCGCAGGCGTCCTACCTTTATGTCAGCAGAATGGGTTTGGCATCTCCGGCATGTGCAATCAAAGGCCTTACAAAAATCAATGCACGCATCGCAAGATACCCGGCAGGCAACCGGGACTTCCATGACATCTGTCGTATTTTCAAACTGGATGTAGATAAGCTTGAACCCTATCTGAAAAAGCATGGCATCAGTGCCGACCATGCAATAGGGATTAATTCAGCAGATTACGATCAGAAAGCGGATTACGCGTTTAGTAAGGTTTTAGACGATCAGGAATTTCAGGATGCTGTAAAAGCACAAAGTAAAGATAACAATGAAGCCTTCCAGCGTTACCTGGAACAGGAAGGTTTTTTTGATCATGATGAAGTGGCGATTGTTGATATTGGCTGGCTGGGTACGATTCAGCATTACCTGACAGATGCAGTTGAGCACAGATCGGATATGCCGCGTGTTCATGGCTTCACATTAGGTGCTATTCGGCTGGCTCCTTATCACAACGGCTGGAACAGTAAACTGGAAGGCCTGGTGCATGATGCTCACAGGCCCAGTTTTTTTACTTCCATGACCAATATGATCAAGCCCATACTCGAGGAAGTCTGCCGCGCTCCACACCCGACATTGCTTGGCTATGAGATTGAAGAGGATAAGCCAAAACTAAACTTCCGAAGGACTGATGATGCCGTAGGTCAGGGGGAAATCACGCAGGATGCGTACTATCAGCCTCTGCATCAGGGGATATTTGATGCTGCAAAGAGATATGGCCCGGCGCTGCAGATAGCCAACTATAGTACCAACCAGCTCAAGGGATGGCTGAATTTCATGTATCTGGCACGCATTGGTTTTCCCAAAACGGTAGAGGTGCAGCGCTTGCGTCATCATGAACATCAGGATGATTTTTTTGGCACTAAAGCGCCTTCGAAGAAAGCCCTCAAGAAAGATGAAACATTATGGACGGCAACTGACCGGGCATTGCGATTCAATCCCTTTTTGCGTATTCACTGGCTACTAAAAAATACTCTTCAATTTCTGCAGCGCTAAATGAAAACAACAGATAAAAACTATGATTTTCAGGGTATGAGCAGCCAGAGGATCTTCATCAACTTTCTTCGCTGGAAGCTATTTCCATTCGGTGATATTGGTGGCGGGCCGGGAATAGTCTGGCTGTTCAGTATCTGGTTCAGACACAAATTTGGAAAAGTGATTGCCGGCTACAGGATTCGCAAAGCAAGCCGCAAATGAAAATAGAAGAATAATATAAAAACGGGTTTGTCTCGGATACTTGAGGAGGTATGAAATGGATACAGAAATAAATCTCGTCGTGAATGATCGCGAAGAACTGATCTATCTGCTGACGGAAGCAGCAGAATTTGAGCACACGGTAATGTGCACTTACCTCTACGCACAGTGGAGCCTGAAGAGAGAAGAAAGTGAAGGTATTACCTCCGAAGAGAAAGAAGCCATAGATCGTTGGCGTACCTCGATCCGCAGCGTCGCACTGGAAGAAATGCTCCACCTGACCCTGGTTAACAATCTCCTGGCCTCCATCGGTGCGGCCCCCCATTTGTCACGCCCGGATTTTCCCGTTGCTCAAGGTCCATTTCCTGCAGAGGTGGATTTCCATCTTGCGCCGTTCAATGAACAATCCATCGAGCATTTTGTGTTCATTGAGAAACCTGAAGGCATCGATATTGAAGATGGTGCCGGCTTTACGCATGAATCGCATTATCAGCGTGTCGTATGTACTGATCTATTGACCCCGACGCCTCGCGACTATACGTCACAGGGGCATTTGTATAACGGTATCGCGCAGGCTATACGCCGTCTGGCAGACAAGTTTGGGGAAGAAGGACTGTTTGTTGGCCACGGTGAAGCACAGCTCAGTTCGGCAGAGTTCCCATTGCCCGGGTTGTTTGAAGTGACAGGTGTGGAGACAGCAATGAAGGCCCTGGAAGAAATCGTCCTGCAAGGGGAGGGCGCACCGGCACATCGAGCAGATTCGCATTATGCACGCTTTGCAGCAATTCGTGACGAATACCAGAAGCTCAGAGATGCGCGCCCGGATTTCGTTCCTGCTCATCCGGCGGCGGTCAATCCTGTCCTCACAGAGTTTGCAGAGGCTGATGACATTGTACGTGTCACAAATCCACAGGCGAGACGTGTGGTGGACCTGGGCAACTCTATCTATGGCCTGATGCTTCATACCACGGCACAGGTTTGTGCACCTACCCCGCTGCCGAGTGGTTTGAGACAGGATTTATCCGAAGTCTCAGCTGAGCTGATGAAGCTCACCACCACTATCGGCGAGGCAGCCGCGAGGTTGCCTGTTGGAGATGAGCACAATGGTATGAATGCCGGGCTGAGCTTTGCACTGCCGAGGTCTTTCGGGCAACTGGTACAGGCCAACGCTGCGCAGATCCTCGGGGAACGCTCCGCAGAACTTGCTGTCGCATGTCGCTCTGTGGAAGATTTCCAGCCATTGCCCGGTGTCGCCGATAGTCTGGATGAACTCGCGATCCGTCTCGCAGATATGCATGAAAAGTTTGAAGAACATTTCACGCTTGTCACTGATACGGGCGTTACCGTTGAGCCGCAAATAGATGATGATATGCCGTTGGCCGAAAATACCGGGGAGGCTGCTGATGAAGCCTCAACCGAAGATATCACTGTTCGCTTTGATACAAAGCGATGTATCCACGCACGGCAGTGTGTATTGCAGGCACCTACAGTATTTCTGGCAAATGTTGAAGGCCCCTGGCTGCACCCTGAAACAGTCACGGCAGAGTATCTTGTTCATGTCGCGCAGACCTGCCCATCCGGTGCAATCACCTATGTGCGTCTGGATGGCGGGGATGAAGAGGCAGCCCCTGAAGTTAATGTTATTAATGTCAGAGAGAACGGGCCGTATGCATTTCGTGCGATGCTCAACATCGATGAACAACGTTGCATGTATCGAGCGACACTGTGCCGTTGTGGAAAATCCAAAAACAAACCCTTCTGTGACAACACACATCGGGAAATTGAATTCGATGCAACAGGAGAACCTGCAACGATCCCGTCCGAGCCTCTGAAAGAACGGGGTGGTGAGTTGCACATAGTGCCTGTCAAAAATGGGCCGCTCAAGGTGCGTGGGCCGTTAGAAATTTGCAGTGGAACAGGCAGAACGGTGACGCGTACTCAGTATGTGAAACTATGCCGCTGCGGCGGTTCGTCAAACAAACCGTTCTGTGACGATACTCACCTGCGTATTAAGTTCAAGTCCGATCAGTAACTTACGCTTATCGCGAAGAGTTCAGAAGAAATTATAAGAGTGAGTCCATAAGCGCCAATAATAAAATGTACTATTCAGAAAAGTTTAACAGCATTACTCATCTCGTTGGCGCCGTGCTGGCCATTATGGGCCTGGGCGCATTAATTACTGTTGCTGTTCAACAACAGGATATTCTTCTTTTTATTGGTTTCCTTACATATGGCATGACATTAGTCATGCTTTACAGTGTTTCAACTTTATACCACAGCTTTAAAAGCCCATTTATAAAACGGGTATTCCAGCAACTCGATCATATTGCGATTTACCTGTTAATTGCAGGTACGTATACACCATTCATGCTGGTAACACTGATTGACAGTAATGGCATATGGATTTTAATTGCCGTATGGGGGCTGGCACTCATTGGAATCGCGCTCGAACTACGCGTTAATAATCGTATTGAGGTACTTCAGATAGCCATATATCTGACTATGGGCTGGCTGGTAGTCATTGATTTCGATGCATTAAAAGATATGATGCCGGAAACGGGAGTAAATTTGTTATCAGCGGGCGGACTGGCTTATACGGCAGGTGTTACTTTTTATGTTTTAGATCATAAGCGACTGTTAGAGCATGCCCATGGAATTTGGCATTTATTTGTTTTGGCAGGTTCCATTTTTCATTTTATGGCTATCATCATTTATGTAAGATAGCCGTCGTGGCAGTTACTCCTTTAGCTTGACGATGAGTTCGCCATCATCAACCCGAATGTTATCGACACCATCTGCAAAGGACTTCCAGAAGCCCTGTGTGTCACCAAACTCGCTAATCAGGTCTATATTTTTCAGGCCGCCCAGCCAGGCATTCGGAATCGGTACTCCCATGATGCTGACACCCTTGAGAATGACGATGGGTTTTGAATCCTGATAGGACATTTCGACTCCGGCGTTGACCCTCAGGGTCTTGCCGCCAAGTATTGGAAAATCAGGATCGACAGGAACGAGCATTTTTGCACTGATCAGATTGTCTGACAGGTCAACGGCCAGTTTACGGGCCATGTCTGTATTGCTGGCGAGCAGGCCATTCAACTCGCGTTCGCTGAAATTGACTTCGCGACTTGCGCCGGCCTCTGTATAGCGCTCGGGCCGCAGCCTGCCAGTGCTGTCGAATTCGGATGCCTTCTCAGAACCAGCCGGGGCGGGCTTGTTTTCTGGTGTATAGCCTAATCGCCGCAGCTTGGCATTAAGCGTCTGTTCCTCTTCAGCTTTCAGAGTGACGGGAGTGAAATCCTTCGCATAGATATAGGTGCGCACCAGCCAGTAAGTGGCGCCGGCTGTCAGACCTATCGTCAGCAGTATGATGAGGAGGACGTGGTGCCAGCGCAGACCGCTGGATTGTTCAGGAATAGTCGTTTCGGTCATGCCGCTAGTTTGCCCACAGTGTGTGGATGTGTAAAGGCCGGCACTTTGTTGTTGACCGTTGCAAGTCTTACAGGTAATGTTGCCGCGCCCTGCGGGAGTCTCTCGCTGGAACTATTACACACCAAAAGCAAGGAATAATTCATGAAGCAATATTTACGTCGTTACGGGATACTTTTCTCCCTGTTGATTATCTCCATCGGCAGCACGGCAGCACTGGCCGCCGATGGCACACCGGTCATATCACGCATCCAGAAGAGTGGCGAACTTGTGCTCGGCACCTCCGGAAACATGCCTCCAATGACATTCAAGCAGGCAGACGGCAGTCTGAACGGGTTTGATATCAGCATGGCCGAACTGATGGCTGATGTCATGAAGGTTAAGCTGGTCACAAAAGTTATGCCATTCAATGAACTCATCCCGGCTCTGAAGAGCGGTAAAGTTGATGTGGTCATGTCCAATATGACGATCAACCCTACCCGTAACATGCAGGTCGCCTTCGTTGGTCCCTACATGACTTCCGGCAAGTGTATCGTGACTAAGAAGGACAACCTGGCCAAGGCTGATGAAGCAAAGGATCTCGATATCAAAGACATGCGCATGGCTGTTCTGAAGGGTTCCACCAGTGAAGATTTTGTCCGCACCTTGATGCCGAAAGTAACTATTACGACTGTCGATGACAACCAGCAGGGCGCCGACATGGTTGCATCTGACAAGGTTGGCGGTATGCTGACTGACTACCCAATCTGCCTGGCCACCATCAAGAACAACCCGGATGCAGGTTTCGTAAGTGTCTTTTCACTGTTGACCTATGAGCCGATCGGTATCGCTGTTTCAGGTGACGACGCCCTGTTCATCAACTGGACCGAGAATTTCCTCGAGCGCCTCAAGCAAACCACAGTGCTCGATGTGATTGGCAAAAAATGGCTGGGAGATCTTGCAGCTCAAAAGGCTGAAATGGAGTAGTTCACACAATCTCTTTAAGTCTAAGGCCGGTCATTGCACCGGCCTTTTTTATGATTATCCCATGCTTGAGTTGGCCAATGAATTCGGCCAGTTACAACGAAAAATGACCCACTAAATGCAGCTGAACTTGCTGTCCTTGCTATTGTCTATTGAAGAATACACATTTCAACAGAGGTGGCATGTGAGAATCTATGTCGGCTTACAGCAATTCACTGGGGCAATTCTTATATCTCTGACCCTATTGGCAAACAGCCATGTAGCAGTTGGTAGCGACCAGGAATCCGCACAAAGCGAAGCAGTTTCGAAGGATTTGTCATCCCCCTCGGACAGCGACTCCTTCTCACTGGGAGTATTTGCGACTGATAAAGTCATACAGCTCAGACGGCTGCTGCGAGATCGTAAAGAGCAGGCGGCCCTGGCTGCATTCAAGCTGGGTATAGAAGCGGCCCACAAGAATGAACTGGAGGAAGCTTACAAGTTCATCAGCGAAGCCATCATGCTGGACCCACATGAAGTAAAGTATTTGCAGGCAGGCGTCGAACTGGCATTTCTCAAAGGAGATTATGAGCAGGCGGAAACACTCGAGCTGGTTGCAATCAAGATAATCAGATCCGGGAACAATGAAAGCACACGCGAACTCGCTGACTTGCTGGATAACCTGGGCACTATCTATGTTGCGCAGGAGTTCTATGACGAAGCCGAAGTCAGTTTCAGGGAAAGCCTGACGCTGCGTGAGCAGGCATTTGGCGACAAGCATCTGATGATTGCAGTCAGTCTGAACAAACTGGCAACTCTGGCTGTACGCCAGGATCATCCTGCCGTTGCCGAATCACTGCTGAAAAGATCACTCGATATAACCCGCGAAGTCTCCGGCCCCCGGCATGCAAACAGTGCTGCTGTGTTGGCCAGTCTGGCCGATCTTTACCAGAGTGAATCACGTGCGCAAGAGGCCGAAGCGCTCTATGAAGAGGCAATATCCATCTGGACGGATTCACCCGATGACAAACCGCTAAGGCGCGCGATTGGGCAGAATGCGCTTGGCCAGCTGTATCTGAGTCAGCAACGCTTTGATGATGCGCGCGCACAGTTTGAACAGGTGTTATCGCTGCTGCAGGCTGACTATGCCGAGGATCATCCTTATGTTCAGCAGGCGATGAGCAATCTCACTGCTCTTGATGCTGAGCTAGGCAGCAATGACGAGACAGATCACATGTACGAAGCGCTGGTGCGGGAATTCAATCAGCAGCTGCAGCGGCGTGAGGCCATGACGGCGACCATACCCGCACCACAGGCTCCCTAGACAAATGTATCAAACAATTGCACCCTGACATCGTCACCGGCTGCAACACCATCGCAGTCTTCTGGCAGCAGAATAAAGCAGTTTGCCCGACTCATAGACATCAGCACTCCTGATCCCTGCTGCCCGGTTTTTCTTACCGTCAGCCTGCCGACGGCATCCTGTTCCAGAATGCCGCGCTGAAACTCATAGCGCCCACTGCGCTTGCGGATGGTCTCTGTGCAGGTGGCCATGAACGTCCACGGCAGGCTTGACCGTCCGCTTGCCATATATCTCAGGGCAGGTTGTACGAACTGGTAGAACGTCACCATGACTGCGACCGGGTTGCCGGGGAGTCCGAAGAACTTGCTGCTGCCAATTTTGCCGTATGTCAGTGGCCGCCCGGGCTTCATGGCTATTTTCCAGAAATTGATTTCACCGATTTCTTCGAGAATGGGCTTGATGTAGTCTGCTTCACCCACTGATACACCGCCGGAGGTAATCACGACGTCTGCCATGGATGCAGCTTCTGTCAATGCCTTGCGCAGGTCATCAGCATTGTCCCCGACGACACCCATGTCGAGCAGTTCGATATCCAGCCGTTTAAGCATTCCGTACAGGCTGTAACGGTTGCTGTCATAGACATCGCCTTCTGCAAGTGTTTCACCAATCGAGCGCAGTTCGTCACCCGTGGAAAAGAAGGCTACACGTGGTCGCCGTCGAACCCTGACTTCGCCGATTCCGAGTGAGGAAAGGATGCCAAGGTCGGCAGGTGTCAGAGTGCGTGATGCCTGCAATACTGCGTCACCCGCAGTTATGTCTTCGCCCGCCTGGCGGACATTCTGCCCGGGGCGGTGGCCTTCGCCGATAGCTACGCTATCAGTTTCCACTGCCTCGACATGTTCCTGCATGACAACGGTATCGGTACCGGTAGGCATAACTGCCCCGGTCATGATGCGGATGCACTGTCCCGCTTTACAACTGCCATTGAATGGAGCCCCGGCAAAGGATGTACCTATAACAGGGTAGACACGGTCGCTGTCCAGCGGCAGATCGCTGCCGCCCAGTGCATAGCCATCCATAGCAGAGTTGGTGTGACCCGGTACCGACATCGGAGAAATGATGTCTTCTGCGAGCACCCTGTCGAGTGCACTCCGCAGTGTGAGCTTTTCACTGGCGGTGATGGATTCTATGTCAGCAAGAATCTGCTGACGTGCATCATCGACGGTTAACGTAGACGGTTCCGGTACATCGTCGCAGCAGGATGTTGATCGTATTACGCTGCTCATTATGGTGTGGTCCCGGCTGCTGTGGCTGATGATGTAGCAGCGATGATATTGTCGATGATGAACTGCACGATCTGCTCCGGATTGTTGATGTTCAGTTTTGGCAGTGTGTCCCTGTTTTCCGGAATCGGCGCATCACTGGCAATAGCAATGATGTTCGGGTCATCGGGAAACAGCAACGGTTTGTTCAGGTCAGGGCGGTGCAGTTCTATCTTTTGATAGTCTTCATGCTTGAAGCCTTCTACCAGAATCAGATCGAGTCCCTTCATATTCAGAGCAGATAGTGCATCAGCCAGTAAAGGCTCGTCGCGTCCTTCTTCAAACTCGGTTATAAGTGCCATGCGTACCCTTGACGCAACCAGTATCTGGCTGGCCCCGGCCTCACGCAGTACATAACTGTCTTTGCCCGGATGATCGATATCAAATGTGTGATGGGCATGTTTGACAACAGCTACTTTCAGACCTTTCGCCACCAGGATAGGCAGCAGCCGGGTCAGCAGGGTGGTTTTGCCTGTACCGCTCCATGCACAAAATCCCACCATGGGCACAGCCACGTCGTTCATGCTGATCTATCCTGTTTATTAATGCTGAGATGGTCTTCTGCAGTGTTGATATTAAAAAAAGTCTCCGTGATATCGGAGAAGTCAGCCTGTGCAGTGCTGTGCCTGGCATACCACAGGTCGATCTTGCGGTCTCCAGCATCGAGAAATGCCTGCAGACTGCCAAGCAGGGACCGGGGGATCAGGGCGTATACCGGTTGCATGCGTTGACCGTCATGGGCAACGGCCAGATCGGCATTGTTTTCGATGAGTGCATTGCTTAGCCGTTCAACAAGATTTGCGGGGACATATGGGCCGTCACAGGGCAGTGTCACGATGTAGTCGGTATTGCATGCTGAAAGGGCCGCGGCAAAGCCTGCCAGGGGGCCCTGGTAGTCCGCCATGTTGTCATTGATGACTGGATACCCATAGTCGGCATAGCTCTGCTGGTTGCGGTTTGCATTGATGGTGATCCTGTCAACTTGTGATGCGATTGCATCCAGGATGTGTTCTATCAACGGTTTGCCATCCAGTTCTACCAGGCCCTTGTCCTGGCCGCCCAGACGCCTGCCACGTCCGCCCGCCAGTATGACTGCTGTGATGTTGCTTCTATCCGGTTTGATCATGTCGTGCCTGGCCAATGGGGAATGCAGAAACATTCTCTGGTTGTTCGGATTTGCTTACTAGCGTTATTTTGCCATCATTGAGCAGTAGTTGTCTGTCTGCCAGTTGCTGGAATTGTAATGCATCGTGACTGGTGATGACGATGGCCATACCATCGTCTTTTAGCTGGCGTAGCAAGGCGTGCGTGCGCAGTCGGGCTTCCTGATCCATGTTGGCCGTTGGTTCATCGAGCAGCAGAATAGAGGGGGATCGCAGCCATGCTCTGGCCAGTGCAACACGTTGCGCCTCACCGCCCGACAGGCTCGTTGCAGAGGCTGAAGCAATGTCTTCAAGATCTGCCCATTGCAGCGCTTCAATAATACGCTGATCTCTGTTTTCAGATGATGAAGTACGTGGCAGTGCATAGCCAATGTTCCTTCTGACACTGGCATCGAACATATAGGGGTGCTGGTGCAGGTACATGACTTTCTCTTGCAGTGCACGCCTGCAGCGACGCCATTTCGTTTCCCCAAGCCCGGTGCTTAAAGAGCCGTGGTCTGGTTTCTCGAGACCGGCCATAATCTTCAACAGAGTAGTTTTGCCTGCACCGTTGGCACCGCAGAGTAAGGTGCACTGATGTTCATGAAGCGCAATATCGATGCCGTCAAGAATGGTCCGGCGTCGATAGCGCTTGCTGATACCGTTGAACTGGATGTTGATCGTGGGCGTCATAACGCGAATCGTCCCTTGCCCTGGAAATAATGCAGCAGGCCATTGAGTACAAATGCCAGTATCAGGAGCACGATGCCCAGTGCAATGCCCTGGGTAAACTCACCCTTGCTGGTTTCCAATGCAATGGCTGTTGGTATGTTGCGAGTGTGATGGAGGATATTGCCGCCCAGCATCATTGAGGCACCGACTTCGGCAATGATTCGTCCGTAGGCGGCCAGTAGCGCCGCAAGCAGACCGAACCGGACTTCGTGCATAACGGTAAGTACAGCCCTTAGCGGTCCGGCACCTAGCGTACGTGCAGTTTCCCAGGCTCGGCGATCAGCAGCCTGTAAGGCTGAATGCCCCATGGCAACCAGGATTGGAATACACAGCGCTACCTGGCCCATTACCATCGCGCTTTGTGTAAACAGCAGTTTCCAGTCGCCCAGTGGTCCCTGGCGGGACAACACGAGGTAGAGGGTCAGTCCCACGACAACTGCAGGGACTGACAGCAAGGTACTGAATGCGGAAATCAGCAGCCGGCGGCCGGGAAAGCGTCCGTATGCAAGCAGAAAGGCCATCAGCAGGGAAGGGGGTGTCGCAATCAGAATCGCTGTGGACGATACCCTGAATGAGATGCCGATAATTTCCCATAGCTCGTTATCGCCGGAGGCGAGCAGATGCATGGCATCTAATGTGGCGCTGTTCAGAGAGTCCATTTGCGGTGCGATCGATCAGTGTGTCTGGCTGGGTTTTTCCCTGTCCAGAGCAAACTGGCCTGAATTAGCCGAGGGTGTAAACAGCAGGGAATTGGCGACTGTATAACTGCCTATCAACTGTTGACCAGATGTGGAGGTGATCCAGTTAATAAGTGCCTGTGCACCGCTATGGTTGATGTCCGGATAGCGCGAGGGATTAACGGCGATGATGCCATAGGGATTAAACAGGCTCGGGTCTCCCTGGTATGCAAGTCGCAGTGGCAGTTTATCGCGGAGTGACAGCCAGGTCCCACGGTCTGTCAATGTGTAGGCAGACAGTTCAGCGGCCATTTGCAATACCTTGCCCATGCCCTGTCCAGCTTCCCGGTACCAACTGCCCTGTGGTTTTATGCCTGCATCTTTCCACAGTAATAACTCTTTCTTGTTGGTGCCTGAGTCATCACCCCTTGATATGAACAGGCCTGCGTTATCTGCGATTCTGGCCAGTGCGTCACTACCACTGTGACTTTTGCTGACTGCTGCCGGGTCATTTGCCGGTCCGACGATGATAAAGTCGTTGTACATGACATCATGGCGCTGCACACCGTAGCCGGCATCAACGAATGACTGCTCGGCAGCAGGTGCATGGACCAGGACGGCATCGACATCCCCATCCTGCCCCATGCGCAGGGCCTTGCCGGTCCCGACAGCAATGACGTGGACCCGGTATCCTGTATCGCGTTCAAACGCAGGCAGCAGATGCTGCAGCAGCCCGGAGTTTTCAGTGCTGGTTGTAGTGGCCAGGCGGATGGGAGCGTTTGTCTCAATACCTGTGGCCTGAACAGTGACAGGTAACAGTGAGCAGATAATCAATAAAAGTACGTTTTTCAGTGTTGTGAGACGCATGTTGATTACCGTAAGAGTGGGGTGTGCTTAAACTATCAGCAAGAATAGTGCCATTTGGGATGTATTCGCCGGTTATCGCGCATGTGCTGGTGATTTCAAGCGTTAAACAAGGACATTCATGTTCGTCTAGTGGGCCCAATATTGGTGTGGGAAATAATGTCGCACATGCGAACTAAGTGCTGGTACATTTAGTCCAATATGTCGCGGTAGACAACTTTTATGCTAAGTTGCCGTCAGATAAATAACGATAAATAACGATAATTTTCCCACTAAGGATTAAGGAATATGGTCGAGCACGCATTAATGAATGACGAATTTGGTCCGGGACAAGCTACGAGCAGTGGTGATTCTCCGAATCGTTCACTGAAACAAAATTCTGTCCTCATTATCGACGATGAGCCGGGCATTCGAAGTTTTCTTAAAAAAGGGATGGAAAAGCGTTTCGGCCTGGTTGAAGTGGCCGAAGATATTGACACCGCAGAAGCCCTGAGTGAGAGATGCAATTTTGATCTGATCATTGCCGATATTCGACTGCCAGGCCGGTCCGGTGCGGAGTGGATAACCCAACTGCGTGAACAGGGCAGCACGACGGCAGTAATTTTTATTACCGCCCATGCGAATGTTGAGACGGCTATAGAAGCCTTGCGCGCCGGTGCTGCCGATTTTATTTTGAAGCCCTTTCGTATGGGACAGATCATGGCTTCCGTCGAGCGCTGCATGGAGC
>Ga0209013_10003226_pt1 | contig 14572 bp, 12 predicted proteins | sample Cruoilmetagenom2_FD_187291 | JGI IMG/M metagenome (GOLD analysis project Ga0209013, IMG submission 187291) | Oil polluted marine microbial communities from Coal Oil Point, Santa Barbara, California, USA - Sample 2 (SPAdes) (version 2) | ecosystem: Environmental > Aquatic > Marine > Oil seeps ... | reverse complement strand
CGCCGCGTTTGAGGCTGGCGAAGGCCCGGTCAAGGCTGGCCGTGTCGGCCCGGTCGAGCGCCGAGGCGACGATTGCCGGATCCATGCGCTGGAAGTCACGTGCTTCGAGCCGCATGCTGCCGGCGAGAGTCTCCTGAGCCGCGAAATCGAAGGCGTTGAAGTAGCCGAACTTCTGGTTGGCCGACAGCGCCGCGAACTCGCCACGTTTGAGGCTGGCAAAGGCCCGGTCAAGGCTGGCCTCGTCTGCCCGGTCGAGCGCGGAAGCGACGATCGCCGGATCCATGCGCTGGAAGTCGCGCGCTTCGAGCCGCATGCTGCCGGCGAGAGTCTCCTGAGCCGCGAAATCGAGGGCGTTGAAGTAGCCGAACTTCTGGTTGGCCGACAGCGCCGCGAATTCGCCACGTTTGAGGCTGGCAAAGGCCCGGTCAAGGCTGGCCTCGTCTGCCCGGTCGAGCGCGGAAGCGACGATTGCCGGATCCATGCGCTGGAAGTCGCGCGCCTCGAGCCGCATGCTGCCGGCGAGAGTCTCCTGAGCCGCGAAATCGAAAGCGTTGAAGTAGCCGAATTTCTGGTTGGCCGACAGCGCCGCAAATTCGCCACGTTTGAGGCTGGCGAAGGCCCGGTCAAGGCTGGCCTCGTCTGCCCGGTCGAGCGCGGAAGCGACGATTGCCGGATCCATGCGCTGGAAGTCGCGCGCCTCGAGCCGGATGCCTGCAGCCAGTTTCTCCTGAGCCTCGAGACTGAGAGCGCTGAAGAGGCCGGTCTTTTGGCGAGCCGACAGCTGGTCGAACGCTTCCGGGCCTTCGAAACGATCCAGAAGATCATTCCGCCCGCTCTCGCCGATGATGTCGAGCATTTCTGCCTTTTGCTCGTCTGTCATCTGGTCGAAGACGGCCGCAGCGAAATCCTCCTGCCCGGGAATGTCGAGGATCACGTCTTCGTCAGTGATCTGCTCGGCCCGGTACCGTTCTGCCGCACCGATGGCGCCGGTCGCGTCCTCTTCCGCCGGTGGCCATTGTGAAAAATACAGGACCGCTGCGACACCGATAACGGCGATCGCGGCGATGCCCACCAATACTCCGGTCTTCTTTGTTGCCATCATTCACCCCCTGGGTCGAATTTGTTGCCCTGTTTCTGTTCCGAAAATCGCTACTCCAACTACAGAGCAGCGTGAAAAAGGTTGGTGATGTTTCATGGATGGTCCTCGCGGTTGGCGCCAATCCAGCGCTCATCAACCGTGAAACCACCGACTGAAACCTGGAGTCGCAACGGTTCGGCGGCGTCAATCGCGTTGACCGAAACCGTTGCGGTGCCGGGCCCAACGGTGCGCACCACAACCCACCCGCTGTGTGTAGTGACTTCGGTCGCCGATGCGTTAGAGCTGAGGAGGCTCTCGAGGCGCACTGGGCCAGCGGCACTCCCAAGGGTGACTGCGACGTCGATCTCGGTGGTGAGCACCACCTCGACAACGGCGTCCGCCCTGTCTCGACTGGCTACGATGCTCCCTGCGCCACCGTCGAGTTGTATCTCAACCTGCCCCGTCTCCAGTTGGCTTGGCGGGGTCACCATCGTTCCGGTCACAACCGACTGGTCGATGGATCCACCTGCATTCGGGTGCAGCAGGTAACCGACAGTAACACCAATCAAAACGCTCGCCGCCAGCGGCAGCCATTTTGCCGGCCAGGCGGACGCAGGGTGCGGGTGGTGAACGGTTGGCAAGTGATCTGTTTGAGAGGCGGGTGAGGTGGCATCCGCCAACGCTCTTTCAATCTTCGCTCGGAGCTCTGAAGGCGGAGGCACCTTTTCCAGCGAGTCCAGATCCTCGGCGATTGCCGTGATCTGGCGCTCGACTGCCCGGGTCTCCGGGTGTTCGGCGAGGTGGGCCTCGAGCTCCCTCAACTCCTCTGCGTTGATCGTGCCGTCGACACGAGCCCACAGGAGGGCTTCGAGGCGATCTGTATTCATGGGGCAAACCCCTGTTCAGTGAGAATTACGCGCAGCCTCTGTCGCGCGGTGAAAAGTCGTGACTTGACGGTCTTCTCGGGGATCTCAAGGAGCTCGCCGATCTCGCGGTAGGTAAAACCCTCGAGGTGCTTAAGCACGATCACCGTTCGATAATGCGGCTCGAGCTCGAGCAGCGCCCTTTTGAGGTGGCCACGAGTCTCGGTCGACTCGAAGACCTCGGATGGATTCGGGTCCGCCGTCGGTGCGTCCTCGTCGAAAGCCGCCTGGTCGCGCCGGCGGGCCACCAGGGTCAGAGACTGGTTGACCGCGATCCGGTAGATCCAGCTGAAAAATCGGTAGGTGGGGTCGAAGGTGTGGAGCTTTTCGTAGGCGTTGACAAAGGCGTTCTGGGTCGCGTCCATCGCGTCTTCGACCGAACCGGTGATTCGATATGCCGCACTGAAGAGCGGGCCTTCGTAGCGATCGACAAGGGTGTCGAAAGCGTGTCGATCTCCGTGGAGGCAGGCTTCAATCAGCATGGCGTCATCGTCTCTCGCCATAACTACCGGCTCCGGTCAAAAAGGTTGGTGATCGTCTCGTCCTCCCGTCCTAAGTGATCTCGAAAATGTTGTCGAAGCCGGCGATCTGGAAAATTTCGCGGATGTGTGGGCTGAGGTTGATCAGTGTCAGCCCTCCACCGCCATCGACGAGCTTCTTCTGGGTGCCGAAAAGCAGACCGAGCCCGGCGCTCGAGATATAGCTCAATTCCGCGAAGTCGACCTCGCAGGACTCCGTGACCTGGCTGAAGACCGCTCTCGCGCTGTCCACCTGCGAGGCGTCGAGTCGTCCGTGCAGGCTGATTGTTCCGTTCTCGTCGCGCTTGATCTCGAACATTTCAGTTCTCCAGTGTCTTGGCCACCGTGATCCGCATTCGGCGGGCTTCGGTTTCGTAGTCGTAGTTCAGGTCATCGACCATCTTCCTGACGAGGTAGATTCCGAGCCCGCCCGGACGCCTCTCCTCGATTCCGGCATCTACCGGTGGGACTTCGGCGGTCTCGGGGTCGAAGGGTTCGACATCAAAGTCGACGAGCTCGAGGTGGACGCGGTCATTCCGGCGTTCGACGCTGATGGTGATGTGGTCACCACCGCCCTCGTTGTGGCGGACCATATTGGTGAAGAGCTCCTCGACAACGAGGTTGATGCAGAACGCGGTCTTCTCGTCGATTTCCTGGCCGTTAACGAAGGTCTCCAGAAACGCAAAGACCTCGTCAATAGCCTCGATCTCGCGCCGGAACTCCCCGCTGACCGTCGTCACTCCTCGGTCCCCCCGGTTGACGCGACCAAATCGCTCCGGCCTCGCCGGAGCACAAACCTCGATCTGCTGTGCAGTTGCTGATCGTCACTCTACCATGGACATCGAGTGTTCAACGCTCAATGACCCTATCGTTTGCTACACTCTCACCACCAGAAAGGCAAAAAAAGGAGGTCCGACGAGCGCCATGAAGCTCACATATGAGCCCGACCCAAAAATCGCCGACGGTCTCGTCGTGCGCCTCTCCGGCAACCTCGAAATCAATGGAGCAACCCAGCTGTGGGAGGACGTCTCAAACCGTGCCGACCAGGACACGCGGTTCTTCATCTTCGACTTCTCCGACGTCCCGATCGTCACGAGCGCCGGTATCGGCACTCTGGTCAGACTCCTCGTCCGTCTCCAGGGCTTCGGCGGTTCCCTGGCGATCTGTGGCTGCAGCGGCAAGATTTGTGACATCTTCAGCGTCGTCATGCTGAAGGAGATCCTCCAGGTCTGTGACAGTGAAGCCGAGGCCCGAGCACGATTGCGATAATCTCGGGCGGCATATTTGCCGCCCTTGTTCGTTCAGGTGACCGACCCTCTTGTGGCGCAGGCGTCTCGCCCGCACATCTCTTGGTCGTCACGTTGAAATGAGACGTCGTGCGGCCGAGATCCGGCTTCGCCTTCGGCTCCACCGTGACAGGGCTGGCCGCACCACAAGGCGGGACTATTTCTTCTTCCGGCGGGTCTTCTTCGCCCGCGGATCCTTGCCCTGTGACCGGAGCTTCTCCTCGCGTTTGGCGAGGAGTTCGACCGCCTTGTCCATGTCGACCTTTTCCGGGTCAGTTCCCTTTGGGACGGTGGCGTTGACGGTGCCGTCCGTGACGTAGGGGCCGTAGCGGCCGGTCTTGACCTGGATTGTGTCGCCTGACGTGGGGTGGGCGCCGAGATCTGAAATTACCGCAGCGGCACCCGACCGGCGGCCCTTCTTGGGTTCCTTGAGCTTGGCCACTGCCTCGTCGAGGGTGATGGTGGCGAGCTGGTCCTGGCTATCGAGGCTGCGGGTCTCTTTGCCCATCTTGACGTAGGGACCGTAGCGGCCGTCCTGGACGGTGATCGTTTCGTCAGTCTCGGGGTGTTTGCCGAGGTCCTTCGGAAAGGAGAGCAGCATCACGGCGTCGTCGAGGGTCACCGATTCGGGCGACATGTTTTTCCAGAGGCTCGCCATCTTGGGCTTGTCTCCGCCGTCCTCACGGTCGCCGAGCTGGACATAGGGACCGAAGCGTCCCTCTTTGACATAGACAGGTTTGCCGCTTTCTGGATCATCGCCGATCGAGCGGTCACCCTCTGCCGCCTTCGCCACCATTTCGAGTGCTCGCTCGAGGGTCAGCTCGTCAGGTGGCATGTCGTCGGGGACCGAGGCGCGCTGGCCGTCGTCGCCGACCTGAATATATGGTCCGTAGCGGCCGACCCGGACTGCGACCCGCTCACCCTCGGGCGTCTGGCCGATTGTTATCCGCGAAGCCTCGCGCGGTTCGATCTCTTCGCCGGTGGCGACCAGGGCGTGGAGTCCCATTCGCATGATCTGGAGGCGTCCGCTGTCGTCTTCCTTCAGACCGAAGTAGAAATCGTGCAGCCACGGTGTGGCCTCGGTGTCGCCGCGGGCGATGGAATCGAGTGTGTCCTCCATCCGGGCGGTGAAGTCGTAGTCGACGAGATCGGGGAGGTTTTGCTCGAGAAGCCGGATGACGGCGAAGGCCGTAAAGGTCGGCACCAATGCCTGCCCCTTGTGCCACACATAGCCGCGATCCTGGATGGTCTGAATGATCGAGGCGTAGGTCGAGGGGCGGCCGATGCCGCGCGACTCGAGCTCCTTGACCAGGCTTGCTTCGGTGTAGCGGGCCGGTGGTTGTGTGATGTGGCTGGTTGGCTCCAGGCCTTCGACGGCCACCCGCTGTCCCTGGTCGAGCTTGGGCAGGATTTTCTCCTTGTCGTCCTGCTCGGCCTTGGGGTCGTCCGAGCTCGCGACATAGGCGCGAAAGAAACCAGCGAAGGTGATGACCTTGCCGGAGGTGGCAAAGGTCGCGGTTCCCTGATTCTGGGTTGGGGCCTCGATCCGGACCTGAGTGCGGACCCCCAAAGCGTCCTTCATCTGCGAGGCGAGGGTGCGTTTCCAGATCAGCTCGTAGAGCTTCATCTGGTCGTTGTCGAGCTTCGATTTCAGCTCGCCCGGGGTGCGGAAGCGTCCGCCGGCGGGCCGGATCGCCTCGTGCGCCTCCTGCGCGCTCTTCGATTTCGAGCGGTAGACCCGCGGTTGGTCGGGCAGGTATTCGGCGCCGTAGAGATCTTCCACCTGTCGACGGGCGGCGCCCAGGGCTTCGCCCGAAAGGGTCAGCGAGTCGGTGCGCATGTAGGTGATGTAACCGTTCTCATAGAGGCCCTGGGCGATCCGCATGGTGCGGCGGGCGTTGAAGCGCAGTTTGCGGCCGGCCTCCTGCTGTAGGGTCGAGGTCATGAACGGTGGATATGGACGGTTGGTGAACGGTTTCTCGGCGACGTCGGTGACCTCGAACGGCGCATCTCCGAGCTCGGCAGCCAGTGCGTCTGCCGATCCGCTATCGAGTACCAGCGCCTTGGTCTTGAGCTCGCCGGTCTCCTGGTCGAAGTCCTTGCCGATCGCGATCTTGCGTCCGTCGAGCTCGGCCAGACGGGCGGTGAAGCTGCGTTCGCTCTCCTTGCCCTTCAGGGTTGCCTCGACGCCACAGAAGGCCGATTCGACAAAACGCATCCGCGCCTCTTCACGGGCGACGATGAGGCGGGTGGCGACCGATTGCACGCGCCCGGCGGAAAGCTTGGGCCGGAGCTTTTTCCACAGCACCGGCGACACCTCGTAGCCAACCAGGCGGTCGAGGATGCGACGGGTTTCCTGTGCGTCGACCATCCGCGCGTCGATGTCGCGCGGCTCCGCCAGGGCGTCACCAATCGCGCTGCCAGTGATTTCGTGGAAAACCAGCCGCTTGACCGGGATTTCGGGCTTCAGCACTTCGACGAGATGCCAGGCAATCGCTTCTCCCTCGCGATCTTCGTCAGTCGCGAGGTAGAGCTCGGACGCGTTTTTGAGCTTCTTCTTGAGAGTCGTGACCTGCTTCTTCTTGTCCGCCGGGATCACGTAGAGCGGCGCGAAATCGTTGTTGACGTCGATTCCCAGCCTGGCCCACTTCTCACCTTTGTACTTCTTGGGGATTTCAGCTGCGGAAGGGGGCAGGTCCCGGATGTGGCCGATGGAGGACTCCACCACCCAGTCCGATCCCAGGAACTTGGAAATGGTTCTCGCCTTGGCCGGCGACTCGACGATGATCAGTGGTTTTGGTTCCGTCATGCGGGCCATAGGAGAACGGAGTCGGACGCCGTTGTCAAGCCCACGCCGGCGGATCCGCCGGCGTGGGTGGTATCATCTGCCGGCGCTGTGGCCCTTGGCCACAGACGGTTCCGACTGCGAGGAAGAAAATGGGACCCTGGCTGATTGACGTGACAGAACGTGCCGAGCTCGACCTCTGGCTCGAGGGCGGTCCGCCCTATCGAGCCGGCTCGACGGTGATGCTCGTTCGCGGTGACGACGACGATGTTCGTAGTTTTCTCCCCAACGCGCTCGATGCCGCCAAGGAGGGCACGAAGCGGGTAGTGGTGTGGGTCAAAAAGTCGTCGCTCCTCAGTGAAGCGGAACAGAAAGAGTACTTCGGCAAAGGTGAGCGGGTGCTGGCGTCGGTGATCGGCATCGACGGCCGCGCCGGCGGATGGATCACCCGCGACCGGCTGCGGGTCGAGGATGCCGTCTTTGCCTTTTCCGAAGCGGAGGACATCAGTGCCTGAGATTCCGAAGAAGTACAAACACCTCGAAATCGAGGACAAGTGGCGCCAGCAATGGGACGAGTGGCAGATCTACAAGTGGGACCCCTCGCTGCCTCGTGAGCAGACCTTTGTCGTTGACACCCCGCCACCGACGGTTTCGGGCTCGCTGCACGTTGGCCACGTTTTCAGTTACACCCACGAGGATTTGCTGGTGCGCTACCAGCGGATGATCGGCAAAAACATCGCCTTTCCGATGGGCTGGGACGACAACGGTCTTCCCACCGAACGCCGGGTGCAGAATCTCCTTGGAATCCGGTGCAACCCGCACCTGCGGTACGACCCTGATTGGAAGCCGGACCCCAAGGGCGGCAAGCGCAAGGAGATCGAGGAGGTCTCACGCCGCAACTTCATCGAGGCCTGCGGATTGGTGACGGAAGAGGACGAAAAGGCCTTCGAGCATCTGTGGCGCCACCTCGGGCTGTCCCTCGACTGGTCCGAGCAGTACGCCACCATCGACGACCACTGCCGTCGGATATCGCAGCTCAGCTTCCTCGACCTGGTTAAGAAGGGTCAGGTCTACAACATCGAGTCGCCCACCATGTGGGACATTGATTTTCACACCGCTGTTGCCCAGGCAGAGGTCGAGGACCGGCCCCGCCAGGGTCTGTTCTACGACATGCGCTTCGGCGTTGAGGGCGGTGGCGAGCTGCTGATCGCGACCACGCGCCCCGAGCTTTTGGGCGCTTGCATCGCGGTCGTGGCCCATCCCGATGACGAGCGCTATCAGGAGCTCTTCGGCAAGTATGCAATTACGCCGCTCTACGGTGCGAGGGTGCCGATCGTTGCCGCCGACCACGCCGATCCCGAGAAAGGGACCGGCATCCTCATGGTCTGCACGTTTGGCGATGCCATGGACGTCGAGTGGTGGAAGGCCTCCGTTCTGCCGCTCAAACAGCTGATTGGACGTGATGGAAAGGTGCTACCGGCGACCTTTGGTGAAGGGGCCTTCGAGAGCGTCGATACAGCTGCTGCTCAACGCGCCCACGATGAGATCGCCGGTCTCTACATCAGCAAGGCGAAGAAGCGTGTGGCCGAACTTCTAGCGGAGGAGGGGAGCCTTCCGGGTTGGTCCGGCGCGGCCCTCGTCGGCGAGCCCAAACCGACCGATCAGATCGTGAAGTTCTTTGAAAAGGGCGACCGTCCGCTCGAATTCGTGACCACCCGCCAGTGGTTCATCCGCACCCTCGAGCATAAGGATGCGCTGCTCGCCCAGGGCGACAAGATTCAGTGGCATCCTCCCCATATGAAGACCCGCTACACCCACTGGGTGGAGGGCCTCAACCAGGACTGGTGCATCTCGAGGCAACGCTACTTCGGGGTGCCGTTCCCGGTCTGGTACGCCGTCGACGACGCCGGCGAGCCCGATTTTTCGAGTCCGGTCTATGCGGATCCGAGCACCCTGCCCATGGATCCGCTGACCGATGTCGCCCCGGGCTACACCGAGGACCAGCGCGACCAGCCGGGTGGATTCACCGCCGAACCCGATGTCATGGACACCTGGGCAACTTCGTCCATGACCCCGCAGATCCAAAGCCACTGGGGGATCGACCCCGAGCGGCACGCCAAGCTCTTCCCGATGGATATCCGTCCCCAGGCGCACGACATCATTCGAACCTGGGCGTTCTCCACCATCGTCAAGGCGTGGATGCACGAAGGCGAAATTCCCTGGTACCACGTGATTCTGTCGGGCTGGATCCTCGACCCCGACCGCAAGAAGATGTCGAAGTCCAAGGGCAACGTTGTGACTCCCGACGATCTACTGGTCGAGTGGTCATCCGACGCAGTGCGGTACTGGGCGGCGCGAGCCCGCCTCGGCACCGACACCGCCTTTGACCCGAGTGTTTTCAAGGTCGGCAGGCGTCTCGCGATGAAGATCTTTAACGCCAGTCGATTTGTTCTCATGCAGGTGGATGGAGGCGGGGGTAAAGTGCCGGGACCCGAGCACATCGCCGATCCTCTCGATCTCGCGTTGATTGATCGCCTCCGCTCGGTCACCGAACAGGCGACCCGCTTCTTCGAGGCTTTCGACTATGCAGCTGCTCTGCAGGTCATCGAGGAGAGCTTCTGGCATTTCTGCGACCACTATCTCGAGCTGGTCAAGCTGCGGTCCTATTCCGACGAAGACACCCCGGGACGGAGGTCGGCGTTGGCGGCCCTCGGTCTCGGGCTCAATACGTATTTGCGGCTGCTGGCACCGTTCCAACCTTTTGTCACCGAGGAGGTGTGGTCGTGGAGCTTTGCCGGCGAAGGCAAAACGAAGAGCGTCCACACCTCGACGTGGCCGACGATCGACGAGTTCGAGGCGGTGCCGAGACCCGCTGTCGATGGCACCTTCGAAGCCGCTGTCGAGGTGATGACAGCGATTCGGGGGGCCAAGACGATCGGCCAGAAGAGTCTCCGCTGGCCGGTGGCGACGCTCGAGATCGCCGGCTCCGAATCGGCGCGCGACGCGTTAGCTCCGGTGATCGGCGACATCCTCCGCGCCGGCGCCGTCGCCCCGGACGGTTTGGCTCTCAAGGACGGTGATGCTCCTGAGGGAGAGCGGTTTGCCGTCACCGTGACGTTGGGCGAGGACGACGACGCCGGCGCGAGTTAAGAGTTAAGCCGAGTTTTCGGTGTGCCGCTGAATTCAGCGAGAACCTTAACTCTTTACCCTTAACCCTTTACTCCTATTTCGCTCATTTCCCGGGAATGAGCGAAATTGGACACGGCATGATGTTCCACGTAAAGCCCGACAACCCCTCGGGATGGGTGTAGAGTAGCTCTCGCTGCGGCTCGCCGTCGACCCACACATAGCGGTTGATCTCGCCGTCGTCGTCGTTTGCGACATACAACTCATCGACACCATCGCCATCCAGGTCGGTCAGGATCGAAGCGTGCTCGAATCCGCCCGAGTTTCGGTCGATCGATTCGATCGACCATTCGGCGCGGGGATCGGAGCCCGGCCGTAGCAGCCACAGACCACTCTTGTTGGCAGCTGCAACCATTTCCTTGATGCCATCGCCGTCCACATCGCCCGCGGTCAGGAAGCGAGTGAGGGTATCTCCAAGGCTGGTAATCAGCATCCCCTCGGTTGGATCGGTGCCGGCGTCGAAGCGCAGGATTTCGACCCGGCCGCCGGCCACCGCTTCCACCGATACGTAGAGTTCATCGGTTCCGTCGCCGTCGACATCGTCGACGAGAATTTCCTTGGCGTGGCGATCGCCGAGATCGGCAACCAGGGTTCGGCTTTCCTCGATTCCGGGCACGTACCGCGTCACGAAGCCAGGCTGCGGCGAGCCGTCGAGCTTGTTGGGCAGGCTCGGGGTGGCGTAGATTTCGAGCACGCCGTCGCCATTGAGGTCACCGACCTCGACCTCGTGGACAAAGGTGTTGGGCTCGGCGTCGAGTTCGAAGGCCGTGTAGCCACCGTTTGCATCGCCGTAGAGCACCGCAACGACACCCTGGTCGTGGGTCGCAACCACGATGTCGGTGAAACCATCACCGTTGACATCGGCCACTTCGAGATCGCGCATGCGGCTGAACTTTCCGCCGAAGTCCTGCTCCCAGAGCGTCGACGACGATCCGTCCGGGTTCCACAGCTTGATCATCGCTTTGGTACCGCCGGCGGTGAGGATTGCGGCCTCGCCGCCTGTGGGCGCAAAGACCATCCCCTTGTGGAACACGTTGCTGTCCTCGTCTTCGATGAAGCGGTAGCTCCAGGCGGTGCCGTCGTGGGTGAGGATGCCGAGCTGGGCCGGCTGCGGGACGGGTCCGGAAGGACCGCTCTCGAGCACCGCAAGGCTGAGCAGCAGGCCGTTGGCCATCGGTTCCGCGGTCGGCGCCTTGGCGCAGCCGGCGATGAGCGCAATCAGGGGAAGAACCATCAGGGCTGTTAATCGACGCATGTCATTCTCCGTTCGTTGTTGTTGAAATGGCCCGCTATTTCGCGAGCCGGGCGTTATGGTACCTCATTTTGAATGAGGAATTAGGAATGAGGAATGCCGCCCACCCAACCTGAAGGCGCCGGTCGAATCCGGGGGGAGGGGTGGGAATTCCTAATTTCTAATTCCTAACTCCTAATTTGCGGCGGCTACGCCGCCGCCACGTGCTAAACTATCGCGCCCTGGGAGGGTGTTGCAGTTATGAAACAGAAGAGCTTCCTGAGACGCCTCATGGCCGCCGTCGCGGTGGGTAGCCTAGCGATCGCGTTGATGATGTCTTGCGGTGGTGACAAGGTCGAAGAGAGCGGTGTCGTCGCAGGCGCCCATCCGGTCATTGTCATCGCCCTCGATGGCCTGCGGGCCGACGCTCTCGGCAGTTATGGTGCCCCCGCCAGGACGCCCGCCTTTGACGCGTTGGCCGCCGAATCGGTTCGCTTTGAGTGGGCGTTCGCCCAGGCCCCCCAGTTCCAGCCGTCGCTGGCCACCCTTTTCAGCGGTCTCTACCCGACCACAAACGGGCTCAGGGCGCCGGGGGACTACATGGCCGATGAGGCCCAGACCCTGGCAGAGGTCCTCAAGGCCGCCGGCTACTCCACCGCCGCTTTCGTCGAGGGCTCGCCCGGCACCAGCGACTACGGTCTCGCCCAGGGCTTCGACTCCTACCAGACGGTCGCCAATCCGGGAGTCCAGGCCGCCGAATGGATGAAGGCGCACTCCAAAGAGAACTTCCTCCTCGTCCTTTCCGGCTGGTCCAACCTCGCCTTCGAGCAGGTCCGCACCCTCCTCGAAGGCTCTGGCCAACCCGAGGGCATGGCGCAGCGGGTGGCGGAAGTCCTGGCCTCGCGCGCCACCGACCAGCCGATCGACTTCGATGACGAGGAACTGGAGTGGGTGCGCGCCTGGTACGCGGCTCGGATTCAGGTCATCGACTCGCTCCTCGATACATTCCTCGCCGAAGTGCGCGACCTCGGGCTCGACAGCCGCGCCTCCATGATCGTGCTCGGCAGCACCGGCTTCGCCCTCCAGGAGCACGGCGACCTCTTTGGCGAGTCGCTCTACACCCCGGTCAGCCACGTACCGGTCTTCCTCCGTTGCGCCGCCGGAGCCGACGTCCGCTCGGTCTCCAAAGTCGTCGAGGTCGTCGACCTGATGCCGACCATCCTCGATCTCACGGGCCGGCCGATTCCAGCCGGCGTCCAGGGCTCGAGCGTCATGTCGATCCTCAACGGCGCCGGCCAGCCTCCCTACGTCGCCTTCGGCGAGTCACCCCAGCTCCACGGCCAACGCTTCGTCGCCCTCGGCGGCATGGGGATGGTCAGCGGCATCGCGGGTGAAGGCGCCGAGATCTTCAACCTCGGGACCGATCCGCTGCAGCTCAACAATCTCTCGGAGACCGAGGCCGACAAGCTCGGGGTCATGGTCCGGCACCTCGAGGCGTGGGAGAAGATGGTCTCGGTCACCTCGCTCGATCCGAACCTCCGCACCGAGGAAGAGCTCGACGAGGACACGCTGAAGCAGCTCAAAAGCCTCGGGTACATTCAATAGAATGAGGAATTTGGAATGAGGAATTAGGAACTCCGTCCCCTCCTCCCATGATCTGAAACGCGAGGGGTGGATGGGCGGCATTCCTAATTCCTAATTCACAATTGCTAATTCACCTTGGTCTTCCGCGTTGTTCAACGCGGAAGACCAAGGTACCTTGACGACCTGCCATTTGGCACATATATTAATGTCAAATGGCAGGAGGTGCGATCATGGCATATGCACGAAAGAGCACGAAGCAGCGTGTTTCCGAAGCCTCCGTGGACTACGCGGCGCCTGTACCAGCCACCGCATCCGGCCAACACGAGTACCTGTCGCTGCTCGGCCTGCGGTCCTTCGACACCGCATCCCTCCTGAAGCGCCTTGACGAAGGCCTTTCCTACGCCGCGTTCGAGAAGTTGAAGCGTCGCCTCAAGGTCTCGTCGCAAGAGCTCGCGGATGCGGCTCTGATCACCCAACGCACCCTTGCGCGAAGAAAAAAGACTGGCCGAATGCGGCCGGACGAATCGGATCGACTGGTGCGGCTCGCGCGGGTCTTCTCCAGGGCATTGGAGTTGTACGGAGGGAATTCGGACCTGGCGCAGTCGTGGATGATGCGACCAAACCGCGCTTTCGGGGGAGTGAGCCCCTTCGAGATGGTGAAAACGGACGTCGGGGCACGTGAAGTTGAAAACCTGATCGGTCGAATCGAGCACGGAGTCATCAGTTGATCATTACCGCCTGGCGAGTGGTCAAGCGGGAATTCGCGGTCGCTGCGTTCGACGGCGAGGGCGCTCGCCTCTTTGGTGGAAGGTGGCACAGCATCGGCCGCGCAGTCGTCTATACATCTGCGTCTACATCGCTCGGTCTATTGGAGCAAATGGTTCACACCGAGGAGGACCTCCTCCCGTTCTACCTCACCATTCCGGTGACCTTCGATGCCGGTTTGGTCGAGACGATTGACCCCGTCAGGCTCCCCTGGAGCTGGCAATCCTCCCCACCGCCGTACGAGCTGCAGCAGATCGGAGACGAATGGGTCGACTCAATGCAGTCATGCATTCTCGAGGTTCCCAGCGTCATCGTGCCGCACGAATCGAACTTCATCCTGAACCCGAATCACCCGGACTTCGCCTCCCTCGAAATCGGTGATCCGATGGCGCTCGAGGTCGATTCCAGGCTTGTTTGAGGACCTATCCCTTGAAAATTGAGCTGCCGACCATTTGCTCGGGCTTGTCGACCCCAAAGAAGTCAAGGATCGTAACCGGCAGGTCGAGGATGCTGGTGTTGGCCCGGGCGACCTTCTGTGACGACAGTAGGGTTCCTGGTACCAGGTCGCGGGCCATGGAGTGGTCGCCTGACCACGCCCACGGGTTGAGGTCGATGGTGGGCTTGCCGGTCGATCCGAGGACCGAGGCCGAGGCGTTGCGGTAGCCGGGGGTGTAGCCGACCAGAAGCTCGGGCATCATCGGTGTCGCAGGACCGGTGTACATGTCCTCGCGGCGGTAGACCTTGGCGATCGGGCGCTGGCCGGTCTCGAGGTCGACGACGGCCTCGAGCTCGCGGGAGAGCTTATCGGTTATTTCCGCGACCTTCTCCGGCGGCACGATACCCTCGCCCTCACGGCCCTTGAGGTTGATGTAGAGGCCGTTGAAGCCGACGCCGTAGGCGACGCTCTGGCTCCAGTCGACGTCGAAGATGGAGGTTTCCTCCTTCTTCGCGGCACCGTCCTTCAGCACCAGATAGCCGTTGTCGCGCAGCCAGGTGTTGAGGTGGAATTGACGAGCGAATTGGGCGAAGCCGTGGTCGGAGCAGACCAGAACCAGTGTTTTGTCGTCGACCGCCGGCAGCACCTTTGCGACCAGCTTGTCCATCTCTTCGTAGAGGTGGGGGATCCAGCCGGCGAAGCGGACGTCCGCCTCGTGGTGTTTGGGGTGGGTCTTGTCCATGTTGCGCCACATCATGTGGGCGTCCTGGTAGGTGGAGG
>Ga0209013_10003225_pt1 | contig 14572 bp, 9 predicted proteins | sample Cruoilmetagenom2_FD_187291 | JGI IMG/M metagenome (GOLD analysis project Ga0209013, IMG submission 187291) | Oil polluted marine microbial communities from Coal Oil Point, Santa Barbara, California, USA - Sample 2 (SPAdes) (version 2) | ecosystem: Environmental > Aquatic > Marine > Oil seeps ... | reverse complement strand
GAGCGGAAAATACCTTCCAGCGACAGCAGGGCAGCGAGCAGCGCCGCGACCCAGATAATCCCCGGACCGACCGCCTGCAGCAGTTTCGGATCGGCGCCGATGCCGAGCGGGAACAGGCTGGTGACCAGCACGAAGAACAGCAACGGGTTGAGTATCTCCGCCCGGTGCCGGACAGCCAGCGTCAGGTCACGCTTCAGCAGCAGGGTAAAGGCGCGTAACAGGGAATCGGACGTCATGCGGCCAGTTCGGACAGGTTGATGCGTTGAATGGTGGTGTTGGCGAGGTTGACGGCATGATGCGAAGTCACGGCCAGCATGCCGCCACTGGAGGTGTGCTGGTCCAGCAGTTCCTCGACGACCTGGATGCCATGCACGTCGAGCGATGTGAACGGTTCGTCCAGTATCCACAGGACAGTGTCGGTGACCAGCAGGCGCGCCAGCGCCAGGCGCCGCTGCTGACCGGCAGACAGGTTGCGTGTCAGCACATCCTCGAACCCGTACAGATCCACCTTCTCCAGGGCCTCCTCGAGTGTGGTGTTATTCGGTTTGCCCAGTGCCCGTGCCATGGCCAGGTTCTCCCGCGGGGTCAGGTCAAGCTTGATACCGTCGCGGTGACCGACATAGGCCGTATGTACATGGTAATCCGGCCCCAGCTTGTTGATATCCGTGTCGCCCCAGGTCACTGTGCCGGCATCCGCTAGCCGAATGCCGCACAAAATACGTAGTAAAGAGGTTTTGCCGCTGCCATTACGGCCTTCCAGTATCAGTGCCTGGCCACGTTCGAGCCTGAACGCCAGGCCGCTGAACAGGGTGCGGTCATCGCGGATGCATTCCAGTGCGTGGGCCTCGAGCATGTCGTTGTTGCCGGTTTGAATCACTGCCTGTCAGTCCTGATTGTGGGAATACGGGTACATCCCATGGGTTAATCGCCGAATCATACTATCCCCGGGCAGTTAGCCCAACTGGTAAGCGGGCCTGACTCGATCCAGGAGGGCCAGCCTGAGCAGCGTTGCATGGGCATGAGACGCCATTCGGGCAAAAAAAAGGGGCGAGATGGGAGGATATCGCCCCTTGGTAAACGGTTCGGATACGTTTTATACGTGTCCGGAGCCGGAAATGGTCTGAACTACCCTGAAGAGTCTCAGTGAGTCAGATTAAAGTGAGCCAGTTTAAGACCGGTTGCTGCTGCGCTGCCGTCCCTGGTAATGCCGCTGGCAGACACATCTGCCGCGAAGCTATTACCGCCCAGCAGCAGGCTGCCAATGAGGAGGAGTAGCCCCGCAAGGATTGCAGGGATTACGTGTTTCATGTGTTTCCCTCCATAGTGGTTCTCCGGTAACCAACGGTACTGGCAGTGATTTATGGCAGTTTTAATAGCAACCCCCATGCCAGACAGGGGTAACAAAAAGATACTGTTGCGAAAACAACTACTTGGCGGGATGCGCCTTTCATGATATAGATCAAGGACACGACAATTATGTCAGTTCATGATGCTCAACAATGACAAATTGGTGACATTTCTGTCATAAGTAAAAACCGTCACGAACGGGAACATGCCGGGGGGCATACTAATGTTACACGCTAATAAGAATGCAACATTGTTACACGCGAACAAAAAACCATCATCCATCGACCTGCAGTCACTGGTAGACAGCCATCAAGAACCGTTTGTCGTGATTGACAGTGAATACCGCGTCATGGCTGTCAACCTTGCCTATGAAAAAGCCTTCGGGGTCAGCCCGGAGGAGGCCGTCGGGCAGCCGTGCTACAAGATCAGCCACAATAGCAACGCACCCTGTCACGAGTCCGGTGAGGACTGCCCGCACGTGAACCTGTTTGAAATCGGCAAGCAGGACTCCTGTCTCCATGTTCACTACGATGCGAACCAGCGCATGTGCCAGGTCCGGGTTACTGCCTTTCCTCTACGCGGCGGTGATGGTGAGTTGTATATGGGGGAGTTGATTCAGGAAATCTCGACACCTGATGAACGCCGCCTCAATGGCCGGCGCATGGTCGGCAAGACACCACCGTTCCTGGCCTGCATGGACCAGTTGAAGATGGTGGCGGCCGCACAGGCACCGGTGCTGCTGCAGGGGGAGACCGGCACCGGCAAGGAGTTGGCCGCCAACTTCATCCATCAAAATTCAGAACGCAGCGAGCAGCCGTTTCTGACCGTGGACTGCACCGTGCTGACCGAGTCGCTGTTCGAGTCCGAGGTTTTCGGTCATGCGCGTGGCGCCTTTACCGGTAGCGTCGGAGAGCGCATTGGGATGTACGAGCAGGCCCATGGCGGCACCCTGTTCCTGGACGAGGTAGGCGAGTTGCCACTGTCGCAGCAGGCCAAGTTGCTGCGCGTGCTGGAATCCGGTCAGTACCGGCGTGTCGGCGGGCGTGGACACCGCGAGGCTGATGTGCGCATCATCTGTGCCACCAACCGGCATCTCTGGGAACTCGTCACAGATGGCCATTTCCGCGAGGACCTCTACTACCGCATAGCCTGCCTGGCAGTGCGCCTACCGCCGCTGCGTGAACGGCTGGATGACGTCGGCCTGCTGGCATCCAGTCTGCTGGAACTCATTTCCCAGACGATGTCGCGTACATTTGAACTCACCCCGGGTGCCATCGAGCAATTGCAGCAGTATCACTACCCGGGCAATGTGCGTGAACTGCGCAATATCCTGTTTATAGCGGCAACCCACAGCAGCGAGGGCGAAATAGATGACAAGACGGTTGCTGAGGTGATGCAGATACACGCGCATTCGAAGATAAAGCACTGTCCATCCGAGGCCGCGGAAGCTGTGACTACGCCAGTTGCGCCGGTACCGGACAAGACGGCGTCGCTGCACGATGTGGAGGCACAGCACATCAGCCGGCTGCTACAAGAGCATAACAACAACCGCAAGCAGGTGGCGGCGGCACTTGGCGTGAGTGAGCGCACCCTGTACCGCAAGCTGAAGCGTTATGGCCTGACATGACATTCCTGTCAGAAATGCACTGACAGTATTGGCAGAAAAACCTGTCAGTACAGTCAGCGACACACCAGCCACATCCCTGGGTACGGCCAACCTGATAAAAAATATTAGGTAAGGACATATACTTACCTCTTATGGTGGTTATTGGCATGGAAACTGCCTGTAACAACTCAGTAGTTAAGTATTCCGGAGGGGGACGCCAGATCAGCTGGCCCGGAAATTAACAAAAACAGCTTTCCTGTGACCCGGATGTCATGGAGAGCATAGGGGAAAAATCATGCCATTCATCCAACGTTTATTCATGACCGCGCAGTCCAGTGTACTGATTTGTATGCTGGCCATTGCCGGTGTTGCTCAGGTGCAGGCGGCCAAGCCGCCACCAGCAGGACTTGCGATAAGTGCTGCATCATGGGACGGTACCACGCTATCTGCAAACGGTACTGCAGTTAATGGCAAGGATGGTGGCGGGGACGTTACTGTCTATGATGAGGACACGGATGCTTCGCTGGGTTCTGCTACTCCGTCAAGAGGCGGTGATGGTACCTGGGGCTATAGTGGCAATACCTGTGCTGATAATATATATGCTGAGCAGAACGGTACAACTACTGATACTTTTACTGTTTCAGGAAATGGTTGTGGTACGCCGCCAGTCGCTCAGTGCAGCGATGGCATTGACAACGATGGCGATGGTCTGATTGATTTTCCGGCAGATCCCGGATGTACAGATGCCAATGACAACGATGAAACTGATCCGCTACCACCAATTGATCCTGGATTTGCTGATCAGACAGACTTCAAGATCATGATGAACTACGAGCTGGGCATGCACTGCACCGGTTTCGAGTTTGCTTACTGTTGTGTATTACCAGCATATAACTCAATTCTTGCTCAGGTGGTCAAACCTAATACTATTGATCCAAATCATAGCGGTGATTATGCAAGGCTGATGGCAGGCGATCCACGCGAAGGTCTGGATGCTCTCGGTCGCGAAACCGTGGTGCGTGATACAGCACTGGATGACAACGGTAACTTCAAAAAATACGTGCTGGAATACTGGCACGATGCCCAGCCACGTAACGATGGCCGTGGTAAATCACAGAGCAGTACATTGATTAGTGCCGCTGAAGGTAACTCACTGATGTCATGGAACACAAAGTTTGATTCAGTTGCACTGGATGGAAACGGTAAAGTTATTACTGGTGACTACAACGGTGCGCAGGGCGTCGTAAAAGGTGACGGTGATACCGATGATGCGGCTGATAACTACCAGAACGCGGTATGGAACCACCTGTATTTCTATGAAAATCTGGAAGGTGATAACTCAACAGGTACAAGCCTGGAAGCAGACAAGATCCGTCTTGGTGTGAATGGCCATGTGGTCTTCCCTGAAGACTGTGGTGCAGCGCTGCATCCACTGGGTCCGAAAACCTCCGGAGGTCAGTCAATTGAAGGCGACGCGAATAGTGAGCTATTGGTAGATAACACTTGTGCCGGTTTCTCCAACGGTAACGTGCTGACCTTCTCAGGTGATAAAGGCACGGTGGTTTACACCCAGATGAAAGTGCTTGAGAACCTGCCAATCATGTTGACTTCACCCGATATCTGGGAAGCTTTAGGTCTGCCACTGACGCCATTTGAGGACAGTGTAGATTTCTTCAGTGATCCTGGATTGCTGGATGAAGATTCTGTGCGTCCATTCGTGGCAATGAAAGCGCAGATGTTTGACTACGATGCACTCGCGCCGAAAGGTAAGGGTAGTGCGACCTTAGACAGTGTTGGCAATCCGGTGATTGGTTTTGGTACCGCGCCGATTGATATCCCGAACTGTGAACGTTGTCACTCTAACCCTGTTGACGGTACCATGATTGACAACTCAGTTGCAGAAGGTGGTGGTCAACTGATGGTTGTCAATAGCCCGAATGCTGATCCAGCGCAGTATGCAATGGTGCAGGCGGAGTATAACTACTGGAATGCGTACTACAACATCGATAAAGCCGCGGGTGATTCAGACTGGTATTCACGTCTGAAGAGTGCAGCGGTTAGTATGTTGAACGGTCATGATATCCAGCACGGTACCAGCTTTGCGGCGAACTACCCTGGAACAGAAGTATCGGGTGAAGCGCCACAAAACACGCGTCTGGGTCATGAGTCTGTGATCTGTCAGCGTTGTCATGCAGACAACGTGATTGCGGCGGTCAAGTCGGCCAGCTGCGGAGCGGGTAGCCCAAATCCGAATGACCCGAGCAGTTGCGATGAAGGCGATGTGATCAAGCCGATCACCGAAGCGATCCACAACAATCACCGTGGCATCAGCACTGGTGGATCGATCGCGTTCTCCGACTCGCTGGGCCGTGATGGCGGTTGTCAGGGTTGTCACCCGGCTCACCGTTCAGACGGTGACATGAATGGCTACCCAATCACGCTGGCAGGTGCCAACCTGTATGCTAACGGTGATAACCGTGGTGCCAACGGCGGCTGTTTCGTTGGCCGCGATGTTCACTCTAACCCGGGTAAAGACAGCGATGGTGTTGAAACCCCTGCGCACCTGAATGCGGTGGGTCAGTACCTGGCGGATAACGTTGCCAATGACGGTAATGGTATCTGGTGTACCAACTGTCACAACCAGCTCGGTCAGGAAATGTGGAAGACTGAGAACATGACAAACCTGGTCCGCGGCGAAGGTGATACTAATCCACGTGCTGAACCTACACTGGCAGCGGTTGCTGCAGCCGTGGGTACCACCGAAGAGCAGGCGATCGCCTGGTTAGATCCTACCGATACCAACCCACTGGGTGACTTTACCCATGCGATCTGGGATACCGATCCTGGTCTGTGTGACTACGTTGCGGGTTACGTTGGAGAGGCTATTGATCCGGCCCACGACGGCGCTGTGGCCACGGTTGAGGTTTCTATGGGAGGAGGTACCTGCTCCAATGAGGGTTCGGGCACCGATCATCAAGTCTTTGTCGACTGTGGATTCGCGGCCTTTGACATCTGTGGTTCGCTTGACGGCGATGGTGATTTCAATGTCAACCTGACAGCAGGCGTTATCAACGATGAGCAGCAGTCACCTTTTTGTACCACACCGGACTGTGTGGCAGCAGCCCAGGCCACGCTGAACAGCCCTTGCAATCTGGCGGCGGGTGATCGCTGTGCCGTACCTGTACCGTTCTCGGCAGCAACCGATGGTCGTGATCACTGGTTGTCAGCGGGTGAACCACACTGTGCGGATTGTCACGCAGCACCGTTTGTTGAACAGAGCGGTAACATCAATGCTTACCCTCCATTCAACTACCCGCGCAAGGCAAGTCTGATGCGTTACTCGAAAGGTCATCAGAACATCAGCTGTCAGGGTTGTCACGAGTCGATCCATGGTCTGTATCCGGTAACCCCGAATATTGATACTACGACTTATGCACAGGCAGCTGCGCTGAACCACGATGATTCACACGGACCTCTGAAATGTGGCACCTGTCACCTGGTGAATGGTGCAGGCGTTCCAAGCCATATTCAGGACGGCCTGAAATACAAAGGACAGTCTATCGTAGATGACTACGATGCGGCGGTTGCCTGGATGCATACCTTTACGGCTGAGGCTGATCCGCTGGATGATTACTGTAAGAACTGTCACGCGGATGGTAGCAATAACAGCGATGCTATATCGTCTACCAACAAGACCTGGACAGAGCATGCTTTCAAGGGACGCAGTTCTCGCGAGATGATGGACATAGTGGAGCTGTCGCAACTCGGACATGTTGCCGGCGATCCTGCGTTCGAATCGCCAGAGAACACGGTATGTACCAGCTGTCACGGTGACCGCACACGGACACTGTCACGTCGGGGTTGCTCGGATAAATGGAGAAACCATTTGATCGAGGGTCGTGCTGCCGAATCGGTCTGGGAGTATGTTTCAACGCTCTATGCCGGTGATACCTGCGGCTGGTAAGTAAACGTCACCGGGGGGAACTTCTCCCCGGTGACTGACTCAAACTTAGGGAGAGGAAATTGTTTCCTCTCCCTTTTTTTTGACTACATTCCTGTCCTTTGAAATACAGAACAGTGGCCATTGGCACTACACTGTGTTTGTAGTTTAGGATATGACTCGACGTTTACCTGATATTGGAAAATATAATTATGCGCAATAACAACATCAGATTTGCATGCCTGGCAACAATTGTTATAAGCCTGTCGCTGCTGGGGGCATGTAGCGACAATACGAATGCTACGGAGGCGCCCAGTAAGCAGGCCGTGACCGCACAGCAATCTGAAGACGCGATTGCCCGTGTCGGCGACCAGGTCATCACCTTCAACGAGCTGAATACCATGCTGAACAGTTCGGCGATGGTGGGCCTGTCGATACCGGCGCTGGGTACCCCGAAGCGCAACCAGACCATCATCACCCTGCTTGATAAGGTGATCAGCGCCAACCTGTTGTATCTCGATGCCCTGGGCAAGGGTATCGACCGCAAGCCGCCCTACACCACGGATATGACGAAATTCGAGGAGGCGGTACTTGCAACGATGTACAAGTCGAATGTACTGATCGGGGAAATCCCGGTCAGCGAGAAAGAGGTGCAGGACTTTTACGCGTCCAGTATCAGTCCGGAGACAGAGCTCAACGATGACGTCAAACTTGCCATCGAAGCCACGCTCCGCAATCAGAAGCTCAAGGTGCTTAAAGCAACCCAGCGTGAACGTTTGCGCGATGGAGTCGAGATAACGATCGATAGCAGTGTTGCGGACCCCGGCAATGACAGCGAACGTTCAGCGACTGACATCATCGTTACAGCGGGTGATCAGAAGATCAGCTGGGGCGATTTGGAGACGGTCATACGGGGGGCTGACTATCGCGCAAGCCTGGCCGAGTTTTTTGTCGATGCTGAAGAGGAGCGCATGAACCGGCTGCAGGATTATATTGATAATGCGCTGATGGTTAGCAAGGCGCGAGCCGCTGGTCTGGAACAGACCCCGGAATATGCCAAGCGCACCGCCGAATACCGCAAGACGCACCTGATCAATGTTCACCGTGACGGCTTGATCCATGACTGGATGCCATCCGATGATGTATTGCAGGGTTATTTCCTTGATCACATGGACAGCATCAGTACCGCTGAGTCACGCAAGGTGCAGATGGTTGTGGTAGTCAGCAAGGAAGAGGCGGAGGCCATCAAGACGCAGATCGACAACGGGGAAATTACGATGTTCCAGGCGGCGCAGCAGTTTTCCCTGGACCCGAATGCGAAGCGCACGCTTGGTGAGATGGGCTGGGTCAGCCAGGGTACCGGTTTCAAGGAGCTGGATGATTTCACCTTCAGTCTCGACCCGGACGTTGTCGGCGGTCCGGTGGAATCCCCGGCGGGCTGGCACCTGGTGAAGGTGCTGGATGTGCTGGATGCGCGCTATGAAAATATTGATGATGCGGAGACGCGCAAACGTACGCAAAGGATGTACCTGAAGGAAAAGCTTAATCATTATGTCGTCGATCTGCGCAAGAACAGCTTTGAAGTTGTGGTTTACGATGATGAATTGACGCGGCAGTTCCAGAAAGAGGCCGATTTCATTGCGGAGCTGAACAAGAAAGCAGTGCAGCAAGGTTCTGTCACCGAGCAACGGCTAAAGGACATGCAGAAGTGGATTACGACACCGCCGCAGGACTAGCTTGTTTCTGATCGGTTGCGATGAATAATAATCGCGCCGGGGGCTGCGCTCCTGCCGGCACGCAAGTGCAGGAGCACCGCTCTCGACGCGACAGACGGTCATCGCGCCTGGTCCACGTTTCAGCACAGCTGTTTATCGTCGCGATTCCAAGCTGTGCCAGAAGCACCAGCTTTATTGATCAAACCGACGTCAATGACTGACATTACTGGCTGGCAGGGCTGACATGGCTGTCATACAAACCTGACAAATCTGTCAATCGTCCCATATTTACACCACCTGGCAGCACGAATATATCCTACTAAGTTCCTACACTTAACCCTTAAGGCTGGTTTTGGCATGCGATATGCTCTATTATTCTGCATGGAACTAATTGGGATATAATTCCCAATATAAGTGCCGATTAATTTGCTCTAACACCAGGGGGGTAAAGACATGGGTCTTTTGAATCATATATCCAGAACCGCGGCTGTTGCTGTAGCCGCACTCGTCATAACACCTGTTTTTAGCACGAGTGCCTGCGCCAGTGATGATGAGTTCAAAATCGATAATGCCAAGTGGAACAGCGAGCGAAACCGCATCGAGGTTGACGGTAAGGGCCGGGACAATCGAACTGTCACTGTCACTAATGCGGATACCGGCGCACTGGTCGGAACCGACGAGGTTGATGGCAGCGACTGGCGGGTGCGCCAGTACAGCCCGTCTTCAATCCCATGCCGGGTTCGTGCGGTACAGTCATCTCGCTATGGGGAAGGTCGGTCGGATGAGAAAAACCTGGAAAATGCCCCGCATGATTGCGATGACGGCAGCGGCACGCCGCCTCCCGGTGGTGGCGGCACTTTCCCGGACCAGACCGATTACAAGATCATGATGAACTACGAACTGGGCATGCACTGCACCGGTTTCGAGTTTGCCTACTGTTGTGTATTGCCGGCGTATAACTCCATCCTCGCGCAGGTGGTCAAGCCCGAGGGTACCGATGGCGGCGACTTTCCTGAATTACTGGAAGGCGACCCGAACGAGGGCCTGGACGCACTGGGCCGGGAAACGGTGGTGCGCGACAAGGCGGTGGACCGCAATGGTAACTTCAAGAAGTACGTGCTGAAATACTGGCACGATGCGCAGCCACGCAACGACGGTCGCGGCAAGGCGCAGACCAGCACGCTGATCAGCGCAGTGGAAGGCAACTCACTGCTGTCGTGGAACACCACCTTCGATTCAGTTGCGCTGAACGCGGACGGCACCTTCGTGACCGGTCCCTACAACGGTGCCGATGGCGTCATGCTGGGTAACGACACGCTGGGTGAAGCGGCTGACAATTACCAGAACGCGATCTGGAATCACTTGTACTTTTACGACAACCTGGAAGGCGATGGTGCTGATAATTCGGTGGATACAAACAAGAATCGCCTGGGCGTGAATGGTCACGTGGTGTACCCGCCGGACTGCGGTGCGGCCCTGCACCCGATGGGTCCGGTAACCGCGGATCCGAATGATCCGACCCAGACGGTGGCCAATGATTGTGGTGGTTTCTCCAACGGCAACGTGCTGACCTTCTCGGGTCACAAGGGCACGGTGGTCTACACGCAGATGAAGGTGCTGGAGAACCTGCCGGTAATGCTGACCTCGCCGGATATCTGGGAGGCCCTGGGTCTGCCGCTGACGACGTTCGAAGACAGCATCGACTTCTTTGCTGACCCGGGTCTGGTGGACGAGGACTCGGTACGGCCGTTTGTGGCCATGAAGGCGCAGATGTATGAATACGACGGTGGTGCCAACAACACAGCCGTACTAGACAGCCACGGCGATCCGGTGATCGGTTTTGGTACGGCACCGATCGATATTCCGAACTGCGAGCGTTGTCATTCCAACGGTCCGGATGGCACGGTGATCGACAACCCGGCCAATGAGGGTGGTGGCACGCTGATTGTCGAGAACAGCCCGAACAATGATCCGGCACAGTATACCTATGTGAAGCAAGAGTATGATTACTGGAACGCCTACTACAACATCGACAAGGCTGCGGGTGATTCGGACTGGTACTCACGCCTGAAGAGTGCGGCCATCAGTATGCTAAAAGGGCACGATAGCGAACATGGCACCAGCTTTGCGGCGAACTACCCGGGTGCGGATGTAGCGGGTGAGCTGCCACAGAACACGCGTCTGGGGCACGAGTCGGTGATCTGCCAGCGATGCCATGCGGACAATGTCATCGCGGCGGTCAAGTCGGCGACTAAAGGTGGCGTGACGATCAAGCCGATCACCGAGGCAATCCACAACAACCACCGCGGCGAGAGCAGCGGCGGCCCGATTGCCTTTACGGACTCGGAAGGTCGTGATGGTAGCTGCCAGGGTTGTCACCCGGCGCACCGTTCTGACGGTGACATGGATGGTTATCCGATCACGCTGGCGGGTACCAACCGTTATGCTAACGGTGATAACCGCGGTGCCAACGGCGGCTGTTTCGTGGGCCGTGACGTGCACTCCAACCCGGGCAAGGACACTGACGGTGCCGGGACACCGGAGCACCTGAACGCGGCCGGTCAGTGGCTGGCGGACAATGTTTCCAACAGCCCGAGCGAGAACACGGGTATCTGGTGCACCAACTGTCACAACCAGCTCGGTCAGGAACTGTGGAAGACCGAGAACATGGAAGACCTGGTGCATGGTGTGGGCCAGAATAACCCGCGTGGTGCTGCGACACTGGGGGCCATGGCGGCTGCGGTGGGTGTTAGCGAGGCGCAGGCTAAAGCCTGGCTGGATCCGACGGAGGGTGACCCGCTGGGTGATTCTACCTACGCGATCTGGGATCCGCTCCCCGAGCCGGGACTCTGTGCATTCCTGGTGGATCCGACCAACCCGGCCAATGACGGCAACGTGGCGACGGTCGAAGTGGCGATCATTGCGAAGGGACATGAATGCTCGACGGGTGAGGTCTTCGGTCCGGTCGATTGTTCCAGTGTGGGTGGGCCGATCTACAACCTCTGCGGCACCTACGATGAAGACGGTGATTTTAGTGTGAATGCCCTTGATTTCTGCACCACGGATGACTGCGTGGCGGACGCCCAGGCGACGCTGGCGAACTCGGCGGCGGTAGCAGTACCGTTCTCGGCAGCAACCGACGGACGTGATCACTGGCTGTCGGCAGGTGAGCCACACTGTGCGGACTGTCACGCGGCCCCGTATGTCGAGCAGAGCGGCAACATCAATGACTATCCGCCGTTCAACTACCCGCGCAAGGCTTCGTTGATGCGTTATTCACGTGGTCACCAGGACATCAGCTGTCAGGGTTGTCATGAGTCGATCCACGGTCTGTATCCGGTCACGCCGGATGTTGATACCACGACCTATGCACAGGCGGCGGCGCTGAACCACGACGGTTCACATGGCCCGCTGAAGTGTGGTACCTGCCACGAAGTTGGTGGTGATGATATTCCGAACTGGGTCGATGAGCTCGAGTATAACGGCCAGCAGGTCAGGGGTAACTTCGATCGCGCGGTTTCATGGATGCATACCTACACAGATGAAGCCAGCCCACTGCAACGTGGTGGCGTCTGTCAGAACTGTCATGGTGATGAGTCTGATGAGGTCTCAGCTAATGAAGAGGAATGGATGGAACATGCGGATAAAGGTCGTACTTCTCGTCTGACCATGGACAAGGTTGAGATAGAACTATTCGGCCATGTTATCGGTGATCCAGCGTTTGAGAATCCACGGTACACAGCATGTCAAGGCTGTCATGGAGATGAGTATAACGAAGTTTCCTGTAACGATAAGGACTGGAAGGAACATCTGACCAAAGGACGTGTTGCCGAGCTGGTTTGGACCTATGTGTCTCAAGACCGGACCGGCAGTACCTGCGGCTGGTAAGGAATAGCCACCGGGGAGAAGCATCTCCCCGGTGGCTGATTTAAATTGGGGAGAGGAGCATGGTGTCATCCAGTCTGAACTGATATGCACTTCAGACTGTTTATTGGTGGGGCCGGTCGGCTGACATGATTTTCTGCAATTCCCCGACGTTCTGCTGCAAACGCTGCATCGCCAGCCGGTTCCGCTCCTGCACCAGTTGCGGCACGATGACGATGACCTTCTGCCCGGTCGGTGTGATGTAGAAGTCATTAATAGTCTTCAGTTCCTCTTCCGTGAATGTTTGCATGTACATGGCATAGAGGTCAGCCTTGACTGCATTCCAGCCAATATGTTTTTCCAGAAAGGTCATGAGTTGATCACTTTTTGCCGCCAGGGCCGGGTTCTGGCGCAGTTGCAGTTGTGCGACGGACTCGACGCTTTCGTCAATCTTCTGCTCCATGCGGGTCAGTTTGAACAGGATTTCGACCTGTTCGATGTGGCCCTTGTCATCCGCAATCGTCAGGCCGGGTAGCGCCAGGCTGGCGACAAGTAGTACGGGTATCAGGTATCCTATTTTCATTATTCGTTCTCCTCTTCATTGATCAGCTCTTCGATAAGGGCAACCACTTTCTCACTCTCCCACTCGATGTCGCCCTGTACCCGGTAGCGAATATGTCCCCGCTTGTCGAGCAGGAAACTGGTGGGCAGCACGTTGACATCCCATGCGTTGAAGGTCTCCTTGCTGGTATCCAGGAACACCGGTAATCCGAAGCTGATAAGTTTCACAAACTTCCATACCTTGTATTTTTTCTCGCCAGCATTGATGGTCAGTATCTCGAAGGGCCGCTCATTCAGCGTCTCCTTGAGACGCTCCAGCACCGGCATTTCCTGGATGCAGGGCGGACACCAGCTGGCCCAGAAATTGATCAGTACCACCTGCCCGCGATAGTCATCCAGGTTGTGCTGTTGTCCCTTGATGTCAGGCAGATCAAATGTGTTTGTGGCTGGTTGTGCTGTATACGGGGAAAGTTCACGGCTGCTCGCAACCTGCGCTAGGGACAGGCAGATGATCGCAATAAATGTGGTATGAATATTTTTCATACTTTGTATACATCCTGCTATGGTTGGTGGGACCGTTTTTGATATTTCCATAATACTGGCCAAGTATCAGTATTCAGGCGATAATTTATATTACACTAAAGGTCTGGAGATTTACTCGTACTATGGGTGTATGTAGACATTACGGAGGAAGAAATGCGCCACATTTATAGCATATCAATCACATTGGCCATACTCGCTGCATTTCCGGTATGGGCGCAAGCAGACTCTGCAGAGCAGGCATCCCCCTGCGTTGCAGAGCCGATTTTCCATTGCGTACAGCATCTGGAGGAGGGGGGCGCCATCGGACATTACGGTTATAATCTTCAATGTCCTGACGATGCCGGACCTGCAGCAGAGTTATTTATCGATATTGGCGATGACAACCTGTTCTCTCCGGGTCGAATAGACAGAGGGCAGCCTAAAATATTCCTGCCAGGGAAACATGTCGACGAGTACGAGGTTGACTTCACCTCGGCAGAGGTGAAGGCCGGTGCAGCCATTCACTGGTCCATTCTGGATAAAACTGTCACGGTCGATTTCTCCAAAACGAAAGATGGGTCACTGGACTGTTCCGTTCTGCAATAAGGACGAATAAACAGGGGAGTAATGCTGTCAGGAACGAATGGCACTTAACTTAAGCCAAAACCACCGTCATCCCGGCGAAGGCCGGGATCCAGCTGTCGACGTCAATGGCTTCGTTCCCTGGATTCCGGCCTTCGCCGGAATGACGAGAAGGTGCGACCTGATCTTTGTTTGGCTTAAGTAAGTGCCATTCGTGTCAGGAACCTTTAGGCCTGCGTGATGTGTGATACAGTAAGTACACATTAACCGCTCGCCGTATTGGACGGGGCAAGCCCTGATGAATGCTAAAAACAAACGATACTTACCACGTATTTCGCTCCTGACCATTATCCTGACAGTTTCACTGACAGGCATGTTGCGGGTAGCTCAGGCGACGCAGTTCACGCCCCCGGATCTTGAGGGCTACAATCTGCA
>Ga0209013_10003224_pt1 | contig 14572 bp, 11 predicted proteins | sample Cruoilmetagenom2_FD_187291 | JGI IMG/M metagenome (GOLD analysis project Ga0209013, IMG submission 187291) | Oil polluted marine microbial communities from Coal Oil Point, Santa Barbara, California, USA - Sample 2 (SPAdes) (version 2) | ecosystem: Environmental > Aquatic > Marine > Oil seeps ... | reverse complement strand
CCACCTTTTCCCCCGCTTGAAGGAGCGCGAGAAACAGCTGGCCGGCACCATGAGCGGTGGGGAGCGAAAAATGCTGGCCATTGCCCGGGGCATGATGTCCAACCCGGAGCTACTTCTGGTCGATGAGCCATCCCTCGGCCTGGCGCCACACCTGACCCACGACGTCTTTCGCGCACTGCTAGAGCTGAAAGAGAGAGGGGTCACAATCCTCCTGGTGGAACAGAACGTGAATACTACACTCGAGATCACAGACCGGGCTTACGTCCTGGAGCATGGGCGGATCGCCATGGAAGGTCCAAGCCACGAGATGAAAACCGACGAGCACGTCCGCAGCGCCTACCTGGGTCTCTAGCGACCTGCCCACGGCGCAGGCCAAGATAGGAGAGGAAAGCTATGGAACGAGCAATGCCTCAAGAGTCATTTTGGGATAGGCTGGTCATCAGCCTGCGCAGCAACCGGCCTGCAGTCATTGTGCTTGGCTTCACGCTGCTGCTCGCTGTCGCGATTGCCATCGAATCGGGCCCGTCCCAGATCATCAACTCCATCGTGAGCGGCGGGATCCTGGCCTTGTTGGCGGTTGGTTTAGCTCTGGTCTTTGGCGTGATGAACATCCCCCACTTTGCCCACGGTGAATCGTTCATGGTGGGCGCGTACGTGGGGTATTTTGTTTTCACGCCCATCAACAACTATGTTCAGGAGAGTGGGAACGCAGTCCTGGGTGCAATCGCCCCGGTTATCGCCGTGATCGTGGCCGCCATCGTTGGTCTCATTCTCGGTGCGGTACTGGAAAGACTGATCTTCGCACCACTACGACATAGGACCAGGGAGGGGTGGGTGATGAATACCTTCTTACTCACCGTTGGTCTGGCCTATATCATGATCAATGGTACGACCCTGCTCCTGGGACCAAATTTCCGGGGCATCCCTCGCTACTACTATATCCCTCCTATAGAGATCCTCAACATCCGAATTGCCGCGGACCGGATCTTTGCCTTTGTGGTTTCCATCATTACCATCGCGGCCCTGACCTTCTTCATGCAAAAGACCAGAACTGGCCGGGCCATCCGGGCCGTAGCCCAGGACGAGACAGGGGCGCAGTTGGTTGGCATTGATCTTGACTTTATCCACACCCTGACCTTTGCCCTGGCCACTGCCATGGCAGCCATGGCCGGCGCTGCCCTGCTCTATATGTTCCAGGCCTATCCCACGGTCGGGCTCAAGCCCCTCTATCTCTCCTGGTACGTGGTGATGTTGGTCGGGCTGGGGAACGTGTATGGGGCCATCGTCGGCGGCTTTATCGTGGCCCTGCTCCAGACGGCCACGCAGCAGTTCATCGGCATTGCCTGGGAGGATGTAGTACCCACCATCGTGATGATCATCATCCTCATCCTCGTTCCATCCGGCATCTTCGGCAGCGAAGTCAAAGGCGTTCAGGAACAGTAGGGGAGCAAAGGAGATTGGGATGGAAAACCAGAAAAGTGCTTGGAATCGTTTCACGACGCGATTGAGTACCATCGGCTTCTCGCCCTTGGGCTTGATCCTGCTCCTCGCACTCCTCGTGCTGCCCTTATTTCCGCCCTTCAACCAGGAGCATATCCTGCGCTGGTTGATCATGGGCGCCTTTCTCGCCGCCCAGGCGGTCGCCTTTGACTTTACGGCCGGCTATATCAACGTGGTGAACTTTGGCTTTGCCGCCATCCTGGGTTTGGGCGCCTATACGGCAGCCATCATGACTAATACTTCGCCCGTGCTAGCCATACAACCAGGCCTCTCGCCCTGGATCGCCATTTGGATTGGGGCCATCGTGTCCGGGATGGTTGGACTCGGACTGGGCGTACTGACCCTGCGCCTGCGCGGCATCTTTGCCGCGGTTATGTCCTGGTTCGTCGGCATTGCCCTCTTGGGTATCATACGCAACTGGACCGCCGTGACCCGCGGTCCGATGGGAATGCACCCACATAGCCTCCTGGAAACCACGGATAACCTCCCTTACTTTTACATCATCATGGGCATGATGCTCGTCGTCTACATCGTCCTCAAGCTCGTGGTCCGCTCCCACTATGGACTGGCCTTCAAGGCCATCGGCCAGAATTTTGACGCGGCCCGCGCCTCGGGCATCAACCCCACTTACTACCGGGTTTTCAACTTTACGCTTTCCGCCTTTTTTGCCGGCTGGCTGGGCGGGTTCTATGCCTTCTACTTTGGCGCGCTGACCCCTCAGACATTGATGCACACCTCCAAGACGGTGGAGGTGCTGGCCCTCGTCTACATCGGGGGCCGGGGCAGCCTTTGGGGAGGGATGGCCATCGCTTTCCCCTTTGTCTTTCTTATCGAGTTCCTGCGCTCCAACTTTACCGAGCTGCCGGGCCTGCACCTGGTCGTTTATGGCGTGTTGATGGTCGTGGTCATGATCTACTACCCGGCTGGCTTTGCCGGGCTCTATGACTGGGCCAGAGCCAAGTTGCTGAGCGCGTTTGCTAGACGTAAGTCGCGGGCCCAGGAAGCCGAGGCGTAGCGTGGGCAAGATATTCACCCCTACCGCAGATGATTTTCCGACCACAGCCGACGCCGTCGTCATCGGCGGCGGCATCGTCGGCGTGGCCACCGCCTTCTGGCTCTCGCGGGCCGGGCTGGACACGGTTCTGGTGGAAATGCGCGACGGCCTGTCGACCCTGACCACGCCCAACTCTATTGAGTGCTTTCGCGCCCAGTTCACCGAGCCGCCCATGGCCGAGCTGGCCCTGCCCAGCATCAAGGTCTTTGAGAACTTTGCCGAGGTCATCGGTCTGCCGGGCTATGACATATCCCTCAGCCACCAGGGTTACCTTTTCGCCACCGATGATCCAGGAATGGTGGACGACCTGCAAGCAGCCGTGCAGCAGCACCGCCGCCTGGGCGTACTCGACTCCGAGTTCCTCGACCATGACGATTTGCTGGCCCGCTTCCCGTACCTGTCGGACAAGGCTGTCGCGGCCACCTTCCGCCAGCAGGATGGTTGGCTGTCCACCCACGAGGCCACCCAGGGCTTTGCCAAGGGAAGCAGTGCGCGCTACCTGTTGAGCACCAAAGCCACGGGTATCCGGAAGGATACCAAGCACCCTGGCGGCGCCCTGGGCGTCAGCGGAGTGGAGACAACGCGCGGCACCATCAGCACCCGCACGGTAATCAACGCCGCCGGCCCCTTTGCCGGGGTCGTGGGCCGCATGGCCGGCCTCGACCTGCCCTTGGAGATGGTGCGCCGCCAGAAGGCATTCATCTCCCCCAAGCCGCAGATCCCCCAGGACGCACCGTTGACCATCGACCTGGTGCAGGACGTCTACTGGCGCCCCGAGACAGGCGGCGCCTACATCGCCTGGGTCGATCCCGACGAGTCCCCGGGGGAGCCTGCCGAAGAGCTGCCCCTGGATTGGGATTATCCGGCCGTCGTCCTGGAAAAGCTGATCCATCTGAACCCGTTCTGGGAGGAGATCGCCGATGATCTCAGACAGGAGGACGTGCATCCCAGCGCGGGCCAGTACGCCTATACGCCCGACGACCAGCCGCTCGTCGGGCCCGTGCCGGAGGTTCCCGGCTTCTATGTGAACTGCGGCTATTGGGCCGGAGTGATGCTGTCTCCCGAGGCGGGCAAACGCATCGCGGACCTGGTCACAGGTGTTATGGACCCCCAGAGAAACCTGTTGCGCCCGACCCGCTACGCCGAAGGGATCGTCTACGAGGGTGACAGCTTCCTCCGAGGCCGTCACTAGGGGGCTCTTGTGTTCCTGGCGAAGGTTCCAGCAAGGCGCAGCCTTGCCACCTTCACAAGAATGGGATGCACCCATAAGGAGGAACAACTCGATGTTTCAAGAGGTACTAACCGCTAGAGACACAGGGCAGATCCACCAGACCAGCATGAAGCTGCTGGCCGAGGTTGGCGTTGACTTTCCCTGCGAGGAAGCGCTGCTTGCCTTTCGAAAGCATGGCATCAGGGCAGACGGCGACCGCGTCTACCTCGGCGAAGACCAACTTATGAAAGCGTTGGAAACCGTGCCGAAGCAGCTCACCGTCCACGCCCGCAACCCCGACCGGAGCGTATCCATCGGGGGCGGCGACAGCAAGGGCGGCCGCCCTGGAGAAAGAGTCTACCCCGTCTTTGCCCCTGGCTATGGCGCGCCCTTCCTGGTCGATGCCGAGGTTGGCAAGCGCGACCCAACCATGCAGGACTATACCAATCTGGTCAAGCTGGCCCATGCCCTGCCCAACCAGGACCTGAGCGGGCACCTGCTCGTGGAACCCGGGGACGTACCTGCCGCCTCGGCCCACCTTCAGATGCTGCAAGCCCACATGGTCCACTCCGACAAGCCTTTCATCGGCAGCGCCGTGGGCGCCAGAGGCGCGCAGCACACCATGGAGATGGCGCACATCCTGTTTGGCGGGGTGGGCGATCGGGCGGTGACCCTGGGCCTGATCAACAGTCTCAGCCCGCTGGCCTACGGCACCGAGATGCTCGAGGCTCTGGTGGCCTACGCCCAGGCGCGCCAGCCAGTGGTCATCGCTGCATTGATGATGGCTGGCTCGACCGGACCGGTTACTCTGGCCGGTGTGCTGGCCACGCAGACGGCGGAGCTCTTGGCCGGCATTGCCCTCACCCAACTGATCAGCCCCGGCACACCGGTCATATTCGGCTCCACTTCTACCAACATCGACATGAAATCGGGCGCCCTGGCCATCGGCAGCCCGGAACTTTCGCAATTGATCGCCGCCCATGCTCAACTGGCGCGCTACTATGGCCTGCCCTCACGCAGCGGCGGTGCGCTGACCGATGCCAGCTATCCCGACGCCCAGGCTGGCTTTGAGTCGATGATGGGCCTACTCACCACCGTGAATTGTGGTCTGGATTTTGTGATGCACGCGGGCGGCATCCTCAGCTCCTACCTGGCCTTCTCCTACGAAAAGTTTGTGCTGGACGACGAGATGTGCGGCATGGTGCGCTGCCTGCACCAGGGGATCGCTGTCACACCCGAAACCCTGGCCTATGACGTCATCGCCAACGTGGGGCCGGGGGGCAACTACCTCATGGAGATGCACACTGTGAAGCGCTGCCGCAAAGAGTTCTGGCCGCCAACGGTGTGCGACCGCAGCGGCCTGGAGGGGTGGATGCAAGGAGGCCGGCAGGATGCCGTGGCCCGCGCCCGCCAGCGGTGGCAGAATCTGGTGGCCGAACACGAGGATCCGCCGCTGGACCGGACGACAGCCCGTCAATTGCAGGCATTTGTGGAGGAACATAGCGTTTGAGGGACAGTCTGTTCCCGCTAGAACCATGCGGGAATGACGAGCTGTTGGAAGCGGTCGAGCCCCGCGTCATCAGGGTCCTCGACGTTCGGGAGATCTAGAGTGCCCCCCGCAGGATTGCGGGGGGAAACAAGCGAAAGGAAAACGATTGCATCTATGAATCAGATCCTCTATCTTTCCCAGGCTGACGTGTCCGCCGTGGGGCTGACGATGGCGGAGATCATCGACGCCCTGGAAGTGGCTTTCCGGGAGAAGGCAGATGGCCGCGTAGAGATGCCACCCAAGCCGGGTATCCACCTGGGCGAGGGCGACAGCTTCATCCACGCCATGCCGGCCTACATCCCAGCCCTGAAATCAGCCGGGGTCAAGTGGGTCAGCGGCTTTCCCGGGAACGCCAGCCGGGGACTGCCCTACGTTTCCGGCCTGCTCATCTTGAACGACGTGGAAACCGGCCTTCCCCTGGTCGTGATGGACTGTGTTTGGATCACGGCCATGCGCACCGGGGCGGCCACAGCCGTGGCTGCCCGCTACCTGGCAAGACCGGATTCATCGGTCGCTGGCGTGCTCGGTTGCGGCGTGCAGGGGCGGACAAACGTTGAGGCGCTGAACGTCCTCTTTCCCCTGGAGCGCGTGATGGCCTACGATCTGGACGCGGGGGTTGCCAGCCGGTACGCGGAGGAGATCGAGAGCCGGTTCGATCTCGAGGTGGTCGTGGTGGACACGCCACAAGCGGCCGTGAGCGGCTGCGACCTGATCGTAACGGCCGGTCCGATCCTGAAGGTGCCACACCGGACCATCCAGGCCGGTTGGCTGGACCCAGGCGCCTTTGCCTCGTTGGTGGACTTTGACTCCTACTGGCACCCCGACGCGTTGAGGGAAGCGGACAAGTTCTGCACCGATGATTTGGCCCAACTGCGCTACTATGAAGGCGCCGGCTACTTCCAGGATATTCCGCCGGTCCACGCCGACCTGGGAGAGTTGGTGGCAGGGAAAAAGCCAGGTCGTGAGACACCCGCAGAGCGCACCGTAACCGCCAACCTGGGCCTGGCCCTGGACGACATGGCCGTCGCTCCTCTGCTCTTCAAACAGGCTGTGGAGAAGGGCATCGGCGTCTGGCTGCCATTGTGAGAAGGAGGTTCGCTGATGATCTATCCTGAACTGCATTTCAAACCCAGGCTGTCGGTGCTCAGTGAGGAACAGATCGAGCAGATCCACTGGGCCACGCTCGAGCTGCTGGAACGAACGGGCATCCAGGTCACCCATCCCCGGGCGTTGGAACTGCTCCACGGCGCTGGAGCGCGCGTCCTTGGTGATCGAGCACACCTGCCCGCCTGGATGGTCGAGGATGCGATACGGACCGCGCCCTCCCGCATCGTATTGGGCCGGCGCGATGGCGCCCGATCCGTGTTCCTGGAAGGGGACAGGGCCTGGTTTGGTCCCAGCGTGGACTGCATTGACTATTTGGACCCGCTGTCGGCAGAGAGGCGCCGATTCGCCAGCGACGACTGCCGTGTCACCTCGTCGGTCGCCGACGCCCTTCCCAACTTTTCGTGGGTCATGACCATCGGCATGGCCGACGACGTACCACCTGACATCTCCGACCGGGTGATTGCCAGGCAGGTACTAACCTACTGCGAAAAGCCGCTGGTCTTTTGCTGCAAGGACGTCAACAGCACCCGCGACATCTATGAGATGTACCTGCTGGTCGCCGGGAGCAAAGAGCAGTTTCAGCAGGCGCCCACCTGCGTACACTACTCCGAACCGATCTCGCCGCTGCTGTACTATGATCCGGCCGTGGAAAAGATCCTCTTCTGCGCCGAGAAGGGCATCCCCCTCATCAACTACCCGGCGCCGCAGGGCGGTAGCACGGCGCCCTCGACCTTTGCCGGCGAGATCGTCCAGGGCAGCGCCGAGTCCCTCAGCGGTCTGGTGCTGGCCCAACTGGTCCGGCCAGGAGCGCCTTTCATCTATGGCGCTTTTGCCACGGTCATGGATATGAAGACAACCATCTTTTCCTATGGCGCCGCTGAGATGAGCCTGATGGTGGCCGCCATGGCCCAGATGGCCCAACACTACCGATTGCCCTTCTTTGGCACTGCTGGCTGCTCCGACGCCAAGTTCCCCGACGCACAGGCCGCCACCGAAGCCGCGTTCTCCTGTTTGAGCTCGGCGCTTAGCGGCGCCAACCTGGTCCACGACTCGGGCTGGCTCGACCATGGCTCGGTCGCATCGCCCACCTACATGGTACTGGTCAACGAAATCCTGCACATGGTGGAGCAGTACATGGGCGGTGTTCCGGTGAACGACGAGGCCCTTGCTCTGGATCTGATAGACAAAATCGGCCCCGGCGGGCACTATCTGCTGGAGGACCACACCCTGAAGCACTTTCGGAATGTCTGGTATTCAGACCTGTTCGACCGCTCAATCTATGACCAGTGGCAGGCACAGGGTGGGAAGCAGTTCGAAGAGCGACTGCGCGAGCAGACCCAACAGGCCATGGATCACCAACCTGTGCCCCTACCTGACGACATTGTCCGAGAGCTGGCCCGGATGGAGAAGCATTGGGAATAGGCTCCCGTCAACAAGTTTCCAGAAGGAGGTGATGTACCCGGAGAACAACGGATCTAGCAACAGATCAGTGGATGAACCAACCGGCGATTTCGGTACACATCAAGGAGGTCAAGGTAACATGAGTGAGATTCTTGAACAGATTTCTGCCGTCGTCATCGAGGGCGACCTGGATGAAATCAAAGATCTAACCGAGGATGCCCTGGACGACGACGTAAGCGCCGAGGAAATCCTCAACAAGGGGCTGATGCCCGGCATGGACTATGTCGGCGTCGAGTTCAAGGCCGGCAACATGTTCGTGCCCGAAGTCCTGCGCTCGGCCCGGACCATGCAGGAATCTATGGACATCCTCAAGCCACTGCTGGCTGAAGCTGGTGTCCAGATGATGGGCAAGGTGCTCCTGGGCACGGTAAAGGGCGACCTGCACGATATCGGCAAGAACCTGGTGGGCATGATGTGCGAAGGCGCAGGCTTTGAGGTCAACGACATCGGCAAAGACATCGCTCCCGAGGCCTTTGTCGACGCGGTTAAGGAATACGGGCCTGACGTGCTGGGCATGTCGGCCCTCCTGACCACGACCATGCGGACCATGGAAAGCACCATCAAGGTCCTGGAGGAGGCCGGCGTGCGCGACACAGTCAAGGTCATGATCGGCGGTGCGCCAGTGACCCAGGCATTTTCCGACCAAATCGGCGCCGATGGCTACGCATCGAACGCTGCAGCAGCGGCCGAGCTGGCCAAGGAGTTCGTGGGCAAGTAGCTTATGAGGTTGAGGTTAAGGTGAAGGTTAAGGCTAAGCGGCGTAAGCTCAGCCTCAACCTGAACCCCGAACCTGAACCCTCAATAAAAGAGGAGGTTCTCTCCATGAGGACGAACTATCGCACTAATACTGGGGTACGGTTCGAGATGCTCTCCCAAGACCAACTGCAGGAGCTTGTCGACGGCGTACTTCACCTGTTAGAGTACACGGGCCTCGACGTATACCACGACGAAGGCCGGGAGATTCTGAAGGACGCTGGCGCCTGGGTGGATGGTCTGCGAGTCCGCCTGCCCTCCTACCTGGTCAGGCGCTCGCTGGACCTGGCGCCGCGCTCCTTCACGATTTGGGCCCGTGACGGCAATCCCGAACACGATATCCACATCGGCCCAGGCCGGGCGCATTTTGGCCCCGGTCCCACCTGTCCCAACTTTATCGACGTCGAGACCTTGGAGCGCCGGCCTTACGTCAAAGCAGACGTACCCGTCGTGGCCAAAACCGTGGACGGCCTGCCCAACATCGACTTTTGCGAGTCCCTGGGCACCGTCAACGACGTGCACCACGAACTGGGCGCCCTCTACGAGTTCGCTGGCATGTTTCCCAACACCAGCAAGCCCATCGTGGCCTGGTCCTACGACCGCTTCGATTCGGCCGGCATCCACGAGATCGCCGTGTCCGAGGCAGGGGGACAAGGGGCATTCGAGAGACGGCCTAACTATGTCCACTACTGCGAGCCACTTTCTCCCCTGGTCAGCACCTTTGAAGCCATCGACAAGCTGATCTTTGCCGCCCGGCATCGGGTGCCCTTGATCTTCACCCCCTGTCCCATTGCCGGAGGTACCGCGCCCGTCACGGCGGCCGGCATCATCACTCAGGGTGCGGCCGAATCGTGGATGGGCTTGACCCTGGCCCAGGCCATCCAGCCCGGTCTGCCCTTCTTCATGGGCGGCGTCTATTCGGTCATGGATATGAGCTCGATGATCTTGGCCTATGGCGCGCCGGAGCTGTCGCTGATGATGGCCGGTCTCACTGAGCTGGCCCACTTTGCCGGCCTGCCTCTGTGGCAGACTGGCGGCTGCACCGACTCCAAAACCTTTGACGAGCAGGCCATCATCGAGGGTTCGCTGTCGGCGTATCTTTCGGCCCTCACTGGCGGCGACCTGACCCACGATGTGGGCTACACCGAGAGCGCCATGACCGGCTCCGTCTTCCAGTTAGCAGCGATGGACGAATCCATCGGCTACTCGCGGCGCATCACCCGCGGCATCGAGGTCAACGAGGACACGCTGGCCGTGGACGCGATCCACAACGTGGGTCCCAACGGCCATTACCTGCGTGAGGAGCATACCCGCCGTCACTACAGGACCGAGTTCTGGTATCCCAAGCTCTGCGACCGCCGAAACTATGAAGAGTGGGAAATGATGGGCAAGACCAGCTTCAAGGAACGGACCGTCGCCCGCGTGCGAGACATCCTGGCCACCCAGCAGCCATCGCCCATCAAGCCCGAGACGGAAGCGGTGATCCAGAAGGCCCTGTCCGAAGCAGAAGAGCGAGTGAAGGAATAGGGAAGATGAAAGAGGCGAAATAGGAGGGCGATAATGAGTAGAGTATACGAGCGTATAGGGACCGCCATTATGGAAGGCGATCCTGAAAAAACAGCCAAGCTGGCAGAGCGGGGCCTGAAACAAGGCCTGAGCGCCAAGGATATCCTGGACAACGGCATGGTGGTTGGCATGGGCGAAGTTGGCGTCCGCTTCAAGGCTGGCGACATGTTTGTCCCCGAAGTGTTAATGTCCGCCGACGCGATGCAGGCCGGCCTGGGTGTGCTACGCCCGGAGCTGCTGGCCAGCGGCGTCCAACTCATCGGCAAGGTCCTGATGGGCACTGTCAAGGGCGACCTCCACGACATCGGCAAGAACCTGGTGAATATGATGTGCGAGGGGGCCGGCTTTGACATCGTGGATATTGGCTTCAACGCCGACCCGGAAAAGTTCGTCGAGGCCATCAAGGAGCACCAGCCGGACGTCGTGGGCATGTCGGCCATGCTGACGACGACCATGCGGGCCATGGCCTACACCATCAAGGCCATCGAAGAGGCGGGTCTGCGGGACCGGGTCAAGATCATGGTCGGCGGCGCCCCGGTGGACGCTGCCTTTGCCGAGCGTATCGGCGCTGACGGTTATGGCTCCAATGCCACAGCCGGCGTCGACCTGGCCCAAGAGTTCGTCAGCGCAGCATAGCGCCACAGCTTCGCCGTATGGAGGCCCAGGTGACAAGCTCAACACCGGAAGGCAAGGAGCGCGCCCCCACTCCCGTGGTCATCATCGCCTGCCAGGTATTGCAGGATATGCTGACCCATCTACTGCCGCAGGATCTGGCCAAAGATGTTGTGTTCATGGACTATGGACTTCACAGGGTGCCTGGCAAAATGACGGGAGCCCTGCAGGAGGCCGTTGACGCCATCGAGGAGCCCAGCCTGGTCGTATTGGGCTACGGGCTGTGTGGCAACGGCCTGCGAGGCATTCGCGCTGGCCAGCACACCCTGTTGGTGCCCCGCACGGACGATTGCATCGCCCTGCTGCTTGGCTCCTACCAGGCATACATGCGCGAGTTCCAGGCCGTGCCCGGCACCTACTACTTGAGCAAAGGTTGGCTCGAATCAGGCAGCCACCCCCTCAAAGAGTACGAAGAGTATGTGCCAAAGTATGGCTCCAAGGAGGCCATGTGGCTCATGGACCAGCAGTACCAGCACTACGAGCGGCTGGTCCTTGTAGCCCACAACCAGGCCGATCTAGAGACCTACCGGCCGCAGGCCGAAAAAGTCGCCAGGTTCTGCGAGCGCTGGGGCTTCCGCTACGAGGAAATCCTCGGCTCTGACGCGTACATCCGACGGCTTGTAGGGCTCGTCCTGAACCTAGCCGCAGGAACAGCCACAATCATGGACACAGTTAACGGCGATTTCCTCATCGTCCCACCCGGTGGCAAAATCCACCAGGAGCAATTCATGCGTTGAGATGAGGTTGAGGATTAAGGCCAAGGTTATGGCTGAGGGCTGCGACCTCAACATTGACCTCAACCCTTAACCTGACCCAATTAGGAGAATGCAAACATGCAGGTAAAAAAGACCAACTATGCAGTGAATGCTACGCCCAAGTTCCAGGTGCTTACCGAGGACGAGATTGAGGCCATCTACTTCTCGGCTCTGACGGTTCTCTACGAGACGGGCGTTCGTGTATACGACAAAGAGGGTGTCCAGCTCGCCTACGAGGGCGGCGCCATCGTGGAGGACACCACGGAGGATAGCAGCCTGGTCAGGATCCCGCCCTGGCTGGTGGACAAAGCGCTGGCCACGCTGCCACGCAAGGTGGTGGCCGTCGGCCCCGACCGCCAGCACAAGATGGAGTTATACAAGAACTCAATCTACTTTGGCGCCGGGTCCGATACGCCCTTCACCATCGACCCCTACACCGGCGAGCGACGGCGGGCCACCTACAACGACGTCAAGAACTTTGCCCGCCTGGCCCAGGCGCTGCCCAACATCGACTTTCACATGTCACTGGGCATCGTCCAGGACGTGCAGGTGGGCACCTACGACCGCTGGCAGTACCTGGCCATGTTGGAAGGCACCAGCAAGCCCATCAACATCACGGCCGTCGACATGGACGGCTTGCGCGACCAGCTTGAGATGGCCTACATCCGTGTGGGCGGCAAGGACGAGTGGCGGAAAGGCCCCGCATTCACGCTGTACATCGAGCCGGTGTCGCCCCTGAGCCACTCCGAAGAGGTCGTGCAAAAGCTGATCTTTGCCACGGACAACGAGATCCCCTTCGTCTATACCCCTTGCCCCTTGGCAGGCGCCACCGCACCCTGCACCCTGGCCGGCACCGCGGTCCAGGCCCTCACCGAGAGTCTCTTTGGCATAGTCCTCAGCCAGACCCGCAGGCCTGGCGCGCCGATCATCATCGGCGGCTTGATGTCCAACATGGACATGCTGACCACTGTCTACTGCTACGGCTCGCCAGAGATGGCCCTCTTGAGCGCCGCTTATACCGACATCACCAAGTGGCTGGGCGTACCCGAGTACGAGACAGCCGGCTGCTCCGACGCCAAGATGTTTGACGAGCAGGCGGCGATGGAAGCCACCATCAACATCACCACCGCGGCCCTCATCGGCGGGAACATGATCCACGACGTCGGCTACCTGGAGCAGGGCCTCACCAGCTCCATGGAGCAAATGGTCGCTTCCGACGAGATCATCGACATGGTCAAGCGCATCCTGCGCGGCATTCCGGTCACTGATGACAGCCAGGCGCTGGGCGTGATGGACCAGGTCGGCCCCGGCGGGCACTATCTCGAGCACGACCACACCTACGACCGCTTCAGGACCGAGATCTGGCGTCCCAAGCTCATCGACCGCCAGAACTGGGAGAACTGGACCGCATCCGGCAGCAAGACCCATCGCCAGCGCGTCCACGAGCGGGTCATAGAGATCCTCGAGACCGAGACAGAGCCGCTCATGGACGAGGCCATGTACACAGAGCTGCGCCGCGTCTGTGAGCTGGCCGACGCGCGCCACAAGGATGAAGAGCTGGATTTTGACCTGTTCGGCTAACCCGGCTTCTGGCTGAATCTGGCTGGGTCGTGTCCAGGCTGCATCCCCAAGGGCCCTGCACACGGCCCAGCTCTGAAGCCTTTTGTGGGAGGTCTCCTGACCGGGACAGACGTGGCCCAGCCAGGAGACCTTCTCTGGGAAACCCGGTATTGACATCTCTTGCGATTCGTGGCACACTGCCCTTCCCACCGATCTGAGGGATCTGTCCATTCGAGGTGGCTTTTTGGAAACTAGAACGGAATCGAGCCTGGTCCTGGGCATCGACACCGGCGGAACCTACACCGACGGAGTATTGCTCGAATACCACTCCCGCCGGGTGCTGGCCTCCCACAAAAGCCTGACCACCAAGCGGGACTTTTCCATTGGCATTGAAAACGTCATTGAGGGCATCCACATCCAGGACCCATCGGCCATCAGGATGGTCTCCATCTCTACAACACTGGCCACCAACGCCATCGCGGAGGGCGTCGAACCTTCGGTTCGCGGCAAGCGCGTCGCCCTGCTGCTCATCGGCTACGATCCCGACCTGATCAGCAAGTTCAAGATGGAGAGTCGCTTTGCCACGCCCCACTACTTTTTCTTTGACGGGGGGCATGACCTCTATGGCCGGGAGAAGATTGCACTGGATCTGCCGGCCATCCTGGCCAAGGTCAACGAGATCAAGGACCGGGTCGACGCCATCGCCATCTCCAGCTACTTTAGCCCGCTGAATCCTGAGCACGAGAACCGGGCCTACAAGACCATTTCCAGCATCTGCGATCTGCCCATCGTCCTGGGACACCAGCTCTCCACCAAGCTGGGCTCGGTGGAAAGGGCGACGACGGCGGCCCTCAACGCTTCTCTGCTGACCGTGCTCCAGGATTTCGTCATCGCCGTACGCTGGGCCTTGGAGCGACGCCAGATCGAGGCGCCGCTCATGGTCGTCAGGGGCGACGGCACCCTGATGAGCGATGAGTTTGCCGCTCACACGCCGGTGGAGACCATCCACTCCGGGCCAGCCGCCAGCGCCATGGGCGGCCGTTTCCTCTCCCGGTTGGACGACGCCCTCATCGTCGATGTGGGCGGCACAACCACCGACATCGCCCTAATCGAGGCCGGACAGGTAACCGTCAGTGAGGAAGGCGCCAGGGTCGGCGGTTACAAGACCTCAGTCAAAGCCGCCGACCTATTGTCCATCGCCCTGGGCGGAGACAGTCACATTACCTGGAGCCCCGACAAAAGGATCGTCGTCGGTCCCGAGCGGGTAACCCCCCTTGCCTACCTGGCCTGGAAGCATCCCCAGGTGGGGAAACAGCTCAAGGGCCTAGCCCTGCGAGCCTGGGCCCAGGCCACTCCTGACTGGCTGGACTACTGGTTCCTGCTGC
>Ga0209013_10003223_pt1 | contig 14573 bp, 12 predicted proteins | sample Cruoilmetagenom2_FD_187291 | JGI IMG/M metagenome (GOLD analysis project Ga0209013, IMG submission 187291) | Oil polluted marine microbial communities from Coal Oil Point, Santa Barbara, California, USA - Sample 2 (SPAdes) (version 2) | ecosystem: Environmental > Aquatic > Marine > Oil seeps ... | reverse complement strand
GTACACGTGGAAGAATTTCGAGAAATGCTCTCTGCAGCCGTAGTCAGGGCAGGAGAGATACCTGTAAGCGTTCTTGAGATTGATAACTTCGTATCTCTTGCAGAAGTTGATGAGGTTATGGTTTCGGATATCGAAAAATTAGCTCCATTTGGAGCGGGGAATCCAGCATTGGTTCTGGCAAGCTGTGGGATAAGGGTAAAACAAGTCAAGCATGTAGGAAAAGAGGGAGAGCATCTCTCTATTGATGTGGAGGATGAAACCAGAGCAGAAAAAAGCGTCATATGGTGGTATGGTGGAGGTGTAGCTGAGGGACTTCCTGAGGGTAAATTTGACCTGGCGTATATCATACGCAGCAGCACATACAGGGGGAAGAAGGGAATACAAATTGAGCTGGTGGATTTCCGACAAATTGATGAAAAGATCTCCCTGAAGAGCGAAAAGCAGGCGATGGATATAGTTGATTGGCGCCATATAGAAATGCCATTGGCTAATTTGATAAAAGTTTCCCAAGGGGTGGAACTGCTTGTTTGGGGAGAGGGTGAGGCAGAAGAAAGGTTAGAAAAACGCGGTATAGGTGCGCATAGTCGTTTCGAGATGAAATCTGCTCAAAATCTAGCGATCTGGACAACGCCACCAGGCATTACTGACATACGAGAAGTACTGGATAAAGTGATGCCTGAACGAATATATCTCTTTGCAGTCGATCCAGAAGATGTTGAGGTCGATGATTTTGTAAAGAGATTATCCGGATTAATTAAATACGCTTTGTTGTCATACGGAGGTGTCCTGCAATTAAATAAGCTGGCAGCTCTCACTGCGCATCGAATCGCGACTGTGCGAAAGGGTATTGAGTGGCTTGTAGCAATGGGTGTTCTCTCAATCGCGAATGATGGTGTAGATCAAATTGTTATCCAGGAGGGTGGTGTCCAGGACATGGATGAGGTCGAAAGATTAATAAACCAACTTCAAGATCTGTTGGACGAAACTTACGCATTTCGAACGTTCTATAAACGCATGCCGCCCGATACTATTACCGAATTAAATTCTGCTGATTAGGGTTTTTAGAGAAGAATTTTGTATAGAAACTCCTTAGTTAATGAGAGTGCTAACAAGAATATGATATACTTTTTCTATTATTAGAAAAATTTAACCTAAGAAATTAATTTTAAATTTCGGGAGGGAACCATGGCTGACGAAAAAGATGAAAAATTTGACGAAAAATCAATGGAGAAGGAAGAGGAAAAATCCACGGATGAAAAGGGCTGGGATGAAAAATGGCGTCGTGATCCGTTAAGCGCCATAACTTGGGCATTTATTTTTATCTATGCTGGGTTAGTTTTACTGGCCAGCAACCTGGGATTATTGGACAGCTTCTTGATTGACCGGATTGAAATCGAAGGTGTGGAATTTCTCTCGGATGCAATCAATGCCTGGCCGCTGGTCTTCATAGGAGCCGGTGTAATCCTGATGATTGAAGTGGTAATTCGCCTGCTTGTGCCGGCGTATCGAAAACCGGTTATTGGTACCATAATCTTTGCACTGATTTTGATCGGTATCGGATTAGGTGACCTGATTGATTGGGCGATAATTTGGGCGACTATCTTGATCATCATTGGATTATCAATTATTTTTCGAGGCTTCGGCCGGCGTTCAGAATAAGGACTGTTCTAGAACAGCTCGATGCTCCAATACAATTTTTATAGTTGATCCAGATTAAAAGCCATAATTTCACTCCACGCATAGTGCAGTGGGGTTTGCCATTTATCGCGTCCAATGCACCGGAAATATGGCGCATCAAAGGCGCGTATCAAGTCTCCAATCTTGTACCTGGGTAATATTGGTGTTGATACAATCAGTCCCCCCATTTCTCCGGGAGACATTTCGTGCAGCATTTTAACTCCAGATCGAGTAGAAACTTCAAAAAAGAACATATCGTAGTTGGGGACCCAGGCGCGTTTGTTGTCTCTTTGTTGTCCAAACATGCCTTCGGTTGCGCCGTAAATTTCCCGTATCTCTACTGAGCCGTACATGGCAGTTAATGCTGGCTTGTATCGAGTGTTGATACCTGGTACGCTGCCCAACGTCATAATCTGGGTGTTCCACAGGTCTTTTGGGTACACCCGGTAAGCCTTATGAAGATATTGTCCGAATCGAATAGCAGTCGGGCATACGCCGCCTACCAGGGTAACGTTTTCCTCTTTACATTGATCATATGCCAGGTCGAAGCGCTTCTCCCAATCCTTAATTGATTTACCTCCTCCCAAAGTATCGATTTCATCCTGGGTTGGCGCCGAACGTATGGGAGTCATTTTGGATACATACTTGGTATAAATTCCGGAACTGTATCCGTATTGGATCTCATTCTCTCCCACCTTCACAGTGCCTACGTAGGATGGGAAATTTAAGTTTAAATTGACACCCGTAAACAAGTCAAAGCGTTTGGAGTTCATGACATAATTCATCATTGCTCTACCTGCGCTCACCCTCATCCGTAAATCTGTGGGTGTCATCGGGATGAATTTTGATTCTCCTTTTGTAGTGCCGCGTGTAATCGCCCATCCAACTGGTTCCTCCCAGAGGAGTATATCAATATCCCCAGCCATAACTTGGTCTATGATGGGTTTAAATTCTTCGTAGTTTATGACTGGGAATGCACGACGATAATCCTCAATCGTTTCAATATTGGATGCGCCATGCTGCTTGCCGTAGCCAGTTTTTGCATAATCATTCACCAACTGGTGCAACGCGTTTTGCTGAGATTTCTTCGGATCTGCGACAGATTCATGCCAGGGTTGTAACATGCCTTGAATCATTTGTGTCCCTGCTTGTGGGTCTATGTTGCTCATGATCCGTTCTCCTATTAAAAAGTAGTAAACTTAAATTATAATCACGAACTGCTCAGGAAATAATTCCAGATGTCGCAATGCTATCCGATAGGGTTATTTATAACCGTATGATATTGAATGGAAATGGTGCATGGCGAGCAGCCTATGCAGCGAATTCAATAATTCAAGAAATCTTTCCTGATATGTTCAATATTCCTATGTGTCATAGTTGGATGGGAATTTGAGCTGCGTTAGATTCCCCGAAAATGAAAAATAGTCGGGAGATTTGTGTTTTTTGCTTCGATCCTGTAAACACATAATTTACTAGTGGTCAGTCACTCTGATTTTGATGAATTGGGGACCTGTGTGTCACTGCGAGCGATTTTTGCGAAGCAGTCTCCTCTATTGGAAAGGGGAGACTGCCACGTAGCAAAAAGCGCTCCTCGCAGTGACACATCCATCTCATTCAGTGTGATCGAGTACTAGCCCGTATCAGTCGCAGCACTTTCCTCGATTATTTTCAATATTGACAAAGTATTCAAGAGTGCTCTGGGTACGAATGATGAGATCGTAACGTACTCCTGTTCCTTGCTGCCATCCGCGGTTCTCTCGGAGCAATGTGCATTTGCTCCCACTGGACCGAGGCCATCAATGGTTGGATAATGAGGGGATAGCAGGTTGCCATCGCTCAATCCACCTCTTGCCTGCTCTTCGATTTGTGCTCCAATTAATTTACCTGTTTCACGCCATAGTTGGAAGAGTGACAGCGTTTCCCTATTCTTCGGCCAGGGTTCCATCTGGTCTAATAATTCAATCGAGACAGAGCAAGGAAAGTCACCGTCGTAGCTCGATAGATCCGATGTTCCATCTAGTGCCAGCATGGATGTGACTCCAGCGTCAAAAACTTGAGTTGAGAATGCCCGCATCTCGACTTCAGCTTCTGAATAGTGAGGGACCCTGTTTACCACGCTGCCACCACGGATTACACCTACATTAAAGGTCAGATCTCTACTGTAATCACTTAAAGCAGCAATTTTTTGGATGGTTTGTGCCATTTGTACGATCGCGTTAGCACCGTTCTTATGGGAGTTTCCGGCATGAGCAGACTTTCCTGTAACTTGCACACGAAATGTCGCCCGTCCTTTCCGGGAAGTGACCAATTGTACCCTGTCACCCTCAACGCTGCCTCCTTCAAAGACTAGACAAGCCAAGGTTTCTTCAGGCAGGCGATCTATACAAAGACGGCTGAAATCTTCTGAAAGTGTTTCCTCGCACGCATCGATGCATACCAGCCAGGAAACCTGTTCAAATAAGCTTGGTTTGAGTGTCCGAATAGCATCAAGGACCATGTAGATCATGACTGTGCCCCCCTTAATATCCACTGTACCAGGGCCATAAATTCGATCTCTATCGGGCCTCCAAACAAAATCATTTTGCAATTCTTCTTCATGTGCGAACACGGTGTCAAGGTGGGAGATCATTGCAAGTGTCGGAGCACTCCTTTTTCCTGGTAGAGGATGGTGGTTGCTTTTTAGAAATAAATGTTTCCCATAATCCGAGTTCGCAGCCTGAACGAATTCCGCATCAAAACCCAAGGGAGAAAAAATTTTGGCAGTAAGCTCACCAAGCTGATTGACCCCTTCTGAATTCTTGGTGAAACTATTAATGTCCACCATTTGCCGAAGCAGGTCGATATAGAAATCGATTTTGTTTTCCAGAAAATGTTCGATATTTTGTATCAGATCCATGAGTTTATCCTGTTCAATATAAACCGCTCCACAGTTGCAATAGTGATAGCTTACTAAGTGGAGAGGTTAGGGGAGAGATGAACTGCTTTTTAGCTCATCAGGTTTATGCTATCAACATGAGTTGGATCATTTGCATCACCAAACTTCGTTTTAGGCATACTGGCTTTTTTAGTCATTAATTCTTCATATCTGTTATCATCAACGAATGCAACACAACGTCCTATGCTAGCTTCGCCGTCTACGAACCGCCAGGGGAAGAATCCGATGGCCGTTCGTTGATTAAGCAGCAAATCTATGTCGCCTCCTATGCACTCGGCATGGATGATACCGTGTGGGAACATTTCCAGGTGCATAAGCTGGTATTTCGTATCATCATAAAATTCGGCCAATGATTTACCGAATTTTTTCTGAAAGTGCAATTCTGCTTCTTTTGCCTGCCGTGGCATCCAGTCCCGGACGATAGTGTTCATGGGGTGATCGGCACTGCCACAATCTACACCTAACCATCGTAATCTTTTTGCCTTTGCCCAATCTGCGAATTCTCGATCCGGGCCGGGATGTTTTACCATATAACGGATCTCATCAGCAGTTGGGTGGTCCCAGCCGAAGTGATGGTAACCCGTATGAATCAATAATATGTCCCCCTCCTTTACTTCCACACGCTCCTCCACCATCTGGCTGGTGTATACATCGTAATCCCCAGCAGCATCGCTCAAATCGACAATCACTCCCTCGTTGACAAGATAGTCCATCTCTAATTGGGCCATATCTTTTCCTGGCGAATAGAAGTGAATCTCCCCATCCAGATGTGTTCCGAGGTGGTTAGAGTGGGTTACCACCTGTCCATTGGCTCCATTGGGTGCCAGACGTTTGAAATATTTCACCTGGAGTGGTTCATATGTCGGCCATGGTGGTGTTCCGATTCCGAGTGGGATAGTTAAGTCTATGGTCTTCATGGGTAGGTCTCCTTAGTATGTTGGTAGCATGAATTTAGCTCTGATTAACGGTTGATTTTTAGATTTCAAATTATCTCGAAATTTGTTTGGCTAGCTAACAATACCGGCGTCTTGCATTGCGAGATAAATTTTTTCGGAGGTAAACGGAGGACCTTCCAGCCTGACACCAACGGCTGCGTAAATTGCGTTGGCAATTGCTGGGATGGTTGGAACCATGGCATGTTCTCCAATTCCACGAGCTCCCCAAGGACCATCGTCCTGAGGCACCTCGACAATGATGGTTTGTATTTCGTCCGGGATATCGGTGGATGTTGCGATCCGATAATCAACAAAACTTGGATTTTGGAGAACTCCATCTTTTAATTGCAGACATTCAAAAAGCGCAGAACTCATCCCCTGGATAAAACCTCCCTCCATCTGGGCTTTAACAAGGTCGGGGTTAATCGCTTTCCCGACGTCGAAAGCTGCCGCGCCTTTGATAACATCCACTCTTCCTGTTACTAAATCTACTTCAACGTCGACCGCTTGTGCTCCGGTGGTGTAGTGCACGACTGCGCGCTCTCCCTGACCTGTTTCTGGGTCTAAGCCGGTAACATATGTGGGCATAAAATTGCCGCGACCGATGATTGGTCCTCCAATCCAGCCCTGATCGTCATCCTTAGGCAGCCCGTAAACAACCAAATTTTCTAGAGGGAGTTCTCGCTCAGTTTTATAGGATATGACGACACCGTTGACAACATCTAAATTATCCGCATCCTCGTTCCATGCCTCTGCTGCGATATCAAGAATCTGCCGTCTGGCATCTTGGGCGGCATTTACAATGGCATTCCCCATGCTCCAGGTAAGGCGGCTGGCTACTGTCTGCCACTCATACGGGCTGTAGCGAGTGTCTACAGGCGTTGCAACGCGCGCCCACTCGTAGGGTACACCTAAAGCTGCGGCTGCCATTTGGGCAGCAACGGTAAATGCTCCCTGACCGAGATCCTGTCCACCTACACCAACAGTTATATAGCCGTCTTCGGCTAGTTCGATCCAGGCGCTAGAACCAGCATTTGGAGGCATAGCTGGAGCCTTCCACATAAGTGCGATTCCCTTCCCGCGTCTTTTGTTGGGCGATGATGGCGGAGAATCTTGTCCCCAACGAATCGCTTCGGCAGTTTTTTGCAGGCATTCAGGTAAACCTGTTGCATGCATCTTGCTCCCTGTGACCAATATACTTCCCGTCTTCAGGCAATTGATTTCACGGAATTTAACCGGGTCTATCTGCAGCTTGAGTGCTAATTCATCAATGCACTGCTCCAGACCGGCATGCATCTCAGGCATCCCAAACCCTCTCATGGGGCCTCCGACAGGATGATTGGTGTAAACACAATAGCTGTCAGTCTTGATATTAGGCACTTCATAGGGGCCGCTGCTGCTATAACCGCTCGCTCGAGTGATATTGACACCATACTCGGTATATGCACCGGCGTCCCAATAGAAGGTATTTTCCATGGCCAGTATTTTTCCGCTTTCATCGCAACCCATTTTATAATAAGAAACCAGTCCCTGTCTCACGAATGCTGTATAAAATTCCTCCTCACGGGTTAAGAGTAATTTTATAGGGCGTCCTGGTACTTTCATCGCTATTGCGACAGCCAGGGATTCCATGCTTACCCCAGCTTTGCTGCCAAATCCACCGCCTACATAGGGCGCGATCACACGCATGTCGCTTTGTGAGATCCCCAAAGCTTTGGCGATCAGATTGCGCTGGGCGAAAGGCGACTGTGAACTACCCCAGAGAGTTATTTCACCACTTTGCTCTACTTGAGCGATGGCAACGTGTGGTTCTATTGGCACATGCTGAATGTGCGGAATTCTATATTTCCGCTCAATAATTGCTGTGCATTGTTTCCATGCAGTCTCTACATTGCCTTTGCGAATTTTGAAATGATTGGAAATATTTGTGCCTGGTTTTGGGATGATAAAATTTGCGACTTCATAGTGTCCAAGATCTGGATGCAGCAACGGTGCATTCGGGCCGGCACCGAATTCAGGATCCAATACTGGGTCCAGCAATTCGTATTCTATTTTTATCGAATCCAACGCTTTTTCTGCAATTTCTTCACTGATCGCGGCCACACCTGCAACAGGATCTCCAACGTATCGAACTTTATCACGACAGAATATAGTTCGGTCTTGTAAATACAGGCCAATATAACCCGGGTAGTCGTCTCCGGTAACAACTGCCTTAACGCCTGGAACTGTCGCGGCTTTGCTGGTATCTACCGATAGGATGCGGGCGTGGGGATGGGGACTACGCTTTATCCGGGCGTATAACAAATTGTTGCCGAATTGTATATCATCGGCATAGATTGCAGCTCCAGTGGACTTGACACGGGCGTCGATTTTTGGTTTATTTTCTCCGATCGGGCTGGGTATGGGTTTCGTATGTTCTACTGCCATAACTCACTCCTTTCGGCTTTCAACATCTGTGCTGTTTTCTTCACGCTATCAATGATGCGTATATAACCTGTGCAGCGGCATAAATTACCCACCAGTGCTTCGCGAATTTGTGAATCACTTGGGTTGGGATTTCTATCGAGCAAAGCCATTGTATTGATTAAAACTCCGGGAGTACAAAACCCGCACTGCACACCGCCCGATTTGATGATCGCTTCTTGGACCAGGGCGAGTTTTCCATCCTGGGCGAGACCCTCGATTGTTACGATATCTGCGCCATCACATTCTACTGCTAAAACAAGACAGCTATTAACTGGCTCATTGTTCAATAGAACAGTGCATGCGCCGCACTCACCCGCACTACAACCATTTTTTGTCCCTGTGAAAGCCATTTTCTCCCGCAGCATTTTCAGTAAGGTCATGTTCGAAGGAACGTCAACCTGTTCTAATTCACCGTTGATGGTTGGAAAAATTCTGTGAATTGCCATTTAATTTCTCCTGGAAGTTTTAATGGATTGCTCCAGATTGTCGGAATGCTCGGTCAGTTCAGTCCATACAGACTGAAGTGTTGTTTGAGATAGGTTCCGAACCATAATTTTCCGATAGCGGGCGCTTGCTCGAATGTCATCTATCGGAGAGCTGACTTTCATGGCAATCTCCGCTGCATCCGAAATTATATTTTCGTCGATCGCCGAAGTCGATAATAATTCTTCAACCTGATTTACGACAAGTGGGACTGGAGCTACCGAGGCAAGGGCTATTTTAATCTGATAACCAGACCGAAGATCATTATTCGGGTATCCAATGACAGTTACTCCAACGATAGCCAGATCACTTAATTTGTTGCGCCCCAATTTGACATATTTCCCCTGCGTACCGGGTCGTGGCACCGGAAAATGGATCGAAGTTACAATGTCGCCTGGACCTAAGATGGTCTCACCGGGGGCGATAAAGAATTCTTGGAGTGAGACTACACGTTTACCATTCACGCCGTTTATGGACAGCTTCGCGTCCAGCAGGAGGCAGGCGCCGATGGTATCGCCGGCGGGAGACGCATTACAAATATTACCAGCGATGGTTGCTCGATTCCTCAGTTGATAACTGGCTACACTTCTACAGGCTTCCACTAAGATTGGGTAATGGCTGTTAATCTCGGGTGATACGATCACCTTATTCATGTTCACCGCAGCACCTATTGTCAAACCGCGTTCGGGATCATATGAAATGTTATTCAGTCCTTCGAGTCTCTTGATATCGACGAGGTAGTTTTCTCGCGATAAGCGGTCGCGAAGTCGGACGAATACATCTGTCCCGCCAAGAAAGGGACAAGCAGAATTTTTATGTTGATGTAAAAAATCAGATGCTTCTTTTAGAGAGGCAGGTTTGACGTATTCAAATTCTGGCAGTCCTGGATAGGGGTTAATCATGGATGCTTACCTCTGGTACATAATTAGATATATTAAATTTAAAATAAAAAACGCGCTAAACACGCGCTGCATCAAAAGGAAATTGGTGATAAAGTCGGTATTGCATGACGGGATTGTAATGGAGTTATGGCATAAGTGCATTTCATATAAAACCCAACGTTCGTGTATCATTCTTTCTGTAAAAATTAATTTCCCAAAATAGTAGGTCAGGTATATCCTATCGGAAGTATTCAAACAAACAAAAGGAGAACACCATGACCTACCAAGAATATTTTACCTTACCAGCCGAATTATTTTAACAATTAGCTGAGATTCAATTCTCGTAACAAGATTATATACTTTCATGCTTACAAAATCAACTAAGTTGATTTTGTAGGATTTCTTGTGTAATTTTGTGCGTGCGCCGCAGACGCACGCACAAAATTACACACATTTCACTACGCAATCACTAAGTTTGTTAATTTATATAGATAGATATGTGTTTAAAAAGGCCAAAAATAAATTTATCTGATTGCACGCACATCTTTTTGATGCTAAAATAAGTAGCACACTATTAAACCCGAGAAAGGAGGTAATTTATGAATGAACGGGTCGCTATCGTTGGGGTCGGTTGGTCTGGATTCAGGCCGACAACCCCCGATGTCTCATACAAAGAGTTGATGTATGAGGCGGCTGTCCGAGCTTATGAAGATGCGGGTGTTGATCCTCGTAGTGATGTGGACAGCTTTGTAACTGTGGCGGAAGATTTCCATGAGGGAACGAGTATATTTGACGAATATACACCGGACCAGATGGGGGCGGTACTTAAATCAATGCACACGATTCCGGGGGATGGACTTCATGGATTGGCAACAGCGTACATGATGGTACGTACGGGTCATTTCGATGTTGTCGCTCTGGAAGCGCACAGTAAAGCATCTAACATCCTGACCCTCCCAGATGTAACGGCTTATGCCCAAGATCCGGTGTTGAACCGACCATTACGGTTCAACACACATTTTGTTGCCGGACTCGAGATGAACCGATATATGTATGAAACTGGGACTACGGAAGAACAATGTGCTCACGTGGTAGTAAAAAACAAAAAAAATGCGCTCAAAAATTCTTCCGCAGCATACGGTGCTGATTTAACTGAAGATGAAGTATTGGATGGTCCTCCATTATCCTGGCCGCTTGGCAAGCATGAAACTGCTGAACATGCCGATGGTGCAATTGTGATGGTTGTAGCCAGTGAAGAAAAAGCATTCCAGTTGAGCGAAAAGCCGGTCTGGATATTGGGCACAGGGTGGTGCAATGGCTCTGCATCCTTAGAAAGCCGGGAATGGGGTGGTATTGAGTACATGTCGAAAGCAGCCAGAATGGCCTACTCCCAGGCAGGATTTAGTAATCCGAGAGGGCTTATCGATTTTGCTGAAGTGGATGATATCTACGCTTACAAGGAATTACAGTCTTTAGAAGCACTGGGATTTTTCGCTCCAGGAACTGCGGGTCCGATGACTGAAGAAGGTTTTACCCAACCAGATGGGCTACTCCCTGTAAACGTCTCGGGAGGCAGCCTTGGTGTGGGTTATTTGTTGGATGCTACTGGACTGGCACGTGCATTGGAGGTTGTTCTTCAGTTGCGCGGCGAAGCTGGTTCCAGACAGCTCGAAGAAGTAGAAGTAGGCCTTGTACAATCCTGGCGCGGAGTCCCGACTACAAGTGGGGCAGTCGCGATTCTAAGTAACTAAGAGGTTGGAGAGTGTAATTATGGGATTGAGAAAAGTTGCCGTTGTTGGAGCTGGTATGACAAAATTTGTAAGACGCGCCCAGGAGACGGCAAAGGAGTTAACTTACCATGCTGCGCATCAAGCGCTGCAATCTTGCGAACTAGTGATGGATGATATTGATGGCGTATGCCTTGGTACGGCACCTGATTCCTTTGATGGCGTTCACATGAAAGGCGAATATTTGAGTGATGGGGCGGGGGCGTGGGGAAAGCCCTACATTCGCTCTTATGTAGGGGGCGGGACGGGTGTTTTTGCCCCCATTCAAGGCTGGTACCATGTGGCTTCAGGGTTATTTGACGTTGTATTGGTGGTTGCGGAAGAAAAGATGTCGAGTTATTATCCGCATGCTCAGGCAGCTTTCCTGACCATTTTCGACCACACCACAGAGCGACCTCTGAAACCCAACTTGTTGTGGATATTTGCCCTGGAAATGAACCGCTATATGCACACATATGGAATCTCGAAGGAGGATATTGCCCGCGTATCGGTCTTGCATAAACGAAATGCAGTAGATCATCCGGCGGCTTTACTGGGAAATCCAGATATCACGGTAGAAGATGTGCTCAATTCGGAAGTATTGGCATGGCCGGTACAGCGTTACGACGTCAGCCCTGTATCTGACGGGGCGGTTGCGCTTGTGCTGGCAGCTGAGCACGTGGCTAAACGCCTGACTGATAAACCTGTTTGGATTGAGGGTGTAGGCTGGAATTTGGACACGGCGTATTGGACGAACCGCGATCTTGCTTATCCGCGTTACGTTGAGTATGCAGCGAGGATGGCGTATGATATGGCCAACATCAAAGAACCCCGCAAAGAGATCCATATCGTCGAACCTTACGACCCATTTGATTACAAAGCCTTGCATCACCTGGAAGGACTGCAGCTGGCCGAACGCGGTGAGGCCGCACAGCTCTATATCGACGGAGTGGCCGAGCGAAATGGCGATATGCCTGTTTGCCCTTCTGGTGGATTGCTTGGAGTCGGTAATCCGATCGCTGCAGCGGGGTTGATGAAAGTCGCAGAGTTATTTTGGCAGTTGCGCGGTGAAGCTGGTGCCAGGCAGGTGCCTGGTCAGCCGAGGCGTGGACTGGCCCAAGCATGGGGGGATTTAATGCAGGTAGGCACAGTCGTGGTTATGGGAAGGTAAGGAGGCAATATGTCAGAGAAAAATACACATTTACCAGGTACGCCTCTCAGCGAAAAAGATTTCCAAGATGGAAATATCTTATTCAATCATGATAGATTACGGGGCGATTTTGCCTGGGATACAGGTATCGCTATTGGAAGTTACCTGGCTGGAATGAAGGATGGCGTGATCCTCGGCGGAAGGTGCGATACCTGCAGGAAGACCGTCGTACCACCGAGGACGGTTTGTGAATGGTGCTTTCGCCCTATGAGCGGGTATGTTCCACTTCGAGACACTGGTACTGTGAATACATACTCGTTGGGTTATGTCACTTGGGATGTCAAGCGTATCGAAGAACCTGAAATCCCGGCTGTGATAGAAATTGATGGAGCTTCGCCACTTCACGGGATCATGCACTTGTTAGCTGAAGTGGACCCAGAAGATGTACATATCGGGATGCGTGTGCAAGCGGTGTGGAAGTCTCCGGAAGAGAGGCAGGGAGCGGTGACGGATATTCTTTATTTCAAACCCATCGAGGAGGAAGAAAATGACTCTTCTAGAGCGTGATCCAAATGCACCGAAATCCATGTTGGGTGACCTGCCGGTAGTCAGTCGTTACACCTTCGGGTTGGCCGGCGAGAGATTTTTTAGGGCGATCAAGGATTCAGGTCGAATAATGGGTTCTCGTTGCCCCGACTGTGACAGAATATATGTGCCGGCGACCATCTTCTGCGAGCGTTGTCTGGGTGAAATTGATGAATGGGTGGACGTCGGAACATCAGGTGTTGTGCAAACTTTTACGCTGTTGTATGAAAATTATGACGGCACATACCGGGAGACCCCAGAAGTGATCGCGTTTGTGCAACTCGGTGATGGGGGTCTGATTCACCGGCTGGATGAGATCGCTCATGAAGAAGTGACCATTGGAATGAAAGTGGAAGCGGTTTTAAAATCCGAGGAAGAGCGAGTAGGCTCAATTCTTGATATCACTCATTTCCGTCCGATAAGGAAGTGATGAATGTATAGCTGATACAAAAATTAGTGTTGTAAACTTACACGCACCTGTAATCGATGATTATTAAAATATAGATGAACCCGCCGTTTAGGAAGGTTCATCTTTCCCAGCTGTCAACCAACCTTCGAATTTCCCGTTCCCCTACTCCTTGAAGGATGAGCTTACGAGGGCATCTGCCTTCATAACGTCTACCTGTCGCAGGTACAAATCCTCGCCATCTCTTCCCTTGTAGTCGACCAGCTTCCAGAATTTAGCGCCGCCATCTGCCCTGACTATTTCGTTGTAGGCAAGTACCTTCTCACCACTGGCTATTTTTATACGCTCACTGGTTGAGGAACCATTAGATGGATATATCTCCATGATGGGTACGCCAGCGGCATTTTGACTTTTCTCAAACCATGCCAGCGCCCAATCCTTGTCTGGATTCTGGGGCCGAACAATCAGCCAAATATACTCATCTTTGGGTGTTTCGGTTGGTTTCGGGGTCGCAGTTGGTTCAGGTGGTTGCTTTTGAATAATAGGAACAAATACCTTAAAATTGGAGATTATATTTCCGGCTGATATGACCATGATTGAAATCAGGCTGATAAGAGTGAGTGCGAGCAATAATTGATTTTTGAGTGGTTTAAATTTCTTCATTAGTATCTCCAACTGCTAGGAATTCTGTCCGGATTGGCTCGAAGTAAAAAGGGTAGGGTCGGACACAAATCAGAAAAACCTTGAAGATTATGTGATTGGGAAGGTGCTTCAACTGTTAGCTGAATAAAAATTTAAGCAATTCTACCGAATGAATTTTACCATTCTTTATCATACCGTACGGAAGGCGCAGATCCTGGAAAACCCTTCATAAATCCTAAATTCGTCTAGAGCGTTTATTTGTTGTAATGTGATCCTTTATATGGATGTACTAAAATGACGAGCTTATGAGGTTGTAGTAATGGAAAATTGGTAATTGTATTTGTCTTTTTACTACAGGACCAGGGTATTTGCATGCCACGACGAGTGGATACACTCACCACCTGGACTGGTACTGGTTTTGCCAATACCGGGTGGGGCGAAGACATTTTATACGGGTGGATGGACATTCGATAGACAAAGCTCGAGAAAATAACCAGGCTACGAGATAGAAAAATCAATTATAATTACTGATCCTTGCATTGAAGGCTAAACCCAATCAGCGATCAATCAACGCAAGAGACGTTTATTGACGTTTACCAAAGCTCGATTAAGGTTTTTGGGTTGCCATGTCACACCACTGTCTTACC
>Ga0209013_10003222_pt1 | contig 14574 bp, 13 predicted proteins | sample Cruoilmetagenom2_FD_187291 | JGI IMG/M metagenome (GOLD analysis project Ga0209013, IMG submission 187291) | Oil polluted marine microbial communities from Coal Oil Point, Santa Barbara, California, USA - Sample 2 (SPAdes) (version 2) | ecosystem: Environmental > Aquatic > Marine > Oil seeps ... | reverse complement strand
CCGAGCCTTGCAAGACTGACGGCTGGAGTCCTGTTGAGCCGTCGACCGTGCCTTGGCAGGTCTGATTCGCCTGTGGTATTCGATCTTAGAAGGAGGATTCTATCATGAAAACGCGACCTTTTGGCAAAACTGGAGAGTCCTTTCCCATCCTGAGCTTTGGCGCCCAGCGCGTCGTGGATGATGAGGGCTGCAACGAAGACCAGGCATTGGAGATCCTCAATACGGCGTTGGACCGGGGGATCCGTTATTTTGACACGGCATGGGCTTACTCTGCCGGCCAATCGGAAGAGCGGGTGGGAATGATGGCCAAACACCGCCGCAGTGAGATGTGGATCGCCACCAAAACCACTGACAACACTCGCGACGGCGCCCGCCGCCAGCTCGAGGAAAGCCTGACGCGGCTGCAGACCGACCACGTAGACGAATGGCGGTTGCACAACGTGTGGGGCTTTGAACGATTGGACCCGATGACGGGCAAGGACGGCGCCCTGGAAGCGATGGTACAGGCCCGCGAAGAAGGGTTGGTTCGTTTCATCAGCCTCAGCGGCCATACCAATCCCCAGGTGCAGATCGAAGCCCTGCGCCGCTTCCCCTTTGACACCACGCTGGTGGCTGTCTCGGTACTGGATCATTTCATCTACAGCTTTGCTGAGGAGTACCTGCCGGTGGCCGCGCAAAAGGGCGTGGGCGTGGTAGGCATGAAGATCTTTGGCTACAAGAAGCTGGCCCACGTGGCCGGCCGCGCCCTGCGCTATGCCCTGGCCCTGCCGCTGACAACCGTCATCGCCGGCTGTTCGACGATGGCTGAACTGGAGGCCGACCTGGCCGTGGCCGAGAGCTTTACGCCCATGACCGGTCCGGAGAGACTAGAGTTCTTCCGGGAGATGCTGCCCCTAGTACAGCCGGAGAACATGCCCTGGAAAGCCGCCGAATGGGGCAATCCTGTCGAGTGGAAACCGCGCGAGGAACCAGCGGGCCCGGGAATCTGGTCTTGAGCAGACAGCTCTGCCAGAGGCAGGCATTGGCACGGAACCGTCAAAAACACCCGAGGCATATGAGGTCGCTTGGCCAAAGCCTCGCGCTTGCCAGTCCTGGTGCGCCTGACGGCTCTCCGCGCGTTTGGCAATCATGAACGACGGAATCCTACAGATCTGCAGTGGGGTGAGCATCCCCCAGGAAGAACTGCGCTTTCGCTTCTCGCGGAGCGGCGGCCCGGGTGGGCAACACGTCCAGAAATCGTCCACCCGGGTGGAGCTGCTTTTTGACGTCGCCAATTCCCCCAGCCTGAGCGCCGAGAAACGTGCGCGTGTGCTAAAGCGGCTGGCGGGGTACGTGGACTCGGCCGGCGTGCTCCACCTGACCTCCCAGTCAGAGCGGAGCCAATGGCGCAACCGCAAAGAGGCCATCGCCCGGTTCCAGGGCTTGATGCAACAGGCACTGAAAAGGCGCAGACGACGAAAACCAACACGCCCCACGGCAGCTTCGCGGAAAAAGAGATTGCGGGAAAAGCGGAAGCAAAGTGAGAAAAAGCAGGGACGGGGTAGGGTTCGAACGGAGGAATGACGGACTTGGGCTCTCAAACCTCAGAGCCCACAGTTCTTGTGAGCAGGTCGAGGCTGTGGTATAATGTGAACAGAATCACAAAGTTTCCAGGCCAACGATGGCTTGCGTGACGGTGTTGAAGAGACGCCCTGTCAAGCCAGGGCGTTGTGCATTTGTGGGAGTGAGTATGTACCAGGTTCCTTTCGACCGAGGAGAGGTGACATTCGACCTGCCCCCCCACTGGCGGGGGACAGTCATCGAATCCGGAACCACGCCGCCTATCAAGGATGTGCCGGCGGCGGTGGCAGAAGCAGTAGCGGAACCCACCAACTCGCCGCCATTGCGAGAGCTGGCCGGGCCGGGTGATTCCGTATGTGTTGTCTTTACCGACATCACCCGCGCCAGCCCGGATCACCTGTTGGTGCGGCCCATCTTGTCTGAGCTGGAAGAAGCAGGCGTCCGCGACGAGGACATCACTCTGTTGTGCGGCATAGGGCTGCATCGCCCCAGCACCGTCGAGGAGAAGGTTGCCAAGCTCGGTCAGCGTGTGGTGGACCGTTTCCGGGTAGTTGACAACGAACCGCTGAACCCAAACGCGCTGGTGGACCTGGGCACGACGGAGAGCGGTATCCCCTTGTCAGTCAACAAGGAGGCATACCAAGCCGACCTTCTCATCGCCACCGGCATCGTCGAGCCACATCAGTACGCAGGCTACTCCGGCGGGCGCAAGACTCTGGCCGTCGGAGCGGCGGGCGAGGCCATGATCGCCTACACCCATGGCCCAGAGATGTTGGAGCATGCCGGCACGCGCCTGGGACGCATTCAGGGCAACCCCTTCCACGAAGCCATCAGCGAGGCGGCCCGGCGCGCAGGCCTGCGCTTCATCGTCAACGTCGTACAAGATGACCAGAAACAGGTCGTCTTTGTCCGGGCTGGCGAACCTCAAGCCGCCTTCAAGGAACTGGTCGCTTTTGCCAAGACGCTCTATGAAGTACCGGTGCCGCAGCAATACGACGTAGCGGTGGCCGGGGTGGGCTATCCCAAGGACGCCAACCTCTACCAGGCCAGCAGGGCGGCCAGTTATCTCTTTTTCGCGCCAACGCCTGTGGTTCGACCGGGCGGCTTTTTCATTGTCCCTGCCCCGTGCGATGAGGGCGCGGGCGATGGCGTGGGCGAACAGCGTTTCCTGACGGCCATGCAGAACGCTCCCAATGTCCAGTTCATCCTGGATGACGCCCGCCGGAACGGTTATCCGCCAGGCCAGCAGCGAGCCTTTGTTATGGCCAAAGTATTGGAGCAGAACGACGTTATCATCGTCGGCGCCAAAGACCCAGACCTGATGCGCTCAGCCAAGTTCTTAACCGCTCTGACCATGAAGGACGCTTTTTCCCTGGTCAGCACGAGATTTCGCAGAGAGACCCTATCCCGGGACAGAGTCGACGCACTGATCGTGCCCCATGCCCTGTTGACACTGCCGATCGTGCAAGGGTAGGGCACAACCGCCGGATCTGAGAATCATTAGAGCCTAGAAGGATAGACGGAAGATATGGAAGATACACCGAAATCCGCATGGGATGGGTTTGAGGGCCCAACTCAGGAAGACGTGAACTACTGCATCCGCTGCGGGCTGTGCCTGTCGGTGTGCCCCACTTACAAGGACAGCCTGCGCGAGACCGAGTCCCCTAGGGGACGGGTAGTCCTGGTGGCTAAGGCCATCGAAGGTGAACTGGACCTCACCAAGAACTTCAAAGACCACATGTACCGCTGCTTGGACTGCCTGGCCTGCAACGATATCTGCCCGGTGGGCATCACCCCCGCAGATCTCTGCCTGGAAGCCCGTTACGCCATCCACCAGGCGACACCGATCCCTAGACTCAAGCCCATCCTGTTCCGCGGCATCTTTCCCCGGACCGGCTTGCTGGAAGCGCTCACCAAGCCGGTAGCGCTCTACGATCGCACTGGGCTGCGCAAGGTCGTGAACGCCGTCCAGGCGACCAGCATTTTGCCGTCGCAACTGCGCGACATGGAGCGCATGCTACCCCACAAGCTACCACTGCGCGGCACCCGCCACCAGCTGCCGGACGTGGTTGTGGCCAAGGGCGAGCGGCGGGCGCACGTGGCCTACTTTCTGGGCTGTGTGCAGGGTGTGATGATGGCCGAGGGCTGCAAAGCCACAGTCGAGGTATTGGCCGAGAACGGCTGCGACGTAGTCACCCCAAGCAGCGTCAAGTGCTGTGGCATGCCCATGGTCGGTTATGGGTTCAAGGACGAGGCGCGGAATGTAGCTCGATACAATATCGACCTGCTGTTGGAACTCAACGTGGATGCCATCGTCACCGACTGCGCCACCTGTGGATCTGCTCTCAAAGAGTACCCTCACTGGTTGGCAGACGATCCAGACTATGCCGAGCGGGCCAAGCAATTCGCTGCCAAGGTCCGCGATATCAGCGAATTCCTGGCTGAAATCGGTATCCGCCCGCCCGAGGGTAAGGTTGACGCGCGCGTGACCTACCACGATCCCTGTCACCTCTGCCGGGCCCAGGGTGTGCGGGAGCAGCCCCGCGAGATGCTTCGGGCAGCCGGCGTCGAGTTGGTGGAGATGGAAGGGGCAGACACGTGCTGTGGCTCAGCCGGTACCCAGCTGATCACCCACTATCACACCTCGGTGGGCGTTCTGGAGAGCAAGATGGACAATGTGGCCGGGACAGAGGCTGAGATGATCGCCAGCGGCTGCCCCGGGTGCCAGATGCAGTTGAGCCTGGGCGTCAAACGCCGGGGCTTGGAGGCCCAAGTGGTCCATCCCAGCCAGCTACTGGCTCAAGCATACCGCAATTCAGAGAGGGATTGACGTGCCATGATCGAACAATCAATTCTAAAAGAACTGCAGTCCATCGTAGGCAAGAAGCAGGTACTGACGGAGCCCGAGGACCTGGTGGCCTACTCCTATGACGGCACCTTTGCCGAGAGGCGGCCCGACGCCATCGTCCGTCCCGATTCCACAGAGCAGGTAAGTGAAGTGATCAAGGTCGCCTTCCGCCAAGAGATCCCGGTGATACCGCGGGGCATGGCCTCGGGCCTGGCAGCTGCCTCCATCCCCCTCGTCGGCGGAATGGTTCTGGATACCTGCCGCCTGAACCGCATCCTCGAGATCGACGAGGTAAACTTTATAGCTACCGCCCAGGCAGGCGTGATTACCCAGACCCTGGCCGACACGGTGGCCAAGAAGGGATTGTTCTATCCGCCCGATCCCAGCAGCATCAAGCAGAGCACGCTGGGCGGCAATGCAGCCTGCAACGCCGGAGGCCCTCGCTGCCTCAAATACGGCGTCACCAGCGATTATGTGATGGGTATGACCGTGGTTCTGGCTGATGGCCGCGTGCTCAAGACCGGGGGTAAGGCGATCAAGAATGTGACCGGCTACAACCTGACCCAGCTTTTTGTCGGGTCGGAGGGGACGCTGGGTGTGATCACCGAGCTTATCCTAAAGCTGGTGCCCCTACCCAAAGCGGCTCGCACCGCCAAGGCCATCTTTCCAGAGTTGACCGATGCCAGCCTATGCGTTAACAACATCCTCAGCGCCGGGATTACACCGGCCACCATTGAGTTGATGGATGAAACAACCATCGCCACCATCGAGGAGGCGATGCACCTGGGCCTGCCCCTGGACGTCGAGGCTATCCTTATTATTGAAGCGGATGGTATGGATGAAGGCTCGGTACTCAAAGAGATCGAGGAGATCGCCGGCATCTGTAGGGCCACCGGGGCCAGCGACGTGGAGGTAGCGCGCACCGAAGCAGAGCGAGCTGTCCTCTGGTCAGCGAGGCGATCCATCAGTCCATCTCTGGCCCGCAGAGCTCCCAACAAACTTGGCGAGGACATCTCTGTGCCGCGCAGTGCGATCCCTGATGCGGTGGCGGCCATCAAAGAGATCTCACGGAAGCACGACATTCCCATCGCTATCTTTGGCCATGCGGGCGATGGGAACCTGCATCCCAACATCCTGTTTGACAAAAGCGACCCAGTACAGTTGGACAAGATGAAAAAGGCCGCGTCCGACATCTTTGACGTCTCTGTACGCCTGGGCGGCACCCTCTCGGGAGAACACGGCGTCGGCAGTCTCAAACTTGCTTTTCTAGAGAAGGACATCGGGCCGATTTCCATCGATGTGATGAGCGGCATCAAAGCTACATTGGATCCCAAGGGTATCTTGAACCCGGGCAAGGTAGTGCCCGGCGGCTTGCCTGCGGGGAATGAACTCTTTTCCTGGTAAAGTTCTCTTCGAGAGCAGCAGTCCAGACCCAGGTCGCCCACTGAAACCAATGGAGGTGAGAGGTGGAGTTTGAAAGAAGAATAAGCCAGCTTGTTGAGCAGTCCAACGTCATGGACAATCCAGCCAGAAGCGTCATGATCGACGAAGCCGTCAAGCATCGGGAGGCCATCATCAGTGCGAACGGTGCGCTGGTCACCTGGACCCCCCCCGAGTCCACCGGCCGGAGCCCCAGGGACACCTACCTCGTCCGCCGTAAGGAGAGCGAGGGAAACATCGACTGGGACTCGCCCAACAACATCCCCATGGAGCCGGAGACCTTTGACATGATTATGGCCGACGCGCTCCAGGTCCTCTCCACAAAGAAGGTCCTGTATGTCACCGACCGGGCGTTGGGGGCCGATCCGTCGTATGCCATGCCGGTCAAGACCATCGGCGACATGGCTCTCACGGCTCTCTTTACCGACAACATGTTCCGGTCGGTACCCCCTGAAATCGAACAGAGTATTTTTGCCAGTCGAGGCTTCACGCTGGTTGTAGCCCCCTATGACAAGCTTGATCGGGAAAAGTACGAGGGTCGTCTCCGCAGACTGGCTGACGGAGAGACTTCAGACATGGCAGTGGCCGTGGATTTTGACCGGCGCCGGGGTGTGGTCTTTGGCTCGGCCTACGGCGGCAGCGTCAAGAAGCTCATGTTCACCGTGATGAACTATGTTCTGCCAGGCGAGGGCATCCTGCCCCTGCACTGCTCGGCCAATGAGGGGCCAGGCGGCGACATCGCACTGCTACTGGGTCTTTCCGGTACGGGCAAGACCACCCTGTCGGCCGACCCGCGACGGGCGCTGCTGGGTGACGACGAGCACGGCTGGAGCGATAACGGCATCGCTAACTTTGAGAACGGCTGCTACGCCAAGCTGATTAATCTCCGCGAGGACAAAGAGCCAGAGATCTGGAATGCCGTGCTGCACGACGCACCATATCTGGAACATGGGGCCATCATCGAAAACACGATGATGTACCCTTGGGGAGAGTTTGACCTGGATGACGAACGGTTTACGCCCAATTCCCGGGCCTCATATCCCCTGAGTTTTCTGTCCAACATCAAAACACCGCCTGTGGGCGCTCATCCCCAGACGATCCTCTTCCTGACAGCCGACGCCAATGGCGTGCTGCCGCCGGTATCCAGGTTGACGTCCGAGCAGGCGATGCTCTGGTTCTTGATGGGTTACACCAGCAAACTGGCTGGCACCGAAACCGGCATCGTGGATCCGGTAAGCACATTCTCTCGCTTTTTCGGCGAGCCCTTCATGCCCCGCAACCCCGACGTCTATGCCTCCATGCTGGGTGAACGGATGAAAAAGTACGGCTCCCAAGTGTATCTGGTCAACACCGGCTGGAGCGGCGGTCCCTTCGGTGTCGGCGCGCGTATGGACATCGATATCACCCGGGCCATTGTCCACTGTGCACTCAGTGGGACACTGGCCGACGTGGAGTACGACGAGGATCCTTTGTTCCACATCCAGGTACCGCGAACCTGTCCCAGCGTGCCCTGTGAGATCCTGAACCCGCGCAATACCTGGCAGGATAAGGAAGCCTTCGATCTCCGGGCGAAGAAGCTGGCGAGCGACTTTGGCGATCACTTTGACAAAGCGTATGGCGAAAAGGGTATCGATTCTAACGTCGCCAGCCAGTGTCCGGGAAAATAAAAGGGCAGATCATGGTCACGGTCATCTATCGCGACAAAACCTGGCAGGTCACAGCGGGCAGCACGATACGCCACATCGTCGAAAAAGCAGGGATCAACCCCGAATCGGTCCTGGCCCTGCGTGATGGCAAGCTAATTAACGATGCCACGTTGACAGAGGATGGCGAGAGCATCAAGCTGATCGCCGTAGTGTCAGGGGGATAGAACCAGTCTGTCCTCACTTGGATGCTACTGCCGGATGCGGATGCTCGAGAGCCCCGATCGATTGTCTGCTGATCGGGGCTCTTTGGTCACTTGACGCTGTTCCAGCGCCGGGTCATTGCTCCTGCGCTTCAGGCCACAGATCCTGCGCGTGCTCCCGGTCGTGCCCGACAAAGACCGTGACCCATTGGCAGGCTGTGCCCTCCGGTCCCCAGGGAAAGCGATAGGAGCGGTCCAATTCTGTCTGGCTCATCCCTCCCAGGACCTCCAGGAAATCCCGGCGAATGGCGTGAAGGTCCCCCCATGCTTTCTCCCACGGTTGATCGCGACGGACCCCGGCATGGACTTGGTTCCAGGCTTCGATGTCAGCGATGAACTCAACTTGAGGCGTTGTTCCGCCCGCCATGTCGCGCAGTCCCTGCACACCGACCCGCTCCCAGTCGGCGATGTGGCCCAGTACATCCTTGAGCGTCCATACCCCACACACAGGACGAGAATCCCGCTCGGCGGCGGGTATCAGAGCGCAGGCCAGAAGCTCCTGGCGGGCGGCGGCCAGCGCAGCCCGTAGGACCGATTTGGGGCCGGTCGTCCCCTTCCGCTCTCCCGCCACGCTCCAAACTGCGATCTGCTCCGCGTGCTCGGCGTCGTGCTGCCACATCACCTGGATTTGTCCGCCGTAGAACGACCAGTCCTCTCCACCATAGGAGCGGCGCTGGAAGAACTCGTCCTCAGGCAGGCTTGCCATCCAGACAACCCAATCTTCCCGGGCTGACTGCAGCTCGGCCAGGACCTCAGCCAGGCACCGGTCTTGCCAGAGGGAGACAAAGGCATCGTTGGCAGCATGATAGTCTTCCCCAGCCGATAGGTCCGGGGCCTCGCCATCCACTAAAGCCCCCATGGCCTGGTGTTGCCAGCGATCCCAGGCAGCAATGTGGGCCAGGACATCCTTGACGGTCCAGTCCCCAACGGCTAGCGCTTCGGTGAGAGTCTCGTCGTCCAGTCCCAGAAGCTGCTCCAGCAGCCCGGCGCGCTCAATGGCCAGGCGGGCCAGCAGGGCACGGCGACGAGCAGCCAGGTCTTCCGTGGCCAGCACGGTCTCGCCCGTGACCTGCAGTGACTCTTCTCGTTTTCCAGGATAGATAGGGTCGCTATTCATTTCTCATTTCCTATTGCCTCCCATGCCGAACACCTTCAGGCACTCCCGATGCAGACAACGCTGCCAGGATCCAGGTCTCCAGTAAATGGCTTGTCCCTCAAACCGGCATTTGACCAATCAGTCCGGGTTCAGCCACCTCAAGGCGCTAGCACGTCAGGTGCAATGCGGCCGCCACGGAGCGCTGCTCACGAAAGCGGTTGTAGGTCTGGCAAGCTTCCTCCGTGGACTGGGCAACCAGCTCAATGCTAGTCGCCTCGAGCGCCCGAATTGTCTCCGAGGTGACCTCCATCAAGCCGCTGGCGCCCTGGCCCACCACCAGCAGATCGGGCTTGGCTTCGAACACAGCCTCCAGGTCTTCCGGTTGAAGGGTATGTCCCTCCTTGCGCCGCCAGCCTCCCAGCACGCGATCGGGCAAGATGATCAGATCCTGCTGATGCGATCGGCCATCCACGACCAGGTGTCCAAAGCGATAGCTTTCGATCAGGGGTACTGCCATCTCTGCCATCCTCCACACTGCTCACTTTCCCAGAAGCTTTTCCAGTACCTTCAGTCTGGATTCCGTGGCGCGTCGTTCCGCATTCAGCGCGCTAACAAGACGCCAGGCCATTGAATAAAAGCTAGCAGTTCGGTCGTCCTCGAGCGCCGCGCAGAGATCACGGTTGGCTGATTCGCAGGTATCGATCCAGTCCCCACGGATCGGCGTCGCCCCCTGTAGAGCGCCAGCGATGCAGCCCACGATACTGGCGATGGCATTACAATTGCGGCCAAAGTTAGCACCCTCGATGATGCAATCGTTGACGTCGCCTCCGCACAGGTGCAAGAGCGCCAGCGCCACCGGGATTCGCTCCAGACTGCTACTACTATTGTACTGGGCCCTGGCAGGGTAGCCATCCGGCACAGGCTGAATTCGGTGCGGCGGCTGGAGCGTCCGCCAGTCAGCCATCTGTGCATAGTACGCCTGGGTGAATTCCTCAATGGAACCGCTGGTAAAGGCCAAGTCGAGAGTCAGTTCGATCGCCCGCCGCACGAGCTCGGAACTGTACTGGTTCATTGCCGTAACAACGTCCGACAGAGTAGCACCGGGGATGACGGCCGTTGCGACCCCAGCGACCAGGGTGGCCGCCGCGTCCCGCTCTTCTCTATCCTGGATGACAGAGCCGAGGGTATATCCATCCTGGTAGGCCTGTGCCGGGTTCGCAGCATTGATGATGCCAACGGGCGCAAGGGCCATGGTGGCGGTGCCCGAGAGATTTCCCCCCCGTCCACTGTCCCATGGATTGACGCCCCACGACAGCTTTTCGTGCACCACGCGCTCATTGCTCCCAAAGAGCTCAGAGTTACCCCTGTCGATCCAGAGCGCTGCCAGGTCATTCGGCACGATCCGGCCCTCTTTGCGCACGATGGCCAGGGCCACGTACTGCCGCAGCGCCGTGCCACCGGTCACCCCGCCGGGCAAATGGTTGGTGTTGCCCCTGGAGCTGACGACCAGATCCTCCAGCCGGCCGTACTCCTCCCGGATCTCCCAATAATTGCAGCCCTCTACCGGCGCTCCCAGCGCATCGCCGATGGCGCCGCCGATGAGACAGCCATACACAGCATCCAAAAGGTCCAACGCCATTTGCTGCACCTCCCCGAAAGAATCAGTCGCCACCCTCCGCCGAGAGCGGAACCGGTGCTGAAGCCTGCCGTCTCCCCATCCTGATGCGATATGTCCTCAAGAAGATGAACTAATTCGCTGCACCGATAGACGCCAGTGCCATTTTCATCCTATCCAACGCCTCGAGCAGCACCGAGCGCTGGCAGGCAAAATTGAATCGCACGAATCCTTCGCCCCCCGTTCCAAAGGTTGTTCCATCCGTGAGAGCCACCCGAGCTTGCTCCAGGAAAAAGCGAGAGGGGTTCCCCGAAATCGAGGTCTGGCGACAATCCAACCACGCCAGATAGAGGGCCTCCGGCCGGATCATGGTAATTCCGGGGAGGAAACCTTCGACATAGTCTACGACCAGGTCCCGGTTGGCCTCCAGGTACTGAAGCACCTGGTCAAGCCAATCCTGGCATTCTCGATAGGCTGCCAAGGCAGCCACAAAGCCCAAGGTGTTTACCTCGGGAAAGTGCGTGGACTCAGCCCTTTGCAGTTTGCTACGCAACGCTGCATCGGGGATGATCGCCATTGAGCAGCGCAAGCCGGGCTGGTTAAAGGTCTTGCTTGGAGAGATCAGGGTAACAGTCTTTCGTGCGACTTCCGGATCCAGGGAAGCGATAGGGATGTGCTTGCTCCCTGAGAAAACGAGGTCGCAGTGAATCTCGTCTGAACAGATGAGAAGATCGTTCTGCAGGCAGATCTCGGCCATCTGTTGGAGCTCTTGAAGCCGGAACACACGGCCCACCGGATTGTGTGGATTGCACAGGATAAAAGCCCGAGTCCGATCAGTGATCGCCCCCTCAAACACCTGGAAGTCGATTTCATAAGACCCATCGGCCGCCCGGATCAACTCCGCCTCGTTGCGGAGCAGATGATTCAAGCCTGGCATCTCATAGATCGGACCAAAAACGGGTGGCTGGACCAATACACCATCGCCAGGCAAAGTGGCCACTTGGCAGACGCGCGTGAAACCGAGGATCACACCCGGTTGGAACACGATCCACTCCGGGGATACCTGCCAGCCATATAGCCTTTTCATCCGATCCGCGATCACCTCCCTCAATTCGAGTGGCTCCGCGCAGTAGCCAAAGACCCCGTGATCAACCCGAGCATGTAGCGCCTCGATCACAGGCTCAGGCGACCGGAAATCCATATCGGCCGTCCAGAAGGGGAGAATATCTTGACCATAACGGAGCCACTTGGAGCTATCAGACCGGCGCCTGTCGATTACGGTGTCAAAATCATATGTGGTCTTCAATCTTGGGCTCATTGATTAGTACCTTCTACTGTTTTGGTTGGGACGCCCCCATGGTGCACCACATCAGTCATGGAGACATGCTCCGTTCAAAAGCTCCATCTCAAGGAATCGATCCAGGATAACCCGAGATCTTTTGAACAACCCTAGTTCGATATACTCATCTGGCCGATGCGCCTGAGCGGGCTGACCCGGGCCAAAGATGACAAAAGGCAAGTCTCCCTCAGGAGCAAGTTCTAGAATATCAGAGCCGCCCAGACCCACTCCCAGAGTTGGATGGTGGCCCACTACGGACTCGTAGGCGCGTGCGAAGCGGGCAATCCACGGGTCCGTTTCCGGCGTCAATAGGGGCTTGGCCTGGTACAATACTTCACTCTGGTACGTACCCGGAGCGGCTGCCTTTTCGGCCAGTTCTGCCAGGGCCCCAAGGTATGAGTCTTCCTGGACCTGGCTGGCACAGCGCATGTCCAGGTCGGCGTGACACTGGCCAGCAACGATGTTTGTGGCCCGTCCTCCGGCAATCGTGCCCACGTTCAGCGTTGCTCGAAGCGTGAGATCATCCGAGTGTTTGTAGACCGGGAGAGTCTCCACCTGCTGTTCCATCGCCAGCAGGAACCTGGCGCAGGCGAGGATAGCATTGATGCCTTCGGCTGGCGTGGCTGCGTGGGCTTCCTGGCCCTCGAACGTGACGCGCGTGAGCACGCCACCCATTGAGCCGATCCCCAGCTCTGCGTTGGTGGGTTCGCCAATGATGAGAAAGGTCACATTGTCTACCAGTCCGGCCTCGCGGAGCGTCTGTGCACCTCTCAACCTCGTCTCTTCTGCGGCAGACAGCAGGAGCGCCAATCCCCGCTGCAAGCGACATCCCGATTCGACGGCGCGCGCCACACGGCAAAAGGCTGCCAACAACATCGCCACGCCGCCCTTCATGTCGGTAGCACCTAGACCATATAGACGCCCGTTGCGGAGCACGGGCGTCGTGGGGGGCAAGGTCCATTCGTCGGAGGCAGGAACCGTGTCTAGATGGCCAGACAGACCAATCACCTCGGGTAGTTCCCCGGGTAACTCTGCGTAGAGCGAAGCTCTACCAGGTTCCAGTGGAACCAGCCGGCTGTCAATCCCTTGATTGGCCAGGTAGTCAGCCACATAGCCAGCAATCCGCTCCTCGTTGCCAGGCGGATTGGCGCTATTAATCGAGATCAGTTCCCGAAGCAGCCTCGTTTGCTCGTCCTCGTGCATTACACGCCCTCATCGATCGGAGTCATGACAAACATCTGCTCAGGCGCATCGCCATGGCAGCGTAGGCCTTCTCTTTCGAGTTGGCACCAACCAACGCCGCGTCCTTTTTCATCTGGTGCTGGTGGTACGGGATCCGGGCGCCAGAGCCGTAGATCTTGGCCAAACGCCCCAACCCATGGTGAGTTCAAACATACTCCTTCCCCATGATGGGTGATGCTGAGAACTGCCATTGTTGCCGTGTTACAGACCTGGCGCACTCCCCGCATTGTAGCATGGTCCTGGGTACTTGCCAAGTCATTGCACCGGGCGAGTACCCGCTGGCAGCGGCGATTCTGGACTTGTCTGGTCCGAATTGTGATGGATCCTACTTCATGTCATTGAGATCATAGTACAATCTAGGCAAGCAGAAAAGAAACAGGAAACCATAGTCCTTCAAAGGACCAGATGGGCGGCAGGCACTGCCCTCCTGTACTGAGTCAGGGGCAAACCGCGAGCAAATGACGCGTTTCGTTATTACCGAACCGAACCTACAGCTTTGTACCTGTCTGAAGCGGAGGCAGTAGCCGCACCCGCTGACGACAGCTTGGATTCTGAGACGCTCTACCAAGCTCTCCAAATCAGAAGGCCGGCAGACGGCGGGCGGCACTGCCTCCGCGACCGAGACATCCAGTCGCGATGAGCAGCGCTCATCCCTTTGTGCTTGCTGGCCTTCTTTGTATTCGGAGAGAGACCATGCTTGAGACAATTCCCCAGCTAAGGTCTGCCGAGATCCCGGCTGTGGCTGGAGCGGCAGTCGAACAACTTGTGGGCAATACTCCTTTGCTGCACCTGCGCCGGGTGGTTCATGACATGGCCCCTGGCGTGCAGATGCTGGCCAAGGCTGAGTGGTACAACCCCGGCGGTTCGGTCAAAGATCGTGCGGCTCTGAGTATCATGCGCGCTGCCGAGGCTGCAGATCAACTCACGGCTCACAGAATTCTGATCGATGCCACTTCGGGCAATACCGGTATCGCTTAGGCCATGTTGGGCGCGGCGCTGGGCTACCGCGTCAAGCTGGTCTTGCCCGGCAATGCCGGTCCTGAGCGGCTTGCCATCCTGCGCGCCTATGGCGCCGAGTTGGTATTCTCCGACTCTATAGAGGGGACCGATGGCGCCATCAAAGTCGTGCGCGAGATTGTCACTGCTGAGCCTGACAGGTATTTTTACGCCGACCAGTACAGCAATCCAGCCAACTGGGAGGCGCACTATTGTACGACAGGACCAGAAATCTGGCACCAGACGGCAGGCCAGGTTACTCACTTTGTCGCCGGCCTGGGTACCAGCGGTACCATGATGGGCGTGGGCCGCTTCCTGCGTGCCATGAACCCGGATGTGCGGCTCATCGCGATTCAACCCTCCAGTCCCTTCCATAGCATGGAGGGGCTGAAGCACATAGAGACAACCTCGGCACCCGCCATCTACAAGCCGGGCTTGGTGGATGAGGTACGGGGAGTCAGGACCGAAGATGCCTATGACATGATCCGGCGTATGGCGCGCGAAGAAGGTCTGTTTGCTGGCGTCTCGGCGG
>Ga0209013_10003221_pt1 | contig 14574 bp, 10 predicted proteins | sample Cruoilmetagenom2_FD_187291 | JGI IMG/M metagenome (GOLD analysis project Ga0209013, IMG submission 187291) | Oil polluted marine microbial communities from Coal Oil Point, Santa Barbara, California, USA - Sample 2 (SPAdes) (version 2) | ecosystem: Environmental > Aquatic > Marine > Oil seeps ... | reverse complement strand
CCCCCCCAGCAACTCACCATGGTGCTGAGTTCACGATTATCTGAGTTCTCCCCGCGGATCTACTGGCCGATGCCGTTGATTGAGCCGGTGATCTTCTCGAAGTCGACGTGGTAGCCAAAGCAGATGACCTCGCGGTCCCCCGCAGCCCAGCTCTCGGAGGTGGGGAGGAACCAGCCAATGCGTACGATGAATGGGCTTGGGCGGCACCAAGCGGTTCCCATCATCAATCGGCTACACACCTCAAGGACTGAAGAAACTCACTTGTTCCTATGGTCGTAGTGGTTATAGTCTTGCCTAATAATTTTTCTTAGGCACACATGCACATTGGATAGGGACACGATGAAGCGCCTCATCTCACTCATACTTCTGCTTGTACTCGCCTCATCGGCGTGTGCTGCACGAGACGACAGCCTCGTCGTCTATTCGGGCCGCAGCGAGGATCTCGTCCAGCCACTCATCGACCGTTTCAGCGACGAGACAGGCATTGCCGTGACCGTTCGCTTTGCGGGATCCGCAGACCTCGCCGCAACGATCCTTGAGGAGGGTGACCACTCCCCCGCCGACGTGTTCTTCGCCCAGGACCCCGCGTCTCTCGGCACCGTCGCCCTGGCCGGACTCTTCTCCGAACTGCCTGCGACTCTCACCGACCTCGTCCCCGCTCGCTTCTCGGATTCCGAACGTCAATGGGTCGGTACCTCTGGCAGGGCAAGGGTCGTGGTGTATGACGGAAGCAGAGTCGACCCATCAGACCTTCCTTCGACCGAGGACGGTTTCACGGAACCTGAGTGGTCGGGCCGAACCGGCATTGCTCCAACCAACGGTTCTTTCCTCGCCTTCGTTGCCGCCAAGATCCTCTCCGACGGAGAGGATGCAACGCGTGAATGGCTCAAAGGCATGGCGGCAAACTCATCCCCGACATACGCCAAGAATTCGCCGATTGTTGCAGCGGTCAACGCTGGAGAGATCGAAACCGGTCTGGTGAATCACTACTACCTGCTGCGTTTCTTGGCGGAGAGCCCTGACGAAGCTGGCCGAAACTTCTTCTTCACCTCACCGACCGCCGGTTCACTTGTGATGCCAGCTGGCGCAGGCATCCTGAGGAGCTCTGGGAATCAGGAAAGTGCACAGGCGTTCATCGAGTTCATGCTGAGTACAGAGGCGCAGATGTTCTTTGCGGAAGAGACATACGAGTACCCGCTCCTGCCGGGCATTCCGGCCGATTCACTCCTGCCTCCCATCGGGTCGATCCCAACCCCTGACATTGACCTCTCTGATCTGGCGACCGTTCTGGACCTTGCAACTGATCTCGTGGCCGAGGCCGGCCTGATTTGAGCCGAAGAGACTCGATCATCAATGTTGGCTCTGTCAGGGGAGTTCCCGCTTCAACCCCCGGCACTTCGAGGACGAGCCCTAAGAGTGCCCCGTGGTGGCTTTGGGCCACAGCACTGGCCCTTCTGGCGCCCGTTTCGATTGCGATCGTGTCGCTCTTCCTCCGAGCGTTCGGTGCCTCTTCGACGGTTCTCGAAACGCTCCTCACTACGAGGACCCTTCGACTCGCCGGTCGCTCCTTCTTGCTGACTATCTTGGTAACAGCGGCCGCAATCGTGATCGGCGTCGCCGGTGCCTGGGTACTCACACGAACGGATATCCGGTTCAAGACGGCGTGGGGTGTTGTCTTTGCCTTACCTCTCGTGATTCCTTCTTATGTCATTGCGATGACACTCATCTCCTCAGGAGGACCGCGGGGTCTCTTCGCAAATCTTGTTGGTTTTCCACTCCCCCACGTCACAGGCCTCGTTGGTGCATGGCTCACCCTCACACTCTCGACGTATCCATATGTGTTCTTGATCACGTCAGCAGCCCTCAGGCGCACAGACCCAGCTATCGAGGAAGCAGCACGTAGCCTCGGATCCTCACCCGGTCGGGTATTCCGTACGATCGTCATCCCACAGCTCCGGCCGGCAGTTGGAGCAGGTGCCCTGTTGGTCGCGCTGTACACCCTCTCTGACTTCGGGTCTGTATCCCTTATGCGATTCGATGCTTTCACGCGTGTCATATACGCCCAGTATTCGGGCAGGCTGGATCGCACGCCTGCGATCGTTCTGTCCATCGTGTTGATGCTGGTTGCCGGCGTGGTCATCTGGGGAGAGCAACGTTCGAGGGGTAGGGGCGCTCTGTTCTCCCGCAAACCTACGCGACCGCCAAGCATGTACAGGTTGTCTCGCGGCCAGCAAGTCGCGGCGACCGCCCTGCTCGCATCGACCGTTGCGTTGGGGGCAGCTCTCCCGATCATCGTCCTCGTCGGATGGGTGGTCGAGAGCCTGAAGGCTGGCGACGGGTTCTTTCTCTCAGTTCCGGCGATACTCGGTTCACTCACCGGTGCCTCGCTGGCGGCAATCGTCGCCATGGCAGCGGCCATCCCGATCGTCGTTCTTGGCGTCCGGTACCAGTCTCGGAGGACCGCATGGTTGGAGCGGTCGGTCCTTTTCGTGTTCTCCCTTCCCCACATCACCATCGCAATCGCTGTCGTTTCGTTCACAGTCAGATATGCGCGTCCGGTGTATCAGTCCATGTTTGTACTTGTCATCGTGTACGCGGCAATGTTCCTGGCACAGGTCACCGGCCCTGCAAGGGCATCGCTGCTCCAGGTGAACCCTGCACTGGGAGAAGCATCGCGATCTCTCGGGCGTGGCACGTTCAGAACGATGCTGGCGGTCACGGTGCCTCTCATCTCCAGAGGGCTGCTTGCCGGCGGCGCCCTGGTCTTCGTGACAACGCTCAAGGAGTTGCCGGCGACGCTGCTTCTGGCCCCTTCCGGGTTCACGACGCTTGCGGTGCGCATCTGGGCTGCTGCAGATGAACTGCTCTATGCCAGAGCGGCATCATCAGCTCTTGTGCTTATCGCCGTGTCGGTGATACCCGTCTACTACCTTGCAATCAAGCCGAAGGACGTGAGGAACTCGTGACACACCCAGCGATTTCTGCCACAGACATTTCAGTTCGTTTCGGAGACGTGGTCGCCGTCGACACATTCACGCTCGATGTTGAAGAGGGTTCGCTTGTCGTCCTGGTAGGACCCTCAGGATGCGGAAAGACCACCGCATTGAGAGCGATCGCTGGGTTTGAGAAGCCGACATCGGGAGTCATTTCGATTCGAGGGAACGCCGTGTTCGACGACAACACAATGACCGCACCCGAGCATCGGAGTGTTGGAATGGTCTTTCAGGAATACGCGCTGTTTCCACACATCTCGGTGGCTGAGAATGTCGGCTACGGAGTTCGCGGCTCGGACAGAGTCGAACGAGTCAGTGAAGTTCTCCGACTCGTCGGACTGGAGGACCACGATGATCGTTTCCCCCACGAGCTATCCGGCGGGGAGCAGCAGCGTGTCGCGCTTGCTCGCGCCCTGGCGCCAGAACCAGACGTTGTGCTGCTTGATGAACCGTTTTCGAACCTCGATGCTCCCCAGCGTGAACGCATGCGCAGGGATCTGCGCAAGATCCTCAAGGCAGCTCGCGTCACTGCTGTGTTCGTGACCCATGACCAAGCAGAGGCACTTGCAATCGCTGACGTGATAGCGGTCATGAGCGACGGCCGTATCCGCCAGATTGGGACACCTGACGAGGTCTATGCCGCACCGGTTAGCCCATGGGTTGCCAAGTTCCTGGGCGACGCCGTGATTATCGACGGCACCGTATCGGACGGTTTCGTGCCGACAGCTCTTGGGCCCGTTCCGACGAATATCCGGAACGGTGCACCGGCTCAGGTGATGATACGTCCAGAGTGGATAGCACCGACGGCCACTACCGGCGGTGCAGGACTTGTGATCGACAGGGAGTTCTACGGTCACGACCAACGTGTCGAGATCCGACTCGCCGATGGACAGGTGGTTGATGCCCTCGTACCGACGCGCAACGGAATCCACGTCGGCGATGCCGTCGATATCGAACTCGTAGACGCGATTGTCTACCCGAGCGAAGCCGTGGATCGGCCAGATGCACGGCTTCGCTCGGGTCCAGCCCTCTAGAGTCAGAGAAAGCAACGGGAGGGGAACTGCTGTGCGACGAGTGGAGGTGCGATCTTGATCAGCATCGACCTCAAGAGGACGTATCGCGAGCACTATACGGCCAGCGACCGGCCAGCGACCGTTGACGTGCCTCGCCGGCCATATCTCATGATCGACGGCGAAGGTGATCCAAATACGAGCGAGGCGTATCAGGACGCGATCGCGGCCCTCTATCCCATCGCCTACGGACTCAGAAGAGCCATCAAGGAAGCCACAGACGTCGCCTACACGGTTATGCCGCTCGAAGGCCTCTGGTGGGTCGACGACATGTCGCAGTTCACCATCGACGACAAATCCGACTGGCAGTGGACCGCAATGATCTGCCAGCCAGAAGAAGTCACACCCGAGCTCGCCGCCGAGGTGCTTCCACTGATCACCGCCATCAAGCAACTCGTCGCAGGCGATGCCGCCCGAGTCGAGCTATTCGGCGACGGGTTGTCTGCTCAGGTCATGCATCACGGCCCGTACGCCGACGAAGCGCCGACGATCGACGGGCTCCACCGGTACATCAATACCGAGGGCTACAGCTTGTCAGGAAGGCACCACGAGATCTATCTCACCAACCCGCGTAGATCCGCTCCGGACAGGAACCGCACCATCATTCGGCAGCCGATCATCTAGCTCTTGGCTGCTTCGTCGAACCGCCTACGAATTTCGGTGAATCGGTCTGCCATGGGCACACCATCCTCGTCAAAGGACGCAAGAGCTTCCTTCTGGGCGCCATAGTCGATGTTCTCGACACCAGCCTTGGATTGCAGCATGCGCCACGCCTTGCGTCGCTCAACCGCAAAGAGCACGAGCTGGCGGGAACACGCGATCGGCTTGACATTCCCCTCGGAATCCTCGATCTCGATGAAGACCTCGAAGTCCTCGACGTACGAGCGATGCGTTGGGTCCAACACCTTGCGCTGCACGACATCGTCCTGCGTGATCAGCAACAACATGTCCTCCAGATGCACCATTGAAGAAGTGTCCTTCGCTGGCTTCACATGTCTACGGAACCTCGCCTCGGTGGTGGCAAAGTGCGCCACTGTGTACGAGTACGTCCTGTCGGTCAGCTTCGACGTTATCTGCGTCCAGTCCCGGTCTCGGTTCGAGTTGCCTGAGATGTCAAGCGCTTCTGAGTACGTCTCTCCCCTGGAGGGATCGAAAACGAACTGTGGTATCGAACGAGCATCGCGGACGAGACCGGCCTGCAACGTCGACACGTCGTCTGCAATACCGTGCTCTGGCTGACACGAGGTGTAGCTCTGGATGAACGATGTTCCTCGATAGTCGAGTGCATCAACAATGGCCTTGTAGAACTGCGCCGCATTTGCAAGCGACACCTGGGCCACGAACGGGGAACCATGTCCAGAGATGAACGTCTCAGCAACGCCCTTCTTCTCCGTGAACTTGCCCTCAGTAGCGGCGCCAAACTGGTTCATGTCGCCACCACCTGGCATCGGAGTCGAATCCGAGTTCTGTCCACCGGTGTTCGAGTACACCTGGGTGTCGAGCATGAGCAGCTTGACGTTTGGACGATTCTGCAGCACTACTTTCGACACGTTCTGGTAGCCAATGTCCCCCATTCCACCGTCTCCACCGATGGCCCACGCCTTCGGGAGTTCGCGAATCTCTCGCGGCGTCATCTGAGAATCAGTCATATGGGTCATCTCGAAATAGTCGACATCCGAGACACCGACACCGAGCATCATTGAATCGGCGATCCGCTCAGGTATGACCGAGCGCGACGCATGATCCTGGATGAAGCTCTCGCCGAGCAGCCACGTGATCGTTGCACCGTCCTGGAACAAGGAGTTCATCCATGGATACGGATGTGGGTTGTTCGGTGGCGTCGATCCGTACACCGTGTTACAACCGGTATGGGCACCCATTGCCATCACGGACATACCGTTGGGCGCAGTCCCATCAAGGGCCTGAAGGTCCCTGTGGTTGAACGCATCCTGACGCATGGTCATCACCAGGGCATCGACCATGTCTTGATCGGTCACGTATCCGTAGGCATCGATGCGGGACTGGGTGTCGTCCAGCGTCTCTCCTCCGAGGCCGAGCAGCGTGTGAGATACAAGCATGCGGAGCCGCTCGTATCCATCGATGTCGAGCGCCTTGACCTCACCGAGCATCTTGAGTCCGTACTCCTCGATGTCGAGCGCCTTCTGATCGAGGCGGCCAGCCTTGGCGTGGTACAGCGGACGCATGTACGCCTCGGTCAAGGAAGCGACTGCACGCAGCACGCTCTTCTCCCCACAGCCAGCGCATGCGCCGTCACCGCTCACAAGCGCCTCGTAGTTCGAACGTACCATGAGGTGGTTCTTCAGATGGGCAGCTGACGACGCAATCGGATCTTCGGAATCGAACCGTCCGAGGTACTTGTCCGGCGTATCAGGAAGCAGCTCCAAGAAATTGGTACCCGAGACATGGTCAGCGTTGATCGCAGGGGTCTCCACAGCCATTTCAAGGGCCTCGTACGGGCACTCAAGCACGCACTCGGCACAGCCCTTGCATGTGTCGGCAACCATTATTGCGAAGAGACCACCGGCACCCGGGTCGGTTCGCTCGAGCGAACGGAACAAGTGCGCCGTCTTTGTATACGCGAAGGGTACGCGCTCGAAGAGCTCCATGAACTCGTCCCTGGTCGTCTGGGAAACCGATCCGATTGCCGCCACTTCCTCACGGATGACGTCGCCGAAGGGTTCCTTCTCCTTGGCCTTCACAGTGGTGAGCATCCTCGAACGCAATCGGTCCTCGAGGGCGGGAAGCTCATCAACCATCTTGGCGCGCTCATCCAAATCAAGGATGTAGCCATTGGCAGCGCTTTCGAGCACGACATCCATGTCCTGGGCGACATTTGGTAGCGCGGTATCGGGACATGCAATGATGCAGTCCATACACCCGGTGCAGTTCTCAGCGATCCACACGGGGGTTTCGCGCCGCGAAACATACTTCGATGCGCCTCGGCCCGTGCCAGCCGCCATGAACGAGACCGACGCAAGCGGAGTGGATGGCTGGTCATAGCCAAGCCCTGCCTTGAACTCCTTGTTGAACACCGAGACGTTCGTCAAGGGAATCCGGACATCCTGCTGTGCGGGCGGCTCAGCAAGTGGGACATCGACTGCACATGTGTCACAAGCTTCAAGGGCTGGCAGACGCATGCTCGAGCGGTCAGAAGTCTCGATGGTGCCGTGGGGGATCTCCGTGATGAGGTCATGCCCCTGCTCCATCACCCGCATGTTCGAGGCGACCACAGCATCGCCGAATCGTCCGAACTTCTTGTTGTACTGGGCTTCCACGATCTCGTGGTAGCGCTCTTCTGTGACCCCATATTTGTCAAGCATCCCCGAAACAGCGAAGAATGCACCGAGGAATGCGTTGCCCTGCATCCGAAGCTGAAGCTCGGGACGCTCTGTTGCTTCACGCGCGATCTTGAAGCCGGGAACCGTGACAATACGGATGTCCTTGTCGATCACCTCTTGGCGGAACTCGCGTGGGATGCGTTGCCATACGGTGTCGGGATCCTCCTCAGATTCCCAAACGAAGGTCCCACCGGGATTGAGGCCCATCAAGGGGTTCGTGTGCGTAAAGATCTTCGGGTCGGGGCACAGCACCACATCGACATGGTGCAGGTCACAGTTGACACGGATTCGTTCCGGAGCAGCGACCAGGAAGTACTGAGTCGGAGCACCCTTTTTCTCAGACCCGTACTTCGGGTTCGCTGAGACGTGGATGATCTCCTTCGGGCGACCGAACTCGTCGATCTCGTGCTGTGCCTTGGAGAGATCGTCTCCAATGGCGCCAATCACCTCGGAGAGATTCTTACCAGTTGTGATCATGCCCCATCCACCGATTGAGTGGAACCGAACGGCAATGGAACCGTCAGGGAGCAATGAAGGTGTGCGGTCTGCTCCGACGGCGTAGGGGTGGTCGATTCCCACGGTGAAGTAGGTGGCACCGTCCTCGATGGTCTTCCCGTCCTGGCGGGCGATCTTGCCAGTCGCGAACTCGTACGCGCCAATGATGCCTTCGGGGCGGAAGTCTCTTGACCCAAGGCCATAGCTGCCCGAAAGCACCTCTGGCACCTGCTGGGATGTGATGCCCGGGATATGCGACGGATAGCCGAGGCGATTGACCTCTGCAGCCTTCGACATTGCAGCCCGAATCTCACGAGTGACCTGGTTGTCACCGGAGAGGGCATCGTCTGCACGTTCGAGGACGATGATCTTCTGCTTCCCGGCAAGCGCATTCACGATCGCTGCCTCCGGGAGTGGACGGATCACATTGATGTGGACCGAACCGATCTTCGCACCTTCCTCCTCGCGCAGGAAGTCGACCGCAGCCTCTATGTTCTCCGCTGCAGATCCGAAGGACACAAAGGTGATCTCTGCATCATCGTTGCGGTATTCACTCACGAGCCCGTACTCACGTCCGGTCAGCTCGGCAAACTCCTCATACGCTGCCTCAAGCATGGGCAGAATCTCTTCGGTGAAGTTGTTGCGACGCGCTATCACGCCGTTCATGTAGTGCTCCTGGTTCTCAACCGGACCAAGCAGCATGGGGTTCTTGAGGTCCATCATCACAGGGACGCGCCGACGGGTTGGACCGAAGAGAACCCGTTGGGCTTCTGTTGGTGTGTCGATCATCTCGTCATGGGCACCGAGGAACTCCCTGAGCAATCCCGATTCATGTTTGAAGAATGTCCTCTCAAGATGCGATGTGAGGAATCCGTCCTGGATGTTCATTGCCGGATTGAGGGAGAGCTCGGCAACCTTGCGAGCGATCAACGCTTGGTCGGCCGCCTGCTGGCTGTCCTTCGCGAACAACATGATCCAACCGGCATCGAGGGCGGCGTAGACGTCGTCGTGGCCACAATGGACGTTGAGCGCATGCTTCGTGAGAGCTCGGGCCGCGATCTCCAGGACCATTGTCGAGAGCTTCCCCGGTGCGTGGTAGTACTGCTCCAACCCGTAGACAATGCCTTGGCCAGAAGTGAAGTTGACCACCCTGTGACCTGTCAACGAGAGCGCAATTGCCCCACCCTGAGCGGCATGCTCACCTTCGGTTTCAATAGCGATTTTGGAATTGCCGAAAACGTCGAGCACGCCTTCTGCGTAAGAGAGTTGGTAGTTCTCGCCCATCTCCGTTGATGGCGTGATCGGATAGAAGACACCGCCTTGAGTGATGCGAGCCTCCGTGTGGTACGACACAAGCTGATTGCCATTTGTCGTGATACGGATGCCTGGGTATTTGGGGTGCTCCCTCGACACGATTCGCCTCCGGGATAATTATTGCGTTTCTTGCCTCAAGTGTAGTTGCGCCAGAGTTAGTGACACCGGTGCAGGCGACCGCGTTCTCAGAGCGCGACAGGCCCGCGATTGTGGGGCTTGAGGCCGCTGAGATCAGCGTAGAAAACGGCCGCGTCTGCAATCCACTTATCGGCATCGCCATCGATCATCGCTGCAGGCCCAAAGCCCGCGGTCTTTGTCTTCCCATCAACGAAAGCCATCACCACGGGGACTTCGGCAGCTTCAGCAATACGCCAGAATCCTGACTTCCAACGTTCCGCCCTATCCCGTGTTCCCTCCGGGGCGATCACGAGGACCATCTCCTCCTCGGACCTAAACGCCCCAACGGCTGTCTCAATGAGCGTCGTGCCACCTGTCCTGTCGACAGGGATACCACCCCATCGCTGCAGAAGCCATCCGACAGGACCAACGAAAAGACCTCTCTTGGCCAAGAACCGCGATTTGAGATGTAGGTGATCCATGACCGCGAGATACACGAAGAAGTCCCAATTGGAGGTGTGTGGGAAACCGACCACCACCATTTTCTTACCATCTGGTACCGATCCGGTGAACCTCCAGCCGAGGAGCAACAGGACCTTGTGGCTGAACCACTTCATGGAAAGAACTCTAGGCCCAAAGACCCCCACGCCACACGGCGATGCCACTTCAGGTACCGTCCCAACCGTCACATCGATGTACCACCACGAAAGGTCGACATGTATCTCATTCGCAGGATCTACACCGTCAAGCAGGGGGAGGCTCGCAAGGCAGCCACCCTGATCGACCAGATCGGCAAGGCATACCAAGCAGCAGGAACACGTTCGGAATCGAGGATCTACTTCAACAGTGGGACGACCCCCGGCGACAGACACACCGTGGTGATGGAGTGGACCGACGATGCACTTCGGACTCCGTACCGAGACGATCGCACTCCAGTGGAGGGTGTTCAGGAGTACGCATCGCAGTTGAGGGAGATCGCGCTCGAGTCAGAAATCGAGTTCTGGGAGTTGATGACTGAGGAGAAGCATCTGACCTCCTGACGCCTGGGAGGCGGCTAATTGATGCCGTTGGTCACGTCGGCGATCAGTCACGCCAGTCACAAAGGGCGAGGATTCGCACTCCTGGTGGAGGAATGACAGAGCGTCGACCACAGCGAATGGCGACGCATGGTGGCCGAGATGACTGACATGCATTGCTCAGCGGTCTTCTAACACGCGTTTTACGAATCTCGGCGTACACTCCGTGTCCCATTGGTGCCAGGGAGGATCATGCGCCGCTATGTCATCGCTGCAGCAGTCGGTATTCCGCTGCTTCTCGTCGTGTTCATCGCGGCCGGCTACGCAAGTGATGAGACCATCGGCACAGACAGGGTGTCGAGGGGCGTTACGGCGGCAGGGATGGACCTCTCGCGTCTTACCGAGGACGACGCAACCGACGTGATCGCCGGGTACGAGGCAGCGCTCAACCAGGAGTCTCTGGTCGTGATGGTTGAGGGGAACCAACTGCTGTTGAGTCCGTCCGATTCCGGATTCGCCATCGACGAGGAGGCCGTGGTCGCGGATGCCATGACAACTCGCCGTGCTGACACCTGGTTCTCCAATGTCACCAGATGGTTCTCAACGTTCACATCGGTCGTTGAGATCGATGTGCCGACGACGGTCGACGAAGAAGCACTCGCCATCATTCTTGACACATGGACGGAGACAGTTCTCGACACACCCGCCTACGAGGGCGCTGTCAAGATCGCTGACGGAGAGGCAGTTCCGGAGTATCCCCAGGCTGGACTCCGAATCGATGTGCCGGCCGCGATTTCTCTTATCGCGACGCAGATGGCGCTCGCCGATCGTGCCCCCGTGGTGCTGCCGCTGATACCCATTGAACCTCAGATCTTGGACAGCGATGTCGATGAAGCGGTCCATCTGGCCACAACGCTGATCGGTACACCGGTCGTGCTCAGATCCGCCACGCAGCCGGGCACTATCGTCTTCACATCGGCCGGGCTGGCAACAGCTCTGCACAGCGAGTTGGTGTACAACTCACCTGCGTCCCTTGAGGTCTCCCTCGACGAGGACACGCTACGCGAGATCGCTTCACGATCAGCGACTGTCTTTGTGGTTCCTCCGGTTGACGCCACCTTCACCTTCGATGAGGAGACCCGTGAGCTCTCCGTTGTGCCATCAGTCGTGGGAAAGCAGGTTGACCTTGATCGGATTCCCGAGATAGTCGTCGCAGCGGCACTGGGCTCTGGCCGCGGCACGATTCCGATGACAGACGGCGAGGAGGCCGAGTTGACCACCGCTCAGGCTGAGGAAATGGGGCCGCTTGGTGAGGTGTCGACCTTTACGACCAGACATCCGTGCTGCCAGAGTCGTGTCACCAACATCCAACTGCTCGCCGACGAGATCGGTGGGGCGGTAGTACTTCCCGGTGATGAATTCTCCGTGAACGACCGTGCAGGCCAACGAACCCTTGCAGAGGGCTATGTCAAGGCAGGCGCCATCATCAACGGGCGGGTGCAGTGTTGTGACAGCTCGATCAACATCGGCGGTGGCACGAGTCAGTTCGCCACGACCTTCTACAACGCGGTCTTCTTCGGCTGCTACGAAGACGTGTTCCATCAGCCACACAGCCTGTACTTCAGCCGCTATCCGTTCGTCCGCGAAGCGACTCTGGGTTTCCCTGCGCCGGATGTGAAGTTCCGAAATGACTCGGATGCAATCGTATACATCCATACGGAGTACACATCGGGTTCCATCACCGTGACGCTGTATGGCAACAACGGTGGAAGAACATGCACTTCTGAGCGCTCGGGCAACACGATCACCCGCGTGATGGAGCATCCAGACGGCTCGATCACCACGCAGGACTGGACATGGAACTACAAGAAGCCACGGCCAGAGCCCACGCCGACAACCACAACGCTCGCGGGAACAACCACAACGCTCGCGGGAACAACGACAACCGCTCCTGCCACGACAACTACAATCGCGGCGTCCACCACCACGACAACTGCAGCGGCGTCCACCACCACGACGTCAACCACGCCGGCGCCCTGAACGACACTGAACACGGGGAATCGGGAACCGAATCGTCCCAAGATAGGTTTCACTCGTGATGGCCACCCACACGACCTCACATCCGTACCATCTTGTCGGCCGAAAGGCATCGGTTCGCACACGCACCGAACAGATACGTGGGACAGTTCGAGGGGCCGCTCTGTTCGGTCCTCGATACTTCGCACTGCTGCGTTCCGCGCGCTCAGGCGATCGTCAACGGATGCACGAGGCCGAAAGAGTGTGGGCGAAACACGCTGCCCGAGCAGCAGACCTGACCATCGAAACCCACGGAATGCACCGAATCGACCCCGCTGCCCAGTATGTCGTGGCACCGCTCCATGAGGGATTCGCCGACGTGATCGCGTTGAGCAAGCTTCCACTCGATCTCGCCTACTCGGCGGCCGAGGAGTTGTTCGACTGGAAACTGCTGGGTCGATACCTCAACGCTTCACAGCAATGCCCTGTGCCCCTGGTAAACCGAGCCGCGGCATACCGATCCATAGTCCGAGCTGCCGAAGCATCATTCTGCCGAGACGAGAGTTACGTGATGTTCCCGCAGGGGTCGATCCTTGGTATCGAGACTGCGTTCCACCAAGGCGCGTTCCATCTGTCTGCGCGAAGTAGAAAGCCGCTACTGCCCGTCGTGCTTACAGGTGGTGCCTCTGTGTGGGAGTACCCGTACGCGACGAATCTCAACTTCGGACAGACGATTCGCCTTGAAGTGCTTGAACCTGTCGACGCAAGCGAGGTGCTCCACTGTGCAGGCGCAATCGAATCCGAGATGAAGGAACGAGCACTCGCCGCGACCCCTGGACCCCGTCGATTCAACCCGGACCGTGACGGATGGTGGGATGACTACCCGTATGAGATCGACCCCGCCTTCGCTGAACTCGCGGATCGCGTGGCAGACCACAGAGCGAACCGGAGGACCCCCTTGACCGTGGACCTTGACCGTTGACCGCAAGAAGTCGGGAACTCGCGAGCGAGTTCCTTGGGAGTTGAATAACGCGACGCATTCCTCAACTCCTCAACTCGGACCATTCTGAAAGCGGTGGACGGTCTGCCGTCGGCCGTCGGCGGTAGTCTGGTTCCCATGGACTACCACACGATCATCGAGCCATTCCGAATCCACACGGTGCAAGCCATCGACCTCCCCGATACCCCAGCAAGAGAAGCTGCACTCCATCGGGCAGGAAACAACCTGTTCGGTCTTCACGCAGACGAAGTGATCATCGATCTGCTCACCGATTCGGGCACAGGTGCGATGTCCTCAGACCAGTGGGCAGGAATGATGCGCGGCGACGAGACCTACGCCGGTAGTCGATCGTTCTTCCGATTCGAAGAAGCTGTGCAACAGATCACTGGCTTTGAACATGTCATTCCGACCCACCAGGGCCGTGCCGCGGAGAAGATCCTCTTCAGCGTGGCCGTGAGTTCGGGCGATGTCGTACCGAACAACACCCACTTCGATACGACACGAGCCAATGTTGAGTACCAGGGAGCTGAGGCGCGAGACATCGTGATTCCGGGAGGGACAGATCCGGCGACCATCCTGCCTTTCAAGGGAAACATGGACATCGATCGGCTCAAAGCAGCGATCGAGGAAGTAGGAACCGACAAGGTGCCTCTTGTGATGATCACCGTGACGAACAATTCGGGCGGAGGGCAACCGGTCTCCATGGCCAACCTGCGTGATGCCCGTGACGTATGCGACCAGTACGGCATACCTCTCTTCCTGGATGCGTGCCGGTTCGCCGAGAATGCTTGGTTCATCAAGATGCGAGAGGAAGGCTTTTCTGACAAGACGCCGAGAGAGATCGCACGCGAGATGTTCTCCTACGCAGACGGCGCCACGATGTCGGCAAAGAAGGATGGTCTTGGAAACATCGGAGGATTCCTCGCTCTCAACGATCCGGAGTGGGCCCAGAGTTCGCGCAACCTCCTGATCCTCACGGAGGGATTCCCGACATATGGCGGTCTGGCCGGCTACGACCTTGAGGCCCTCGCAGTGGGCCTCAACGAAGTCCTCGACGAGAACTATCTCAGATACAGGGTCAGATCTACCGAGTATCTCGCCGAAACCGTTCTGGCGGGAGGGATGCCGATAGTTCAGCCACCGGGTGGACACGCTGTCTACCTCGATGCTGCTGCTCTGCTCCCCCATGTGCCG
>Ga0209013_10003220_pt1 | contig 14579 bp, 12 predicted proteins | sample Cruoilmetagenom2_FD_187291 | JGI IMG/M metagenome (GOLD analysis project Ga0209013, IMG submission 187291) | Oil polluted marine microbial communities from Coal Oil Point, Santa Barbara, California, USA - Sample 2 (SPAdes) (version 2) | ecosystem: Environmental > Aquatic > Marine > Oil seeps ... | reverse complement strand
TGGCGAGCCAATACCTGCCAGCCCAAGCTTAGCCTGGGACATTGGCACGGCGTACGACTTATTTTTCAGCCTGTACGTACTGCATATGCCGGAAAAGTTTGGGTTGCGCGCTTCCTGGGCCGCGGGCGTGCGCTCGAGAATGTCCAACGATGAGCGGGAAATATTATTGAAAGCACAGAACGCGTTCTACGTGCCTCTGTGTTGGATCTATACGCTGCCGGCTCCCAAGGACGCCGAGAGCGCTTTGTGGGCTTTGCGGCAGATGGCGCCCGAAGATCGCCTGCCGGCGCTGACATTTTGCCCGGAAACATCGGATGCGTATAAAGAGATATTTACCGGTGTGACCGCGCGCGGCGCATGGGACGAGAACGACCTGGAGGCGTTGAAAGACCACTACCGCGAGTATAAAAAGGACCCACCGCGCGCCAAAGAACTGAAGGGTCGTTTGGAAGCCTGGACAAATCCTGCCGAGTTCGGCGAACGATATTTATCCGCACTGCAATCCTACCACCGCGCTTTTTTCGCCGAAGAGCAAAGACGCATCAGTGATGATCTGCGGATTGGCTTGCAGCGCGCACAGGGATTGGCTGAAAATGATTCCGTGTCAGAAATGATTGAGGAACTGTCGCGCGGCATCCATATTGACGAGTATTTCGATGTTTCCCGGCTCATCCTGGCGCCCTCTTACTGGATCACGCCTCTGATCTATTTTTCGAAGGTGGAAGAGGATTCGATGCTGATTGTGTTTGGCGCACGACCGGACGACGCATCGCTGGTGCCCGGCGAACAGGTCCCTGATCCTATCCTGCTGGGTCTCAAGGCGCTCTCCGATCCCACGCGCCTGCGCATCCTGCGCTACCTGACACACGAAAACCTGACTCCCGCCGAACTGGCCCGGCGCCTGCGCCTGCGCGCGCCGACCGTGACCCATCACCTGAGGTCGCTGCGCCTGGCTGGGCTGGTGCACGTTACCGTGGGGACAAAACAGGAGAGCCGCTACACTGCACGCATGGAGACGTTTGACGAACTTTGCACACAAATAAAAGGCTTTATGGCAAGCGAACTGGAAGGAAGCGAGGCTTAAGCCCGGCATGACACTGCCGCCCTTATACAACCGCTTGCGCAGCGTGTTAACCGAATACGCTGCGCACTTGCAGTTGTTCAGTCGCAACGCCCGTCTGTACCTGCTGTATGTGGTGATCATGGGCGCCGCGATCGGCGTGTTCCGGTTGCTGCTTAACTTTTACGTGCTCAGCCTGGGCTACGACGAAGCCCTGCTGGGCAAGCTGGTCACGGTTTCCAGCCTGACGGCGCTGTTGGCTGCTCTGCCGGCCGGTTATTTGGCCGATCGCCTGGGTCGCAAAACATCCTTGATCGCGGCCGGGGTCTTGATCAGTCTTTCGGTATTTTTCATGGTCCTGGTACCCAGAACGGAGGTGTTCTACAGCGCCAACATGATGTCCGGGTTTGGGCAGGCGCTGGCGGCGGTCACCATGGCGCCGTTCATGATGGAGAACAGCGGGGACAAGGAACGCACCTATTTGTTCAGCTTCAGCTCCGGTCTGCGGATGGCCTCCGCTTCAGCGGGCAACTGGATCGGCGGCTACCTACCCACCTGGATTGCTGGTTCGAACGGTGTGGACCCTACCAGCAGTGCGGCCTACGCCGGGGCGCTGATGATCGTCGGTGTAACGCTGTCGCTCGCTCTCGTGCCGTTATTTTTTATCAGAGAACCGCGCATGGAGCGATCCGAAAGGTCGGTGTTTGCGCCCATCAGTTTCGCAGCCCGGCAGCCGGCGAAACTGGGCAAGCTGATCCTGCCCATGCTGCTCACATCCATCGGAGCCGGTTTGATCATGCCCTTCATGAACGTCTTTTTCCGACAGGTGCACAATCAGTCTGACCCCGTGATCGGTTCGCTGTTTGCCTGGGGTTCACTGGCGATGGGTATCGGTCTGCTGCTGGCGCCTCCATTGGCGGAGCGTATGGGTAAAATACAGCTGGTAGTGTTCACCCAGGGTTTATCGATCCCCTTCCTGGTGATCTTGGGTTTCTCGCCCTGGTTCTGGATGAGCGCTTTCGCGTATTATACGCGCCTGTCGCTGATGAACATGAGCACGCCCATTTACCAGACCTTTGTAATGGAGCAGGTGGACGCCTCGTCGCGGGCCATGGTAGCCAGCCTGACCAGTATGGCCTGGAATTTCGGATGGGCGTTCAGCCCTGCGATCAGCGGCTGGCTGCAGGTCAGCTACGGGTTTGGTCCCGCTTTTGTGGGGACCATCATTTTGTACACTATATCGGTGTTTCTGTATTGGGCTTTCTTTTTGCGCAAAGGCGAAGCATCTGTTACAGCGCCTATACCGGGCGGTTGATTATTTAAGAAGCACATTTCCGGAGATGATGACATGTCATCCCGTACTCCTTTGAAAAGACCCCTCTTCCATCCCCGGAAGAGGGGTTTGGGATTAACGGCCAGGCCGATATCGATATGTAACCTTTTGATTACCGCTGCATCTAAAGACAGGAATTAATTGCGAAAATGAGAAGATAAGAGGAGAAAAATATGGAAATGGTTATTGACTTCCCCGGTGGGGCAAAGGTAGACGCCCATTTTGGAACTTTTACGGTGAACACGGACCAGCCGCCAGTAGGTGGTGGAGATGACTCGGCTCCCACACCTTTTGCGACCTTCCTGGCTTCGATCGGCACCTGCGCCGGGATATACGTGTTAGGTTTCTGCAAACAGCGCGGCCTGCCCACCGAAGGAATACGCATCGTCCAGCGCATGCACTCAAACCCGGCAACGGGCATGTTGGGCAAGATTGATCTGGAGATCCAGACGCCGCCCACGTTTCCGGAGAAATACCTGTCTTCGCTGGTGCGTTCGGCCGAACTTTGCGCCGTGAAGAAGCACTTCGAACAACCACCCACGTTTGAAGTGACGGCAGAGGCCGTTGAACTCGCGATTTAGATAAAGCGAAAGAATACGATTTCGGGGCTTGATAGCTCAAGCTGGTGAAACAAAGGGGCTGTCTAAAAACTAAGGAAATGTCATTCTGAACGGAGTGAAGAATCTCCGGTTTAGCCTGGGAGACCCTTCGTTTCACTCAGGGTGACAACCTTTTGGGACAGCCCCTTACAGTGTCAAGTGTTATCTCAGTCCACGCGAACAAGACAGCGGAAGCTGGTTAAATTTGGGGTCAGGCGAATGATCTGGCAGAGGGTGTCTCGTCGATGTTCCCTGTACCTAATCGATCAAGGTAGCTGTCGATCGCTTCACCAAACTCCGCCGGTTTGAATCCAAAAGGTCCCAGCCCACCTGCATATACGACCCGGCCATCAAGCCCGACTAGGTACAGGCGCGTTGGCCAGGCGGCGTAGGCCTTGTTAACCGCGTCATCCATCTCGTCCACATAGGTGTGGATGCCGTACTGCAGAGCCTCTTCACACTGCCCGGCGACAGCCCGGCGATCCTCGATCGTAGTCGGGTCATACACATCGGTGGCGGCTTTGAGCCTGGCGAGCTTCATCGCAAAGCCCAACACCCCTTTGCCGAGCCACCAACCGTCTACGGGGTGCGCTTCACGGATGTAGATGCTCAGGAAATGCACGCGTTCGTGGAATTTTTTATAAATATCATGGAGACTCCCGGTCCCTCTGACGTATGGTGGTCAGGTGAAGCTGCCGAAGACCAGGGCCACAGGCTTTTGGCCTTCAAAGCTGGACAGGCGAACTTGGTTCTCGCCAAATGCGGCACTCAGCTCGAAGTCAATTGCAGGGTCGCCAATTTTGGGCGCCTGTGAGTCGTACTGCTTCTGCCATGCTGAAGCCTGGTTTCTGTTTTTTATTGTCTCAGGCATACACGTCTCCTCAAGAGATGTAGTCCCCTCGGTCCGCAAACCCCTTGCAAAATGAGTATCAAGGGTTGAAATTTGTGATAATTGAATGGGAGAGTTATGTCGCGAAAGCCTCTTTGACACCTCCCCTGGTAAGGTAGATCCAGTTAATCAGGCAAAGCAGGGCGCCTCCTAAGCCGCTTGCCAGGCCGGCATATCCAATTCCATATCCGGCCATTAAAAAGAAGAACAGGAACAAAAAGAACATGGTTGCCGCAATAACCACCCCCGCGCTGCGCGCCCATTCCTTGATGAGTATAAGCCCGATGGCGACAACAAAACCGATCACAGAAAGCACAAGGAACGAGGCGCTCACAATGACAATAGCCAGGTACAAATATGTAGCGGGTGGTAGGTCCACGGGGTCAATACCAGGCATGTCGAAGCCTAATCCGCGCAAACCGGCAATTATGCCCATCGCACTGGTGATGATCAGAAATATTGCGATAACGATAACTCCAGCGGGTCTTTTCATTCCACTTACTCCTGATAGTATCCAACCAAAACTAACATCACGGCTCAAATTGTAATACCGCCCAACGTATATCTTGAGCGGTTTTCAAAGTATCGGCGGACCGCCGATGGAGTGCCGAAGGTGGGAATCGAACCCACACTCCCGGAGGAACACGAGTTTGAGTCGTGCGCGTCTGCCAGTTCCGCCACTTCGGCATTTCTTACTGCGGGCTTAGTATATCGAAAACTGTGAAGAGGGTCAAGATAAATAGAGAAAAACATCCCGAAGGCTGCACCGGGTTGAGCACGTCCACCCCGGCGTTATTCCGCAAGAAAAATGGATCAACGGTCGTTTGTCGGATGATCGCGCAAAACAGACCGTTGGTGATATCATGGAGCGCGATACCGCTGCTGAGATAGAAGCAAACATGAAACTGATTCTCGCTGACGAGCTTGCTCCGACGAAATCGGACCGAGAGTGAACCTGTAATTATTACAACGGGAAATAACAATTCCAACACAGCATCGATAGAGGAGCATTACAATGTTAAAGAGTATACACGACAGCATAATGAAAGGTGATGCCAACAGCACTGTAAAGCAAGTGCAGGCAGCCCTGGAAGAGGGAATTGATCCCGGGGTCATATTGAATGAAGGCATGATCTCTGCCATGGAAGAGGTAGGCAGCCTGTTCGAGCAGGGAGAATATTTTGTACCCGAGATGCTGATATCTGCTCGGGCAATGCAGTCGGGCCTGGGTGTATTAAAGCCGTACCTGTTGGAAGCCGACATTCAACCCTTGGGTAAAGTGGTGCTCGGTACCGTAAAAGGCGACCTGCATGATATCGGCAAGAACCTGGTTGGGATGATGCTGGAGGGGGCAGGGTTTGAGGTGATAGATTTAGGGACAGATGTGGCGCCCGAGAAGTACCTCGACGCGGTACGAGAATTCGATCCGGATTTTGTGGGCTTGAGCGCACTGTTGACCACTACCATGGGCCAGATGGAAAGCACCATCCAGGCGCTCGCAGATGCGGGAGTGCGGGATGGTGTTAAAGTGATGGTGGGTGGCGCGCCGGTTACCAAACAGTATGCAGATTCGATCGGGGCAGACCTGTATGCAGCGGACGCTTCTTCAGCCGCCACTATAGCAAAAGGTGCTCTCGGATAAAGTGTTGTTGCATATGTGTGTCTGAAGCACACATGTGCATAAACAGGAATCAAAGCTGCAAGTCAGGTGGGACATTTAACAAGTCGTTCTGTTCTTCCTCAAACCAGGCTCCGTTTATTCAGATTGCTAGCAAATTAATCGCCATCGATAGGATACCGCCCAAACTGCCGCGCCGCATCGTACAGCGTCACCACATTTTCGGGGGGAACGTCGACCTGCAGGTGGTTCGATGGCGCCAGCACGTAGCCGCCGCCGGGGGCAAATTGCTGGATGCGGGTTCTGACTTCGCGGATCACGTCCTCCTGGCTGCCCGGCATGGCGTGGGATATATCGATCGTGCCCAGGAACGCCAGCCTGTCTCCATACTCGCGTTTTACCCTGGACTGGTCCATAGCCGGCACCGGCTCGAGCGGGTGTACGACGTCGATACCGATCTCGATGAAATCAGGCAGCAGCTTTTCGATCAGTCCATCGCTGTGCAGCATCACTTTTATGTCGTCGCGGTATTCCTTCACGGTGTTTACCAGGCGGATCAACGCCGGCTTGATAAACTCGCGGAACATATTTGGGGAGACGATCAAGTTAACGTTGCTGGCGTAGTCGTCACCCGGCAGTTCAATCATATCGATATATTCGCCGCAGGCGGTTAAATACCCTTTCAGCAGCCCTTCGATGCAGTCGGTTACGCGTTCGATGAGCGTTTGGGCAAAATCTGGGTTGAGAGCCATATCGAGCAGGTACTGCTCCGTGTCTCGCAGACCACAGGCGGTCATATAAGGTCCGTGAGATGTCACCATGCGCGCCACAACGAAGTAATCGCTGCCCTCCTTGAGCTTCTTTGCCCGTTCACGCACCCCCACCGTCCAGCGTGGGTCAGCGGCGTCCGGCCATGTCACAATCTCGTCGATCTGGTCGATTGCGGCTCCGGCGAGAATGCCTCCGGTTGGGTAGTAGTAAGGCAGGGCTCGTTTCCATGGTTGGCCGTAGCCGTCCAGAAAAGTGTCGGGGTCTTCTGTTGGACTGGATGGGCTGCTGGGTGAGTCGCCCGGCCATACGTAGCGCGTGTCGACCCCGAGGCGCTCTAACAACCGATCGTCCATATACGAGATGGTATGCCCGCTGCGGAATGGAGCGACCGGTTCGCCCAGGTCCAGTATTTCGAGCAGCTTTATATACAGCTCATCGACAACACCATAGGGACCCCCTCCCAAGGCCACGGGCACCCGGTCGGGTTCCTGGTGACTGAGAGAGGTGGATACCCGTTCATAGGATGTCATTTTTAGCATTATTTTCTCTCCGGAAGCTGGTAGGATGAGTCAGGCAAGCCCAAGGCTGTTCAAGGTTGGCATGACGTTTGAACATCGTCTCGTTGTCCAGGTCTTTCGCATCCATAATCATCAACACCAGGGTGTTCAACACGATTGACAGACACTGTTCAAACAGGATGCCATCGGTTGTATAGATTCCCGCCCTGTCTCCCCTTCCTGCATGATCATCAGCGTCCCCACCTCGACGATATCCACGAGGTCGACAACCTGCTGTAGGAGCGACTTTGCCTGGTGTACGTCTTCAAAATGATACAGCGCCAGATGCAGTTTCATCTCCAAATCATACCGCAAATGGTAGGGTTTCTATCCTTACAAAGTACTTTATGGATTTCTCATTGCACCTTCATATTATCTGTGCATTAATTAGATAAACTTCATCAAATAGATAAGATTATCGACAGCGTGGAATCACCTGTCGCGATCATTCAAATATTTCAGAACTGCGGAATCTTTGTTCTTATGTAAGATTTCTGGGGAATAACCAAGGAGATTAATTCGATGCACAAAAAAACTTTAATGGTAATGCTTATAGTAACGGCTCTCACCCTTCTGGTGTCTGCTTGCGGGCTGCTTCAGGAACCGGAAGAAGCCAGTGCTCCGATCTCAGCCACAGCGCTGGCAGCCGCGACCAAACCCGGCGACCCGGTGATGGATACGCCGGATGCAGAGATTGAGGAAGACACGATTGAAACAGAAGAGCCCCAGAGTGAAGATGGTCAGGACACCGGCCAGGCGGCCCCTGGCGCGTTAACCGTCTATCAGATCAGCCAGGCGGATTCAGAAGTGCGTTTTGAACTGGACGAAGATTTGCGCGGTGTGCGCACGACAGTCGTGGGAACCACAGACCAGGTGGCTGGGGAGATTGCCGTCGATCCGAGCGACCTTTCCACGGCGCAGGTGGGCGTTATTCAGATCAACACACGAACACTGTTAACGGATAACAACTTCCGAAACCGGGCCATCCAGAACGAGATTCTCAAAACGGGCGATTTCGAATTCATAACATTCACCCCGACCTCAATCAGCGGTCTGCCTGAAAGCGCGGGAGTTGGAGAAGAGGTTACATTCACCGTCGAAGGGGAGCTGACCATTCGCGACATCACCAACCCGGTGGATTTCACTATTGTGGCAGCGATCGACTCCGACGGGCGGTTAATTGGTACGGCGACGGCGGTCGTTCAGCGAGCTGATTACGGTCTCAACATCCCCAACGTGCCTAACGTGGCCAATGTCGAGGAAGAAGTTGAACTGTACATCGAGTTCGTGGCCATCGCTTCATGAAGTGCCACGCACTTCCGTAGAATTCAAGTTTCTGTAATTACTTTGTGGTTTATTGTGTGTGAACCGCATAAAAAAAATGATAAGTGCGTGGCACTTGTAGGAATTAAACCTAAATCAGATCCAAATCTAATCTTCACAATTTCTAAACATGTTCTTGTTATCCTTTGAGTGGATCCAATACGAAAACATGTAAGTCAACATATCCTAGCTAACGCATTTAGAAAAGGAGTAAACACATGCTCAAAGGTAACAAATGGATAATATTCGTAATTAGCGGCACATTGGTTCTGGCTGCCGCGGCCGGGTACCTGTTTATCAACGAGGTTACCACTGCAAGCGCGGCCGTAGAGAACATGATGCCCTCGGATCGGTTCATTTCCACCATTAATACGGAGGTTGGACCGGATTCGGATGGGTTCAACCATCGCGGCCGTCCGGGCTTTCCTGGCCGTGGGTCTGGGGAAAATGACTTTCTGACCGAAGCCCTGGGCATCAGCAGTGAAGAACTGCAGGCTGCGCGTGAGCGCGCTCAGCAGGCAGCTCTCGATCAATCTCTCGCAGATGGAACGATCACCCAGGAGCAGTACGATATGATGGTCCTGCGCGGCTCCCGGTTTCTTGGCCGTGGAGGATTTGGCGCCAGAGGTCCAAAAGGTGGCGATGCTATCGACTATGATGCCTTACTGGCAAATGAGCTGGGTATCAGCACGGATGACTTGACGGCTGCCCGTGAGAAAGCTCGCGAACTGGCGACGGAACAGGCTTTGGCCGATGGAGTTTTGACCCAGGAACAGGTAGACATGCTGGAGGCTCGCAAAGCGCTTCAGGAGTACATCGATATGGATTCGCTGCTGGCCCAATCGTTCGGTCTGACCGTAGAAGAACTGGCGGCAGCTCGTGATGAGGGCAAATCGATGAGCGATATCCTTGCAGAACAGGGATTGACCGCTGTCGAAGTGCGTGAGGCGATGCAGGCTGCGCATGAAGCCGCCGTCCAGCAGGCGATCGACGATGGTGTCATCACCGCAAAACAGGCTGAAAGCTTCCAAAATGGTTTCCCGAGAGTCCCGTTTATGGACGGCGCCAGTGGACCTGGCGGCTTCGGTGGTTGTCGAGGTAGTTTTGGTGAAGGTGGATTCGGTTTCCCCAAGCAAGGTCCGGAAACTGACACAAACAATGATCTCTAAACTTACTGGAGGTAATGCAATAAGATAGTGCTCGAGGAGCGCAGTGGTTTTATACTGCGCTCCTGCTGGTTTGTACTATCTCTGTGTCCTATCAAGTTTAAGTTTCACATCCATAATACGGAGTCAATAAGGTTATACTAAGATTTCCGAAGCTATTTGTCGGGTAATCAAACTATGAGCAAGCACATTCTGGTTGTAGACGACAAGCGCGAACTGAGAAATTTGTTGAAGTCCTATCTTGAAGCAGAAGGATTTCAAGTAAATGTCGCACCTGATGGTAAACAGGCTATCTTTGCTGCGCGGGAGGGAAAACCTGATTTAATCGTTCTTGATCTGATGATGCCGGAGATGGGGGGGTATGAATTTATGCGCGCCTATGATAAAGAAGGAGGGGATGCCCCCATAATCATCCTGACGGCCAAGGTGGAAGAGAATGACAAAGTGCTGGGGTTGGAGCTGGGAGCGGATGACTATGTCACCAAACCTTTCAGCATGCGTGAACTAACGGCGCGCGTGCGTGCGGTCCTGCGTCGAGCGGAAAAGCAGCACGACGAACGAGACATCCTGCGCGTGGGCGATGTCACACTCGATCGCAGCGGGCGTTTTGTGACCGTTGCAGGGATAGGTGTGGATCTGACGCCCTCTGAGTTCGATCTGCTGGCTACCCTGATGGACGCTCCGGGACGCGCTTTCTCACGCATGGAGCTGCTCGACCGCCTGCAGGGTACGTCATTCGAGGGTTACGAGCGCACGATCGATGTCCACATCCGCAATTTGCGTTCCAAGATCGAAGCAAATCCCACCAATCCTCAATACGTCGAAACCGTATATGGCGTTGGATACCGGTTCTCTGCCCAACGGTAGGATGAGGTAGGAGAAAGATGCGATCACTGGCAGTAAAACTCACTCTGGCGTTTCTCTTCGTCGGCTTGATCGGTGCGGTCTTCGTCGCGCTGATTGTACGCCAGCGCACCCAGGCAGAGTTCGATCGTTTTATTCGAGATCGAAACGGGACGGCATTAGCGGAGAGGCTGGCCGACTACTATCAGGAAAATGGAAGTTGGGAAGACGTCGGGCGTGTGTTTCGGCCGGACCAAACGGGTGGGATGGCCCCCAGCATGGGATTCATGAGTCAGGGTTTAACCTTTATCTTGATTGGACCGGATGGGAACGTGCTCATCGGTGGCCGCGCCGAGAATATAGGAAAGCCAATCTCCAGAAACGATCTAGAAAAAGCGATGCCTATAGAAGTAGATGGGGATATTGTCGGCTGGGTTCTGCCGCGTGCACAGCCAATACCCAGGGGAATAGTTTCGCCAGAGTCAACTTTTCTTGCGAACCTTAACCGGGGGGTTGTATTGAGTGCGCTGGCAGCAGTCGGTGCTGCGCTGGTAGTGGGAGGATTTCTGGCCTATAACCTGACTCGCTCCTTGCGAGAGCTGACCGTTGGTACTCAAAAGGTGGCGGCCGGCGATCTTGGATACCAGGTGGAAGTACGTTCCAAGGACGAACTGGGGGAGCTTGCGAACTCTTTCAACCAGATGAGCGATGATCTGGCGCAGGCCAACCACCTCCGCCGACAGATGACGGCCGACATCGCGCACGACCTGCGCTCCCCATTGAGCGTGATATTGGGCTACACTGAAGCCTTGAATGATGGCAAACTTGAGGGGACAGCAGAAGTTTACGACGTGATGTATCAGGAGGCAGGTCATCTCAGCCACCTAATCGATGATTTGCGAACACTCTCCCTGGCTGATGCCGGAGAATTACCGTTTAATATGGAGGTTGTTGCGCCGGGGGAGCTGCTGGAAGAAATAGAGCGGGCTTATAAACAGCAGGCAGACCTGAAGAGCATTACTATGAAGGTGTCCGTTCCTGCGGATACTGGCCGAATAATCGTTGACCCCAACCGCATGGGGCAGGTGTTGGGGAATCTGATGAGCAACGCTTTGCGCTACACATCTGAAAGCGGGGAAATTGTTTTAGGATTCACGACAAAAGGTGATAGGGTGGAGCTGTATGTTCGGGACAACGGTGTAGGTATTGCAGCGGAAGAATTACCGCACATATTCGACCGCTTCTTCAGGAGCGACCAATCTCGACACCAGAATGGCGAGACTGGATTGGGGCTGGCCATCGCGAAGTCGCTGGTTGAAGCGCAAGGGGGGAGAATTTCTGTCTCAAGTACACCAGGGAAAAAAACAACGTTTTGTCTCAATTTCCCGGCAGCCGATAACGGGAATTCCTGAATCATTAATCTTCGTTACGTACTTTATAATTAGGAAAGGTTCTTACTTTTCGATTGAAATGTAAGTATTTTATGTGTGCGTAGTAGGAGCACACATAAAATTACACATGGAGTTTATGGTGGTTGCCCAGATTCTCAACACAAAGTTGTACATCCCGGCTTTGCGATCCAACATTGTAACAAGACCTCGATTGCTTGACCAATTGGATGAAGGCCTGAGTCAGGATCGTAAACTGAGCCTCATCTCAGCGCCGGCGGGTTATGGCAAAACAACCCTGGTGATTGACTGGGTGCATGAACTCCAACAGAGAGGGACGGGAGTGGCCTGGCTCACACTGGACCACATGGATAACGCCCCACTCCGCTTCTGGGCTTATTTTCTGTCTTCTCTGCGCACGATCCCACAACTGGAGCAGGTCGGTCTGGGGGAGTCGTCTCTGGTTATTTTGCAGTCACCGCAGCCTCCCTCGGTGGAGACGCTGCTAAGCTCTCTGATCAATGATCTGATTTTGATATCCGGGAGCGTCGTCCTGGTCCTGGATGACATGCACCTGGTGACAGATTCGCTTGTCCATGAGACCCTGACAGACCTTATGGAGCACCTCCCCCGCGGGTTAGGGCTGCACCTGGTGGTCGCCGCTCGCAGTGATCCACCCTGGCCGATAGCGCGCATTCGTTCGCGTGGTGAGATGACGGAAATCCGTGTTCATGACCTGCGCTTCACTACTGAAGAAGCCGCATTATTTTTCAAACAGCCGTTCGACCTGGATCTTTCCCCTCATGACATCGATACCCTGGGAGAACGCACCGAAGGCTGGATTGCGGGTTTACAAATGGCGGCTTTATCGATGCGTGGGGGTGATCAGGACCAAGACCAGCAGCGACCAGGTGAGTTCATCGAAACCTTCACAGGCAGCCACCGTTATGTTCTGGATTACTTGATTGAAGAGGTTTTCAGCCAGCAGCCCCCAGAGATACAGGAATTCCTGCTGAAAACATCGATCCTGGACCGTCTTTCTGCTCCCTTGTGCGATGCCGTGTGCGCATCTGGCGTTGAAGCATCCGGACTCTCCGATGATGAGCTTGATGGCACGGATAGCAAGAGGCTGCTTGCTCATATTGACGAGGCCAATCTTTTCCTGATGCCATTGGATGACAATAGGCAGTGGTACCGCTACCACCAGTTGTTTGCCGATCTGCTCCAGGCTCGCCTTCGACAGGACATGCCGAATCAGATCCCGGACCTGCACCAGCGGTCTAGCGTTTGGTATGAAGAGCAGGGATGGGTTGTTGAGAGTGTGCGCCACGCTCTTGCTGCGGATGACATCGCGCGCGCCGCGCGGCTGATTGAAGAGAACGTCTTTACCTTGCTCGACCAGGGTGACATCATTACATTGCCTGACTGGCTGGACGAAATCCCGGGCGATTTAAGGCAGGCGCGCCCATGGCTGGGCATTGCCCGTGCCTGGATGCAGGTCTACGCCGGTCGATTGGATGCTAATGCTGCAGGGATCAAGCAAGTCGAGCAGCAGCTGCTTGCCATGGAGATCGATGAGCGGAATCGGGCAAGCGGTCATATCAATGCCATCCGTGCTTACGCCTCCTGGATACGCGGTGATGGAGAAAGCGCTATTACATACGCACGCCGGGCGTTGGAGCAGCTGCCGGATGACGAGCTGGCTGTGCGGGCCCTGGTCTCTACAACCCTTGCCCACGGCCTGGTCCAGGTTGACGACTTGCCTGGCGCCTCCCGCCTACGTGAGCGTGCTATTGCCTGGAGCCGCGCATCAGGCAATATCCACGTATACATGCTTGCAGCGAGCGGATTTGCATTCATATTGCTGCAGCAGGGGCGGCTGCATGAGGCTGAAGCGCTGTGCCGCCAGGCTTTAAAAGCCGCCGGCGCTATCGCCGGTGGAGCGGCGGAACAGTCACCAGCCGTGGCGCAGGTTTACGCCATTCTGAGCTCGGTGCTGTTAATCAGGAATGAGATCAAGGAGGCCGTGACGCTGGCCAGGGAGGGTCTCAGACTGGGTAAACGCTGGGCACAGGCAGACACGCTGACAGTTAATTATGTATATTTGACTGATGCTTTGATCTGTGCGGGAGACCTGGAAGGGGCTGCATCTGCGATCGATGGCGCCAAGCGGGTCGGGAAGCACGTTTCCGGCTGGTTTGATACCATTGTGGGCCGCGAGGAGGCCGAGTTTTTTCTGGCGCGTGGGAATTTGCGAGCGGCAGTTCACTGGGCAGAATCGAGAGACATGGACTACCGGGATGATGTCCCCCAGCCGAGTAGATCCGCTTACCGCACCCTGGTCAAAGTCCTAATTGCCCAGGGCAGGCTGGGCGAAGCATCCACCCTGTCGGATCGCCTGATTGATAAAGCCGAGTCAACTGGGGCAAGCGCCGTTTTAGTCGGCTTGTTGTCGTTGAAAGCAGTCGTATTGTCAAAGCAGGGGAAACATGAAGACGCGATAATAGTTCTGGGCCGTGCCCTGGAGCTGGCAGAGCCGGAGCGAATCATCCTTCCAATCCTTAGGTCAGGGGAACCAATGGTCGCTTTGCTGCAAAAGTCGTTTGCGCGCGGGATAACGCCGTATTTCACCCGGGATCTGTTGGCTCTGCTGGAAAGCGAGCCCACTCCTGCAGGTTCGTATTCAGGCTCTCTACCGAACGGCTGGAAAACTCCGGCAGCCGATAACCGGCGGAGGTTGGTTGAGCCGCTTACGGCGCGAGAATTGGACGTGATTCGGCTGTTGAATTCTGGCCTGTCGATACCAGAAATTGCCCGGGAGATGTATGTAGCCCCTTCAACAATCCGCACGCACGTGCGCAATATCTACAGTAAGTTTGATGTTCACACGCGCTACGAGGCGGTCCAGCGCGCAAAAGATCTGGAAATTATTTAGCTTGCCCATATCTGATGTGTATAATCCCCACCTTAATGGTGGGGTTTTTGTTTATTTAATCATCAAACCACTCATCAAAATTGGGGATGACAACCCC